>Ga0315912_10000608_pt1 | contig 60229 bp, 38 predicted proteins | sample VfabasoilMG_FD_204469 | JGI IMG/M metagenome (GOLD analysis project Ga0315912, IMG submission 204469) | Garden soil microbial communities collected in Santa Monica, California, United States - V. faba soil | ecosystem: Environmental > Terrestrial > Soil > Garden | place: USA: California...
TAGCCGCGGCTGCCGCAGTGCACCATGGCCCACACCGAGCCGTCGTCGCGGTCCACCTGCAGCTCGACGAAGTGGTTGCCGCCGCCCACCGAACCGAGTTGCGCCGCGGCGCGGTCGAGCAGGCTGGCGCCCTGCCGGCCGCGCCCGAGCGTCTCGTCGAAGTGCGGCTGCAGCGGGATGAACTGCCGCTCGCAGACCTCCGCGCGCACGCCGAGCGCCGCCGCGCCGGTGCGCAACACGTCCTGCAGCAGCCGCCGGTCGGTGCGCTGCATGCGCGCCGGCTGCCGGCTGTGGTTGCCGGTGGAGACGCGCTGCTCGACGGCCGTCACCCAGCGCTCGCGCACGTGCCGGTCGGCCACGTCGGCAGCGTGCAGCCCCGGGATGGCCAACTGCACCACTCCGCAACTGATGTCGTAGCCGCTGCCCGCCTGCACGAGCACGCCCTCCGTGACGAGCACGCCCCCGATCGGCAGCACATAGCCGAGGTGGCAGTCCGGCATGAGATAGACGGCCTTCGCGCCGGGGTAGCTGGCCGAAGCCGCCGCGTCGGCCCAGAGCGACTCGTCGGTGTCGGCGAAGAGCGCGTCGGAGAGGAAGGCGGTGACCTCGCAGCGCATGCTGCCGACGCGCGGCAATGCATAGGTGTGCGCGCTGCGGCGTTCGACGCGTTGGAGGTAGGACATGGGGCGGCGGGAAGGGGGGGGGCGATGCCGGGGGGGCCAAACCGGGTGGTCCAAACCGGGCACATGGGTGACAGAAACGTCCGGGCACATGGGTGACACCTCACGCTGGCGGGCCCGGAGGGCCTGCCATGCCATGGACGGAGTCACGTGTAGACGCACGTCTGCAAAGGATCAACGAGGGCTGCCGGGAGCAGTGGACTTTCAGGGAGTTGATTCGACGGCACGGCAGGGGTCCCAAGACGGCCCCCGAGCGGCTCGACCGTTTCGTCGCGGTGGGCGCCGCCGGCCTCGGCGCCCCGAATCGCCTGGCTGCGGAGGTGCTCGCGGTCGGCGCGGGGCGCGCACACCTGTCGGGCGCGCCGACGCGCTCAGTGCACGAAAGTGCTCAGGGCCGCGCTCGCGCTGTACCCGAAGGGCGCGCCGGCGTCGGCCGACCACACCTGGAGGAAGACCGGCGTGCCGGGCGGCATGGGGATCGCCGTGACGATGGTCTTGGCCCCGAGGGGATTGGTGAGGAACGACCACCACAGGCCGTCCGGCGGTCCGAAGGCTGGCACCAGGGTGCCGCCGAGGAACGGCAGGTTCCCGGCCGACAGCCCGGCGAACAGGTACGTCGTGGCCGCGGGCAGGGCGCCGGTCACGTCCAGCCGCCAGAGCGTGCCGCTCACCAGGGGGCCTTGGGGGACCAGCGCGGGATGCTCGCCGTGCGTCCCGCCGAGGGAGGCGCCGAGGTCGGCCCACACCGGTTCGCAGAGGTTTCTCTGCAGGCAGAGGCCCGCGACGCCGCCATCGACGGCCGCGCCGTAACCGAGCGTCAGCACGTCCAATGCGTCGTCGCCGTCGAGGTCGACGAGCGCGACGTCGACTCCACTGCCCGCCAGGCCGTAGGACGTCGGCGGATCCAGCCACGGCACGCTCTTGCGGCCGCGGGAGACGGTCAGCAGGCCGCTCGCCTGCACGACATCCGTCGTGCCATCCCCGTCCACGTCCCCGGTGGCCAGGGGCGCGAACTCGAAGTCCACCTGCATCGCCGCTGCCAAGTGGATCCCGTCCCCCATGAGCAGACCACCCGTGTATCCGGCCGTCACGATGTCCAGATGCCCGTTGCGGTCGAAGTCGCCGGTCGCGAGATACTTGTTGTGCGAGACGCCGGAGTAGCACTGCCAGGGACGGAAGCCCGTGCCGTCCGGCTCCTGGAACAGGACGCAGACGGTGCCGAAGTTCTCCGTGCAGGTGACGATGTCGAGCCGGCCGTCGTCGTCGAGGTCTTCGAGCAGGCATCCGAATGGTGTCTTGGGCTCGGTCGCGGTTCCGGGGGCCTCCGGAGCCAGCACTGGTGCCGCCAGCGCCATGTCGCCCAGGTTGCGAAGGATGGAGACCTGGTTGCCGCCGTGGGCAGGCACGACGACCTCGGGCAGACCGTCCTCGTCCAGGTCGCCGCAGGCCAGGCTCATGCCCCACCAAGCCCAGGACCCGGGACGGGCGGTGAACTCGCCCTGGCCGTCGTTCTCGAAGGGTAGGACATCGGAACTCACGATGCCCGGCCAGCTCAGCACGACGATGTCCAGGTCGCCGTCGGCGTCCAGGTCGGTCAGCGCGACGTCGTCCGGTTCGGCCTGAGGCCCGCCGAGACCGGGCGGCAGCGTGACCACCTGTCGCGGTCCCGAGCCGCCGACCCCCAGCGCCACGTACGCGCCGTCGCCTTCGACGTCCACGGCCACCGCGTCCACCCGACCGTCCCCGTCCAGGTCTCCGGCATCCATGGCGCCCAGTCGGCCGACGGGCGGGAAGACGACCCACTCCGGCATCTCGAAGGCGGCCCCCGGCAGGCCCCGGTTCAGGACGAGCTGATCCTGGTAGTCGAAGAGCTGCAGCGCGTCCACCAGGCCGTCGGCATCGATGTCGGCCAGCTCCAGATTGAGCAGGTAGGACAGGGGCCAGCCCGTCACCGGCCACTCCATCGGCGGAGCGAAGTGGCCGGCCTCGTTGTGGGCCGTCACGAGCGAGTTCTCCAGGACGAGGTCGAGCCAGCCGTCCCCGTCCAGGTCGATGAGTTCCACGGCTCTCTTGCCCTGCGCCGGGTCGGGCGTGCCTACGACGAGCGGCGCGGAATAGTTCCCCGCCCCCAGGCCGGGATACAGCATCGCGGCCGGCCCGCCGGCGCCGGCCACGAGGTCGATGTGCCCGTCCTGATCGACGTCGCCGAACGCGATGGACAGCAGATTCGGTTCTGTCGGCAGCGGTTGCGGGTCGAGGAACGCCCCGCCCCCCGCTCCGCGACGGAGCGACCAGGTGAGCCCGATGGTGCAGTTGCTGCTGCAGCCCCCGAAGGCGAGGTCGACGAGACCGTCGTCGTCCGTGTCCTGGGCGATCAGGTGATTGGGAGAGATGTTCTCGTGCAGCGCGCCGAGCATCTCCAGTCCACCGTCGCCCTGGCCGCGCAGCAGCAGCAGGTCGCGGTGGGGCCTGTCGATCACCGCGACGTCGAGCGTGCCGTCACCGTCCAGGTCGGCGAGCCGCGGTTCGTGGAGGGTCGAGCCGGCAACGTACGACTGGTGCTGCGGGAAGTGCCCGGCGCCGTCGCCCAGCAGCGTGACGACGACACCGGTGGCGGAGGCGATGCAGGCGAGGTCGATGTCCCCGTCGCCATCCAGGTCGCCGAGCTGCAACTCGGTGAGCACCCCATCGAGGGTCTGGCTGTCGTGCAGCGAGAAAGCCCCCGTGCCGTCCCCGAGCCAGGCCTGCAGGTCGGTCGATGCCTCGTGCCGCCGGAGGCGCAGCAGGTCGGTCAGGCCGTCGACGTTCACGTCCGCCGCCACGGGGGCCGGGTCGGACGGATCCAGGTCGAGGGGCACCGCCGGCTGCAGGAACGGCGTGCAGGCGAGGTCGACGAGTTGAGTGTGCACGGGGCCTGTGGCCAGCAGTGCGGCCGCGAACACCGCCGCGGCCCGGCGTCCCGTCCGGCACCCCTGACCAACGGATGCCACGGCCTGCGGATCGCGAGGGCGCATGGGTCTCTCCTGGGCGGCTCGCCCCCCCGACGGGCCGGGACCAGGGTAGCAGCCCGCGCCGGAAGGTGACGGCGCACGACGTAGACTGCATGCCCGCATGAGCGTGCTCGTCCGCTGGTTGATCCTCGCCTTGGTCCTCGTGGCCGTCGGCGCCGCGTGGTGGCTGCTCACCGGCGACCCGACGCGGGGCGCCGAGCCCCGCAGCGGGGCAGCGGACACGCGCTCCGGCGCAGCCCTTGTCGCGCCGGCGGGCCAGCCGCTCCCGGCGGACAGCCGCGCCGCGCCAGTTCGCGATGCCGTGCGCGAACCGCTGGCCGATGCCACGCCGCTCGTGCTGCCGCCGTCGCAGCCAGCCGCACGCTACGACGCGGCCGACCCCGTCGGCCTGCTGGTCTACGGCGCGGTCTACGACCCGGACGGACGGCCGCTCGACGGCGAGAAGTACGTCGTCCTGCTGCGCGAGGACGGCGAGCGCCGCTCGGCGCGCCTCGAGCACGGCAGCTACGCGGCACCCGGCTTGTCGCCCGGCCGCTGGACGCTCACCGCCGGCGACCAGGGATGCCTGCCGTACGAGCAGGCGCTCGAGCTGCTGCCCGAGGTGCCGATGCTGCGCGTCGATGTGCACTTGCAGCGCGCCCTCACGCTGTGCGTGAAGGTGCTCGACCCTTCCGGCGCGCCCTTGTGGGACACGTTGCCGGGCGACGCATGGAGCCGCCCGCGTTTCGGCGTGCTCGCCACGCCCGATGCACCGCCCGGGAGCGTGCAGCCCACCGGCAGCCGCCTCGTCGACCGCAACGCGCACGGCACCTGGATCTCGCGCCTCGAGCTCTGGGGCGACCGCCAGGTGGCCGCCGGCTGCGACGGCATGCTCGACCTGAAGAGCGCGCTGCCGCTGTGGGTGAACCTGCTCCACCGGCACGTGGTGCTGGACAGCCAGCTCGTGCCGGCCGGGGCCGGCGAGGTGGTGTTCGTGCTGCGCCCCGAGCAGGTCGAGGGCACCTTCGGCTCGGTGCGTGTGCAGGTCGTCGACGCGGCGAGCGGCGCGCCGGTCGAGGGCGCACGTGTCGAGTTGAGCGACTTCCAGAGCAGCGGCGTCGGGAAGCTCGTCGATGCGCAGGGTGTGGTTCACTCGGAGCACCTGCCGCCCGGCCTGCTCGACATGATGGTGAGCGCCGACGGTTACGAGCACGTCTGGAACACCGTGCTGCTCGGCCCGGGCGAGCACAAGGACCTCGGCCGCCTGCCGCTCGACGCTGCAGCGAGCATCCGCGGGCGGGTGGTCGACAGCCAGGGCAACCCGCGGTCCATGGGTATCAGCTACGTGCGCGCCGACTGGTGGCACGACCCCGTCGCGCAACAGCCGCGCATCAGCGCGAAGAGTTCCGCTGAGGGCGACTTCTCGATCGGATCGCTGGGGCGCGCGCGCTACTCCGTCTGGATCCTCGACCGCGAGGGCGGCCTCGGCTGCCGCCCGGTGTTCGTCGACACCACGGCCGGCGACGTGGAGGGCGTGACGCTCGTCGTCGACGCCATGAGCGAGGTGGTCTTCCGCACGAGTTGGCCGGCAGTGCAGTCGCACGAGGTGACCCTGCTCGATGCCAGCGGCTTCGCCCTCTGGCGTTCGTTCCTCGATGGCGAGCAGACGTTCAAGCGCCGCTATCCGCCGGGCGAGTACACCGCGCTCGTCGCGGGCGCGACCGCGCCGGTGCGCTTCACGCTCGCTGCCGGCACCACGGACGTGGCGCTCGCGGGGCCGTAGACGCGAACGCGGAGGCGGAGGTGGCGCGCGCCCGCGTGCGCCGGGACCAAGGTCGCGGTGCGGTCCTCCGGCCGAGGGTCTTGCGCCGCATCCGGCCCGGAACTGCGCCGGGGCCGAGACCGCGATGCGGACCAAGCGGCAACGACCGTGACACCGGGGGCGCGCCGACGAGGACCTGGGCGAGGTGCTGGAGCACACGAGACTCGTGTGGGTGGAGGCTCTCGCAGATGCGTGACCGCGCACCTATGCGGTGCGCCGGTCCTCGATCAGGCCGTGCACCCCGTCGAGTCGTGCGGGCAGCTGCTGTACCTCGACGGCGAAGGCGATCTGGTCGCCGCGTCGTGCCTGATCCTTCACGGCGCGCCCGAACGCGCAGCATCCGCGCGATGTCATTGCCGAAATGGACGTCAACCCGGCGGCGTGATGAAGGGCCGAGCGCCCGCGGCTGCGGTGTGCGGCCGGGGTAGTGGCGAGAGCCGGGCTGCGGTCGGCGGTTGGAGTCGGTTGCAGTGGGGGGAGCGACTGGCAAGGAATCCTGAAAGCGATCACGTGAGCTGCCGTCATTTGGGAGAGCCTCACGGCACTGGACCTCCCGACGGATCCGCTGACGGCGTTTCCTGTTCGTGGGCCGCGAGGAAAATCGGGCGCGCTGTTCGGCCTCCACCCATGCCCAGAACCATTCATTTCTAGTACGTGCCCCCAGTAGGATGCCGGAACCGGAGGATCGCCCAGCGCGGTCCATGGCGAACCAGCCGTGCGGCAGAAGGAGGGGATTGATGGGTGTGCTGCAAACGGGGACGAGTGGGCTGCTCTCGAGTCTCTCGGTCGCGCTCGCGATGGGGTGGCTGACGGACGCCCGGGTGACTGGCCAGTTGGACAACCTGTTCCCACGTTCGTTCTATGACGTGGGGTCGAGCCCCCGCTCCGTTGCCGTGGGGGACTTCGACGACGACGGCCACCAGGACCTGGCCGTTGCCAACTCTGGCTCGGACGACGTGAGCATCTTGCTTGGAGCTGGAGGCAGCTTCCTGCCCGGTGGTACCTACGGCGTGGGAGACCAGCCGCGAGCCGTCGCGGTCGGGGACTTCAACCAGGATGGCGACCTGGATCTGGTCACGGTCGGCTACACGTCGAGCACCGTGACCATCCTGCTCGGAGGGGTCGGTGGGACCTTCTCTAGCGGCGGGTCCTACGGCTTCTCTGGGGCTGGTTCAGTTTCGGTGGCCGTGGGCGACTTCGACCAGGACGGCGACTTGGACTTGGCGGTACGTGCGGGAGGTGAGGTAAACATCCTGCTGGGAGGGATTGGAGGCACTTTCACTAATGGCGGATCCTCCAGCGTGCACGGTACCGGATCGGTTGCCGTCGGGGACTTCGACCAGGATGGGATCCACGATCTCGTCGTAACGCATGGTTTCTCGGTGGACATTTTGCTGGGAGAAGGCGGGGCCAGCTTTTCGGACGGCGGCTCCCATCTCATTGACCACTTGGCTTCGTATGTCGTCGTAGGAGACTTCAATCAAGACGGTGACCCGGACTTGGCCTTCGGAACCGAGCATGAACAGGGGAAGTCCCTCTTAATCGGTGGTGCAGGAGCCAGCTTCTCGCTCGGTTGGTCGAGCAACCAGGGGGACGATACTCACTGTCTTGCTGCAGCAGACTTCAATCAGGATGGGTACGGCGATCTGGCGATTGGGTATGGGAACTCGGACATGGTTGAAGTCTACTTGGGGGGGAGTGAGGGGAACCTCTCCAGCGCCGGAACCATCAGGGTAGGGCCTGTGCCACTGGGGATTGCTGTGGGGGATTTCGACAAGGATGGGGATCCCGACTTGGCCGTGGCAAACAACAGCTCGGGCACAGTAAGCATTCTATTCGGCGGGATTGGAGGTACCTTCGCCAGCGAGGGGGAATACCCCGTAGGGTCCTTCCCGGAGGCTCTTGTGACGGCGGACTTCGACCAGGACGGAGATCCGGACTTGGCCGTGGCCAAGCCCGACCACTCGAGCACAGTGGAGATCCTGCTTGGAGGGAATGGGGGCAGCTTCTCCAGCGCAGACGCCTACAGCATTGCTGGCTACGCGACATGCAACGCGGTGGGGGACTTCGACGGTGATGGGGACCCGGATCTTGCTCTTTCCGAATACTACGCTGGCACGGTGAGAATCCTGCTGGGTGGAGCAGGGAGCACCTTCTCGCAAGCCGGGTCCTACAGCGCAGGCTCTTCTCCAGGTTTGATCGCCGTGAGCGACTTCGACCAGGACGGCATCCTGGATCTGGCTGTGACGAACGGACCGGCGAAGACGGTGAGCGTCTTACTGGGATCCGGCGCTGGAAGCTTCTCCTTGAATGGGTCCTCCGCCTTGGCTGGCTCCCCTCGGGGCATCGCGGTAGGGGACTTCGACTTGAATAGTGATCCGGATCTCGCCATCACGGAGAGTCCAGGGTCGGTCAGCATCCTGCTAGGCGTGAGCGGGAACAGCTTCTCGCTCAGCGGACCCAACGAAGCCGGCCTCACTCCTAACACTATTGCGGTGGGTGACTTCGACCAGGACGGATGGCAAGACCTGGCCGTCGGAGGCTCCGGTCCAGACGCGGTGAGCATCCTGGTGGGATCAGGAACTGGCAGCTTCTCCATGGACGGGACGTACGGCGTACCCGGCTTTCCCAGGTCCATCGCCGTGGGCGACTTCAACCTGGACGGGGACTCCGACCTGGCGACGGCGAGCCATCTCGAGTACTCCTTCGACCTTGGCCCTGACACTGTGGACATCTTGCTGGGTGGCAACGGACCCACCTTCTCGAGCGGCGGCTCCTACGGTGTCGGGTTCGAGGCGTTGTCCATCGCGGCGGGGGACTTCGATCAGGATGGGGAGCAGGATCTCGTCGTGACGAACTACTTTTCATCTTCAATCACCGTCCTGCTCAATCACGCACCGGCGCCCTCGGTGGACACCGTGCTGCCGGCCAGCGGTCCCGAGCTCGGTGGGACGAAGGTCACGATCTCTGGCTCGACGGTCGAAGACGTTGCGACCGTGACATTCGGCGGTGTGTCCGGCACGAACCTGCAGATCCTCGACGCCACCGCGCTGGAGGTGTACTCGCCGCCGGGACACGGCACGGTCGACCTCGTCGTGCGCAATGTGTCGGGTGCGGACACACTGCGGGACGCCTTCATCTACGGCGGGCATGGGTTCGTGGATCTCGGGCCCTCGGGGATTCCCGGTGAGTTCGGCGAGCCCATCTTCGATGGCACCGGAGACCTCACTCCCGGTGCGGCGCCGGGGTTCACCTTGACGCTGACGAACGCGCAGCGGTTCGAGCCGGCGTACTACTTCCTGAGCGTGGAGCCCACGACGCCGTACTCCCCGTTCTTCGGCGGCACCTTCTATTCTCTGCCGATCCTCTCGCAGGGTGTTCTGGTCACCGACGCTTCGGGTTCACTCGTGCTGCCCCTCGTCATGCCAGCCAGCGTCCTGCCCGGCACGCAGCTCGTGGGTCAATTCTTCCTCATGGACCGCTTCGCCATCGCTGGAGTGAGCGGAAGCAACGGCCTGCGCATGGACGTTCCCTGAGAGCCGGCTGGGCCATCGAAGCCGAGCGGCTCTCCGAGGTGCCCGGTCGCCGCATCGCCCCGCCCCGCCCGCCCCTACCTCTCCTCCGGCACCCACCCCGTCTCGAGCACGATGCCGCGCGCGATCGGCGGATGGCTCACTACGCCGTACAGGTCCTCGCTGCCCGGGATCGCGCCCATGAGGATCAGGTTCGTCTCCTCGAAGGTGTGCAGCAGCTCGGGCTGGCCGAGCTCGGGCTCAGGTCCTGGTCGGAAGGAGACGCGGCGCACGGTCAGCGCATCGTTCATCTCGATCCCACCCTGGGAGAGCAGGATGGTGTCGCCCGCGGCGCTGAACCACGCCAAGTCGGTCTCGTCGATGCTCACCTGCCACTCCCGGCCGTCCGGCGGCGCAGGCGACAGGTAGGCCTGGCGTTCGCCCGAGTCGTCGGCGATGAACACGATCCACCGCCCGTCCGGTGAGAAGCGCGCGGTGATCATGTCCGCGGGCCCGTCCTCGCGCAGCACGACGGGCGGTGCGTCGTCGTCGAGGTCGTCCCAGCTCACCGGGCTCCTGTCCGTGGACTTGGGGTTCATGAACAGCACCTGCCGGCCGTCGGCCACGGCGTGCACCACCAGGCCCTCGACGGCCAGCGGCTCGGGCCGGCCGTTGGCATTGGCGGGGTACAGCTCGGCTCCGATGGGCATGAACGACGAGGCGATGAAGCGCCCGTCCTGGAGCGCGACGACGAGCGGGCTCAGCCGCTCGGGCTTGACCACGAAGGTGTCCACGCCGCGCACCAGGTCGTGCGCCCAGATGGCCGCGCTGCGCCCCGAGTCCTCCATGAGGCCGAACATGAGCCTGCGCCCGTCCGCGATCTGCGTGGAAGGGAGCAGCCCACCCACGTGGCGACGGCCAAGGGTGCGCAGGACGCCGTCGGGGCCCACGCGCACGAGCTGGCTCTCGATCTGCCCCTCCTGCGCGAGCCAGGTCACGGTGCCGCCCGGCCCGAAGTCGGCCGCGGAGGAGTCGAAGGACGTGGGACGCGGCTCGCCCAGCAGGCCCTCGGCATCGGGCGGACAGCTCACCCACCACCAGCGCGAGACGGAGTCAGTGGTGGTCAGCAGGTACAGGCGGTCGTCGGCCCAGGCCATGCCGGTCAGGTCCCAGCCAGCGTAGTGCGCGAGCGGTCGTCGCTCGCCGTCGACGATGCGCTCCACCGTGTCGCGGTCGCGCCCCATGAGGTGCGGCAGCACCAGGATCCCGCCGCCCGCGGGCAGCACCGTGGGAGCGTCGAAGTGGAACGACACCTCGCCCTCCGCGCTGAGGATCACCTCGGAGGTGTTGCTGGCTGCCGAGCGCGTCATGAGGGTGGCGCTGCGCGCGATGATGAAGCGTCCATCCTCGCCCCAGTGCACGACCTGGGCGCTCGCTTCGTCCTTGCCGACGTCTCCGATGCGGATCGCATCGGGCCCGTCGATCGGCATGCGCCAGAGGGTGCCGCTCTGGATCCACGCCAGCTCACGGCCGTCGGGCGACCAGCACAGCCGGCTGTTCAGCAGCTTCGCGTCCCCGGCGCGCAGCAGGCGGGCCTCGAGCTGGTCGAAGCGGCGCACGTGCAGGCCCTGCTGGTCGGCCCAGGCGACGGCGTCCGCGGCTGGTGACAGCTCGATCGACCCCACCTGGGTCGGCTCGTCGAAGGACGCGAGTGAGTAGCGCAGGCGGCGTGGGCCGGGCGCGTCGACACCGGCGGCGCGCTCGGTCGCGGCGTCGTCGCCGGGCCTGAGGAGCGGCCCGAGCACCAGCCCGAGCGCCGCGCCGGCCGCCAGCCCCGCCAACGCGAACAGAGCCGGCCGCCAAACCGAGCGGCCCGCAGCACCTGCGCCGAGCGACCCCGACGACGCAGCGGCCAGGGGCTCCCCGGCCGCCAGCGCGAGCTGCACGCGCGCCTCCCCCGCGTCGCGCAGCCGCATGCGCGCATCCTTCGTCAGGCAGCGGCGCAGCAGCTCGGCGACACGCGACGGCACCGGCGGCAGCGCGCTCCAGTCCGGCTCGTCCTTGAGGATCGACGCGATGAGGTCGGACGCGTTGCGGCCGGCGAAGGCGCGCTTGCCCGTGAGGCACTCGTAGAGCACGCAGCCCAGGGACCACAGGTCGGTGCGCCGGTCGATGCTGCGGCCGCGCGCCTGCTCGGGGCTCATGTAGACGGGCGTGCCGAGCACCCGGCCCTCCTCGGTGAGCAGCGCGCTGTCGGTCTCGGCGCGCGACACCTCGCCGCTGTCGGGCTGCGGTCCGACGGCCTTGGCCAGCCCGAAGTCGAGCAGTTTGACGTGCCCGTCGCGAGTGAGCTGCACGTTGGCCGGCTTGAGGTCGCGATGCACGACGCCGGCCTCGTGCGCCGCCTCGAGCCCCTCGGCGATCTGCCGGCACACGTCGAGCGCCTCGTCGAGCGGCAGGGCGCCGCGCGCGAGGCGCGCCGCCAGGTTCTCGCCCGGCACCAGCTCCATGGCCATGAAGGCGGTGCCGCCGACCGCGTCGATGCCGTAGACCTGCGCGACGTGCGGGTGGGAGAGGCTGGCCAGCGCGCGGGCCTCGCGCTCGAAGCGCCGCAGCCGGTCGGCGTCGGCAGCCACGTCGGCGGGCAGCACCTTGATCGCCACCTCACGCGCCAGGCGCGTGTCGCGCGCACGCCAGACCTCGCCCATGCCTCCGGCGCCGAGCGGGCCGAGGATCTCGTACTGCGAGAGGAGCTGTCCGACGGCGAGGGGCACGGGCGCAGAGTCTAGCCGTGGAGCGCGGGAGGACGGCCACTGCGTCGTCCATGCAGGCGCGGCACGACCGGGCCTCGGCGCTGCGCTGCACCCGTGGCGCCCCACGTCGCGCCGCGCTCGGCGTGTGCGCGGCGGCATTCGTGACCACCGCCAGGTTTTCTGGCGGAATCCGGGAAGCTGCCGCGGCGCCGGTCGGTCCAAGGCCCCGTCATGCACGACCCGCGCGTCAGAGACCTGGACGGTTCGCAGCGTTCCCTGCGCCAGGCGATCGATCATCTCGGCGCGCCGTCGCCGCCCGGCTGCGAGCGCAGGCGCAAGACCAGGCTTGAGCCGGTGTCGAACCCGCTCGGGCGCCGTTGGCTGATCGTTGCCTGCCTGACCGCGGCTTCGGCCGCAGTGCTGCTCGGCCTGCTCGCAGCGTAGGAAGTCGCCCAGGACGTCCTCGAGCGCCTGACGCGCCTGACGCGCCTGACGCGCCGGCGAGTCCGCCCGCGGCTACACTGCCGCGCGTGGAACGCTTCGTCACCGTGCTCGTGGCCGGGCGCAAGGCGCCGTACACCACGTGGACCTTCATCGAGGTGCCGGCAGCTGCCGCCTGCGCGCTCGGGCACGGCCCGGTGCGCGGCCTGCTGGCGGGCACGCGCTTCAAGGGAACGGCCAGCCGGTCGGGCGGCGTGCTGCGGGTCCCCGTGACGCGCGCGCTGCTCGAGCGGGCCGGCGTTGCTCGCGGGGAGCGGGTCGAGGTCGCGCTCGAGCGCGACAGCGCCCCGCGGCCGATCGCCGTGCCCGACGAGCTGCAGGCCGTGCTCGACAGCGAGCCTGGCCTGGCCGAGGCCTTCGCGGCCATGGCTCCCTCGCATCGCCGGGCCTGGGCCCAGTACGTGGGCGAGGCCAAGCGCCCCGAGACCCGCGAGCGACGCGCATCGAGCGCACGCGCCGGCATCCGTGGCCGGCAGTTCCCGCGCTGACGCGTTATCATCCGCTCGCGCGTCGCGGCGGCGGGGGCCGTCGCGCACGCCTGATCGATGAGCGCGCCCTGCGTCGCCGTCGCCGACGGCCCCGGGGCGCGCCGCCACGAGACGAGCACCTCCCCGTGCTCGCCGGAGCCAGGAGACACGCCGCCATGACGAGCACGTCGACGCCCACGCTGCAGCCGCCGAGCCGGCCGACCGAACCGAAGAGCACCGTCAAGCAGTTCCTCCAGAAGACGCATCAGCACTTCATCGCGGGGCGCTGGGTCGCCAGCAGCAGCGGCGAGACCTTCGAGGTGCACAACCCCGCCGACGGCAGCGTGCTCACGCGCGTCGCCCAGGGCAACGCGCGCGACGTGGACCTGGCCGTCAAGGCCGCGCGCAAGGCCTTCGATGCGGGCGCCTGGCGCACGCTGCCCGGGCGCCAGCGCGGGCGGCTGCTGTACAAGCTGGCCGACCTCATCGAGCAGCACGCCGACGAGTTCGCGCAGCTCGAGAGCCTCGACAACGGCAAGCCGGTCACCGTCGCGCGGGCGGCCGACGTGGCGCTGACCATCGAGCACTTCCGCTACTACGCGGGCTGGGCCGACAAGCTCGAGGGCGAGACCATCCCCGTGTCGGTGCCGTATGCGCCCGCGGCGCGCTACCTCAACTACACGCTGCGCGAGCCGGTGGGCGTGGTCGGGCAGATCATCCCCTGGAACTTCCCGCTGCTCATGGCGGCCTGGAAGCTGGGCGCGGCGCTGACGTGCGGCTGCACCGTCGTGCTGAAGCCCGCCGAGCAGACGCCGCTCACGGCGCTGTGTCTCGCCGGCCTGTTCGCGGAGGCCGGCTTTCCCGAGGGCGTGGTCAACGTCGTCACCGGCTTCGGAGAGGCCGGCGCCGCGCTCGCCAACCACCCCGACGTCGACAAGGTGGCCTTCACCGGCAGCACCGAGGTCGGGCACGAGATCGTCAAGGCCTCGGCCGGCAACCTGAAGCGCGTCACGCTCGAGCTGGGCGGCAAGTCGCCCAACATCGTGTTCCAGGACGCCGACCTGGAGAGCGCTGCCAAGGGCGCGTTCTCCGGCATCTTCTTCAACCAGGGCCAGTGCTGCTGCGCGGGGAGCAGGCTGTACGTGCAGCGCAAGGCCTACGCCGAGGTGGTCGAACGCATCGCCGACATGAGCAAGACGATCCGGCTCGGCCCCGGCATGGCGCCCGACACGCAGATGGGCCCGCTGGTCAGCAAGGAGCAGCAGGAGCGCGTCAGCGGTTACGTGAAGGCCGGCGAGCAGGCCGGCGCGAAGGCGCGCTTCGGCAGCGAGACGCCGGGCGGCGAGTACACCAAGGGCTTCTTCGTGCGGCCGACGCTCTTCGAGGGCGCCCGGCCCGACATGAGCATCGTGCGCGAAGAGATCTTCGGCCCGGTCGTGTGCGCCCTGCCCTTCGACGACCTCGAGGAGATCGCCGTGCAGGCCAATGACTCCATCTACGGTCTGGCCGCCGGCATCTGGACCAAGGACATCTCCAAGGCGCACCGCCTCGCCGCCCTGCTGCGCGCCGGGACGGTGTGGATCAACTGCTACAACGTCTTCGACGCCGCCGCGCCCTTCGGCGGCTTCAAGCAGTCGGGCTACGGCCGCGAGATGGGCCACCACGCGCTGAAGAACTACACCGAGACCAAGTGCGTGTGGGTGGAGATGTGAGCGGGCGCTGAAGGCGGCGGGGTGGGCGGGGGCGCGCGTGCAGCTGCCGCGTGCCCCCGGCCGACCCTGCCCCGCCTCAGTGCGCGTTCCAGTACACGCTCAGCGAGTTGCCGGTCTCGTTGGCGCTCACCAGCTCGGGGTCGCCGTCGCCGTCCACGTCGACGATCTCCAGCGCGACCGGCCCGCCCGTGAGGAGCGCGTCGCCCAGCTGCGGCCCGCCGACGAACACGCCGGGCCGGCGCTGCTCGAAGACCTGCACCCAGTCGAGCGCGCGCGCCGCCGTGGCGAGGTCGATGTCGCCGTCGAGGTCGAGGTCGCTCGTGGCGACGGTGTGCGGCCGGCCGGGCGTCGGGATGAGGAAGCGCTGCTCGACGACCGGCAGCGGCGCCGCCTCGGTCCACGAGCCGTCGGCCTGCTTCATGAAGCGCCGCAGCACGCTCTCGTCGCGGTCGGCGCAGACGAGGTCGAGGTCGCCGTCCAGGTCGAGGTCGGCGGCGCGCAGCTCGAAGGGGCCGGTGGCCGGCAGCACGACGTCCGGCACCTGGGGGTAGCCCGTGCCGTTGAAGTGCCAGAGCGTCACCGTGCCGGAGCCCACGTTGGCCGTGGCGACGTCGATGCGCGCATCGCCGGTGAGGTCGGCGCCGATCACGTCCACCGGTTCGTTGGTCACGTCCGGCCCGCCGCGCACCAGCGGGTTGGGCGCGAACTGCGCGCCGCCGAGCTGGCGGAAGATGGCGAAGTTGTCGCTGCCCACGCTCGACACGATGACGTCGCGGTCGCCGTCGCCGTCGGTGTCGGCCACGGCGAGCGAGCGCGGGTCGTCGGTGACGCTGGCCGAACCGAGGTGCTGCGTCAGCGGCAGGAAGCTGCCGTGTGCTGCCGGATCCTGCAGGTGGATGCTCAGGCGGTCGTCGAGCGAATCGGCGCTGAGCAGGTCGAGCAAGGCGTCCCCGTCCAGGTCCACCGCGGCGATGTCGTAGGCGCCGTCGGTGAGGCCGATGCCGCCCACCAGCTGGGCGGCGCTGTCGAAGACCGCGGTGAAGAGCTGGTGGTGGATCGCGACGTGGCTGCGCCCGGGGTGCACCGACGCGAGGTCCATGTCGCCGTCGGCATCCAGGTCGCGCACGAGCACGTTGCGCGGGGCCTCGCTGGCGGCGCCGCTGCCGATCTCGCGCGGCGGGTCGGCAAAGGTGCCGGGCCGCGTCTGGTAGAGCACGCGCAACGTCCCGTCGGCTGCCGGCACGACGACATCGGCGCGGGAGTCGCCGTCCACGTCGGAGACCGCGACGCACAGGGGCTGGAGTCCGCCGTCGTCGTCGAGCAACGAGGGCGCGGTCTCGAACTCGCCCGGCGCACCCTGCAGGAAGAGCGCCAGCGTGCCGCTGCCGAGGTTGCCGGCGAGCAGGTCGAGGTCCCCGTCCTGGTCGAGGTCGGCCGGGGTCACGGCGCGCGGCGCTGACAGCGCGAGCGGACCCCCCAGTTCGACCGGCGGCTGGCCGAAGACCGCCGGCGCCGTCTGCTCGTACCACTGCACGGCTTCCGTGTCGCGCGTCGTGGTGGCGAGGTCGACGTCCCCGTCGCGGTCGAGGTCCACGGCGGCGAGCGACAGCACGCCCGCGCCGGCCAGCGTGACGTCGCTGACATCGCCCGACGGCAACGGCAGGAACAGGCGCGGACCGGAGGGGCCCGCCCAGAGCAGGTCGAGGCGCCCATCGGCGTCCAGGTCGCCCGTGACGAGACTGTCTGTGCCGAACTGTGCCGTGTCGAAGCCCAGGAACAGCTCGAGCACGACGTCCGCAAGCTGCTGGCCGGGCGGGAGCGAGGACACGACCAGGCTGGGGTGGTGGTCCAAGGACAGGGCATCGAGCGCGGCGATGTCGAGCCGCTCGTCGGCGTCGAAGTCGAAGAGCACCACGGCATCGCTCTCGTAGCCCGTCACCGCGGCGGCCTGCGACGCGAAGCTGCCCGGCGCGAGCTGCTGGTACAGGGCCGTCGCCATGGGGTAGTTGCCGGAGCCGTAGCCCACGAGCAGGTCGCGCAGGCCGTCGGCGTCGGCGTCCGCGACGGCGAGCGAGCGCGGGAAGCGGAACGTCGCGCCGGGGAAGCCCGGCAGCGACGAGGGCGGCAGCTCGATGCGCCCGAAGACGCCCGGCTCGAGCTGCGGGAAGAGCACGACCGAGGAACTCGCGGCGGCCAGCACGGTGTCCGGCGCCGCCACGAGGTCGATGCTGCCATCGCCGTCCACGTCCGTGGCGAGCACGTCCGCGGCCGGGCCGACGCCCGACAGGCCCGGGTCGAGCACCGTGCGCTCGCGCAGCAGGCTCACGCGCTTCGGCGCCGTCGAGGCCTCGATGCTGCCCTGGTCGTCGTCCCAGGCCTCGATGCGGAACAGGACGTCGCCCTCCAGCACGTCGCTGCTGTCCCAGATGAACTGCGCGCGCACGCCCTCCTGGCGCGCGCGCAGCGAGGTGACGTTGCGACCGATGCGCCAGCGCTGCCCGGTGCGGGGCGGCGGATCGAACGGCGTGTTCACCGTGACGGTGCTCGTCGCCGGCTGGTGCGCCTGCCCCACGCCGGCGATCCCGCCGATCTTGCGGCGCTGCACCACGCCGCCCCCGACGAGCAGGTCGTCGCTGGCGGGCAGGCCGAGGACCACGAGGTGGTCCTTGCCCGTGGCCAGCGAGGACGGCACGCCGGGCAGAGGGAGCGGCGGCAGCACCTCGTTGCCGCCGCGCGCGCCGAGCAGCAGGCCCGAGAGCCGGTACGCGCCGTTCGGCAACTGCGTGACCACCGCCAGGCGGGTGGCGTCGTCCACCGCGAAGTCCAGCCAGCTCGGACTGCGCAGCCAGCTGCCCTTCACGCCGGCGCTGGACTGGGGCAGCACCTCCAGCTCGTGCGTGTCGAGATGGAACACGCGCAGCGCCCCGGGATCGCTGCTGCCGGGGCCGCCGCCGTGTTCGGCCAGCACGACGCGACGCGGGTCGCTCGGGTCGAGCGCCAGCCCCCAGGGCGTGCTCAGGCCAGCGCGCAGGAGCGAGACGCGCGCCGCCGCGGGCTGGCCGTGCTCCACCAGCAGCAGCGCGTCGGCCGCGGTGAACAGCGTGGCGTTGCCGCCCAGGCACAGCACGTCCCGCAACGGCCCCGGCGCCAACCCGACGTGCGCCTGATCGGCGAGGCGCGTCACGGCGCCCGTCTCCAGGTCCACGCGATCCAGGATCCAGCGCCCGTTGGCGTTCGAGCCGACGATCGCGAGCGTCTGCAGGGGGTCGACGTCGAGCGCCACGGGAGTGGAGCCGCTGCCCGCCGTCACGTCCTTGAAGGTCTCGCCGGTGGCCAGCAGGATCTGGCGCAGGTGCGCGCTGTCCGGCGTCGGCGACTCGAGCAGCAGGGCGCGCGAGCCGTCGCCGAGCGGCACGGCGTCCACCGGGCCCGTGAGCCGCGTGCCCGACCACTCGGCGCTCACCGGCCGCGGGTCGTGATGTCCGCGCAGCACGTCGAGCACCCGGCCGGCGATGCCCAGCGGCAGCAGGCCCGCCGCGCGGCTGGACAGCTCGGGCAGGCGCACGTGCTGCGCGTCCACCGGCACGATGAGCCCCTCCTCGAAGGTCGGGTACTCGGTCGCGATGCGGTACTGCCGGCGCAGGCTGGCATCGCTCAGGATGGTCTTCAGCTCGTCGAGGTCGGAGGGCAGCATCGGGAAGGGCTGCCCCGGCCGCGTCCACTGCGCCACGATGAGCACCGTGTCGCTCTCGGCGTCCGAGATCTGGATCGGCAGCGGCACGCCGCGGCGGTCGTCCGGGTAGCTGACGAGCGCGGCCTCGAGCAGCTCGAGCTGCGGCGGCTCGTTGTTGTCGATGGTCAGCGCGACCGGCGCGCTCTCGAGCAGCTCGGCCTGCGGCGTGAAGCCGTCGTCCACGACCACGGCGAGCTGGACCTCGGCGCCGCGTCCCGGCAGGTCGGCGTCGCTGGCCCAGGTCACGGTCTGCTGCGGGGCGCCGTGGGTGAAGAAGCTGCCGGCGCCCGCCAGCGTGCCGTCCCGCCAGGGCTCGACGAAGGGAAAGGTCACCTGGAAGCGCAGGCGCACCGTCACCGGCTGGTCGGCGGAATCGGCCAGCACGACACCCAGCGGCACATCGCCCCCGATCTCGTCGAGGGGCGCTTGCTGGATGGTCGCCGTGGCGGGATCGTTGCCGAGGTCGAAGGGCAGCTCGGCGCCGACCTGGCCCGGCTTCACCTGGCCCTGTCCGCCGACGACCTCCGCGCGCACCAGCACGTCGCGCACCAGGCTGGACGTGCCCAGGTCCGCCGCGAAGTCCCAGGCCAGCTGGCTCGTCACGCCGGTCGGTGAGCTGGGCAGCGACTTCGCGCCCTGCCCGCCCTCCAGGCTGAGGCTGCCGGAGGCTCCGTTCGGCGCCGTGAAGGTGAACGCCACGTCGAAGCTGTTCGATTCGGCGTCGAAGAGCGTGATCGAGAGCGTGGCCGGAGCCTGTTCGGAGTGCGTGAGCGAGAACTGCAGGCCGCCCGGAGGCAGGTTCGTCTTGCCGCCCCCGCCGCCGCCCCCGCCGCCGGAGAGCGCGGCGGTGCCGCCCCCGCAGGCGGAGACGAGCGCCGCGGCGAGCGCCGCGGCCAGCAGCACGGTGAGCCGGGTGCGGCGCCGGGCGGGGCCCCGGGCGTCGCGGATCGGCTCGCGCCGGGCGCCACGCCGGGCGCCACGTCGGACGCGCCGCCCCGTGCTCCGCGCAGCGCTCGCCATCCTCGGGCGCGCCTTCATGGCGCCCCCTGCGCCATCGTGCGCACCGGGAGCAGATACGTGCGCCGGAAGGCGTTGCTGCTGCCGTCCACGAGTTCGAGGCGCGCGTACTCCGGCAGCTCGCCGTCCGGCAGCGGGAACACGAACGGGTAGCGGGTGAACTCGTTGCGGCGGCTCTCGCCCAGCACGTGCTGGCCGGTCTCGAAATCGAGACGGGCCTCACCCGCCTCCACGTGCGCGTCGGCCTCGTCGTCCCAGGCCAGGCGCGCCTCCTTCATGGCGGGGGCGGCGCCGGGGCGGCGCGCCAGGTAGACGTCGCCGCGCAGCTCGTGCCCGCTGCCGTGCGGCACGACCTGCAGCTCCTCGGGCCGCAGGAAGAAGTCCACCATGCGGTCGGCCACGAGCAGCTGGTCCTTGCCGGCCTGCAGGTCGCGCACCAGGCCCTCGCCGAGCTGCGGCAGGATGGCTTGCCGCAGGCTCGTCGCGACGTCGGCGCTCTCGCTCGCCAGCAGCCCCGAGGGCACGAGCACCGAGAGCGCGTAGTGTCCGAAGTGGTCGGCCCGATCGATGAAGTCGAGCGGCACCTCGGTCGTGCCGGCGCGCGCACCCTGCAGATGACTGCGCTTGTCCTCCAGGGAGGCGTACTGCTCCAGCAGCGGCGGGACGGCGTAGACGTCGACGCCCAGCTGCACGTCCACGAAGTAGCTGCGGTCGTCCACGAACCAGGTCATCGGCCCGCCCAGCAGGAACAGCGGCAGGTTCAGCCAGAAGGCGCTGTTGATGTCGGTCCGCACGCCCTCGCGCCAGTGCAGTACCGGCGTGAGCAGCAGGTCGGCCTGCACGCTGTCGGCCAGGCCGATCCAGTGCGCGTCCTGCTCGCCCTGCTCGAGCGCGAGGAACTGCTCGCGCGGCACGTCGTCGGGGTAGTGCAGCTCGGTGACACGCACGAAGCCGCCCTGCCGCAGCGCCGACGCGAGCATCGCGCCGCAGTCGGCCTCGTCGAAGGCGAGCTGGACGCCCTCGGCCAGGTCGGTCGCCTCGGGGTCGCCGCCGGGCGGAGCGCCGGCGCGCTGGCTCAGCTCGACGGGCAGCAGCGCGACGTGGAAGGGCAGCAGGGGTTCGGCGCGCTCGGTCGGCGCACTGCTGCAGCCGAGGCCGGGCAGCAAGATGCCGATGGCCGCCAGGCAGGAGCCGACCCGCGTTCGCAAGTTCGCCTTCATCGGTCGAGCACCTCCACGCGGACAGCCCCCTGGTTCTCCATGCACCGGAAGACGTCCTCCAGCGGCAAGGCGCAGCGGAAGCCGACGTCCGGGCGCGTGCGCTCGCGGCGCTCGGCCACCGCGCGGCTGAAATCGACGCCGGCCTGGCGGAAGCTGCCGCCCGCGACCCAGAAGCTGGCGGCCGCGCGATAGCCCTCCCACGTCTGCGGTGCGAGCAGCCAGTCGCGATGCTCCTCGAAGTGGCGGCCGAGGTTGCCGGGCCGGCGCGCCTCCGGCGCCACGAAGGCCTCCGGCGAAGCCGTCCACTCGGCCACGTTGCCGCACAGGTCGCGCAGGCCGGTCACGGCGCACACGTCGTCGCCCGCGCCCACCGGCCAGGCCTGGCCGTCGCCCGCCGCCTCGGGGTCGTGGTTCACGCGACTGCGGTCCGCGGGCAGCGGGTGGCAGGCGAAGGGTCGGTAGGCCGGGCCGCCGCGCACCGCGTACTCCCACTCGAGCAGCGTCGGCAGGCGCTTGCCCATCCAGTGCGCGAAGGCGGCGGCCTCGTCCCAGCGCACGCTCGTCACCGGCAGCCCGGCCTGCGCCGCGACGGAGGCCGCGAGCTGCTGCTCGAGCTGCTCGCGCCGCGCCGCGTCACCGGGGCTCGCGGGCCAGTGGACGGCGTCGGGCCAGCCGTCCGCCGCGCGCACGAAGGCCAGGAAGTCGGCCTCGGTCACCTCGTGCTCGTCGAGGTACACGTCCGGCAGCGCGCCGGCCGGGATGCGCACCTTCCAGATGGTCGAGAGCGTGCTGCTGTTGAAGCTGCCGAGCCCCCAGCGGCGGTAGTCGTCGTTCTCGGTGTCGTCGGAGCGACCGTGGAAGAGGTACTCGTCGCGCGTGTCGGTGAGCAGCAGGCGCATCGGGGTGCGCGGGCGGCCCTCCTGCGCGAGCTGCAGGCGCGGTGGGCCCTCGCGCGTGATCACCGGCAGCGCGAAGGAGGTGTCGGGTGCGAGCGTCGAGCGGCTTCCGCGCCCGTCGACCGCGCCCAGCTCGAGCCGCACCGAACGCTGCGACCAGACGTGTTCGAGGCGCAGGCCGCCGCTCCATTCGGTCTGCTCGGCCCCAGGCTGGTCGGCGCGCGCGTCGCTGCGCTGCAGCTCGAGCGTCTGCTCCAGCGGCGGCTCGCCCAGCGCCACCAGCCGCGCCGTCACCCCGGCCGTGCCGTTGCCGTCCAGGGCGCGCACGCGCAGCTGCCACTCGCCGCTGCCGGGCTCGCTGCGCCACTCGAAGCCCGGGCTCGGCGCCGAGAGCGACAGCTCCGGGCCGCGCGCGAAGAGCGCCAGGTCGAGCGACAGCGGGGGCGAGCGATTGCCGGCGCCATCGACGGCGACGAGCTCCAGCCGGTAGCTGCCATCCGGGCCGAACTCGGCCGGCGTCGGGAGCTGCAGCACGTAGGCGTCGCCCTCGGCGCCGGCCTCGCCCGGGGTCCACGGGGCGGCCGTCGCCTCGGAGGGTGTGCGCGAGGCCTCGCCGTCGGCGCGCACGAGGCGGCGCTCGATGCGGAAGCTGGAGGGCGACGGGGCGGGAGCGGCGCCGTCGGGGGAGTGGGTGCCGGCCGCGCCACCGGCGGAGGCGCCGCTGTCGGCCGCGCCGCCGCCGGCCGCGCCGCCGGCGCCCGAACCGGCTGCCGCGCCGTCGTCCACGGCGAGGCGCAGGCGCGGCGCGGCGGCGCCGGCATCCAGCAGGAGCGCGCCCCCCGCTTCGAGCCACCGCAGGCGCGGCGCGACCCGATCGATGATCAGCCGGTGCGGGCCGTGTTCCGTGGGCGCGCCGAGCAAGGTCTCGCCGTCGATGTCGAGCAACGAGCCGCGCACGACGAGCCGGTAGCTGCCGTCGTCCACGAGCGGCAGCGTGAGCTCGGCGCGGCGGTCGGCGGGCGTGAGGCCCAGGTGCAGCCCCCCGGCCGCGGGCGGCAGCGGCACGGGGGCGAGCCCGGGCTCCACCAGCAGCTCCACCTGTAATTGCGTCGGCGGGCGGCCCGGGCCCAGCATGACGAGCTGCGGCGAGGGCTCGCGCAGGTAGTGCGTGCTGCCCGCCGTCGGCAGCTCGCGCCCGGCCAGCTGCAGCGCGAACTCGGGCGCCAGGTCCACGTACGTGAATGCCAGGCTGCGCGCGAGCGAACCGCCGCCGGACGGCTGCAGCACGAGCTGCTGCTCGTCGCAGCTGAGTTCGAGGCTGCCGTTGCGAGCGCGCGCGAACGACTCGGCCGGCAGGGGGATCTCGTGCTGCGCGGCCGCCGCCGCGTCGCCCTGCTGCAGGGTCTCGCCGGCGGCCGTGCGCAGCTCCCAGTGCAGGCTCGCAGGACGGCTGAGCGCGAGGGCGAGCAGAGGCTGGCTGGTCGGCGTGACGTACCAGGTGCGGTTCACCTCGCGACAGGTGCGCAGCGTCGGCGGCTGCTGTGCGTCGAAGGCCAGCGGGCCGTCCACCACGGCCAGCGTGCACCGGCCGAGCAGCGTGCCGCCGCTCTTGTCCGTGACGCGCGCCAGCACCTCGCTGCTCCCGGTGGGGAGCGACAGCTCCTCGAGCGGCAGGCTGTAGACCACCTGCTCGCCCGCGGAGCCGCTGCGCACGAGGCCGGCCCCGGGAGGCAGCGTGCGCACGGTGTCGCCGTGCAGCAGCTCGACGCGCGAGAGGTCGTCCATGCGTCCGGCGAGCACGAGTTCGAGCAGCGTGCCGCGCGGGGCGACCGCGCGCTCCTGGCGGCCGACGACGTCGAAGCTCGCGAGGGCCAGGCTCTGCGGCGTGAGCACCACGAGCGGGAAGCGCATCGAGTCCTGCCGGCGACCGCCGTCGTCCTCCAGCCGCACGGCCACCTCGCCGCGGAACTCCCGGCCGGCGGGCGGCTCGAGGCGCAGCGTGCCCGCGTCCGTCCACGCGAGCTGGACATCGGCCAGTTCGGCGCCCTCGGCGTCGAGCGCGGCGCCGTCGGCGAAGGAGAGCAGGCGCGCCCTGGCGCCGCGCAGCTCGGGGTCGAGGGCACGCACGTCGAGCAGGGCCTGCGGTCGCGCCGGCCCGAGATGGAGCGCCGCGATGCTGGCCGGCGCGCCGTCCACGATCTGGCGCAGCTCGAGCCGCCCGCCGGCCGCATCCGGACGCAGCCACCACGTGAGGCCGACGACCAGCGCCAGCAGCGGCGCGAGCACGGCCACCGCGCGCGGCCAGACGGGCGGGTGCACGATCGCCTGCAGCGCGGTCCAGGCCTCCTCGGTGTCGCGCCAGCGCTGGTCCCGGTCCTTGAGCAGGCAGCGGTCGACGAAGGCGGCCAGCTTGCGCGGCACCTTGACGCCCATCGAGGCGAGCTTGCGCGGCGGCACCTCCAGGTGGTTCTTGAAGCCCTGGCGCATGCTGCCCCAGTGCTCGAAGGGGTAGGCGCCGGACAGCATGCGGAAGGCCAGCACGCCCAGCGAATACAGGTCGCTGCGCCCGTCGAGGGCGACGATGTCCTTGTGCCCCGCGAGGTGCGCGCACTGTTCGGGCGAGGCGTACAGGATGGTGCCGCCGCGCGCGCGCTTGACCGGCGAGCCGCCCGGCGTGGTGGCGACCGTGATCGAGCTGCCGACCGTCGCCAGCGAGCGGCCGAGCTGGGACTCGTCGAGTGCGCTCTCGTCCACCTTGCGGTGGGGGCGCAGCACGCGCGCGCCGGCGCCGGCCGAGCCCTCCTCCTGGGCGGCCGCGATGGCCTCGGCGCCGACGTGCTGGCCGATGCCGAAGTCGATCACCTTCACCTTCTCGGGCGGACCCGGCTGGATGAACAGGTTCTGCGGCTTCAGGTCGAGGTGCAGCAGCTGCTCGCCGTCCCGGACCTGGTGCGCCACGCGCAGCGCGGCCAGCGTCTGCTCCAGGATGCGCAGCGTGCGCGGCGCATCCAGCCGCCCCTCGCGCGCCAGCAGCTTGTCCAGCTCCTCGCCCGACAGGTACTCCATCACGAAGTAGTGCAGCCCCTCGCGCGTGCTGTCGAAGGTGATCCAGCGCACGATGTTCTCGTGGTCGAGGCTGGTGAGGCGGCGCGCCTCGTCGAGGAACTCGGACAGCGCGGTGGGCGAGCGGGCCGCGCGTTCGTTGAGCACCTTGACGGCCACGGTGGCGCCGAGCATCGAGTCCACCGCCTCGTACACGGTGCCGAAGCCGCCGCGGCCCTTGAGCGCGACGATGCGGTACTTGCCGCCGAGCACGTGGCCGACGAGGGCCTCCGGCTGCAGGGCGGCGAGCGCGCCGGAGGGCGTGGCGGCGCCCGCGGCGGGGCGGTGTGCACGGCCCAGCTGCTCGGCGGCGAGCGCGAGCGGTTCGTCGGCCAGCACGACCTCCAGCGCCGCGGCGGCCGGCGTCGTCGTGGCGCCGGCCGTGGCGTCGTCCAGGAAGGCGGCGTCGTGCAGCGTGGACTTGAGCACGGCGTAGGTCGTCTTGTCGGCCAGCACGAGCGAGGGGGCGGTCGCGCTCGCCTGCAAGGACTCCGCCAGGTGACGTGCGCGCTCGGCGTCCCGGGCGCGCAGCACGCGCGTCTGCGTGGAGATCTCCTGCACGGGGATGCCGAGTTCGCGCGCCTCGGCCACGGCCTGCTCGAGCGCGCGCTGCACGCGCAGCGTCAGCACGGCGTCGAGGCGCTCGCCCTCGAGCGGGCCGGGGCCCGCGAGCTGCAGCTCCTCGGGTGCGAGTTCGCCGCGCTCCAGCGCGGCGCGCAGCACGCGCCGCAGCTGCTGGCGCAGCGCCATGCTGACCGGTCCGGACGAATGCCTGCGCAGGACCTGCGCCTCGAGCAGCGCTTCGAGGCGGTGCGTGCCGCTGCGATCGCTCATGCAGTGTCCTGGTGGATCCCCCGTGCCAGCGACGCGCGCTCCGGCAGGACGAGTGTACCGGTGAGGATCGATGCTGGGGAGGTGGCCCCTGCCCATTCACCTCGGCCCCGCGCCCGCTGTACGCTGCCCGCCCGCGTCGTCGCCGTCCCCTGCCCGGCAGCCTGGCCGGAGGCGGCGCGCGTCCCTGCTCCCCGCCCGCGAGGTTCCCGGCATGTCCGATCCTGGTCGCAGCCTGTCCGTGGTCCTGCTCGTCGCCGCGCTGCTGGCGCCGGCGGCCGCCGCCCAGCAGACGTCCGCCGAGCAGGGCGCCCCGGCCGTGGCCGCAGCGGCCGCCCAGGTCGCCGAGGGCCCGCAGCCGAGCCCGCTGTACTTCGTCAGCACGCACACGCTCGACCTGGGCGGCAGCGAGCTGACGTATCGCGCCGTGGCCGAGACGACGCTGCTGCGCAACGACAAGGGCGAGCCCGACGCCGAGTTCTTCAGCATCTCGTACCTCGACCCGACGGTGGCGGCGGCGCAGCGGCCGATCACCTTCGCCTTCAACGGCGGGCCCGGCTCCTCGTCGATCTGGCTGCACATGGGGCTGCTCGGCCCCAAGCTGGTGCAGGTGCCCAGCGACGGGCAGGCGGCCGGCGCCCCGCCCTACCCGCTGGTGGACAACCCGCACTCGCTGCTGGCCGTGAGTGACCTCGTGTTCATCGACCCGATCGGCACGGGCCTCAGCCGCGTGGTGGGCCAGGGCGACACGGGCGACCACTGGGGCGTGGACGAGGACGCGCGCTCGGTGGCGCGCTTCATCCGCCGCTACCTGTCCGACAAGGCGCGCTGGGCCTCGCCGAAGTACATCCTGGGCGAGAGCTACGGCGGCATCCGCGGGCCGCTGCTCGTGCGCGAGCTGCAGGGCGGCTTCAACTCGGTCGCGCTCAACGGCCTGATGCTCATCTCGCCCGCGCTGGACATGGAGGTGGTGGACGGCCAGGACAACGACGCGGCCTATGCCACCGTGCTGCCGACCTACGCCGCCACGGCTTGGTTCCACGACGCGCTGCCCGACAGGCCGGCCGAACTCGAGCCCCTGCTCGACGAGGTGCGCCGCTTCGTGCGCCAGGAGTACGTGCCCGCACTCTTCGCCGGGCGCGCGCTGGGCGAGGACCGCTACGAGCACCTCGTCGCGAGCCTGCACCAGTACACCGGGCTCTCGCCCGACTACCTGCGGCGCGCGCACCTCAAGGTCTCGACCGACCGCTTCCGGCGCGAGCTGCTGCGCGAGCGCGGCCTGGTGGTCGGCCGGCTCGACACGCGCTACACCGGCACGGAGGCCGACGACGTGGGCGAGGTGCCGAGCGGCGACCCGATGGGCTCGGGCATCAGCGGCGCCTACGTGGCCGGTTTCCTCGACTACCTGCACGCCGGGCTGGGCGTCAGCGTGGACCGCGACTACGTCGTGATGTGCGAGGCCGCGGGCGAGGCCTGGAAGCGGCCCAAGGAGGAGTGGTCGGCCTTCCAGGGCTACGTGGACGTGGCGCCCGTGCTGGCGCGCGGCATGGCCGAGAACCCGGCCCTGCGCGTCCTCGTCGCCAGCGGCCTGTACGACATCGCGACGACCTTCTTCGCGGCGGAGACCAACGTGCAGCGCAGCACGATGGACCTCGCGCGCGTCGAGCTGCACACCTATCCTGCGGGCCACATGATGTACGTGAACCAGTCGGCGCTGGTCGAGCTGGCTGCCGACCTGCGGGCGTTCGTCGCGCCCGTGGCACCGTGACCGCCGTCGCCGCGCGAGAGCGCGCCCCGTCGCGATCGGCGTGGCCCTGGGTGGGCGGCGTCCTGCTGCTCGCGGTGCCGCTCGGGCTCACGCTGCTCTGGTGCCGCCTCTCCCTGCCGATGTACGAGGACGACGGGCTCGGGCTCGTGACGGCGCTCTCGCTGGCGCGCGGCGGCTTCGTCGGCTGGCACCACGCCGCCTTCCTGCCGCTGGCCTCGCTCATCGAGCGGCTGGTCGGCCTCGGGCACGGACTGCTCGCGTTGCAGTGGCTCTCGGCCGCCGGCGCGGGCCTGGCGCTGGTGGTGCTCGGCGCGCTCGTGCGGCGCGAGCGCGGCGGGCTCGCGGCCTGGCTCTCGGTCGCGGCCCTGGCCGTCTCGCCGAGCGTGTGGATCAACGCCACGCGCGTCGAGGTGCACACGGTGCAGATGCTCGGCGCGGCGCTGCTGCTCAGCTGGTGCGCGCTGGCGCGTTCGCGGGGCACGCGTGGCCTGGTCGTGGGCACCTTCGCGGCGGCGGTCGTGGCCGTCACCACGCACAGCACGAACGTCATGCTGCTGCCCGGCGCGGCCTGGGCCGCGGCGCGCGCCGCCGACGGAAGGCTGGAGCGGCGGCGCTTCCTGCTGGCCGAGGGGGCCGCGGGCCTCGGCGGCTACGCGGGGCTGGTGCTCGACCACCTCTCGCTGCCCGGCCAGAGCGGCTCCGCGGTGGGTGACATCGCCGACCTGTGGTCGAACTTCGCGCACCTCTCCAATTGGCCCTTCGTACAGGACGAGCTGATCCTGTGCTGGTTCCCGATGCTGGTCGCCGCCGGCCTGGTGCTCGCGTCGGGCCGCGCCGGCCGCCGGGCCGCGCTGCCCCATCTGCTGGCGGCGGTGCCGCCGGTGGCGCTCTTCCTGGCCTCGGGCATCGCCACGCGCGGCGGCTACTTCGCGGGGGGCATGGTGTTCGTGGTCGGCGCCGTGCTGGCGGTGAGCCGCGCCCGACCGGCGCCCTCGCCGCTGTCGGCGCGCCTCGCGGCCGCGGTGCTCGTGCCGACGATCGTCGCGGGCGCCGCGCTGGGCTGGCGCGAGGCCACCGTGCCGAACCGCGCCAAGCTGGCGGCGCACGGCAACGAGCGCCTCGCCCGGGCGCAGCGGCTGCTGCCCGGCGGCGGCTGCATCATCGAGATCGACCCGCTGCAGCAGACCCTCAACGGCCGCGTGCCCGGGCTGTTCGAGGTGAACCTCTACCCGCGCCTGTCGGCGGCCCTGCGCCTCGGCCTCGACCCGGCCGAACTCGTGGGGCGCATCGAGTCGGACATCCAGGGCTTCGTCGAGCGCGGCGAGACGCTGGCCTGGGGTCGGAGCTGGAAGTTCGTGCTCGACGTGCGCCCCGATCTCGAGGCCTACATGCAGCCCATCGAGGACATGCTCGGGCGCTACTACGCGCTGGAGAAGGTGTACGAAGGCCCGGAGATGTACCTGCGCGGTCCGCCGTTGCAGGCCGCGCCGGACGCGCGGGGCACGCCGCGCTGAGGCTCGCGGCCTGGCCGGCCTGGCCGGCGTGGCATGGCATGGCCTGGCTGGCGTGGCACGGCTGGTCCTGCCGACGATGCCCGTCGGCGCGCTCAGCCGCTGCCCAGCCGCCGTCGCTCAGCGGGCGCCCGGCTTGCCGGGCGGCGTCTCCGAGGGCACATCCTTCTCGCGGAACTCCCAGCTCGGCGGGGGCGAATGCTGCGTGTGTCCCAGCTTGCTGCGCACCAGGGCCGAGAGCCTGCGGCCGTGCCACGCGGCTCCGTGGTACGCGCTCGACAGCGGCATGAGCAGCAGCCGCTTGAGGCGCTCGTTCGGGCGTGCCTTGAAGACCGTGCTCTGGAAGTCGTTGTTGAAGCCGGGCGGCGGGGCGAAGGAGTAGTAGTAGACCGCGAACGACTTGCGCGTGACGTCCTTGGGGCAGCGGATGCGCGTCGTCCCGTGGTAGCTGTCGACGCTCGTGGCGAAGATCACGCAACGCCCGAGCACCGGCTTGATGGAGTGCACGCAGCGCGTCATGTCGCGGTTCCACAGCTCCAGCTCGCCGCCCCACGAGTCCTCCCAGCGCGGGTTCAGGTAGAGCAGCAGGTTGAGCCGCCGGAACATCTCCACGTCCGGCAGGTAGTTGAAATCGGCGTGCACGTCCAGCCGCCCGCCGCGACGTGTCTGGTGGATGCCGCCGCCCATGAGGCGGTTGTCCACCTGGATCTCGGGGATGCCGCTGAACTGCGCCACCGTCGCCAGCCACTCGGGCGAGTGCAGCGCGTCGGAGAGGCGCTTCAGCGGCTCGGGGAAGAGCCGCAGGTCCTGCAGCTGCGCCTTGCGCCGCTCGTTCACCGACACGTACTCCTGCCCGTGCCTGGCGGTGGACTCGTACGTGGGGAAGGCGGCTGCGATCTCAAGCGCCTCATCGCGCTCGAGGAAGTCGTCGATCACCACGAAGGGGAAGGGCTCGGCAGTGGTGAACTGCCGGTGCATCGCCTGCACGTCCAGGGGCTTGAATTTCATGGCGACGGTCTCGGGATGAGCCTGCCCAAGCCTATCACGCAGCGGCGGGAGCGGCTGCGGGCGCCCCCCCTCCCGCGGCCGGTCGGCGCGCGCGCTTCAGGGCTCCAGCGCCACCCGGTCCAGCTGCGCCGAGATGCAGTGCCGCAGGTCCTCGGGCGCGTAGACGTAGTCGTCGACCTCGAAGCGCACGTTGATCATCGGCCGGTCGCGCACCTCGGGCGGCAGGTCCAGCCGCAGGTCGAACGGCTGGCCGCGCTCCAGGACGACGCGCGCGGCCTCGATGCCCTCGAGCGAGATGCGCAGCCGGCTGCCCGCGCGCAGGCCGCGGTCGAGGGCGGCGCCCTCGACGTGCAGCGTGTGCGCGCCCTGGTTGAGCAGCAGCAGGGAGGCGAAGGGCGAGAGCCGGCCCTGGCGGTCGATGCCGCCATGCACCTGGTATCCGGCCGATACGTTCCCGCTGGCGAAGTCGAGTTCGGAGACCAGCTTGCGCAGGCCGAGCAGCTGCTGGATGTCCACCTGCCAGGCCGACTGCTGCGCGCCGACCTCGTCCAGATCCCTCACGGCGCGCTCGGCCTCGTCCCAGGGCGGCAGGCCGAGCTGGGGCAGCAGGCCCTGGCGCTGGATCCGGCCGTACACCAGGCGGGCGACGACCTCGTGGCCCGCCACGCTCCAGTGCGGGTCGGTGCGCGAGAGCGTGTACTGCGCGTCGGAGTAGAACTCGATCGGCAGCCAGATCACCGACTCGCGCGGGAGGCCGGTGACGAGCTGCGGCCCCGCCTGGGGCAGCAGCAGGCCGAAGTCCACCATGAGGAAGTAGTGCCCGCCCATGGCCTTCACGGCCTGCGCCAGCTCGGCGACGCCGGCCGCGTTCTCGGCGTAGCGGGTGCGGCCCTCGTAGTCCAGGCCGTACGAGAGCAGGCCGGTGAACGATGCGCCGAACACGGAGGCTCCGTGGCCGTCGAAGAGCGGCGCATCGGCCCGCTCGCGGTGCGGCAGTGCGATGGTGGCGATGCCGCCGAAGCCGCGCACCGCCCAGTTGTCGTTCACGTCGTTCGGCACCGTGACCTGGACCACGATGTCGGGCGCGAGCACGTCGAGCTGCCGGCGCATGTAGGCCGTGGACGCCGCCAGGTTCCACGACGTGATGCCCAGGCTCAGCACCTCGATGCGCGGAGCGCCGGCGCGACAGCGTGCCTGGAGTTCGCGTTCGAGCACGGCGGACGCGCGCTGCTCCACGCCCAGCAGCCAGCCGAAGACGTAGGAGTCGCCGATGAACACCACGCGCACGAGGTCGGCCGGCTTGGGGACCTCGTACTCGCGCTCCCGCATGCCGAAGCGGTTGGACGAGACGATGGTCTGCTCGTTCGCGCGGTCCTCGAGGTGGGGCAGCAGCACGCGTCCCACCTCGGCGTCGGGGAAGGCGTCGAAGATGCCGCTGGCGTTCGAGATCATCGAGTCCATCAGCGCGGCCTTGTCGGGCTCGCCGCCTGCGGGCGCCTGCGATGGACCCGCCGTGCCCGGGCCGGGACCGCGCGCGAGCTGGAGCACCACGACCACGGCCAGGCCGGCGGCCAGGGAGGCGAGCGCCAGGATCCAGCGCTGCAGCCGCAGCAGCTCGGGCGACGGGGGGTCGGTCATGCCGCTCCTTGCCCCTGCCGTGGACCGGGACGCCGGCCGTCCGCTGCCCGGCGCCGGTGCTGCTCGACGGGGCGCGGGCGAGCCGCACGCGCGACGCGGGAGCGCGGGAGTCTAGCATCCATCCTGCGCGCCCTCAGGTCGTGCGCGGGCCGCGCAGCAGGCAGCCCGCGAGCACGTAGCCGGCCACTCCGATCCAGGCCACCGCCTGGAAGCCGAAGGCCATCGCGAGCGCCAGCGAGTACACCCCCGCCAGCACGCCACAGGCGCCGTTGACCGCCCAGTACCACGCCTTGGCGTCGTCGCCGAAGCGCAGCATGCCGAGCGGGAAGAAATGTCCGAGCAGCACGCCGACCGGCAGCACGCAGGCCACGGCCAGCGCGATGCGCACCGGCTCGGCGGCACCGAGCGTGGTCGCGAAGAGCGCCGACATGCCGCCGTTGACGAGCGCCAGCACCAGCGGCACCAGCGGCCACCAGCGCTGCGCGCGGCGCAGGCCGCAGCGCACCGAGGCCAGCGAGCCGAGGCCGGCCCCCAGCAGCAGGGCGCCGATGACCACCGAGGCCGCCGTGCTGGGATGCCCGAGGTAGAGCACGAAGCGCTGCAGCCAGGGCACCTCGATGAGCATGAACGAGATGCCGATGGCCGCGAAGTAGCTGCTGCCGCGCCAGGACTCCGGCGCGCTCGGCAGCCTGCGCTTCAGCACGAAGGGCGCGAAGAAGAGCGCCAGCGTGAAGCCGGCCACGACCAGCATGAGCAGCTGCAGCGTCGCCACGCCCTCGGCGTTGAAGCCGCGCTCGCGCGCGAAGGCCAGGTCGAAGCCGCCGAACACCGGCAGCGACTGGAAGAAGAAGGGTTTGTCGTCGGTGGGCGGCGACAGGTCGATACCGCGCGTGGCGGCCTCGGCGCCGCCGTCCCGCAGCAGCTGGGCCACGCGGCCCGGCGCGGGGGAGGCCGCGCCCGGGAGGGGCGGCGGGTCGGGGTACATCAGGTCGAAGCCGCGCTCAGCGCACACGGCCACTGCCCGCGCCACGTCCTGCGCGTCGAACGGCCGCCGGCCCACCAGCACGGTGGACACCGAGAGCGCGCCGATCACCAGCAGGTGCTCCTCGGGGCGCTCGACGCCGGCCGCACGCAGGGCTGCCTGGCTGAGCAGGATGAGCCGATCCGAGTCGAGGCCCGATTCGCCCGAGCGCCAACGGCTCGTGGACAGGATGCCGTCGGGCGAGAGCTTGTCGATGTAGAGCGCGAAGGCCTCCACCGTGTAGAGGTTGTTCTCGGCCAGCGTGTAGGCGCCCGCCGCCGTCGCCGCGAAGCTGTCGATGAGCGAGATCTGCACCAGGTCGTAGTCGCCGCGCGAGCGCGTGAGGAAGCTGCGCCCCTCGCTGGCCGTCGCGTGCACACCGCGCGCGTGGTAGATGTCGCCGCCGAAGTCCTTGTAGCGCGTGGACACGGTCTCGATGACGCCGGGGTTGAACTCGGCGACGTCGATGTCGGTGGCGCCGCTGCGCAGCGCCGTGAGGATGTCGCGGCCGCCGCCGCCGCCGATCACGGCCACGCGCTGCGGCGGGCGCACCAGGTAGCCGGCGGCGGTCACGTCGTACAGCAGGAACTCGAACTCCGACATGTCGCTCGTGTCGCCGTCGAACTCCGTGATGGGGGTGCCGGCCGTGCCGTCCTGCTCCATCCAGAACTGTCGCGCCGTGACCTTCGGCGCCTTGCTGCCGCGGCCCCAGGCGTGCGCCAGCGCCTCCTGCGGGTCGCGGTTGAGCGAGGCCTTGCCCTCGACGAGGTCGAAGAACGTGAGGCGCGCGGTCGGCGTCCAGCGCTCGTACATGTCGATCGACTCGAAGTACATCTTCGAGCGCTTCACCTGCAGCGGGTCGCCGGCCCAGACCAGGCCGACGATGGCGGCCAGCGCCAGCACGGTCGGCAGCCAGTGCAGCCCGCAGCGCCAGGCGGCCAGCACGGGCAGCAGGCCGAGCAGCGCGCAGGCGATGGGCGTCGGCAGGACCATCAGCGCCGGCATCACGGCGGCGGCCGCGAGGCTGGCCCCGATGAGGTCGGCCCCGTACAGCCGGCCGACCTCCGGGCCCCTGGCCTCGAGCAGCAGCAGGCACACCGCGGCGCCGAGCAGCAGCATGGGCACGAGCACGCAGCCCATGCAGGCGGCCACGGTCCAGGGCCCGAGCGCGCCCACCATGTCCCGGCCGACGTGCAGCGCGATGGCCAGCACCGCCACGAGCGCGCCCGGCACGGCCAGCCCGCCGAGCAGCAGCGTCCAGGGCAGCACGCGCGGACCGGGCCGGCGCAGAGCGAACCAGACGCCGGGCGCCCCCAGGCCGAGCATCGCCAGGGACACCGACAGGAAGGCCCAGTGGTACCAGAGCACCACGCTCAGGACGCGCGTCACCGCGATCTGGAAGAAGAGGATCGAGAAGGACGCGAGCGAGATGGCCAGCAGCCGGTCGCGCCGGGAGACGTCACGGTGGCTGGTGGACATGCGTGCGGGAGTCTAGCCGGCATGACACGCCGAACCAGCGCAGCGCTCCCGTCCGGGCGGGTCGGCACCCGGTTGCTGGTCGCTGGGCGGGTGGTTGCGCGTCGCCGTCACGGGCCCCCGCAGCGGGCCGCGCCTGCCGTGGGCGCCGGGCCGACGGCTCAGCCGTCGTGATGCGCGAACACCGCGTAGTCCTTGGCGCCGTGGCCCTTGGCCAGGGCACGGTCCATGGCGGCGGCCAGCGCGGGCAGCACGATCAGGGGCGAGTTGCCCGCGGCCTCGATCATCAGGCGCACGTCCTTGCGCGCCATGCCCAGCTCGAAGCTCGGCGGCGCGTGGGGCGAGGCCACCACGCGCTGGCCGATGGCCTGCACTGCCGTGCCCGGCTTGAAGACCTCGAAGAGCGCGAGCAGCTGTTCCGGCGGGACGCCGTGCGCCCGGCCCAGGCTGAGCACGTCGCCCAGCGCGCCGGCCAGGGACACGAGCAGAGCATTGCCGGCCAGCTTGTAGAGCGCGGGCAGCTCCGGGCGCTCGCCCAGGTACCAGAGCGTGCCGGTCATCGGTTGCAGCGCGGCGCTCAGCGCCTCCGCCTCGGCCGCCGGAGCCGAGAGCAGCATCAGGCCGCCGGCCTCGCGCGCATGCTGCGGCGACATGAAGACCGGCGCCGGGACGTAAGGCACGCCCGCGCCGCGCAAGGCCGCGAAGCGGGCCGCCACGCGCGCCGGCAGGTTCGTTGAGTGGTCGATCACGGGCACGCCCGCTCCCAGCCCGGGTCGCAGCGCCGCGACCACGGCATCGACCGCGTCGTCCTCGGCCAGCACCAGGTGCACGCGCTCGGCGCCGCGCACCGCGGCGGCCGGGTCGGCGGCGGCGTGCGCGCCCTTGCGGACGAGCGCGGCGAGCTTGCTGGGCGAGCGGTTCCAGATGCGGACCTGATGTCCCTGGGCGAGCAGGCGCTCGACCATGCCGCTGCCCAGGAGACCCGTGCCGAGGAGTGCGATGGTGGTCATGCGCGCATCGTGACGCGAGACGGGGGGCGGAGGCGAGAGGGGGGTGGGCCCGGCGGCCAGAGCCGCGCGGCGCTGCCGCCCGCATCGCTCACGGGCCTCATCCGGACGATCCAGAAGCGGCTCGGCCACCGCAGCGTCGAGACCACGATGATCTACACCCACGTGGTCGACCGCGGCTCCCTGGGTGTGATCAGCCCCCTGGATCGCCTGGCGGGTGCTCCCTGAGCCTGCGTGACGGAGGGCCTGCGGGCCAGCGGAGGTTGCAGGGCGCCTAGTCCGGCTCCGTGCGCCCGGCATCGACGGCCAGAGCCGGGCGCCGTAGACTCCGACCCGAGAAGGCGCCAAACGCCCCGGAGAGCAGGGAGACGCGCGTGGATCGGCCAGTGGACGTCATCAGACGCCGGTGGGATGGTCGATCGTCAGCGCGGGCTATCCGGTCGGGCTTGCGCCGTTCAATTCTTGTTGGGCGGAGGATCTGAGCATGAAGCACAAGGCCCTCGCAGTTTCACTCGTCGCGAACATCACGCTGGCGGCGCTCTGTCTGTGGAGCCGTGCCGCGCAACATCGTGAGTACGACGAACTTGCTCGATCAAGCATGCGCGCCGATGAGATCTACATCCGGCTGCTCGAAAAGTCGCTGGCCGCCCTCGAAGGGGCGGAAGACGTCGCTACGACCAAGGACGTCTTGCGCCAGACCATCGCCGTCGGCGAGAAGAACATCGCGCTGCGTGACCAACTGGGACTGCGGTGAATCCACGGCTAGCTCGCCGCTGCAGCAGGCCGGCCGCAGGTGACGCGCTCCGCCGCGTCTTGCAACCGTGCACGGCCGGACTGCTGAGCGGCTGGGGCGTCATGCGAAGCGGACGATGAACAGGCACTTGGCTGCAGGTGTGGTGGCCGGAGTTGTTGCTCCCAGCGCCATCATGTTGGGCTTCGATCTGTGGCAAGTGCTCGCGGGCGGCAGCGACGATGGCAGATCGGGATGGACAACGGCCGGGCGAATCTATTTCGCGCTAGTACTCATGTCCTACGCACTCCCGCCTGTACTGCTCTATGGGCTGCCGATGTTTCTACTCCTACGCCGGTTTCAGGCTGCAAACATCTACACATGTGTACTCACAGCGCTCGCCCCAATTGGGATAGCGACCGAATTAGGATGGACAAGAGGCGCGTCCCAGAAGGCAATCCTCTACGGCGCTTTGTTCCTGATTTCGGCGCTCGCCTTTTGGGTCTTCGCGCGAAAGAGCATCGTCAAGGTACATCATGCCTGAGTCATGTCACCCGATGAGTTGGCGGTGGTCATGCACCGCCTGACTCGCCACTGCAGCAGACCGGCCGCGGATGACGCGCGTGGCCGCGTCGCGCAACCGTGCGCGGCCGGACTGCTGAGCGCCAGAGTCGTCAATGCTTTGCTCGATACTCGGCGTCGCACTCTGATCCTCCGCGACCTCGAAGCGGAGGGCAGCTGTGGCGTGGATCCACCCAACCCTCGGTCGCAGCAGACGGTCCGCTGCGCGGCCCGCCGCGGAACCTGGTCGTTGGCAATGAAGCGCATCGCTCTCGTTGTCTCTCTGGCTGCAACAAGCGCTTGCACTCCGGCTGGCGAAGAGCCCGTGCTCCGGCAACTCTCAGTTCAAGATGTTGCGGGGCAATATGGGCAATCAGGTCACATCGGATACTTGAAACTCGAGCAGGATGGCGAATACGAATGCTTCATCTTGAACGGCATGACGATTGACGGCTGTGGGACCTTTGCGGGGGCAGGTCTGTCGAAAGGCAAGTGGGAAATCGATGGCACGGAGGTATTGTTCACGCCAACATCGGAACCCACCGACCTGGTCGTCAAACTGGCCACTGCTTCGGCAATATCAACTGACGGAGGCCTTGTGCTCAAGATTGGAGGAGGGGCGCTACACCTCGCCAAGGAAAGCGTGGCGGCAGTGCAAGCTCACTCGCCGCTGCATCGGACCAGCGCTGCTGCGCCGGCCGCTGAACCGCCAGGTCGTTGAGCGCTCAGGATGAGCGGCGACCGAACGCTCGGGTTCGAATCGGGCGATCATGAGATGGACGCGGCCGCTGAGGCGCGTCGGCACTAGCGAGATCAACGCATGGACTTCGACCTCAAGCTGGCCCGGTGGGGCTTCCGAGTCGTGGTGGTCGTGTGCATCGTCCTCATCATGTGGGTTGCACCGCGCACCTACCAGACCGACGAGTTCCTGTTCGGCCTCGCCACCACACTGGCCCTCAGCCTTCTCGTGCCCCCACTTGTCACTTGGGCGCGCTACGGTTGGACGCTCCGTCCTCCGAGCGGTCTGGAGTTCATGACGTCCGGGTTCGCCATGCCGGGCCCGCTCATGATCGGCGTGCTCGAAGCAGCCGTGCTCTACGTCGTTTTCTGGCACGCGGCTTGGGCCGTGGCTGGCGGGTGGCTCGTGCTCAAGGCGGCGTCCCAGTGGGCGTCATGGCAGCACATCATGACGTTGCCTGACAAAGTGGAGTCCAGACCCGATGAGTGGAACACCGCCTACCTCGAGTTCCGTTGGGCCTGGTCTTCTCTCCAGCTGGTCTCGTTCCTGTTCGGCACGCTGGCGAACATCGCTGCAGCCCTCGCAGGCATCATGGTCGCAAACAAATGAGTGCCCTTCGTGATCCCGCAGTCGCAGCAGGCGGTCCGCTGCGCGACCCGCTGCTGAACCGCCAGGGCGTCAGGCAGGGCAGTTGACGCGTGGGCGAGGGCCTGTCCGAGAGAACGATCGTCGAGATCATCGCCCACGGTCTGGCGCCGGCGGGGGACCAGGCACCCGATCCAGGAACCGCGGTGGGTCGATCGCGGCCAGTCGCTCAGCGCACGGTCGCGAAAGCGCGCTGACGGCCACGACGCCTTCGACGGCCGTGCGCCATGCTGCTCCCTGCGCGCCCTGGAAATGCAGGGCAACCCTCGTCCTCCGGCACTGTCGCCGGCGACGGACCGACGCTGTCGCACCGCTCGTCGTACCGAGGTCGTTCGCGGCCGGCCCGCCCCTTCAGTTCGCCGGCGGCTCCGCCTGCTTCTTGAACGCCAGGTTGTTCGCGAAGTCCTCCACGTCGTACGGCGCCGGCTCGCCGCCGAGCCAGCGGTGGAAGAAGTCGAGGTGCACGTCGTAGTAGAACGCCATCTCGTACCACGACGGCCAGTGACCGGCGTCCGGGAACACGACCAGCCTGGCCGGCACGCCCATCTTCCGCAGGCCGGTGTAGTACTCGAGGCTCTGCGTATACGGCACGCGGTAGTCCTTCTCGCCCGTCACCACGAGGGCGGGCGTCTTGAAGTGCTCCACGAACTTCACGGGCGACCACTTCGTGTAGTGTTCGCTGGTCCACGGCGTGCCCTTCAGGTCGTGCTCGGGGAACCACAACTCTTCCGTCGCCCCGTACATCGCCTCCAGGTCGTAGACGCCCATCATCGACGCGATGCACTGGTAGCGGTCCGTGTGCCCCTGCATCCACATCGTCATGTAGCCGCCGTACGACCAGCCCATGACGCCGACCCGGTCCGCATCGACGTACGGCAGGGCCTCGAGCGCGTCCGTCACCTTCATGAGGTCGCGATACACCCGCCCGCCCCAATCGCCCGCGATCGCGTCGGTGAACGCCTGCCCGTAGCCGGTGGAGCCGGTCGGATTGCAGAAGGCGACCACGTAGCCCTTGCCGGGATACACCTGCCAATCGCCGCGGAAGGTGTCGGTCCACTGCGACTGCGGACCGCCGTGCACGTTCAGGATCAGCGGATACTTCCTGGCCGGATCGAAGCCGTGCGGCTTGACGAGGAAGCAGTGGATCCTGGTGTCGCCGTCGCCCGGGATCCAGAGTTCTTCGGGACGTCGGATGTCCACCTCGTCTTCGACCGCCTGGTTGAAGCGGGTGAGACGCTCGGGCTCCGCCGCCGGGAAGGCAGCCCGGAAGACCTCGGCCGGCTCGTGGATCGAGCGCCGCGTGTAGAGCAGCTCCGCCCCGCTCGGCGAGAGTTCCCAGCCGGCGATGAACGCATGCTCGAAGAGCTTCTCGGGCCGGCCGCCGGAGAGCTCGACCCGAAAGAGCGGGTTGCGCCCGTGGTGCTCCGCCTGGAACACGAGCGCTCCGCTCTCCTTCGTCCAGCGCATGTCGGTCACCCAGTCGTCGAAGACCTGACGGTCGGTGAGGTAGCGCGTCGTCTTCTGCTTTCGATCGAAGAGCGCGAGCCGCCGCAGATCGGATTCATATCCCGGCGTCTCCTGGCTGACGAACGCGATCCACTTCCCGTCGGGCGAATAGAGCGGCTCGCCGTCCCAGCCTCGGTTCGACGCCGTCAGGTTCACCGCCGTCGTCTCCGTGATCTCCCCGTCGACCGGCACGACCCACAGGTCGGCGTTGGTCGAGCAGGCCTCGTCCTTGTCGCGGTTGCTGACGAAGCACAGCTCCTTGCCGTCCGGCGAGAACGCGAACCCGCGCCCGCCGAGCGAGAACGTGGGGCTGTCCCACGGCCCCGGCGTCAGGTCCTTGACGACCTTCCCGCTCTCGGCGTCGACGAGCAGCACGTGCGTGCGCGTTCCGTCGCGCCAGGCCGTCCAGTGCCGGTAGAGCAGGTCGTCGGCGACGTGCACCTTGAGCTTGCCCCCCGCGCGGCCGTCGGCGATCTCCTGGTTGCAGGCCTCGTCGATGCCGCAGTCGAGGTGGAGGTCCGCGGTCACCGCGAGGTGCCGCCCGTCGGGCGACCATTCGGGGCTCGCCACGCCCGGCCCGAAGTTCGTGAGCTGCTTGGGCTCCCCGCCGTCGGTCGGCATGACCCAGAGCTGGCTCGATCCGCTCCGATCGGAGACGAAGAGCAGCCGCTTGCCGTCGGGTGAGAAGCGCGGCTCGGAGTCGTTGTGTGCGCCCGAGGTCATGGCACGCAGGCCCGAACCGTCGGCGTGCATCATCCAGATCACAGACCAGCTCTTGCCGCCCTCGAGGTCGTAGCTCTTGACACTGAACGCCACGCGCTCCCCATCCTGCGTCAGGTTCGGGGAGCCGATGGTGGCGCAGCGGTAGAAGTCGGCGATCTCGAACGCGCGCTTGCCGAGCCCGGGGTCGGAGGCGGCGGCGCCCGCATTCTGGGCGCCGGGCAGGGTGTCCGCGAACTGGAGCGCCGGCGCGGCCGAGCACGACAGCAGGACGAACGTCGACAACGCGAGGGGGGCGAGGCTTCTCATCACGGTTCCTTCCGGTTCGAGCGAGCGCAGGGATCCTACGGCCCGCGCACGCAGCGCGCACCCCCCGGGCGGCGGTGGCCCGCGGTGCGGGAGGACCTGTGCGCGCATGCTGGGGCGCTTCGACCGCTCCTGCTGCCGCCGTGCTCGATCGATGCTGCCGTCGTCGACCTGGATCGCGGTGGCGTGCAGCACACGGTCTCGGGCGAAGCCTCCTCTGCGCCTTGCCGCGTCCGCAGGCACGTGGGATCCTCCTCGCCAGGTCCAGCCGCCTCCGAGGAGCCAGGGGATGGGCGCCGCCGCGATCATTCCGAGCCTGATTCCGATGTTCGTCGTGATCGCCATGCGGCGAGCCGAACTGCGCATCCATCGACAGCTCGCGGAGGCCCGGGCGTTCACGGCCGAAACCGCGGTGCCGTGCTCGCCCAGCCGCGGCTTCGAGAAGCGACGCCTGCAGGGCCTGATCCACGGGGGAGCGGTGCGCCAGACCGCCGACCACCGCTGCTTCATCGACGCGGACGGTTGGTCCGAGTACTACCGCCGACGCCGCCGCCGGGTGCTGCTCGCGCTGTCGGTCGTCGTGGTGCTCGTGGGCGTCGTGCTGGCCGTGTCCTTCGGCATGCGGTGACGCATGAGCGGCGCAGCAGACCCCACGGCCGCCATGCGCAGGATGGCCGCCGGCTTTCCCGGCGTCGCTCAGGGCACGTCGTGCAACCAGGGTGCATTCAAGGCGGGCCGGGGGACGTTCCTCTTCATCGGGCCCGGCCCGAAGGGACAGGGTTTCAAGGCCATGTTCAAGCTGGAGGCCTCGCGCTCCCAGGCGCAGCAACTCGCCGCGCGGTCGCCGAGCCGCTTCGAGGTCGGGAGCACGGGCTGGGTGACGGCTCGCTTCACGACCGACGATCCGCTGCCCGCTGCCCTCTGGAAGAAGTGGCTGGCGGAGTCCTATGAGCTGACGTGCGGCACGGAGTCGGCTCCCCGCAAATCGAGTCGCACGCGGAAGCCGGGCCGCAAGGCCTGATGCCGATCCGATGTGCGGGGCGTGCCGACCGCTCGGGCTCGAGCGCGCCCCCCGCCACGACCATCACGTGCTAGGCTGTCGCCCTCAGGGGGTGGGTCGATCGAGATAGAGGACATTCGAAGGGGGGATTCATATGCGCATGTTCATCGGCCTCGCCGCGTGGACGGGCCTCTCGAGCCTCGCGGGCGCCCAGCTCACGGACCTGCAGCCCGGCAGGAACTTCGCCACGCCCACGCAGCCGTTCGGGGGCGGCTACTCCGAGAACATCGACGTCGGCGACATCGACAACGACGGCGACTACGACGTGGCCGTTGCCAACGGAGGTGACTTCGGCCCTCAGCCGAACCGCATCTACGTGAATCGCGGCAATCTGCAGGCGGGTGTCGAGGGCACATTCAGCGATGGAACGATGGCGCGCTTCGTGGGCATACCGGACGACACCTCCCGCGACATCGAGTTCGTGGACACGGACGACGACAACGACCTCGACATCCACGTCGCCAACAGCGGCACGGGGGGCTTCTCGCCCGTTGGCGAGGTGAGTCGCAGCTACGTCAACCTCGGTGGCAAGCAGCTCGGCACGGTGGGGTTCTACACGGAGAACACGGACAGCTTCTGGGGGACGCTCGTCTCGGTGCCATCTGCTGACGAGGTCGCCCCGGTCGACGGCCAGGGTCCGTGGCGCGATTGGAGCTGCGACTGCGAGTTCGGCGACCTGGACAACGACGGCGACCTCGATCTGTTCCACAGCTCCTACGGCCCGGGCATCAATGGTACGCGCGACCACCGCCTGTTCCTGAACACCGGCAACGGCCGTTTCGACGAACTCTGGCCGTGGTCCGACGCGGGCGCCGACACCAAGACCCACGCCATGGATGTCGACCTGGTGGACATCGATGCCGACTACGACATCGACGTCTTCAGCTCGAGCCGGGACTCGCAGGCTCGCATCTACCGCAACAACCTGGGTGCCGGTGGCTGGAGCGGCGACCCCTTCACCGACATCACGCAGTCGGCGCTCATCGCCTCGGGCGCGGCCCAGGCCGGCACGTCGAACTACGAGGTCGAGTTCGCAGACGTCGACGGTGACGGCGACTTCGACGTCTGGGCCCTGAACTACAGCAACTTCACGGACCGGATGCTGCTCAACAACGGCGACTTCAGCTTCTCGATCGGCACGGGGGCGATCGGCTTCGACCCGAACATCGACGAGAACGAGGTCGACTTCCTGGACTACGACGGCGACGGTGACCTCGACAGCTTCCTGGCGAACTTCTCGGGCACCAACTCGATCTTCCAGAGCGGCCTGGCCGACGGCGGCGCCCCGAACCTGTACACCCGTTGCGGCTTCGGCACGGCGGCGGCCGAGGCCCCGGCGGTGGACAACGGCGGCACGACGCTCGACGGCGAGTGCGCCGACCTCGACGGCGACGGCGACCCGGACATGCTCCTCGCGAACAGGACCAACCAGGGCAACCGCCTGTGGGAGAACGTACTCGGCGTGCACGATACCCACGCGCCGACCTTCTTCCAGTTCACGCAACAGGGCGACAAGATCGACGGCTCGGATACGCCGATCATCGCGCAGGTGCGCGACAACGCGTCGGGTGGCGAAGGTACGCTCGACTTCTACGACACCTTCCTGAAGTACCAGGTCGACGGCGGTCCGGACACCAACGTGGTCCAGATGCACGAGCAGTCAGGCCAGCAGTTCCGCGGAGTGATCCCCGGCGGCATCCACGGCACGATCGAGTACTGGATCGAGTGCACCGACGACGCCGGCAATACCGGCGTGTCGAGCCACGTGACGTATTCGCAGACCTCATCGGGCAACCCGCTCTGGGAGAACCTCGGTGAGGGCACACCGGGCCTGGACGGCCGGCGTCCGTACCTCGAGTTGCGCGGTCCGCAGACCGTCGGCTCGCGTACCGAGTTGCTGGTCGAGGACGCTCGGCGCAGCAGCACGGCGCTGCTCTGGCTGTCGTTCAGTTCGATCCCGTTCGGCGCGATCGGTGGAACGATCTACGCGACACCGTTCACGTCACAGGTGCTGTTCCCGACCGATACGGGCGGCACCTTCTACGCGTCCGTCACCTGGCCAGGCTCCATACCCGCCGGCATCGACCACTACTGGCAGACCTTCGTGAGCGATGCCGCGTCGATCCACGGGCTGACCCTCTCCAATGCTGTGCACGGCGTGACTCCCTGATACCGGCAGGGCAGGCCGTCCTCGCGACGGGGCAGCCGGTGCCGCGGGGCGCTCCGCGCACCACGGGCCCCGGGCGACCGTCGGGCCGCTCAACAGACCCCGCCCTCACCTGCACTCCGCGCACGCCGCACCTCGCGCACACCCCGCTCCTGCGGGGTAAAGTCCCTCAGGCGCCGCCCTGATCAGCTACGATGGCCGGCCCGCGTGCTCGGGAGGCGCCGATCGACCGCGGCACTCGCTCAGCACCCGCCGCCGCGTCCGCACCGCCGCCCACCTCCGATCCCCGCACCGTCGCGCCGCCTGGAACCCCACCTCTGATGTCCGTCGCCGTCACGCACGCCACCCGCCGCCCCGTGAAGCGGGTGCTGCTCATGTTCCCGCCGACGCGCCTCGGCAAGGAACTGCTGCCGCGGCTCATGCCGCCGCTGGGCATCAGCCACCTGGCGGCCGTCATCCGCGACGACTACGAGGTGCGCCTCTACGACGCGACCGCGGAGGACTTCGACAACGTCGTCGAGCTGCCGCGCGGCTTCCGCCGCAACGGCGTCGGCTACGACGTCATCCGCCAGCTGATCGAGGACTGGAAGCCGGACTTCGTCGGCATGACCTGCCTGTTCAGTTCGGTGTGGCCGGTCATCCGCGAGGTGTGCGAGATCATCAAGGATGTCGACCCGGGCATCCACACGGCCTGCGGCGGCTGCCACCCGAGCTTCCTGGCGCGCGAGTGCATGGAGCAGTGCGAGCAGCTCGACTTCATCGTCAAGGGCGAGGGCGAGTACGCGCTGCGCGACCTGCTCGCCACGATCAACGCGCAGGGCGACCTGCTCACGGTGAACGGGCTCGCCTTCCGCGACACGACGGGCCTCGTGCACGTGAACGAGAAGGTGGGCTACATCCCCGACCTCGACGCGCTGCCCTATCCGGCGCGCGACATGCTCAACCTGTCGCTCTACTCGGGCGGCATCCACCACGGCATCGCCGAGACGCACCGCAAGGTGGCCGTCATGTACAGCAGCCGCGGCTGCGCGGCCAAGTGCATCTTCTGCTCGTCGGTCGAGTTCTGGGGCCACGACTACCGCTACCGCTCGGCCAAGAGCCTGCTCGACGAGATGGAGTTCCTGGTCGACACGTACGGCATCGAGGAGATCCAGTTCGAGGACGACAACCTCACGCAGAACAAGAAGCGCGCCAAGGAGATCTTCGAGGGCATGATCGAGCGCGGCCTGCACGAGAAGGTCGTGTGGTGCACGCCGAACGGCATCGCGCTCTGGGCGCTCGACATCCCGCTGCTGCGCCTGGCCAAGCAGGCCGGCTGCTACCAGCTCACGCTGGCCATCGAGAGCGGCAACCAGCAGGTGGTGGACAACATCATCCACAAGCCGCTCGACCTCGACAAAGCGCGCGAGCTGGCGCGTGAGATCAAGGTGCTGGGCTTCGACACGAACGCCTTCTTCATCATCGGGTTCCCGGGCGAGACGCTCGACGACATCAAGGACACCTTCGCCTACGCGCGCGAGCTCGACCTGAACAGCGCCTGCTTCTTCATCGCGCAGCCGCTGCCGGGCACGCGCCTCTACGACATCTCGGTGCGCAACGGCTACCTGCCGCGCGACTTCCGCTTCGAGGACGCCACCTACAGCCGCGGCGTGATCTCCACGCCCGACTGGACCGCCGACCAGGTGCAGAAGCTCTGCAACGCGCAACTGCTCAAGTACCAGATCCGCGCCAACCTGCGGCACCCGGCCAAGATCCTGAAGGCCATGCGCAACGACCCGGGCGCCGTGCTGCGCACGGTCGGCAAGGTGTGGATGCGCGTCTGGGAGAGCTTCAAGAACAAGCCCATCGCGTTCCCGCACAAGCAGCTGACGGACAGCACGCCGAGGTAGGGCGGGACGGAGCGGGGCGGAGCGGAGCGGGGCGAGGCGAGGCGAGGCGGAGCGGGCTCGCGGCTTCAGCGCGAACTGAACCGCAGCACCTCGCCGAGGCCGATGACGGCTTCGCTCACGCCCGCCGCGAAGTCGTCGAGGCCATCACCGTCCAGGTCGCTCAGGCCGTCGACGCTGACCCGGATCACGTTGGCCGTGATGCCCAGGCAGGCCGCCGAGAACAGCTCCGAGCCGTCGCGTCCCGAAAACGCCAGGACGACGCCGGCGCCTGTGACGCCCGGGTCGAGCGTCGGCGTTCCCAGGAGCAGGTCGTCGAGGCCGTCGCCGTCGAGGTCGCCGGCTGCGCCCAGAGACAGGTTCGTCGTGTGGAAGAAGGGCAGGGTGAGGCCCTCGAGCGGACCCGCAGCGGCTCCGCTCCACGTCCGCATGTAGGCCGGTGGCACCGTGCCGATGAGGTCGCCGTGCAGGCTCGTCGCGGCCGCCACGTCGGCGAACCCGTCGCCGTTCAGGTCGCCAACGCCCCGGACTTGCGCGCCCAGCCCGCGCGGCTCCTGGTCCAGGCCCTGCAGATCTCCGAATGCCAGCAGCAGCCGCGAGCCATCGGCGCCGGAGAAGACACTCACCGACCCTGCCCCGTCGCTGCGCCTGAAGGGCGGGACGAAGGGCGGGAGGCCCGGCGAGAGCACGGTGTTCCCGTCCGCTGGCGCGCCGACGACCAGATCCGGCGCGCCATCGCCGTCGACGTCGCCCGCACCGTCCACGGCGCGGCCGAACTGCACACCGACGTGCCGTCCCAACCACGTGTGGAGCGGCTGGCCGCCGGCGCCGGAGTAGAGCCGCGCGTAGCCGGGCCGCTGCAACGCGCTCTGCGGCGCGCCGACGAGCACGTCGGGCACGCCGTCGCCATCCACGTCGCCGGCGCTCGCCACCGAGAAGCCGAACGCGTCGCCGGGCTGGTCGCCAGCGAGCGTGGCGATCAGACGGCCATCGGGGCCGCCCAGCACCGATACCGTGTCGAGCGTGGGGTCGCCCACGAGCACGTCGCCGAAGCCGTCGCCGTCCAGGTCGCCGGCTGCTGCGATCTGCGAGCCCGCCGGGAAGGCGGACCCGTGGGTCGGCCAACTGAAGAGCACCCGGCCGTCGACCATCGAGTGAACCGAAGCGAGCATGTCCGGCCCCGAAGCGGCGCTGAGCACGAGCAGGTCGCGCGCGCCGTCCGCGTCCACGTCGCCGGCCGAGCGGATGTCCAGCGCGAAGAGGTCCACCGGGACGCCGGCCGTGTCGTCGAAGCTGAGCAGGGGCTGATGCGGGACGAGGTCCGGTCCGCTGTCGCACTGCGCGCCGGCCGGTCGGGCACAGGTGAGCAGCAGGGCGAGCAGAGTCGCCGAGCGGGAGCGGAGCCTGGATCGATCGTGGGGTGGATTCATGGTGGACGGATCGCGAGGGAAGCGCGGTTCGGGCTCAGGCGCCCGTCCGGCGAGCGCCGCGCTGCGAGCCCGCTTGCCGCGACGATGGCCCGAGTCTCCCACCCCCGGCGCGGGCGTGGGAGAAGGTTGGATGAAGTTGCAGGCGCCCCGACGACCGCGCACGGCCGGACGGCGCAGCGCGGATCGCGCCGCCTCTGCCCCGTGCACGCTTTGCTATCCTCCCGCCGCGACCGCACGCACCCCGGGAACACCCTTTGGCCTGGACCATCGGCACCACGCAGGACTCCGAGGCGGATGCGCCGAGCCAGCCTTCCGCGGGGCGTGGGCGCGCGCTGCTGACGCTCGGCGGCGGGGCACTGGGCCTGCTGCTCTGGGCGCTCGACGTGCCCTTCGCGCTCGGGGCCACGCTGGTGTGGCTGGGCGGGTCCTCGTTGCTGCTGGGGCTGGCCGGCTACCGCTCGGCGCGGCCGCCGAAGGACGGGCCGCTCTTCGCCATCGCCTCCATCAAGGAGGGGCCGGTCGAGGTGGTGGGGCGCGTCGTGCCGCCCAAGCAGGGGCTGCTGTCACCGCTCACCTCCACCAAGTGCAGCTACTTCGACTACAAGATCTGGCTGCTCGACGAACAGAGCGGCGAGAAGAAGCTGGTGGAGAGCCGCGACAAGCTGACCGACTTCTGGCTGAAGGACGTCACCGGCAGCATCTGGGTCGTGGCCGAGGGCCTCGAGATCGACGTGCCCAAGCAGCTCGACGAGGACCTGCGCACCTACGACCAGACGCCGCGCGCGGTGGGCGAGCGCCTGCACAAGCTGGGCGTGGACCCCTTCCTGCAGCCCGGCGTGCGGCGCGCCATCTTCTTCGAGGAGACGCGCCTCGACCCCGGCGACAACATGCTCGTGCGCGCCACCGCGCGGCGCGACGAGCAGGGCCGCATGGTGCTCGCCCGGGGCAGCGGGGCGTTCTCGATCGAGCGCTGGACGAAGCCCACCTTCATCGCGCAGGTGCCGCTCGGTGCCAGGCTGCGCGTGTACGTCGGTGCGGCGCTGGTGCTCGGCGGCGTGGCGAGCTGGCTGCTGTGAGCGCGTCCGCATCCATGCGCGCCGGCTGGCTGCTGTGCGCTCTGCTCGTCGGCGCCGGTCGTGTCGCGGCCCAGGGCGCAGCGGACGGCGCGGGCGCGACGGGCTCCCCCGGTGCCGCCTCCGCCGCTCAAGACGCACCAGCGCTCGCTTCAGATCGCATGGAGAGCTATCGCGCCCACGTGGCCGCGGCCGACGCCTCGCTGCGCCTGCACGAGACGGCCGCCGCGCGCGAGTGGCTCGCCGGCGCCCCGGAGGAGCTGCGCGGCTGGGAGTGGTACTGGCTCGCGACGCGCGCCGACGAGAGCCTGCGCGTCTGGCCGGCCCACGGCGGCAAGACCGTGTTCGGCCTGCGCGTCTCGCGCGACGGCACGAGGGTGCTGAGCGCGGGCTTCGACGGCACGGCCGAGGTGCGCGAGGCGCGCAGCGGCCAGCTGCTCGCGCGCCTCACCGGGCACGAGGGCGGGCTGTGGTCGGCGGCCTTCTCGCCCGACGGGAGCCGCGTGCTCACGGCCTCGGGCGACAACTCGGCGCGGGTCTTCGACGCCGCCACCGGCGAGCAGCTCTCGGTGCTCTGGCAGCACGACGTGCCCATCTCGTGCTCCGACATCTCGCCCGGCGGCAAGCTCTACGCGGCGAGCTCCTATGCATTGCGGGCCGAGGACCGGGCCCTCGACGGCATCGTGCAGCTGTACGACACGACGGACTCGAGGCTGCTGCGCACGCTGGTCGGCGGCGTCAAGCCGCTCTCGCTCATCCGCTTCAGCCCCGATGGCGCGCTCCTGGCGGCCAGCTGCTGGGACGCCAACGTCTACGTCTGGGACGTGGCCAGCGGCGCGCTGCAGCGCACGTTCTCGATGCAGGACGAGGCGCTCTACAGCGCTGTCGACTGCGTGGCCTGGAGCCCGGACGGCCGCTACCTCGCGGCCGGCGCCAAGAGCGGCGAGATCCGCCTGTTCGACACGGCCGACGGCAGCGTCAAGCTGCGCCTGCTCGGGCACGTGGGCTACCTCGGCGGGCTGGCCTTCCACCCGACGCGCGCGGTGCTCGCCAGCGGCGGCGAGGACGGCACGCTGCGCTTCTGGGCGCTCGAACGCGGACAGCTCATGGCCGTGCTGCACGGGCACGGCGACTTCGTGCACGGCCTCGAGTACTCGCCCGACGGCAGGCGGCTCTTCAGCGCCAGCGAGGACGGCACCATCCGCGTCTGGGAGGCCGACCCCGAGGGCCTCGCGCGGCGCAACTCGCTCTTCATCGACGCGGGCTACACGCTCTCGTTCTCGCCCGACGGCGGGCTGCTCGCGGCCAGCAGCTACTCCGGCAAGCTGCGCCTGTGGGACGTGGGCACCAGCCTGCCGCTGGCCGACCTCGAGATCGAAGGCCCGAGCTGCAACGTGGCGGCCTTCGCGCCGGCCGACCGGCGCCTGGCCGTCGCGCGCGCCGACGGGCACGCCTTCGTGGTGGACGCGGACGACGGCCAGGTGGTGGTCGAACTCGGCGGCTACGCGGGCGGCGCGTCGGGCATCGCCTGGAGCGCCGACGGCAGCCTGGTCGCCATCAGCCACTACGACGACGCCGTGCGCCTGGTCGCGGTGGCGGACGGGAGCGAGCGCTGGGTCACGGCCGCGGGCACCGGGCGCACCAACAGCCTGGGCGGCCTCTCGTTCTCGCCCGACGGCAGCCGCCTCGCCGTGCCCTTCGAGACCTCCGTGCGCCTGCTCGACACGCAGGACGGCGCCACGCTGGCCGACTGGCCCGCAGGCGAGACGCGCGTCACCTGCACGGCCTTCTCGCCCGACGGCAGGGTCGTGCTGGCCACCACCGCCGACGGCTGGGTGGGCTGCTGGGACTCCGCCGACGGCCGTCGCCTATGGTGGGAGCACGGCCACGCCGCGCGCGCCGACCGCATCCGCGTCTCGCCCGACGGCCGGCGCGCCGTGTCGGTCGGCAACACGCTCGCGCTGTGGGACGTGGCGAGCGGGCGTTGCGTGCTCTCCGGTCGCCCGCATCCCACCGGACTGTACGACGCGGTCTTCCATCCGCAGGGCGAGGTGCTCGCCACGCTCGGCACCGACGATCGCATCCACCTGCTGGACACCGTGCCGCGCCGCGTGCGGCTCGGCTTCGTGGACGGACAGGCCGAGCCGGCGATGCCCGAGCCGGCGGTCCCGGCGGCGGCGGCCGACGCGCCGCCGGCCGGGTCGGAGGTCGACGCCACGGCCGAGCGTCTGCGCGCCCTGGGTGCCGACGGACTGGACGACGGAGAACGGTGATATCCTGGGCGCCGCGGCAGCCCGACGCTGCTCGCGGGGGGCGGTAGCTGCACGTTCGGCGGCGAGGGTCCGGGCGATGGACGAACGACGACAGGCGCGCTGGATCGCTGCGCTGGTGGTGCTCGCGCTCGCGCTCACGGCCGTGGTCCTTTGGTTGTACGGCGGCAGGTCGACGGGCGAGCCCTCGCAGCCGCCGGTCCTGACACCCGTGCTGTTCAGCCGGGTCCAGCCCGAGCTGCCGACGCCGCCCGTGGACGAGGAGCGTCCCTTGCCGCTGGTCGCGACCGCCGCGGCCGCCGGGCTGGCGGCGCTCCTGCCCGAGGCCCGCGCCGGCGCGGAGGCCCCGGGCGACCAGGCCGCGCCCGAGGTGCCGCCGGCGCCGGCCGGCAGCGCGGCCGCCGCGTCCGCGGCGGATGCCGGGGCTCCGGTCGTCGTGCCGACGCTCAAGCTGACCGTGCTGGACGGCACCGGCCTGTGCGGCGAATGGGCGCTCGAGAACCTGCGCTCCCGCCAGTGGCAGATGGCGCGCGGCACCCCGCTCGACGGGGCGCTCGTCTGGTACGAGGACGATTCCGAGCGAGCCCTCCGGGCGGCCACGGAAGCCGCGGGGCAGTCGGGCAGCAAACCGATCTCCCTCGCCCAGATCGCCGAGGAGCGCAGCCGCTGGCAGGAGCTGCAGCGACTCGAGGCGGAGCAGCGAGCGGCGCGTGCCACCGGCGCGCTGCAGCCGCCGGAACTCCTGGTGCTCGGGCGCGAGCTGCAGGAACCGGCGCGCTTCCTGCCGGATGTCGTCGTCGTGCGGCCGGGCCAGGAACTGGCGGTGCAGAACGACCTCGGACGCGTCGTGCTGCACGCCGTCAACGCCGACGAACAGCAGGTGGCCTTGCTCACCATCGCGCCGCAGCGACAGGGCAGTTTCCGTTTCGCGATGCCCACGACCACGCCGTACCGCGTGCACCTGCTGTCCGAGCCGGAAGTGTTCGCGTCCGTGCACGTGCTGCCCCAGCCCTTCGACTGGACGAACAGCCAGGGCTGCGTGCGCTTCCAGGACGTGGCCTGCGGCAGCTTCCGCGTGTACGTCTGGCACAGGAGCGCCGGCACGCGCAGCGCCTTCGTGACCGTGGGCGCCGGGCCGGGCGAGGCCGAACTGCTCATCGCCTACCGCTGACGGTTCCGGCGGGCGGGCTCCAGAGAGGGGCCCCTGCCTGCCGATCGGGGCGCCATGGACTTCTCCTCACCCGGTGCGTTCTTCGCGTCGTTCCTGGTCGGGCTCGTCGGCCTCGGCGTGTTCATGTACGGCAAGCGCCAGAACCGGATGTCGTCCCTCTGGGTCGGCCTGGCGATGATGATCTACCCGTACTTCGTCACGGGCACGGCGGCCATGCTCGGCATCGGCGCCGTGCTGCTCGGCGGCCTGTGGATGGTGGGGCGCACGACGGGCTGAGCACCGCGGGGCCCGCCGCTCGCTCGCGGCGGCGTCGCCGAGCGCGGCTCAGTGCACGCGCAGCACGCGCTTGAGGACGGCGAGCACGAGCAGCACGCCGATGACCAGGACGAAGGTGACGGTCTTGCGGCGCGCGTCGGCGGCCGCCGTGGTCGTCGCCCGGCCGGGGACCTCGCCCTCCTCCTCTTCGTCCTCGCCGTAACCGACGGGCAGGTCGCCTGCCCAGGCCTCGGCTTCCTCCGACCAGCCGCTCTGGGCGTCCGAGCCGCAGCCGCGGCAGGAGAGGGCGCCGGCCGGCACGGGCGTCCCGCAGTGCGGGCAGTCGAAGGCCTCTCGTCGGCGGGGCATGCCGCCACTCTAGCCCGTCCGCCACGCGCCGGAGAGCCATGGCGGAGAGGCGCGCTCGCCGCGGTGTCGGGCTGGCGACGGGCCGCACACGGCTCCAGGCCGCGCGCCGGCCGGCCGGCTTCGGGTATGTTGGCCCGCTGTCGCGCGCCGGGGAGGCGCGTGGCAGCGTGGCAACGTCCCGGCACGACCTCGGGCCAGATCTCCGCCCGCGGATCGAGCCGGCACCTGTCAGCCAACGCTCGTCACCGCAGTCCCGTCCGCCCGTGCGTCCCACCTCAGCGGTGGGCGCACTGGAGGCAGCGCAACCCGACCCTCCACACCCCTTCGATCCCTTCCCATCACCCCACGTTCCGAGGAGAACGCCATGTCGCACGCCGATGCCCCTCCGATGCCCCAGCCCACCGCCGAGCACAAGAAGCTCAACGAGCACGTCGGCAACTGGGAGGTCGACTGCACCTTCTACATGGACCCGAGCCAGCCGCCGATGAAGACCAAGGCCAAGGAGACGGTGAAGATGTTCGGCAACTTCTTCACCACGAGCCACTTCGAGTGCGACATGTTCGGCTCGCCGTTCCAGGGCAGCGCGACGCTCGGCTACGACCCGGCGATCGGCAAGTACGTCTCCACCTGGATCGACTCGATGTCGCCCTCGCTCTTCTACCTGAGCGGCAACTTCGACAAGACCGGCAAGACGCTCTCGATGACGGGCGAAGGCCCCGACTGCATGGGCGGCGGCATGGCCAACTTCCGCACGAGCGAGACGCACAAGGACAAGGACAACCGCGTCTTCGAGATGTTCATGACGCCGAAGGGCGGCAAGGAAGTGAAGCTCTTCACGCACGTCTACAAGCGCAAGGGCAAGTAGGTGCGCAGCGGACGACGGCGGCGGCCAGCGGTCCGGGCGCCGCCGTCGTCGCGCGACCGGCGCGCAGCGGTGCGCTGGCCATCGCGGAGGGCACAGCGCTCGAACGCTTGCCCGCTGCAGTCGAGGTGGGCGCGGACATCCTTGTTTGTCCCGGCGCCGCACAGCGACCTCGCATGAACCTGATCGAGCACCCGTCTGCGGCGGTCTTCTTCGCCGGCTGGCTGGTGTACGTCGTGATCCGCGGGCGCTACCAGGAGCGCACCCAGGGGCAGCGCAAGACGCTGCGGCGGCTCGCCCCGGCCGAGACGCCCGTGCTGGCGCTCGTCGGGGTCGGCACGCTGCTGCTGCCGCTCCTCTACCTGTTCTCGCCCTGGCTGGCGTTCGCGGACGCGCAGCTGCCGGCCGCGCTCACGTGGCTCGGCGCCCCCGTGCTCGCGAGCGGGCTGTGGCTCTTCTGGCGTTCGCACGCCGACCTGGGGCTGAACTGGTCCGTCGTGCCCGAGCTGCGCGAGGGCCACGAACTCGTGCGGCACGGCGTCTATCGCCGCATCCGTCACCCGATGTACGCGGCCATCCTCCTGGTCAGCCTGTCGCAGGGGCTGCTGCTGTCGAACTGGCTCGCCGGCTGGTCGGCGCTGGCCAGCTTCGGCCTGCTGTATGCGCTGCGCGTCGGCCGCGAGGAGGCCATGATGCGCGAGGCCTTCGGCGAGCAGTACCGCGCCTACGAACAGGAGAGCGGGCGGCTTTGGCCGCGCTGGGGGCGGTAGCCGGTTGAAGAGCGGGTTCCGGACGTGGGCTGCGCCCGGATGCACCAGGTGGCGAGACCCTGCGAGGAAGCGGACTCGGGATGCGCACGATCAAGACGAGGGGCTCGGCGCCCGCGCCCGCGGTCCGTCGTCGCCTCGCGTGGTACGCGACGGCCGCTGCGATGCTCGCGCTCGCCGGCTGGCTGGCGCTCGAGTGGCGCTACGCCTACCGCTTCGACGGCTTCCCCTCCGCGCGCAACCCCTCGCTGCGGCTGGCGCTGGCGGAGGCCCTGGGCTGGCGGCGCTTCTACTCGCAGCTCGGGCAGGACAAGTGGGTGCTCGGCGTGGTGTTCCCGGGCGTCGGCGACGGCTGGTTCGTGGACGTCGGCGCGGGCGATGCGGTCGCGGGCTCGAACACCATGGCGCTCGAGGAGGCCGGCTGGCGCGGCGTGTGCATCGACCCCTTCCCGACCGGCGACTGGAGCGTGCGCCGCGCCACGCTGTTGGACGAAGTGGTGAGCAGCCGCGCCGGCGAGCGCGTCAGCTTCCGCGCGGCGGGCACGCTCGGCGGGATCGACCGTCATCTCGGCCTGTGGCGCGAGCAGACCTCCGAGGCCCCCCTGGTCGAGCTGCAGACGACCACCCTGGCCGAGGTGCTCGAACGCGTGCATGCCCCGCCCTTCCTGCACTACCTCAGCCTCGACACTGAGGGCTCGGAGTACGAGGTGCTGCTCGGCTTCCCCTTTGAGCGCCATCGTGTCGGCGCCCTCACGGTCGAGCACAATGGCGAGCAGCCGAAGCGCGACCGGATCCGGCAGTTGCTCGAGTCGCACGGCTACCGGCTGGAACGCGAGCAGGTCGTCGAGGACTGGTACGTGCCCGACCCCGAGTGGAACGGGGGGCGATGACCGCACGGGCCACGCCCCGCTACACTCCCGCACCATGGGTCTCTGGCGTAACCACCTGCTGCCGCGTCTCGTCGACAAGGGCCTCGCCGGCGAGGAGCACGCCCGTCTGCGCGCGGCGGTCACGGCCGGCCTCGCCGGGCGCGTGCTCGAGATCGGCTTCGGCTCGGGGCTGAACCTGGCGCACCTGCCGCCGGAAGTGACGCGCGTCGAGGCCGTCGAACCGACGCCCGCGGGGCGCAAGCTCGCGGCGCCGCGCATCGCGGCCGCGCGCGCCGAGGTGGTCTTCGCGGGCAGCGACGCGCAGGCCATCGAGCTGCCCGACCGCTGCATCGACGCGGCGCTCTCCACCTGGTCGCTGTGCAGCATCGACGACACGCAGCGCGCGCTGGGCGAGCTGCGCCGCCTGCTCGTGCCGGGCGGTCGCCTGCACTTCGTGGAGCACGGCCTCGCGCCGGAGGCCTCCGTCGCGCGCTGGCAGCGGCGTCTCGAGCCCCTGCAGCGCTTCTGCTTCGGCGGCTGCCGGCTCACGCTGCCCGTGGACGTGCTGCTGGCCGAGGCCGGCTTCGCGCTCGAAGGCCTCGAGACCGGGTACGTCGAGGGCCCGCGCATCTATTCCTACCTCTATCGCGGCGTGGCCCGCGTGCGCTGAGCCGCCGGCTCACTCCAGCTCGGCATCGACCCGCACGCCCCCGTCGGCGTCGATCTCCACGCGCAGCAGGTGCGCCCGGCAGCACACGGGGCAGTCCTCGACGTAGCTCTGCGCACTGCCGGCGCTGGGGTCGATCTGCACGACGATCTCCTCGCCGCACGCGCCGCACACGTAGCTCGCCTCGTCCATGCCTGCTCCGGAGGCCTCCTGCCGGCGGCCGGAGTCTACGTCAGCGCGATGATGTCGCGGCTGCCCGCCCTCTGTTCTACTCTGGGGTCGCCGCGGGCCGTCGGCTGCGCGGTCGGCCCGACGACCAGCCGTCTGGCCGTCCAGCGTTCCGCCCTGGGGGATGCACGCCATGTCGCGTCACGCGCACCATGCGCAGCAAGCGCACCGCGCGCGCAAGCGCAAGCCGCTGCACCGGCCGCCGCCGGGCTCCTCGCCGGGCACGCTCACCGTCGACCCCGAGGCGCCGCAGTCCGCGATCCGCCTGTTCGTCTACTCGGCCGGCTCGATCGAGGAGCGCAAGCAGGCGAGCGTGGCCGACTGCCTCGCGGCGCGCGCCCCCGGCCGGGTGATCTGGGCCGATGTCGCGGGCCTCGGGGACGCGCGCACGCTGGCCGCCCTGGCCGAGGGTTTCGGCCTGCACCCGCTGGCCATGGAGGACGTGGTGCACGTGGACCAGCGCCCCAAGGCCGAGGTCTACGGCGAGCTGCTGTTCGTGGTGCTGCGCACGCTCAATCCGGACACGGACGCCAACGAGCAGCTGAGCATGTTCCTGGGTGCCGGCCTGCTCATCACCTTCCAGGAACGCGCGGGCGACTGCTTCGACCCGGTGCGCGAGCGCCTGCAGCGCGGCGGCCGCATCCGCCGCTCGGGGGCCGACTACCTGGCCTATGCGCTGCTCGACGCCGCGGTGGATGCGCAGCGGCCGATCCTCGAGCGCCTGCAGGAGGAACTCGACGGCCTCGAGGGCGGCCTGCTCGACGGCAGCCTGCGCGACCCGATCCCCGAGCTGCACCGCCTGCGCCAGCGCTTCCAGTCCATCCGCCGTGACGTGACGCCCGTGCGCGAGGTGCTCGTGGCCCTCACGCGCGACGAGGCCGAGCTGTTCACGAGCGAGACCAAGATCTTCCTGCGCGACTGCCAGGACCACGTCGCCGCGCTGCTCGACGGCCTGGACAGCGGCCGCGACCTGGTCAACTCGCTGGTGGACATGAGCGTCTCGCTCATGAGCCGCAAGCTCAACGAGATGATGCGCACCCTCACCATCATCACGACGGTGTTCATCCCGCTCTCGTTCATCGCCGGCGTGTATGGCATGAACTTCGATCCGTCGTCCTCGGCCTGGAACATGCCCGAGCTGAGCCAGCCCTGGGGCTACCCGGCGGCGCTCATGCTCATGGCCGCGGTGACGGTCGGCATGGTGATCTGGTTCTGGCGCCGTGGCTGGCTCGAGCCGCACGCAGGCCGCGCGGCACAGGCCGCGCGCCCGCCGGGCGGCGCCCCGGCCGGCGGCCCGTCCCGAACCGGTGCGCCCGAGGCGCGCCACCCGCAGCAGAGCTCGTCGGCACCCGGCCGGTCCGGTGACCCGACGCCGGGCCGATCGTGAGGCGTGCGGATAGGATGGTCCGCCTCGTGCTCCCGGCCCAGACCCTGATCTGCTCCCGTCCGCGCGGACTGCGCAGCCTGCTGCTCGTGCTGCTGTGCGTGCTCGGCGGCCGCTCGAGCGCGCTGCTGGCTGCGACCACGCCGGTGCAGGAGGCGCAGCCCGTCCCGTCGAGCCAGGAGGCCGGGGCGCCGGGCGCCGGGCAGCAGCAGGCCGGGCAGCAGCAGGAGGGTGCGCAGGACGCGGGCAGCGCGCCGGAGGCGCCGGTCCCGCCCGCGCCGGCCCAGCAGCCGCCGCCCGCCGAGCTGCCGGATCCCCTCTCCGCGCCCACCCTCACGCCGGCCAGCATCGCGGCGCGCGTCACGGCTGTGCAGGCGGCCAGCGAGTTGACCGATGAGCAGCGCGCCTCCGCGCTCGCAGCCTGGGAACAGGCCCGGCTCGCCCTCGAGCAGGCGGCGTCGCTCGATGCCACCAAGGCCAGCTTCGATCTGGCGCGCGAAGAGGCGCCCGCGCGGCTCGCCACGATCCGTGAGCAGCTGGCGCAGCCGCTGCCGGCGCCGGAAGCGCCGCCCGAAGGCGCCTCGCTGACCGACCTGCTGCAGCGCCTCGACCTGTCGCAGGCGGCGCTGACCCAGGCGCTCGCGGCCCTGTCGGGCCGGGAGGCCGAGCGCAGCCAGCGCACGACGCGCCGCGCCGAGCTGCCGACGCTCATCGCGCAGCAGCACCAGGTCGTGGACTCCCTGCCGGTGAGCCTGCCGAGCGATGCCAGCCTGCCGCCGCTGGTGGACGAGGCGCGCCGTTCGCAGGCGCTCGCCAGCGGCATCGAGGCGCGTTCGCGCCTGGCCTCGCTGACGGCCGAGCTGGCGAGCTACGAGGCGCGCGGCGAGCTGCTCACCGCGCGCGAGGACCTCGCGGCCCGCGACGTGCGCCAGGCGCGCGCCCTGGTCGACCTGCTCACCGCCCGGGTGGCCGATGCCCGCCGGATCGAGGCCGAGAAGGCCGCCGCCGCGGCGAGCGCCGAACGCGTCAAGGCGATGAATGCCCACCCCGAAGTGGTGGAGCTCACCACGCGGAACGCGGACCTGGCGGCGCGGCGCGTGCAGCTCGCCTCGGAACTCGACCTGCTCACCGCCGCGGGCGTGACGATCGACGCGGAGCGGGCGGATCTGGCCGAGAAGCGCTCCCGCGTGCAGGAGAAGGTCAAGCTCATCGGCTTCACGGACTCCATCGCGCTGCTGCTGCGCAAGCACCTGAGCGAGATGCCAGACCCGCGCGTGCACATGGCGCAGCTGCGCGAGCGCAAGGACGAGCTGGCGGCGCTGCAGGTGGAGGACCTCGACCTGCTCGAGGAGTCGTCCGCGCTGCGCAACCCCGACCGCGTGCTCGACCAGCTCATGGAGCGTGTCGACCCCGGCCTCTCGCCCGAGGACCAGCAGACCATCCGCGCGGCGCTCGAGACCGCCATCGCAGCGCGCAGCGCGCTCCTGACCGACACCGTGGCCGACCTGGATCGCGCCATCTCGCGCAGCATCGACCTCGAGTCGAAGGAGCTGCTCTTCGTCCAGGAGCTGACCGACTACACCAGCTACATCGAGGAAAACGTGTTCTGGGTGCCGAGCGCACACATGCTCGGGCGGGCCGACCTGGACGGTTTCCGAGGCGCACTCGTCTGGATGCTGGACACCGAGCAGTGGACCACCGCGGCCAGCACGCTCTGGCAGTCCACGCGCAGCGAGCTGGCCATCGTCATCGCGTGGGGCCTCTTCGCGCTGGGCTTGCTGGCGCTGCGGCCGGCCATCACGCGGCGCGTGGTGAGCATGGGAGAGGAGATGGTGCGCCAGCGCATGCCTTCCTTCCTGCCGACCCTGTGGGCCTTCATCGCGCTGCTGGTGACGGCCAGCGCCTGGCCGCTCACGATCTTCCTGGCGAGCCAGTGGCTGCTCCACGCGGGTGACGGGCTCGGCCGCCTCGGCGCCGTGGGCCTGGCGCTCGAGAAGGTGAGCGGTGTCGCCTTCCCCCTGGCGTTGCTGCGCCGGTCCGCCCTGCCGGGCGGCCTGGGCGAGGTGCACCTGCGCTGGCCCAAGCTCGCGCTGCAGGAGATCCGCCGTTGGCTGCCGGGCTGCGCCGCCGCGATGCTCCTCACGCTCTTCCTCGGCAACCTCTATCGGGACCTGCCCGACGAGTCGTACGTCGAGACCGCGGGCCGCGTCGCGATCATGGCCTCGATGCTCACGCTGGCCTTCCTGCTCTACCGGCTCATCCGGCCGGGGGGCGAGGTCATGGCGGCCATCTCGCTGCCGCAGTCGCGCGGACTCTTCTTCGTGATCCGCATGCTCATCCTGGCCTTCATGGTCGTGGTGCCCCTGCTGCTGGCGATCGGGGCCGCCTTCGGATACCTGTACACCGCCATCGAGGCCGGCGGGCGGCTCTTCGCGACCTGGGTGCTGGTGCTGCTGCTGGTCCTGCTGCGCGGCGTGCTCCTGCGCGGGCTCTACATCGTGCAGCGGCGCGTCCGCCTCGAGCAGGTCCGTGCGCGGCGCGAGGCGGCGCGCGCCGAGGCGGAGGCCCAGGGCGCCGGCAAGGTGAACCTCGAGTCGGGCGGCGACGACATCGTCGAGGAGGTCGACCTCGACACGGTCAACGCGCAGACGCGCACCCTCGTGCAGACGGCGGTCATCGTGGCCCTCTTCATCGGGCTGGCGTTCATCTGGGCCAAGGTGCTGCCGGCCCTCGGCCTGCTCGGCCGTTTCGGCCTGTGGTCGGTGGCCGACCCGATGGCGCCCGTCGTCAACGGCGTGGCCGGCCTGCGCGTGGTGAGCGTGGCCGACGTGGTCGTCGTGCTGTTCGTGCTCGTGCTCTCGGTCGTGGCATCGCGCAACATCCCCGGCCTGCTCGACCTGTGGGTGCTGCGCAAGCTGCCGCTCGCGCCGGGCATGAGCAACGCCGTGACGACGCTCGTGCGCTACCTCATCGCGCTCGTGACGATCGTCACCGTCAGCCAGCAGCTGGGCATCTCGTGGCACAACGTGCAGTGGCTGGTGGCCGGCGTCAGCGTCGGTCTCGGCTTCGGCCTGCAGGAGATCTTCGCCAACTTCGTCTCGGGCCTCATCATCCTGTTCGAGCGGCCCGCGCGCGTGGGCGACATCGTCACCGTGGGCGGCATGGAAGGCGTGGTCACCAGGCTGAACATCCGCGCCACGACGCTGCGCGACTGGGATCGGCGCGAGATCCTGGTGCCGAACAAGGAGTTCATCACCTCGCAGCTCGTGAACTGGACGCTCACCGACCCCATCACGCGCCTGGTGTTCCCGATCGGGGTCGCCTACGGCTCATCGGTCGAGAAGACCACCCAGGTGCTGCTCGAGGTGGCGCGCAAGCACCCGCTCGTGCTCGAGGAGCCGGCCCCGCACGTCGTCTTCCGCACGTTCGGCGACAGCGCGCTCAACTTCGAGCTGCGCACCTTCCTCGGCAACCGCGATCACTGGGCCACCGTGACGCACGAGGTGAACGAGGCCATCGACACGGCGCTGCGCGAGGCCGGCATCACGATCCCGTTCCCGCAGCGCGACGTGCACCTGTACAGCATGGGTGGAGGCCTGTCGGCCGACGAGCGCGCCGGCGAGCAGGCCGATGCCCGTCCGGCAGGCCGGGCCGGTGAACGTTCGGGTGGCCATGCCGGTGAGCGTTCCGGTGACAGGGCAGGCGACAAGGGCGGCCCGCGGGGCCCGACCCCGATGCCCAGGGCCCAGGGCTAGCCCGCATTTCTCACAGCGTTCTGCTGCGCTCGCGCCAAGTCGTGCCTGGCTGCGTTGTTGGATCGCGCTCGATCCTCAGCGGCCTGAACAGGCCGCCCCCACGTCGGACGACCCGCATGGGTCGTCCTTGGGTTGGGCCCCTGG
>Ga0315912_10000609_pt1 | contig 60158 bp, 64 predicted proteins | sample VfabasoilMG_FD_204469 | JGI IMG/M metagenome (GOLD analysis project Ga0315912, IMG submission 204469) | Garden soil microbial communities collected in Santa Monica, California, United States - V. faba soil | ecosystem: Environmental > Terrestrial > Soil > Garden | place: USA: California...
CCGCGCTATCAGGCATACATCACCCGCGAGTCGGCGCGACTCCTGCTCGATATCGCGGCCGCGTCGCATGCCGATATGGCGTGGAGCGACATCACCAGCGACCTCGGCATCGCGCCGCCCAACCAAGTGGCGGACCTCCTGCTCGAACGGCTGCGCGACGATCCCGACGCCGCAATCCGACGCGTGGCGGCAGGAGCGCTGCTCGGTCACCAGGACGAACCGGGAGTCGTCGCCGCGCTCAGATACGCGCGCGACAACGATCCGTCGCCGGAAGTCCGACTGGCCGCGTTCACCGTGCGCTGAAACCGGGCTCATCAAGCAGTTTCGTCTCTTGGCCCAAGCCGCCGATCGAGCTAGAATATGGCCATATTTTCTGGCCATTTTTACGGAGCGGCTATGAAGAGCGTATCGGCAACAGAGTTCAAGTCCCGCTGCCTTGCGCTGATTGATGAAGTCCGCCGCACTCGCCACCCCCTCCAGATCACAAGGCACGGCAAACCCGTGGCAGAGATCGTCCCGCCGTCTGCAGCGGCGGGCCGCGACAGCAATCCACTGAAGGGAAGCATCCTCTTTCAGGATGATCTGATCGCCCCCATCGCGGTCGACTGGGATAGCGCATCCTGATCGTCCTCGATACTCACGCCTGGATCTGGCATGTGACCGAGGACGGTCGCCTCTCCGCTCGCGCGAAAAGGCGTATCCGGGATGCCGACATGCTCGGCGTGCACCCTGTGTCGTGCTGGGAACTGGCCATGCTCATCGTGCGCAAACGCCTGCGTCTGCGACAGCCTGTCGTCGAGTGGGTTGATGCCGCGCTGGCCCGTCCGAAAATTACGTTGATTCCATTCACGCCGACCGCGGCCGTTCGGGCCGCCGGACTCGGCGACGGCTTTCCGAACGACCCGGCCGATCGTTTTATCGCGGCTGCGGCGCTCGAGATCGGTGCCCCGCTCGTCACAGGCGACGAGGCCATAGCGAAGTGGGGCGGCGTCGAAATCGTGTGGTGATCTCAGTCGCCGAGCGTCTCCCAATAGCTCCCGAAGACAAGCACCGCCAGTACAAACCCAATGATGACGTTCACGACGACGCCCGACGTGAACGCCCAGAACGGCCTCGCTCCCGCCGACGCGAGCTCGCGGAACCGCGTCGTCAGCCCGATCGAGAAGAAGCAGAAAATGAACGCCCAGGTCCGGAGCGTGCGCACGGGCGCGACGAAATCCGGCGCCACGACGGCATCGAACTCCTCGCGCGAGTAACCGCTCGCGAGCGCCGTCACGAACAGCGACGCGATCGCGAAGCCGAGCACGAACTTCGGGAAGCGTTGCCAGATCACGCGCGGATCGGCCTTCGCGCGACCGCCGGCAGCGCCCGCCTCCTCCCAGCGCGTCGTCGCCACGATCGAGAGAATGAACGCCCAGATGCCGATCCAGACGTCACGACCGACGACCTTCATCAGCGTGAAGGCATTGACGGCATCGTCGGCCGTGCCCTCGATCTCGGGCAGCCGGTCCGCAAGAGTGCCGTAGGCCTGCGCGGCCGCGAGGCCCGCAGCGTCGGCGAACTCCGAGTTGCCGATCCACGCCCCCGCGACACCGGCGTGGAGCCCGAGCGCGCGCGAAACGAGCGGCAGGAAGAAGATCATGACGATCGCCCAGATGACGACCATCGTGATCGCGATCGGCGCGTGCTCCTTCTTCGCATTGACGGCGCCGGCGATCGCGATCGACGCCGACACGCCGCAGACCGAGCCGCCGGCGCCGAGCACCGCGCAGAGCCGGCGGTCGAGGCCGAGCCGTTTGCCAACGAAGTAGATGACGAGAAATGTTGTGACCGCGACGATCGTCGCCTGCAGGATCGCGACCGGTCCGGCCCAGACGATCAGCGTGAACGGCAGTGTCGCGCCGAGCAGCACGATGCCGGTCTTGATGTAGTACTCGACGCGGAAGCCTGCGTCGAGCCAGCGCGGCAGGCCGATGACGTTCGAGATCAGGAGCCCGAGCAGCAGCGCCACGAGCGGTGCCTCGAGGTTGTAGCGCGAGGCGTAAGTCCAGGTGCCGAGGCTCGCGATGACGACGGCGGCGACGTAGACGAAGACGAATGCCGGCACGAACTCGCGGAGATTCACGCCCATGATGCGCATGCTGAGCGAGAACACCGCGAGCCAGAGTGCGAACTGCGCGAGATAGCGCGGCCAGGCAGCGGCGAAATGCGCGGCGAGCTCCGAAAGATTCGTCCAGGCGACCGGACTCACGGCAATCCAGCGCAGCGACGTGCCGGACGCAAAGGCGATCCACGCCGCGAGCACGATGCCGAGCCCGAGCCAGATCGCCCACCAGTCTTCTTTCTTCAGCAGGTCGCTCATCGTCAGGCGTTGGCCGAGCCGCCGGATCCGGATCGCTGACCGCGCATGCGCGCCGGCCAGATCCCGCCGCGCCCCGGCGCGAGAATCCCGTTTGGATCGACGGCGTCCTTGAGCGCTTCATTGAAGCGCTTGAGCGCATGATCGTTGAACGAATAGCGCGCCGCGACCGCATCCTGGAAATACGGCGCCGCCCGATACTCGCCCCAGCCGCGCTCGGCGGCCTTCTCGAGCAGAGTCGTAAGCCCTTCCGCCGTGCGGCGCTTGCCTTCGGGCGTGCCGTCGGCATTGCCGCCGCCGCTCGAGAATCCCGCCGAGAAGAAGAAGGAGAACTGATGCCAGTTGAGCGGCGTCGACGTCGCCGAGATGCCGCTCTCGAGGCCAAGCTCCCGCAGCGAATCGCCGAAGACCTGCTGCGCCTCGAACACGGCCTCGGCCGTTCGCGGAATCACGGCGAACAGACCGACATGTCCCTGCGACCAGCTCTCCGGCATCGCCTCGGTGCGGCCGAGGCGGCTCCAGATCTCGAGGCTCGGCACGCCCTGCGTGACATTGCGGCGCATATTGGTCGGATAGCGTGCCGTCGTCGCAGCGATCTGCTCCTCCGTCAGCGGCACGGGCAGCGACTCGCCGTCGGTGACGCGAGCGCCCGGGATATTGCTGCGCACGAGCTCTTTCGCATAGTCCCAGGCCGCGCGCGTCGTGCCTTCGGAGCCGTAGCACTGCAGCTCGACCTGCCAGCTGTGCAGGCCGGCGTCGTCGGCGAATCGATCGAGCTCGGTTTCGTCGAAGCCGCCGCGCCTTGTCGCGGCCCGACGAAACGCGTCATCGGTCATTAGTGCGCGCAGCGGGCTGCCGTACCAGGGCTCGCCGATGAGACCGAGGTCGGTGAGATAGCTGACCGTACGCACGAGCGGTGCGAAATCGCGGCGCCGCGGCACCGTGACCAGACCGTTGCGCCAGTGCTCGGGCTGCGGCATCAGCCGCAAACCCATCTTCGTCACGATGCCGAAGTTGCCCTGCGCGAAGAGCCCGCTCGGATCGGGCCCGAAGCCGTACTTGTAGTCCTGCCAGGTGCGGCTGCCCGGCAGCGCGCCCATGCCCGTGCGCATGACCTCGCCGTTCGCGAGCACGACCTCGTAGCCGTATTGCGCGCCCGTGTGGTCGCGATAGAACCCCTGCGTGTAGCCGATGCCGCGATCGAGCGTGTTGCCGATGGGGCTGCCCCAGCCGGGATCGGGCGTGTCCACCCAGACCTTGAGCCCGCGTTCCTGGATGTGGCGGTAGAGATCGAAATACGAGACGCCGGGCTCGACGAGCGCAAAGTGTCGCTCGCCGTCGACCTCGAGAATCCGGTTCATGCGTTTGAGATCGACGACAACGCTGCCGCGCAGATTCGGTGCCGGGCCGCCGTAGGCGAAGTTCTTGCCGGTCGAGATCGGGTAGAGCGGGATGCGGAATTCGTTGGCGACGCGGACGACGGCCTGCACTTCCTCGACAGAAGCCGGCCCGACTGCTGCCGATGCGAGCAGCTCGTCGTCGGCCTGCGGCACGGGCGACCAGTAGTCGCGATACGGCGCGAGATCCGCGTCGCTCGTCAGCACCCAGTCGCGGCCGACGGCTTCGGCGAAGCGGTCGCAGGCTCTCGCGAATGTGACGGCGTCGACGCCTGGCGGCAGAACGGCCATCGATGACTCCCCTGCGCCCTGTGGCGCCTCTCCGACGTCGTTCGCGTCGTTGAATTCGCCGGAGTATAGCGGCGGCCCCGGCTCCGCGTATGATCCCGCGCGAGATGTTCAGCAGGGCTTTTCTTCGTACTCCGGGCGCGAACGTCCACGAGGGACTGACGACAGCCGACCTCGGCCCGCCGGATATCGAATCGATGCTGCGCCAGCACGCGGCCTACCGGCAGGCGCTCGAATCGTCCGGCGTCGTGACGACGCTGCTCGAGCCCGACATGAGATTCCCCGACGGCTGCTTCGTCGAGGACACGGCCGTCGTCGCGGGCGGGCTCGCCGTGATCGCGAGGCCCGGCGCGCCTTCCCGGCTGGGCGAAGTCGAAGCAATTGCGGAGCTCATGGCCTGCCGGACCGAGCTCGCACGTATCGAGGCGCCGGGCACGCTCGATGGCGGTGACGTTCTTGTCACCGGCAGCGACGTGCTTGTCGGCCTGTCGTCGCGCACGAACCAGGCCGGCATCGAGCAGCTTGCCGCCCTGCTGACCCCGCGCGGCTTTCGTGTGCGCGCGGTGCCGGTGGTCGGCCTGCACCTGAAGTCGGATGTGACCTCGGTCGGTGACCGCCTGCTCGTGACGCGTGCCTATGCCGGACGCAGCGAGCTCGCAGACTTCGCGCAGATTGTCGTCCCCGACGGTGAGGAATACGCCGCCAACTGCCTCGACCTCGGCAACCGCGTGCTCGTCGCCGAGGGCTTCCCGCGAACGCGCGAGCTGCTCGAGCGCGAAGGACTCGATATCGAGACGCTCGACGTCAGCGAATTCCGCAAACTCGACGGCGGCCTGAGCTGCCTCTCCCTGCGCTTCTGAGCGCCGCCGATCGCACATAACGTCGCCACGCGCCGCCGCCAACGGACCGAATCCCAGCAGAAGCCTCCCCGGCAGCCGGTCTGTCGATGCCTGTCGAGGGCGAGTTCCGCAGCGCGCCTACCCGGCGCGCGAGGACTGTCTGAGCCAGCGACAGGCATCGACAGACCTGCTGCCCCGCGATGCCCGTGAACTCGGTCATTGACACCGCGCGAACCATGTGCATCATTGCACTAATGCACTTAGGCAGTGGCGATCGACGATGTTCATCCTGAAACCCCATTCCGGCGTGCCGATCTACCGGCAACTCCTCGAGCAGATCCGCCGCCTCGTCGCGAGCGGCCAGCTCGCGCCGGGCACGGCCCTGCCCTCGATCCGCGAGCTCGCGCTCGAGCACGCGATCAACCCGATGACGGTCTCGAAGGTCTACAGCCTGCTCGAGGGCGAGGGCGTGCTCGAACGCCACCGCGGCAAGCCGATGACCGTCGCCGCACAGCGCACGAGCCGCGCGCCCGTGGCCTCGCGCCGCAAGGCGCTCGAGCCGCATCTCGACAACCTGATTCTCGCGGGCCGCCAGCTCGAGCTCGACATGGACGAGCTCATCGAGGCCCTTCGCACCAGATGGGAGAAAGCTCATGACTGAGTCATTCGTCACCGCACGCGGATTGAGCAAGGCCTACGGCCGCAAGTCCGTGCTCGACAATCTGTCCATTGACGTCCACCCCGGCGACGTCGTCGGCGTGCTCGGCAAGAACGGCGCCGGCAAGACGACCCTCCTTGAGCTGATGCTCGGCTTCACGCCCGCGACCTCGGGCGAGGTGAAAGTCTTCGGTCACGACAGCTGGGGCCTGCCCGGCGCCGCCAAGTCGCGCATCGGCTTCGTGCCGCAGCAGGATGAGCTCGTGAATCTGCTCTCCGTCGCGGATCAGCTCCGGCTCATGCGCTCCTTCTACAAGAGCTGGGACGACGCGCTCATCGAGCGCCTCGTCGGCCTCTGGGAAATCGACACCGGTGCCCGTGTGGGCAGCCTGTCGGTCGGTCAACGCCAGAAGCTCTCGATCCTGCTCGCGCTCGGATCGAAGCCCGATCTGCTGATCCTCGACGAGCCGGTCGCGAGCCTCGATCCCATCGCGCGCCGGCACTTTCTCGAGCAGATCGTGGAAGTCGCGGCCGACGGCAACCGCGCCGTCGTCCTCTCCTCGCACATCGTCGCCGACATCGAGCGGCTCGCGAGCCGGATCTGGATTCTCAAGGACCGGCATCTGCACTGGCACGGCGATTTCGACGCGCTGAAGGACTCGGTCGTGCGCCTGCATCTGCGCACGTCCGCGCCGCTCGCCGCGAGCATCGAGGTCCCGAACGCGTTGCGCGTCCAGCGCAGCGAAACGGGCGCGACCGCGGTCGTTCGCGACTGGAACGCGGCGAGCGCCACCGACCTGACCGAACGCTTCGGCGACGAGCTCGAGATCGAAGTCGAGTCGCTGACGCTCGAGGACATCTTCCTGGAGCTGCATCGATGAGAGCCGTCGCGCGTCTCGTCTGGACCTTCTTCGCGGCAACGCCGCTGATGCGCTGGTTCGCCGCCGTCGGTTCCGTTGCGCTGCTGGCGGGCCTCGCCGGATACCTCACGATTCCAGCCTGGTCGCTCGGTACCGGCTCCCGGCCGGAGGCGCTCTGGCTGCAGGCGCTGATCGAGACTCTGCCTTTCATCGGCCTGCTGCTCCTGCTCGCGGCAAGCTCGCGGCTGCCGACCATCGTCGAGCGGCTCGCCTTCGGCCGGGCAATCTGGCTCCTGCCGGCCGGCCGCGGGCGCCTGCTCGTCGCCACGGTCATTCCGGCGCTGATTCTCGCCCTGCTGACGGCCACCGCGTCGACGTTTGCCTTCCTGCATTTCCCGATCGAGATGTCCTACAGGACAATCTTCTGGCGGACGGCTCTGATGGCCTTCGTCGATATCGGCCTCATCTATGCCGCGATCTGGCTCTGCGGCAAGACGAGCGGAGTCTGGCGGCTCGTCGGCGTGTTCTGGATGCTGCTGAGCCTGCTGATTCCGCTGCGCTACGTCTCGGGCATCCCGCCGTTTTCGCCACTCGAAGGCATCGGCATTGCGGTCTGGATCGTCTTCGCCGCGTTGCTGCTTGCAGGAGGACGCCTCCGCCATTCGTTCGCGGGATGGCGCGCGCGGATCGAGACCCTGCGAAGCGTTCTCGTTCCAACGACCCGCTACCGGGAGGGTAGCGAGATCGACCTGCTGCTCGGCACCTCGCGGCCGTGGATCGTCGCATTCGGTCAGATCGTCCCGGTCGCCGCGATGCTCTTCCTGATTCCTCCGCGGAGCCCCTTGATGATCGTCGCCTTCGTCTTCCTGATCCTCATGAGCGCCATCGCCGGCGCGATCACGAGCACGGCGGCGGAGCGCAGCCGCCGGCTCTGGCTGCGCTGTGACCTCGACCGCGATCAGCTGCGTCGCAAAGTCGAGCTCGCCTTCTGGCGTTACAACGCCTGGTGCGTCGCCGTTCTCTTGCTGGCTTACGTCGCGGTCGGCGCCTGGCTGCGCCTGCCGCCCGCTGTCGTGACGACGGGCGCCGGCCTGGTCGTGGCGAGCGCAATCGCCTCCACCTGTCTCGGCCTCACGATCACACGGGGCCTGAGCTGGCTCGAGTCGGTCCTCTGCATCGTCGTGGTGGCCGCACTCGTCCGCGCCACGTTCGCAACGCTCGTCGCGGATTTCCGCACCGCCATCACGCTCGAGCTCGCGCTCGTCGCGCTGGCGGTCGGCTTCCACCTGTTCGCGCAGGCGCGCTGGAAGCGCCTCGACTGGATGCGCTGTCGGCCCGCTTAGCGACCGAACGCGACTCCGCCCGCCGCCGGATCCGGCGCCGGCGCCATCCGTCCCGTCACCGGATTCGGATAGTGGAACGGCTCCGCGTAGTAATTCGGGAACGTGAGATAGATCCGTGTCGGCGGCAGATCGGGCGGCGGCGCGAAGCTCTCGGGCCGCGTGTTGGGCGTCGTGTCGTCCACCCAACCCTTGTCGTAGCTCGAGTACATGTTGAAGGGCCCGTGGAGGAGATTGATCATCCAGACGCCATTGACCTTGATGTACTCGTTCTCGTAATAGCAGTCGCCCCAGCCGCCCGCGCCCATCACGAACGCAGTCCAGCGTCCCTCGGCTGACTGCCCGTCCGCACCGATCGTCACGATGCCCTGGAACTGCTGATGGTCGATCAGCAAGCCGTCGCGCCGGCCCGGTTCGCCGAAGGCCTTGATCAGATACTCGCGCGCGCGCTCGCGGCCGAGGAATACGCCGCGGCCGCCGATCTCGAGCGAGCCTTCGGGCGCGAAAAGGTCCGCCACCTCGTTCCAGAGTCCCTGGTCGACGAAGTAGCCGTAGGTCCGCTGCAGCTTCTCGACGGCCGACTGGTCGGCGAGACGGAGCGCTCTAGCCTCGACGGCCGCGAGCGCGGCCGCGACTTCGCCCGCCCGCCCGGTCATGCCCTGCGGCACGGCGATCGGCAGCAGTGGCCGGCCCTCGCGCACCGGATGCGTGTAGTGATACGGCACGAAATGCGCGGTCGGCAGCGAGGCATAGACCTCGGTCGGCGGCCGGTCGGGCGGATTCGTCGTGCTCGGGCCGTCCATCGGCAGCGGGCCCGCGACCCAGCCGAGATCGTAGTCGGCCCACATCGCGACGTAGTAACGCAGCTTCGAGATCCGCCAGACGCCGTCCTCATTGACGTACTCGTTCTCGTAGACGCCCGCGCCCCAGCGACCCTTGCCGTCGCGCGAGACCTGCACGTCACTGCGCCAGCGCGCCTTCGCCGTCTGGTTGTCGGGGGCGACGGAGATGATCGGCTGCAGCATCGGATAGTTATTGAGTTGCCCGCGCTCGAGGCCTTCGTCGCCCATCAGCGCGAGACCGTCGCGAACGCGATTGCGCCCCTCGTAGACGCCGCTCTGCCCGAACTCGTAAGTACCGTCGCGCGAGAAGAGGCTCGCGGCTTCGTCCCAGAGTCCCTTGTCGACGTAGTAACCGTACTTGCCTTGGAGATTCTCGATCTCGCGCTCGGAGTCGACGAGGGCGAGCCGGAGCGCCACGGCGTTGGCAGCGAAACGCAACTGCACCCCCGGCCCGCTGCCTTGAGGCTCGACGGGCTCCAGCACTTCCGCCTGCCGTCGTCCCTGCGGCACATAGTGAAACGGCGGCACGAAGACTTCGGGGAAGGGCTGATAGCGTAGCGACGGTGGTGCGTCCGGTGGAAACGCTTTCGCCACGTCGCTCTGCCAGTCGCCCGCGACCGGCGGCAACGTCGCCCAACCGCCCTCGTAGGGCGCGACGAAATTCGTGTAGAGACGGAGTGCGGAGATCTTCCAGACGCCGTTCTCCTTTACATAGACGTTCTCCATCGTCGCGTCGCCCCAGTGCGCCGAGACCTCGTACTCGGCGAGCAGCGCGAAGTCGCGCCAGCGCGCACGAGCCGTCTGGCCGTCGTCCGCGATCGTGACGACGGGCTGGAGCTGCATGTGATGGTTGAACTGGCCGAAGGGCAGACCGGGTCCCGTGCCATCCGTGCCGCCGCCGTAGCGGACGATGGCCTGGCGGATGCGCTCGCGGCCGCGATAGACGCCGTCGACGCCGACTTCGAGCGTCGCGTCGTCAGCGAAAAGATCCGCGGCTTCGCTCCAGAATCCCTTGTCTATGTAATAGCCGTAGGCGCGCTGAATACGATGGATGGCGACGATGTCTTCGAGTCGCCCCGCCTCCGAGGCTAGCAGGGCTACGCGCGCGCCGACCTCTTCGAGCACACGGTCGTCGAGCTGCGTTTGGGCGACAGCGGTGCTTCCGCCCGCGGTGACTGCGGCCATGAGCGCGGCGAGCGCAAATCGCCGCGAGGCCATTGCCTTTCGATTCATTGCAGTGAACTCCCCTGAACGTGCCTTTTGACCGGCGGGAATATCGTATGCTCGGCGCGTGCGTGCCGCCACACCGTTAGCTCTTGCGCTCGCCCTCGCCGCGGGCCCGCTCCGCCCTGCCCTCGCCCAGGACCTCGAGCCGCGGAGCTACCAGAACGCGCCGGTCGGCCTGAACTTCCTCGTCGCGGCCTACACGTTCTCGGAAGGGGCCGTACTGTTCGACCCGTCGATCGCGCTCGAGAACGCCGAGCTCGAGATCGACGGGCCCGTCGTCGGCTACGCGCGGATCCTCGACATCGCCGGCCGCTCGGCGAAACTCGACGCCGCGATCGGCGACGTCTGCCTCGACGGCGCCGCCGATTTCCAGGGCCAGCGCGCCACGCGCAGCGTCTGCGGCGCGACGGACGCGAAGATGCGCCTCTCGGTGAATTTCATGGGGGCGCCCGCGTTGTCCGCGGCCGAGTTCGGTGCGTATCGCCAGGACCTCGTCGTCGGCGCGAGCTTTCTCGTGAGCGCGCCCGTCGGCCAGTACGACGAGACGCGCCTCGTCAACATCGGCACGAACCGCTGGGCAGCGCGCGCCGAGGTCGGGATGTCGAAGATCCTCGGGCGCTGGCAGGTCGAGCTCGCGCTCGCCGGGAATTTCTTCGAGGACAACGACGCATTCTTCAACGGCAACCACCGCTCGCAGGAGGAGATCTGGTCGCTGCAGGCGCATCTCGTGCGCGGTTTCACCTCGGGCATCTGGTTTGCCCTCGACGCGACGCACTACGAGGGCGGGCAAACGGCGATGAACGGCATGCCGTCAAACGACCTCCAGTCGAACCGGCGTTTCGGCATGACGACGTCGTTCCCGATCAACCGCCGTCAGTCCCTGAAATTTGGCTTCAGCAGCGGCGTCGCGACGCGCACGGGCACGGATTTCGACCTCTATGCGCTGGCCTGGCAGTACCGCTGGGGCGGCGGGATCTAGGGCGCTGGTCGCTTCCACAGGCGACTGTTAGACTCGAAGGCAAAAATCCGCTGGGGAAACTCCATGCGTAAAGCTCTCATCTGGCTCGGAATCGTCGTCGTTATCGTTGCCGGCCTGATCTGGTATGGGAAGAACGCGCTCGAGTGGCCCGCGCGACTCGAGGCCGTGCCTCTCGAGCTCACGACGCAGGCCATGATTCCCGGCATCCCCAACGCCCGTTACTGGGTCGGCATCGAGATCGAGACTTTTGCTCGCGACGTCATCGCTGCGCGTGCCCGCGAGGCCGCCTGGCGACAGCGCGAGGGCATCACCGGCGAGCTCCCGCCAGTGAATCTGCTGGCCGTCTCGGGCGGCGGCGACAAGGGCGCCTTCGGCGCCGGGCTGCTCAACGGCTGGACGGCCGCAGGCACGCGCCCGGAGTTCAAAGCCGTCACCGGCGTCAGCACGGGCGCCCTGATCGCGCCGTTTGCCTTCCTCGGGCCCGAATTCGATCCGGTCCTGAGAGACGTGTATACCTCGATCTCGCCCGCGGACATCCTCTCGCCGCGCAGCATCATCGCCGCGATCGAAAATGACGGCCTGGCCGACAACACGCCGCTCTGGAACCTCATCGGCGAGCACGTCGACGAGACGCTGCTCGCCCGCATCGCCGAGGAGCACAACAAAGGCAAGATTCTGCTGATCGCAACGACCGATCTCGACGCGCGCCAGCCCGTCGTCTGGAACATGGGAAATATCGCGGCGAGCGGCGCGCCGAATGCGCTCGAGCTGTTCCGCCAGATCCTGCTCGCTTCGGCCGCGATTCCGGGCGCCTTCCCTCCGACAATGTTCCAGGTCGAAGTCAACGGCCGCCAGTATCAGGAGATGCACGTCGACGGCGGCGCGTCGGCGCAGGTTTTCATGTATCCGCCGGGGCTGCGCGAGGTGATGACGACGGAGCTCGGTGTCGCACCCGCGAATCGCGCCGGCGCCGTCTATATCATCCGCAATTCCTCGATGAGCGCGACCTGGGATCCCGTCGAGCGGCGCACGATCAACATCGCGGGCCGAGCGATCGACTCGCTGATCCACACGCAGGGTATCGGCGATCTCTATCGAATCTACGCGACGACGGAGCAGGACGGGATGGATTTCAATCTCGCCTATATCGACAGCGGCTTCGTCTATGAGAACAAGACGGAGCAGTTCGAGACGGATTTCATGGTGGCCCTCTACAACTACGCTTTCGCCCAGGGCCGTGCGGGCTATCCCTGGCAGAAGGTGCCGCCCGGATTGCAGACCTCTCGCTGAGCAGCGTCTACTGCGGCAGCGTCTCGATCACCTTCTCGCGGATCACGTCGAAGAAGGGATTGCTGCGCAGCCGCGCGAAGGTCCCGAGCGATATCACGAGCGCGCCGCTTTCGCCGCGCAGCGCGACCGATCCCAGGTTGAACAGCGTTCCCTCCGGCGGCGAAATCCCGTAGACGGGATCGTCTGCCGGCACGGGCAGCGCCGTGTGCCCCAGCGAAAAGATACCCTGCGGCCAGGTGAACGGCAGCGGTTCGACAGTGACTTCCGTGCCCCCAGCCTCGCGGTGGTAGGCCGCAAGCGCCCGCGCGTCGGGTCCGGTACTGCCGATCGACGCACTGCCGATCAGCGTGATCGCGAACGGCCGGCCCGAGTCATTCCGCAGCGTCTCGAGATCCTGGAGCGGTCCCGGTGCCAGCAGCCCCTGCATCACCTCGCTGCGGTTGACGTCGAACACGACGAGCTCGTGCCCGCCTTCGGGCAGGAGCTGCAGCAAGCCGCGCACCACTTCCGCGGATGTGACCGTCGAGTCGACGATCGACTGGAATATCACGACGCGCGGCATGTCCCCGAGCCGCCCGCGATCCGCGGCGTCGAGGATCTCCTCGTTGAGGGCATGCGTCAGCTTGTAGATCTGGTTGCCCGCGTTGACGGGAAACGAGTTGTATTTGTAGGGATCGTATTCGGGCAATACGTCGAGCCAGCGCGACTTCTCGAAATACGGGAAGATGGATAGCTTCGAGATGAGGTTCGTCATGACGGCGAACGGCGAGATGCCGATCGCGGCCGACATCAGGTACAACCGGTCCGGCCGCGGCAGCTCGGGATCGTCGAGCGAGCGCACGGCATAGAGCGCGCTCAACGCCGCGCCCGTCGAGAATCCGCCGAGCACGAGCGGCTTGTCCGCGCCGACGGTCGCCGACGCGTGCTTCGCCGTGAGCTCGACGGCGGCGTACCAGTCCTGCCAGCGAATCCGGTCGAGGCCGGCAGGGATCGTGCCGTGGCCGGGCATACGCATCAGGATCACGTAATAGCCCTGCGACTGCAGGATCTCGCCGAGCGGCCTCATGCTGTACGGCGAGTCCGTGAGACCGTGAATGAGCACGGCCGCGCCGACCGGCTCGCCGGGCGGATAGAGCTCGACCGAGCGGTTGTACGGCGTGTCGAAGGCGAGCTGCAGGGCGCGGGTGCCCGGCGTGTAGCGCCCGACGGCAAGCGTGTCGGCCGCCGCGGGATCGTCGAGGATCTGCGCGCGGATCTCGGCCAAGAGGTTCTCCTCGAGGGCGCGATATTCGGCGAACGTCGCCGGCGGATCGTCCGCGCTGAGCTCGCTGAGCTCGATGCGATGCCAGGGCTTGAGGTCGGGCAATCGCATTCGCGACTGCACGGCGAAGACGAGCACGATCGTCACCGGCACCGCGATGGCGATGACGACGAGGTAGCGCAGTGTCCGGGCGATCCAGTGCGACAGGGTCTTCATTCTTCTTCTCCTGCTTGGCTACGAGCTCAGGGTTGCAGCTCGTCGATCAACGCATCCATCTGCTGGTACTGCAGGCAGCCCGGCGTCGGCGGACTCGGCGGACAGCCCGTGGCGCGCCAGCCGTAGTCGGTTTCGAAAACGGCGACGACCTGGTCCTTGCTCGCGCCCATCGCGATCAGGCCCGCGATGCGATCGCGCATCGCTTCGAGATCGGCGCGGAAGCGGATGAGCTCGTCGCGCGTCGTCACGGGCCCGTGGCCGGGGATGATCGTGTCGAAGTCGAGCGCGAGCACGCGGTCGAGCGTCGCCGTCCATTCGAGAAAGCTGCCGCCCTGCGCGTAGTCGACGTAGATATTGACGCCGGGCGGACGGTCGGCGGGCCGCGGCGCGCGCGCCGAAAGGAAGAGATCGCCCGTGTGAATGACGCCGAGCGCGGGAAACTGGACGATGACATCGCCATTGGTGTGGCCGCGGCCAAGATAAAGCGCGCGGATCTCCTGCCCGCCCGCGAACAGCGCGAGCTCGTCGTCGAAGACAATTTCCGGAAGACCGATCGGAGTGCCCGGCGTGTCTTCGTAGTAGGGCTGGCGAATATTCGTGAGGTTCTTGCGGACGTTGGCGTGCGCGATCACGTCGGCGATAGGCAGCAGCCGGAAGTTCCCGCCCGCGTGGTCGTCGTGCTGGTGCGTGTTGAGCACGTGCGTGATCGGCTGGTCGGTGACCGAGGCGACCTGGGCGAGGATCGCGTCATGACTGCGATGGAACATATTGTCGACAAGGACGACGCCGTCGTCGGTGACGAGCGCGGCCACGTTGCCGCCTTCGCCTGAGATGACGTAAAGCCCTTGCTCGACTGGCGCGATGCGCATCTGTTGCGCGACGGCCGGCGCCGGAATTGCGCTCGCACAGACAAGACAGATTGCGATGTTCCGCATGGGCTAGGCGTCGTCAAAGACCTGGAACGGCGTAAACCAGGCCGGAAAGGACATGATCCGGCCCACCGATTCGATCGCCGCAAGCACGTCGGGTCGTGCCAGCAGCTCACGCTTGCGCTCGAGATAGAGCGCGTCGAGAGTCGCGAGCGGAACGTCGCCGGAGTCGTCGACATAGGTCTGGATCTCGAGGAGCGCCGCGGCCCGGCTGCGCTCGTTGCCGAGCCGGTCGATGAGCACCTCCGCTGCTGCGTCGAGTCGACCGGCAACGATCAGCGACTGCTGGTAAAGCCGCTGCGAATCGGTCCGGTTCCTGCGCATGATGTTTAGTGCGGCCTCGAGATCGGCGGAATCGTCGCTGGCGATGGCGGCGAGAACGCGTATGTGCAGAATCTGCATCTCGCCGTAGGCACTGACATACTCGAGGCCGTCGACGGCCGCCAGCGCGCGCTCCGCTTGCCCGCTGCGCCCGTAGTAGTCCGCCAGATTGATGGTTTGACTGACATTCACGCTGCCGTCCCACATGGGCAGCGTCTTCGCTTCCTGCAGCTGCGCTAGCGCCTCGGTGACACCGCCGAGGCGCCAGAGCAGAGCGGCCCGACCGTCGAGGTACCACGGCAGATACTCCGTCTCGTCGATCCAGCCCGTCGTCGTCGCGGATCGCGCATGCTCCGGCGGGCGCATCGTGGAGTCGAGCAGAGCGACGGCTTCCCGCAGACGATTGCCGCGCATCAGCGCCGACGATTCAGACAGGAGTACCGACAACAGGGCCGGATGCGCGTTGCGCATTTCCTTTCGGAGTTCGATTTCCCGGTCGATCGCCGCCTCGATGCGGAAATGTTCCGGCAAGGCGGCAACGAGCTCGTCGAAGCGGCGGTCGACGACCATCGCAATCAGCGCGGGGACGAACCGGATCCGCTGTGCTGCCTCGATCGCAGCGGGCAGATCGCCGCGGTCGAGCAGGAAGCCGGCGTAAAGGTACCAATGGCTGGCGAGCGCAATCTCGGAGAGAGGCATCTGCGGGCTTGCCTCGACGAGGGCGTCCATCAAGGCGGCATAGGACTCCTCGGCATCGGGGTCGTCGAGCACCCCTTCAATCACGAGACCGATGCTGCTGGCGCTGAGAAATCTGAGCTCGTCGGGCCAGGTGCGCGCCACGCGGGTGAGGCTCGCTGCCGCGTCCTCAGGTTCGTCGGCACGCTCCGCCAGCTGCATGCGCAGCAGCCAGTCCTCAGGCTGGGCCGCTGCCATCTCCGTGACGTCGACGACGATTCCGTAGCTCGTGATCGCGCCATCCACGGCCTGCGTAGACCGGCTGTAGAGCAGCAAAACCTCGCGTTTCAATTTCTCGCTGACGAGGTCGAGCTCGGGGGAGTTGATCAGTCGGCGCAGGATCCGGTGGGCTCCGCTGCCGTCACCGGCAGCCATCGTTGCGTAGGCTTCGAGCGCTGCGGCGGCGATTGTTTCTGCGGCCGCCTCGCTCGCGGGTTCCTGTGTCCGCGCGGTGCCGGACGTTGCGAGCAACAGCAGCAGCACCAGGACCTGACAGCCGGGAACTCGCACTCTGCTGTTCACTTTCGACAAGTGCCTAGCGCCGCCGGAGAAGCTCGCTCACATACGCGAGCTCGGTTGCTGCATCGAGGTCGTTCGCATCGAGGGTCAGCACTTCCTCGTAGCGCGTACGCGCCTCGTCGAGGCGATCGAGCTCGAACAGAGCGTTTGCGCTGCCTTTGAGCGCGCGGACGAGCTCGAGCTCCAGGTTCGGGGATGCCGAAAACTGGAGCGAAAACCTGACCGAGTCCTCGAAAAACAGGTGAGCCCCGAGCCAGTCGCCCTCGAGGGCGAGCAGTTCCCCATATTGTTCGAGAAACCACCCATTGGCGGGGGACAGCTCGATCGCGCGGGCGAGAAAGCGTTTGGCACCGTCGCGATCTCCGGCCTGCACCGCCGAGAGGCTTCTCCAGTAATAGAGGTCGGAACCATAGGACTGGATTGCTTGCGCATGAACGTCCTGCGCGGCGGCGGTAAGAACGTAGTACATCCCTTCAACACTCGATCGCGAGACGTAGACCTTGTGCTCTTCCGCGCTCACGGCCTGCTCGAACCCTTCGATGAGCGGATCGAAGATCTCGCTGGCCTCGGCGGAGTCGCCGTTGCCTACGGCGGCGATGCCACGTTCTATCGAATCAATGATTTCCTGAGTTCCGTTGAGTGGCGAGAGACTGGCCTCATGCTCGAAGTAGCGGTTCGTAACGGTGAGCTGACCTTCGGCAGCGCGCATCGCGAGGGAGGCGCGAATGAGCTGCGAGTTCAACTGCATTTCCTCGGTCAGGAAGGTGATGTTCTGCAGCAGCGACTGCGCGGGCGTGACACGCGGCCAGGCAACGATCATTGCCAGGGCCAGGCAGATTATCGAACGCATCAGTCGTAACTCGCTCGCCGCCATCTGTGTCGAACCTCAGATGGCAGATCGTCTTGTTTATAGTGACTATACTACGGCCCCGGTGATGAGAATGGCCAAGGGAAGAGGACTCGCACTTCTGCTCGCCCTGCCGTGGACGGCCAACGCGCAGGACGCTCCTCCGATTCGCGAGTTCGAGCCGGTTGTCGTTGAAGAGCTCGGTCGTGCGCTCCATCGCTACGACAACCTCTCGGCCGTGGCTACCGATCAGATGCTCGCGCAGTTTCCGCGGCCCGAGGAACAGCGAATCACCGGTTGGATCACGACCGAAGACGACAGCGGCCCGCTCGTAAGTTTTATCAGTGTCCAGGACGGACAATTCGTCTCGGCGATCGACGTCCGACCCGAGCGAGCCGCCGCAGAGGCGGTCACGCTCGCGGGCGGCCGGGCACTCACCGAAAATGAGCTCACGCGACACATGGCGCGGCTGACGGCGACGAGGCAGCTCGGGGAACTTTGCGCGGACCGCTATAACCACGTCGTCCTCGATGACCCGGAGCGCGATGGCTGGCTCGTCTATTTTCTCGCCTCGACCACCCAGGCTGGGACGATGCCCGTCGGTGGGCATTACCGCATGACCGTCTCGGCCGACGGCACGGAGGTGCTGCAGGTCGACAAGCTGTTCAACAGCTGTCTGCTGCTGGACATTGAAGCCGAGTCCGGGCGCGACGACGTCGCGACGGTAGGACTGGTCGTAACGCATCTGGTCAGCGACTCGCCGATCGAGATTCACAGCTACCTGAGTCTCGCCTACGGCCTTGACCTGGCTGTCCTGACGCCGGGGTCCGGCACGATGTGGCAGGTCACGGAAGGCCGGGTTTTGCCCTTACAATAGCCGCCCCCTCCGCCCCGGACCTCGCCGCATGAAAGACCTGACGCAGGGATCCGTGACCCGGATCATCCTGGAAATGGCCGGCCCGATCGCCGCCGGCATGATTTTCCAGACGCTTTACCTGCTCGTCGATCTGTACTTCGTCGCCTCGCTCGGCGATTCGGCGATCGCGGGCGTCGGCGCGGCCGGCACGGTGATGTTCGTCGTCATGGCGCTGACACAGGTGCTCGGCGTCGGCGCCGTCGCGCTGATCTCGCAAGCCGTCGGCCGCAAGCAGCGCGACGATGCCAATCTCGTCTTCAACCAGTCGATGGTGCTCTCCGACGTCTTCGCGATCGTGACGCTGATTCTCGGCTACACGATCGCGACGGCGTACGTCGGCTCGATCACGGCCGACGAGGCGGCGCGGGCCCAGGGCATCACCTTCATGCATTTCTTTCTGCCGGGCCTCGCGCTGCAGTTCGCGCTGGTCACCATGGGCTCGGCGCTGCGCGCGACGGGAATCGTCAAGCCCGGCATGATCGTGCAGGTGCTCACCGTGTTGCTCAACACGCTGCTCGCCCCGATCCTCATCGCCGGCTGGCTCACGAATAAGCCGATGGGCGTGGCGGGCGCAGGCCTCGCAAGCTCGATCTCTGTCGCAGCCGGCGTCGCGATGCTCTGGTTCTACTACGTGAAGCTCGAACGCTACGTGCGCTTCGACCGCACGCTCTGGAAGCCGCGGCTCGACGTCTGGAAGCGCCTGCTCGACGTCGGCCTGCCGGCGGGCGGCGAGTTCGGCCTGATGTTCGTCTACATGGCTGTCGTCTATCTCGTGATCTCCGACTACGGCGCGGCAAGCCAGGCGGGCTTCAGCGTCGGCGGACGAGTCATGCAGGCGATCTTCCTGCCGGCGATGGCGATCGCATTCGCCGCCGGCCCGATCGCGGGACAAAACTTCGGCGCGGGTCGCTTCGACCGCGTGCGCGAGACGCTTTCGAAAGCGCTGCTGCTCAACTCGATCGTGATGGTCACGGTGACACTGCTGTTGCAGTGGCGCCCGGACGTGCTGATCGCGTTCTTTACCGACGAGGCCGAAGTCATCGGCATCGGCTCGGATTTCCTGCGCATCATCTCGTGGAACTTCCTTGCACAGGGCATCGTCTTCACCTGCTCGGGAATTTTCCAGGGTCTCGGCAACACGCGCCCGGCACTGCTGAGCTCGTTCACGCGAATCGCGCTATTCGTCCCGCTCGTGCTGCTGATCTCGAAGCGCCCGGGCTTCGAGATCGAGCATGTCTGGTACGTGTCGGTCGTGACCGTGCTGCTGCAGGCTTGCTTGAGCTACGGACTGCTGCATCGGCAGTTCCGCCTCAAGCTCGGTGGCGCCGCGACGGCGGCCGCCGCGCCGCGGCCTGCTTCGGCCGGCGCGGACACGGGTCCGGGCTAGCTACTCGCTCGCCGCTTCGCTCGTATCGAAGGACGAGCCGACAAATACCTGGCGCCCGTCCTGGAGCGTCACCGACCGCGCGTTCGCGGCGTTGGGCGCGAGCCGCGAGAGGAAGCCCGACACGGTCACGACGGTGCCGGCCGGCAGGGAGTCGCGGCGCCAGCCGTTACGCATCAGGCCGTTCGGCGGACCAAGCTCGAGATCCCAGTTGACGGTGTTCCCCGCCTCGTCGGTGACGTCGAGGTAGAGGCGCGCGTGTGGATTCGTCCACTCGAGCAACGTGACCTTGCCCGTGAGCTCGACCGGGCGGTCGGCGTAGTACTCGGCCGCGAATGAGTGATGCGCGAGGGCCGGGACGGCCAGGAGCAGACCCGAGACTAGGAAAATTGCTGTTGCCTTCATCGGACCCCCTCAAGCCCCCGACCGCCGATTTATGATAGGTAGGCTCAAGGGGGAATCGCAATGCGGACAGCAACAAGAATTCTGATCACGGCGACGATCGTCCTGCCGCTCGGGGCGGCGCAGGCACAGTGGCCGGAGTGGCCGACGCCCGACGTGCCGCGCACGGAGAACGGCGAGGTCGATCGCGATGGCCCGGTGCCACGCACCGCGGACGGCCATCCCGATCTCTCGGGCCTCTGGCGCGGCGCCAACTCCTTCGGCCGCCGTGGCGGCGCGCCGGCGCCGCCGCCGGAAGGCCCGCCGGTCGCCGGTTTCCGCGACGTCGGCCAGAACATCGAGGGCGGCCTGCCCTTCCAGCCATGGGCGAAGACGCTGCGCGACGAGCGCGAGGCCGCGGGCAGCAAGGACAACCCGGAAGCGCACTGCCTGCCGATGGGCAATATGCAGTTCCACACGCAGGGCTTTCCGCGCAAGTTCGTGCAGACGGAGCGGCTGCTGATCATCCTCTACGAGGCGAGCATGGGCGTGCGTCAGATCTACACGGACGGTCGCCCGTCGCCCGACAACGATCCGCAACCCTGGTGGTACGGCTACTCCACGGGTCACTGGGAAGGCGACGAGCTCGTCGTCACGACGACGAACTTTCGCGACGGCGAATGGCTCGACATCATCGGCAGCCCGCTGACCGACGAAGCGACCGTCACCGAGCGCTTCCGCCGCCCGAGCTTCGGGCGCATGCAGATCGACATCACGGTTGACGATCCGAAGGCGTACACGGAGCCTTGGACCGTGCGCATGAACCAGGACATCATGGTCGATGAGGACCTCATCGAGTTTGTTTGCCTGGAGAATCAGCGGTTCGGAGTGACGAACTAGCGTGCAGCGGGCCATTCATGCGCGCAGTCATCTTCGACATCGACGGCACGCTCATCGAATCGCTTGCGGTCGACAACTCGCTGTACGTCGACGCCGTCAGGCATGTGCTGGGTGATGACGTTCAGATCCACGACGGGTGGGAGAAGTATTCCCGTGTGACGGACATGGGCATTCTGTCGCAGATCTGCGAGGAGAACGCACGGCCGTTCAGCACAGCGGTGTCGGCGGCTGTCAGGGGCGATTTCGTGGCGCGCCTGTCGTCGCATTTCGCAACGCACGGTCCGTTTCGGGAAGTTCCGGGTGCGCTGCGTTATCTGACAAGCCTGCGGCAGCGCCAGGACACGCGCGTGGCCTACGCGACCGGCGGCTGGCGCGCATCGGCGGAGCTCAAGCTCTCGAGCGCCGGCTTTCCGCTGCAGGGAATTCCGCTCGCCTCATCGGACGACTATCAGAATCGCACACAAATCATGCTGCACGCGCTCGCGCAGCTCGAAGGGCCGTTCGAGGCGGTCACCTACTTCGGCGACGGAGTCTGGGATCGGCAGGCGACGGCCGAGCTGGGCTGGGAGTTCGTGCCGGTTGGCGCCAAACTTGGCGGGATACTGGAGTTTACGGGCGATCCCAGAGCTTGCTGATCCGCAGCCAGGCTTTCACGTAGTCCGGCTGTTCCCGCCGATATTTTTCCGTAACCAGGCGCAGGCGTAGCGCACTTCGTCCGGCCGCCACGTCCTCATAGCTCTTGGTGTGGCGGAGATATCGATAGTTGCCCCAGGTTCGGTCGACGTAGGTCACTCGAGCGACCTTCACAGCGCGGAAAATGAAATGCAGGTCCATCCCGTAGTGTTCCCGCAGATCGTAAGGGCCGACGAGCTCGTTCAGTGCCTTGTGATAGAAGTACGCCGAGGGATTGATCGGGAACGCTGCATTGAATTTCCCCCGCAGCAGATTCAGGAGACCGATCTGCGCGGGCTTGTTGACCTCGATCAGCTTCGCGTCGTCATCCCAGACATTGCAGTTGCCGACGAGCAACGCCGGCTCGGGCAGTTTCGAGAATCTCTCGACGACGTCGGCTAGCGCACCCGGCTCGTAGTAATCGTCGACATAGAGGAATCCCAGAATCTTCCCTGTCGACCTGGCAATGCCCTTGTTCATCGCGTGGGACTGGCCGCGATCGGGTTCGGAGAGCCATCGAATGTGCGGGTACTCGCCCGCGTACTTTTGAATGAGCTCGACGGTTCCGTCGGTGGAACCGCCATCGACGATGACGTGCTCTGCCTCGCTGCACTTCTGATCGATGACGTTGCGGATGCAGGGCTCGATGAAGCGGATGCCGTTGAGGACGGGAGTGATGACGGAGAGCTGGGTGGACACCGGGAAGATCTTTGCTTGGCGCGGTTTGAAGTGAGGGGAGTATAGCCAAGCGTCTGGTCGGAGCCCGGGCGCACACCGACCGATGGCAAGGCGGAAATCTGCATGGAATGTCGATGAATTCGGGTTTTGCGAAGGGGCACTTATCGAGCGTAAGTGACTAATAGTTATTAGAAAAATATCCATATACTGGTTACAATACCAGTGGTTTAGGAGATTCACCCGGGGAGTCTTTCATGAGCGCAAATCCGAGCTATCTGGCCGCCTCGACGCCTTCGGCTTCCGTATTTCCCAAGCGCATCGATGCGCTTCCTCAATCCATCGACGAGCTCGACCTGGCGATACGCGCCCTCGCGCGAGAGATGAGCTCGCAGACCTATCGCTTGCTTGTGCTCGTCCGCGAGCTCGACGACCGCTTCGGGTGGCAGAAGTGGGGGATGAGCAGCTGCGCTGAGTGGCTCGCGTGGCGGTGCGATCTCTCTCTGTCGGCGGCGCGGGAGAAGGTGCGTGCGGCGCATGCGTTGCGACATCTGCCGGCGGTCTCGGCGGCGTTCGCGGATGGACGTTTGTCGTATTCGAAGGTGCGGGCGCTGACGCGCGTAGTTGATGTCGTCGAAGAAGATACGTTGCTGGACTATGCGCTGCGCGTCACGGCGGCTCAGCTCGAGGAGCGGTGTCGGGAGATTCGGAATTCCACGCCGGGGTCGGTGGGGGCGGCGTGGAGGGCTTGGGAGCATCGGTCTCTGGTCGTTTCGCGGGATCCGGTGCGGGGGATGTTGAGAATCACGGTCGAGATGCCGGTTGAAGATGGCGAGGTCGTGGTCAAGGCGATTGAGCGCATGGCGGAGTCCGGGGATGAAGCGATCGGGATCGAGTTCGCGGCGGCGAGCGGCGGCGTCCAGGAGTCGCGCGGTGGCGTGCGCGAATCAACGCCGAATGGCTGGCGCGCGCAGCAGGCCGACGCGCTGCTGGCGATGGCGAAGTCATCGCTCGCTGGCAACGCCGGCAGTACCGGGAGCACCGGGAGCACCGGGAGCACCGCAAGCTCCATTCCCGAAGCCTCGGACCACCACCTCGTCGTCGTGCACACCGACGACGAATCCCTCCGCGGAGGGATCGGGCGCTCCGATCTCCCGGTCGAAACCCTCCGGCGCCTCACCTGCGACGGCAGCATCGTCAAAGTCGTTGAGGACCACGACGGCACGCCGCTCGATGTCGGGCGCAAACAGCGCGTCGTCTCGACGAAGCTCCGTCGGGCGCTCTGGTCGCGCGACCGCGGCTGCACGTTTCCGGGATGCCGCAACCGGCTCTACGTGCACGCACATCACGTCGAGCACTGGGCGACCGGCGGCGAGACCGCTGTCGGCAATCTCATGCTGCTCTGCTCGCACCACCATCGGCTCGTGCACGAGGGCGGGTTTACGATCCGGCGCGATGCGGACGACCGGCCGTACTTCGTAAGGCCGGACGGGCGGGTTATTCCGCGGGCGGGTTACCGGCTCGAGGACATGGTCGATGACGATATCGAGCTCGGCGGCGCGGAAGATCCCTCCGCGGAGGGGTGGCCGCACGCCGCAACGCGCAATTCCTCCGCGGAGGTGCGGGAAAGTCGAGGTTGGTACATGGGCAGGGAGGCTAGCGTCACACCGCTCGCAGCATGAGTCCTCCGCAAGGGTATTCGATCCAACGAACGTCGCTGCTCGGACGTGCTCGGAGACAGTGACGCCGCTACTCGTCCTTTCTGTCGAAAGCCCAGAAGATCGTGGTGACTCCATCTTCGCGGAGATTGGCGTCCCATACAGATGGCGCAACCATGGGAACGACGTCCGGCTCCGCTTGCAGGTCCGCGATCAGGGTTCTATATACCGAGGACCTGTCCTGATCCACGCCGTACGCGACAAACGTCACCTCACACCGAGTGGTGCCGCAGTTGACGGTTGGTGCTCCGAAAGTTTCGAAAACCTCAGGTCGACCACGGAAGTAGCTTTGCAGTTGCGCTTCCGCTGGCCGCGCCCAGGTCTCGTCGCGGAATTCGCGCTGCAGTGCCTCATGCTCGAACCTGAGCTGATCGGGAAGCCAATCGAACTCCGGCGCCAGGAACAGCGGATTGCGGATTGGTTCGGATAGGACGCTCCCTCTCTCAAGCCGCGCGAGTTCCGCAGACACACCAAGGTAGGCGGATCGTGCCTCCTCCATTCGCGCCTGGGCCGTTTCTAATTGAGCCCGCAGTGCGGCTTCAGCCGACTCGTCACCATCGGTCGACGCTGCGGCAACCTCTGACGGCAGGGCGACATTGACGCGTTCCGGTGTTGCCGTCGAGTCGCCTTGCGATGCGCGCTCGAGCGCGGGCGGAGAATCGGGATCTGGGACGACGGTGGAAGCCGAGCGTGTCGCGAGCTCAGCAGACTCCCCGGGAAGCTCCAGACCCGAAACGTAGATCAGCGTAGCGAGACCAGTAAGTAAAACGCCTGCGACAAAGCCCATCAAGAACTTTCGCACGGCGTGGTCTCCGGTCGGTCGACTTGTGTCGACGGTTTTCCCAGCACGTCTGCGCCCTCAGCGCCTCTCCGGCACCGCAAACACGTAAAGCGCCTGCCCCCGCGTCGGCGGCTCGAGCTCCGGCGACAGCAGATTCGGCACGAGCCGCGGGCTGCCGCCGCCGAGCCCCGTCGTCACCGCAACGTACTGCCGCCCGTCTGCCTCGAAGCTGATCGGGAATCCCTGCACCGAAGTCGCGAGCCGCGACTCCCAGAGTATCTCCCCATTCTCGATATCGATCGCGCGGAACATCCGGTCGAGGTCGCCCGCGAAGACGAGCCCGCCGCCTGTCGTCAGCGCCGCCGTGAGGAACGACGCGCGCTGCTCGATCGCCCAGCTCTCCTCCATCGTATCGACGTTGAAGGCCGCCAGACGACCGATGTTGCCGTCCGTGCCCGGCATCTCCCAGAAGCGCCGGTCGGCGCCGCCGGCGCTGCCGCCGCCGGGACGCTGCTCGATCGCCTGCGCGCGAATCGAGATGCAGGTCTGCGAGAGCGGGATCACGAGCTGCCGCGAGGGACGATGGAAGCTCATCGCCTGCCAGTTGTGCCCGCCGGCCGTGCTCGGGCAGCCGTCGATCCAGTCGCCGACGCCGTGCGCGAGGATGTCGTCGCGATACACCGGGCGACCCGTCTCGGGATCGAAGCTCGCCCAGACGTTCTGGAAAATCGTCTCGACGTGATCGATGTACTCGCCCGTGCGGCGGTCGAGCTTCCAGAGCACGCCGTCCTTCCCGGCCGTGAACACCCAGTCGTCCGCGCCGCTGTCGACGAGCACGCGCTCGAAGACGACGTCGAGGTCGAGCGCCTCGCCGGGCGCGTGCGCGTAGTGCCAGGCGAGCTCGCCGGTGCGGATATTCAAGGCGACTGTAGAGCTCGTGTAGAGCGCGACGTCGGTCGTCTCCATGCCGCGGCTCGCGGGCATCCAGGGCTTGGCCTGCGCCGTGCCCCAGTAGGTGAGCCCGAGCTCGGGGTCGTAGCTGCCGGTGATCCAGGTCTCGCCGCCTGCTCGATAGAGATCGGGCAGATCGCCCCAGCTGTCGCCGCCGGGGCCGATGCTCGTCGCGACAGTCTGGAAGCGCCAGAGCTGCTCGCCCGTGTCGGCGTCGTAGCCCGAGATGAAGCACTTGAGCTCCTCGTACGTCTGGCACCCGCCCATGCCCTGCACGACGACGCCGTCGGCGACGAGCGGGCCGCTCGAGCTCGAGCGGCTGTCGGGCATCGCGACGTTCCATTCGGTCTCGCCCGTCGCGGCGTTGAGCGCGACGAGTCGGCCCGCGCTCTGCAGGAACAGCTTGTCGTCGTAGAGCGCCATGCCGCGCATCGAGACGCCGGCCTCGAGCCGGTGCTGCCAGATCAGGCTGCCATCGCTGCCGTCGATCGCCTGGACGACGCCCTGCGTGTTGTTGAGATAGATCGTGCCGCGATAGGCGAGCGGCGAAGGCTGATTCGTGCCGCCCTCTTCCATCGGCCAGATCCACGCGAGCTGGAGCAAATGCGCGTTGTCGGCCGTGATCTCGTCGAGCGGGCTGTAGCTCGAGGCGCTGTAGTCGTGGCGCAGCATTGGCCAGTCGCCCGGAGCGGGATTGCGGAGCATTGCGTCGGTGAGCGGCACGAAACCTTCGACGGTGCCGGAGACGATGACGCCCGTCGGCTGCGGCTCGGCCGCCGCCGCGCCACCGCGACCGCCGCGCCCGCCCGCTCCGCCAGGCCCGCCCGCACCGGCGCCGCCACCGGGACCAGGCTGCGCCGCCAGTTCAGCAAGCGCGGTGCCGATCGGCGCCGGCGTACTCGCTGCGAGCGCCTGGTTGTCGGGCGGCACGCCGTTCGCCTGGAGCAGATAGGCGATCACGTTGACGTAAATAGTCTCGGACAGGCTGCCCGGGCCTTCGGGCGGCATGGTCGCGCGCAGCTGGTTGTAGAGATCGGCCGTCGTCCGGCTCTGCCAGCGGCCCATGAACTCGGGGCCAATGATGAGCGCGGTCGGCAAGAGCCGGCCGTTCTCTCCATGGCAAAGGGCGCAGTTGCCCGCGAAGTCCGCGCGTCCGGCATCCGCTTGCGCGGGCGTGTAAGCGCGCGCAGTCCGAACGCCCCCGAGCGCCAAGCCGCCGAGTGCGACAGCGGCAAGAGCCAACCCAGGTACGAGGCGGAGATTCTTGCGGTTCATTCTTGTCCCCTTCGAAGCGTGTCTATTGCACCGCAGGCGGCGCTGCGGGCAATCGATAGTCGATGTCGTGCGCCGTGAGCGTCGTGTTGACGAAATCGGCCCACTGGTCGCGCGGCACCCAGACCTGGCTTAAGGCCGCGAACGCCGCTTCGGGCGCGACGCCCTCGTGCACGACGCGATAGAGGAAGGTGAAAGCCGATGCGCGCATGTTGAGCTGGCAGTGCACGAGCACTTTCTCCTCGCGAGCTCCGTTCATCACTTCGCTGAAGCGATCGAAGTCCGCGGCCGTGGGTCGCTGCCAGTCCACGGGAATGTTGACGTACTCGGCTCCGGCCGCGGCGACGAGATTCGCTTCCTCGATCACGGCATTCGCCACCGTCGGCGGCGCGAGATTGACGACGAGCCCGAAGCCATAGTCGGCGAGACTGCCGAGCGCCTCGGCGCTCGGCTGCCCGGCCGTGTGGATGCGCTCGCCGATGACGACGTGGTTCACCGCCAGTGAATCACTCGCAGCACCGGCGACAGGCTGCTGCGCGTGCCCCGCCGCGCTCACGGCGATCAGCGCGAGCGCGATGCTCCGTCCGCTCACTGCGCCGGCTCGAGCCGCAGGATCCTGCCGTCCACGCCTGGTCCGCCGAAGCTCTGCTCGGTGGCGAGATAGATGTAGCCGTCCGCGCTCTGCGCGATGTCGCGCACGCGCGTGTTGAGCTCGGTCAGCATGGGGCGACGCGGCTCGGCCTGCGACGGCTGGCCGAAGCCGATGCGCAGCAGCGTGCGGTTCGTGAGCCCCGCGACAAAGAGATTGCCCTGCCAGTTCGGGAACTTGTCGCCCGTGTAGAACAGGAGGCTCGACGGGCTGATCGACGGCACCCAGTGGAAGCGCGGATTGTCCATGCCGGGTCGCGCCCAGGGCTGGTCGGAGACGAGCGAGCCCGAGTAATTGCGGCCCGTCGAGACGAGCGGCCAGCCGTAGTTGTGGCCGGGCAGCAGGATATTGACCTCGTCGCCGCCCATCGGGCCGATCTCGACCTGCCAGAGCTCGCCGGTCACCGGGTGAAAGTAAAGGTCGTAACCGTTGCGATGGCCGTAGGTGAAGATCTGCGGATTCGCGCCCGCGCGGTCGACGAAGGGATTGTCGGCCGGGATGCCGCCCTCGTCGGTGATTCGCAGCGTCTTGCCGATGTCGTTGTCGAGACTCTGCGCGAGCATGCGCACGCTCGGATCGTCGACGGGCTGGCAGCAGAAGCGGTCGCGATCGCCGACCGTGATGTAGAGCGTCTCGTCGGGGCCGAAGAGAATGCGTCCCGCGAGATTGCCGCTCGGCTGCCAGGCGTCGGCGACGAAAATTTCCTCGACGTCGTCGAGCGCGTTGCCTGCCAGACGGCCGCGCGAGATGGCGAGCGTGCTCTGATCGTTTTCCTCCTTGCCGTAGGAGACGTAGACGAGGTTGTTGCGCGCGAAATCCGGATGCACGGCGACTGACTTGAGCGCGTCGCCGCCATCGGTCGGCGCGGTCCAGAGCGGCTCGGGCTCGAGCACGCCGGCGCGCAGGATTCGAAGGTTGCCATTCTGCTCGGCGATCAGCAGATCGCCGTTCGGCAGGAAGGCGATGCTCCAGGGATGCGTGAGCCCGGTCGCGACGGGCACGACGCGTACGGCGTCGGGGCCGTTGCCGAAGACCCAGGGGCCTTCGCCAAGAGTGTCTGCCTGCTGTCCCCGACCCGGCCCCTGGGCCAGGGCAGGTCCGGTCACGGCGAGCAGGGCGGCAAGAGCGGAAGCGGTCGATACGCGAAGATTCATGGTGTCCCCCCGATTCTTCTTTGGCGGAAGTATAGGCATTCGCGGCATTCCGGGTCACCCGTCGGCGGGGCGGGCCATTGGTGGCACAATCAGCCGATGGGGTTCTGGCTCATTGCGGTCGCCATTTTTATCTTCTGGGCCTACCGGGCGGCCCAGAAGCACCGCCAGCGCGTGACCGAAGCCTGGGCCACGGCGGCCGCGCGTCTCGGCCTCGAGTTCGACCCCGGGTCGCTGACCCGCAAGAAATCGCTGAACGGCCTCGTCAACGGCAACCGGGTCGAGGTCGAGACGTACACGCGCAATTCGGGCTCGAAGTCCTCGCATTCCGTGACGCGCTATCGCGTGCACTATCCGAAGCAGCTCGCCGCCGGGCTGCAGATCAAGCCCCGCGGCGTGCTCTCGAACGCAGCCGCGTTTTTCGGCGCGCAGAACATCGAGACGGGCGATGCAGGTTTCGATTCGCGCGTCGTGGTCAAGGGCGATTTCCCGAGTCGCGTCGCCGGCTTCCTGACGCCCGAGCGCCGACGGGGCGTGCTGCAACTCCTCGAACAGTTCAAGGGCGTCAAGATCGACCATCAGAACATCGAGTGGACCAAGGCCGGTGTTGCGAAGAACCCGGCCGAGATCGTCGAGATCGTGAATCAGCTCGCGTCGGCGGCGACGGCACTCTCGGGCGGCACTGAGGAAGGACGCACAGTCGCAACGGGAGCACGCGCTGTCGAAAAGGTGGCGATCCCGCTGGCAACGGCTGCCGTGGCCTCCGTGTTCATGAATCCTTCGGACGCGAAGCCGATCTCGGTGGAGCCGCCGCAAGCACTGCGAGCTCGTGAAGCGGCTGCGCAGCCCGCACCGGAAACGGCAGCGACAGCGGCGCTATTTCCATCCGAGGGACCAACCTCGCTGGCGCAGGCGGCCGCTTCTGCGGCACCGGCACAGGCCGGAGCGTCCACGCCGGCCGGTGAAGCAGCGGCCGCCGATGGGCTCGCCGTGGCCGACGTCTGCGCGCAGCTCTTCACACGATCGATCACGAGCACCGAAGCGAAGAAGCGCTTCGAGGAGCGCTACAAGGGCAAGCGCGTGCGCTGGTCCGGCAATCTGCGCCGGGCGTCGGCCTACTCCATCGACATCGTCTTCAAGGGCGGGCCGGGAACGAAGGCGACGTTCGCGCTGCCCGTGCCTTCCGACGGCGCGCTCGGCGGCGCGGTCCAGGCCGTGGTGCAGCTTTCTCCGGCCGCGGCCGGGCAGCTGAAGGCGCGCGTCGGCGAAGAGATTGCCTTCGAAGGCCGACTGTTGAGCTGCGACACCATGGTCCGTAACTTGAACATCGCCGATGCCACACTGACCTGATACCGGAACTATTGAGGCGGGAACAATAATGAGAACGACACATCCTGCAGCGCTGATCGTGATCATCCTCGGGCTCGCCGCAACACCCGGAACACGCGCGTTCGCCCAGGCCGAAACCGGCGAGGAAATCTTCACGCGCGCCTGCGCGAGCTGTCACATCAATCCCGCACCCGAGACGCGCGCGCCGGATCTCGACACGCTGCGCCGCTTCGCGCCCGAGGCGATCCTCACCTCGCTGATGACGGGCCGCATGTTCCGGCAGGGCTCCACGCTCACGGACGCCGATCGCATCGCCGTTTCCGGGTACTCGGCCGGCCGCCCCGTCGGCGCGGCCCCTGTCGCGTCGAACGTCGGTCGCTGCACGAACCGGCCGGGCGCACTCGATGCAGAAGAGCTCACGGCAGGCTGGAACGGCTGGGGCGGCGAGCTGCGCAACCGGCGCTTCGCCGACGCGGACAACGGCGGGCTCAGCGCGGACGACCTGCCGGATCTCGAGCTCAAATGGGCATTCGGCTATCCCGGCGTGAACTCGGTGCGCGCGCAACCCGCCGTGGTCGGCGGTCGCGTCTTCGTGGGCACCGAGGCCGGCGACCTGTTCGCGCTCGATGCCGAGACGGGCTGCACATACTGGTCCTTCCACGCGCAGTCCGGCATCCGCGCGGCGGTCTCGATCGGCGAGTACGAGCGCGCGAACGGCCGTCGCGGCTACGCGGCCTTCTTCGCCGACCAGCGCGCCTTCGCCTACGCCGTCGATGCCGACACGGGCGAAGAGATCTGGAACGTCCGCATCGACGAGCACATCTATGCGAGCGCGACGGGCTCGCCGATCTTCCACGACGGTCGCGTCTACGTCGTGACCTCGGGCGTCGGCGAGGAAGGCCAGGGCGGAACCCCAAGCTATTCCTGCTGCACCTTTCGCGGCAGCGTCACCGCCCTTGATGCGAGCACGGGCGAGGAAATCTGGAAAACGTTCCCCGTGCCGGAGCCGCAGCCGCGCGGCACGAGCAGCGAAGGCCAGCCGCTCTTCGGTCCGGCCGGCGGCGGCATCTGGGCCGCGCCGACGATCGACGTCGAGCGCGAGCGGATCTACGTCGCGACCGGCAACGGCTACGCCGATCCGCCGCAGGAGACGACCGACGCCGTGCTCGCGCTCGAGCTCGAGAGCGGCGCGATTCTCTGGTCGTTCCAGCCGCTCAAGGGCGACGTCTGGGCCGGCGGCTGCGGACGCGGCAGCAATCCGAACTGCCCGCAGCAGCAGGGCCCCGACCACGACTTCTCGATGCCGCCCATCCTCGCGACGACACCGGACGGCGACGACGTCCTCGTCATCACGCAGAAGTCCGGCATGGCCTTTGGGCTAGATCCCAACGACGGCGCGAAAGTCTGGGAGTACCGCACGAGCGCCGGCGGCGGGCTCGGCGGGCAGTGGGGCATGGCCGTCGACGGCGAGCGTGCATACGTTGGCGTCAATGGCACGGGCGCGCGGCCGCCCGGCGGCGTGCGCGCGATTGCACTCGGCTCCGGTGCGGAGGCCTGGGCGATGCCGCCGCAGGCAGCGCTTTGCGGCACGGAGCGCGGCTGCAGCCAGGCGCAGGGCGCGGCCGTCACCGCGATCCCGGGCGCCGTCATTGCGGGCTCGATGGACGGCGGCGTTCGCGCCTACGCGGCGGCGAGCGGCGAAATCCTCTGGACCTTCGACACGAATCGCAGGTTCGAGACCGTCAACGGCGTCGCCGCGAACGGCGGCGCGATCGACGGTCCCGGTCCCGCAGTCGCCGATGGCATGTTGTTCGTGAACTCGGGCTACATCAGCCTGATCGGCCGGCCCGGCAACGTGCTGCTCGCCTTCGGCGTCGACTGACGACAGCGCGGCGGAACTGACCTGCGGCGAAACTGAGCATGCGCGACGATCTCGACATCACCGCGTACGAAGTCATCGAGCGTCCGATGACGCTGCGCACCGCGCAACGCGCGCGCGACTGGATGGACGTCCTGCCCGACCGCTTCGCCTATCGCTGCCTGCCGCTCTCGATGGCGAACCAGGTCGGCTGGGAATTGCTCAATCCCGTCGATTTCACGGCGCGCTGGAACGGCCGGCCCGGACTCGACGCGATCGACATCCGCTTCCACGGCGAACCGACGCCGCTGGTCGGCTCGCACTTCGGCCACGGCGTGCTGACGTTCACGCCGGGCTACCTGTTCCGCACGACGAAGGCCCACAACCTCTGGATCAGGGGCCCGGCGAACGCGCCGAAAGACGGCATCGCGGCGCTCGAGGGCATCATCGAGACCGACTGGGCGCCGTTCACCTTCACGATGAACTGGAAATTCACGCGCGAGAAACTGAAAGTCACATTCGCCAAGGACGAACCGATCGCCTGCCTCATGCCGTACCCGCGGTTTTACCCCGGCAAATTCGAGCCCGAGCTCCGCAACATCAATCAGGACGCGAAGCTCTACGCGCAGTACACGGGTTGGCGCGACGACCGGCTGCGCTTCAACGAGGAGCTGAAACAGCCGGGCTCCGAGGCGCAGAAGGAAGGCTGGCAGCGGACTTATATGAAGGGCGAGGACCAGACAGGCCGGGCCTTCGCGGGCCACCAGACGAAGGTGCTCATGAAGGATTTCCGGCGACGCTGAGCGCCGCCGTGCTAGCCTCCGCGCCATGAAAACTCGCGCGCTCCACAAGACTCCCTCGCACCACCGCCTCTCCTTTGCTCTCGTCGCGGCGCTGGCCGCGCCAGCCGAAGCGCAGGTGCTCCCCTTCAACGAAGCCGGCGTCACGATGGGCCATCACCACATCATGGTGGCCGACGTCGAACAGCAGCGCCGCATCTGGGTCGATGCGCTCGGCGGCGAGCCCTCGGGTAACGCGCCGCTGCTCTTCGTCAAGTTCCCCGGCGTGTTCCTGATTCTCTCGAACGGGACGAGTACAGAGGGCACGAAGGGCTCGGCGCTCGATCACTTCGCCTTCAACGTCCGCGATCTCGCCGCCGCGCGTGCGAAACTCGCCGCCGCCGGCGCCGAGATCTACAACGAAAGCGAGATGCGCTTCGACGCGATGATTCCGCCGGGCCTCGACGTGCATTTCTTCGCCGACCCCGCGCTCGCGACGCCGATCGCGCACCGCGCCGTCGCTTTCGCGTCCACCGACCCGGAGGCGCAGCGCGCCTGGTGGGAAAGAATCCTCGGCGCTAAGACGACGCAGGAAGGCGAGCTCAGGGTCAGTACGATTCCGGGTGCGCGCCTGTTCTTCACTGAGGCCGAAACCGCGCCCGCCCCGACGCGCGGCCGCGCTCTCGATCACACCGGTATCGGCGTCCGCGACGTCGGCGCCTTCTGCGAGCAGGTCGCGGCCCAGGGCGTGACCTGCGAGCTCATGTTCAACGGCGCGATCGCGATCGTCACGGATCCCTTCGGCGTCGCGATCGAAGTCAACTCGGGGCTCGAGAACCGATAAAAGAGCAACGGCGAGCGACGGTCGTCCTTGACCGCCACCCGCCGCCGCTCGCTTCTCGTTGTTAAGACGGATCGACGACGAGGTTGTTGCGAACGTCGCGGACGTCGCTCGAGCCGCGGGCGATCTGCTCGGCAAGCTCACTCTCCTCCGCCGTCTGCACGCGGCCGCTCAGGGTGACGATGTCGCCCTGTGTGTCGACGTCAATCTGCAAGCCCTTGGTGTTGGCGTTGCCGATCAGGCGCGACTTCACGGCCGCGGTCGTCGTCGTGTCGTCCACCCAGCTGCCGAAATCGCGCCGGGCGACGCGCTGCTCGTCCGCGGCAGCTTCATCGCTCATTATGTCGGGGTCGAGCTCGAGATCGTTCTCGACCTCGATCACGCCCTCGACGTTCTCGGCGAGCGCGACCGCGAGATCGCGATCGACGTCGCTCTCGACCGTACCGACGAGGTGCACGACGCCGTTCTCGACGACGGTCGTGATCTCGAACGCGTTCAGGTGCGGATTGAGCAGGTACATCGATTCGATGCGGCCCGTCAGTCGCGCGTCCTTGTACGCGGCTTCGAGGTCCTTGGACGCTTCCGCATTGCAGCCTGCTGTCGAAAACGCAGCCAGCGCAATCAGGGCCGTCGATAGCAATGTCGTTCTCATGTGCTTTTCTCCTGTGATACCCGAACGGGAAGGAGCAAGTCGCGTGCCAGCTCGCTAAGCGATTGTTTTTACAGAACATACTGCCTGCCTTGCCCTAGCGACTCCCCCGGACTGTCCTGCCATGCGGGTTCCGGGGCTCTCCCTGTCGTCAATCGACAACGGTTCCGGAAGCGGCCATCCGCGGAAACCCAGGCGGGCCGGGCCTGGCACGAACCCTGCAATACCTGGGTCGTTAGAACAGGAGGAATCCTTCATGAACAGCAAACTGATTCTTGCTCTTGGAGCGGCCATCGCACTGACGGCCTGCGACCCCGGCTCGTCCTCGTTGCTCGGCGACTCCGCCGACGGAGCACCCGACAGGGGCGGCGATGCGCTCGCGGGACAGCAGAGCTCGCGTGAGAACTGCTACGAAGTAGCGGTCGAGCGGTCGGTCGAACCGGGCGACGAGAAGAAGATCGCGGGCACGGCCATCGGCGCCGTTGTCGGCGGCGCGGTCGGTCACGAGATCAACGACAGCGACTTCGCGACGGCCGCGGGTGCGGCAGCCGGTGCCTATGCGGGCCGCGTCGCGCAGGACCGCTTCCAGGAGAACCGGACGGAAACCGTGACCGAAGTGCGCTGCGATTAAAAAGCGCTTCGTCTAGTCCTTGTTGGAATCGCATTCTTCGGAGTTTGCGGTACGTCTGAATAAAGCCGGTTCGAGTTCGTGCTTGTTTAACAGCTTGTAGAACTCGGACCGGTTTCTTTCTGCCAGTCGCGCCGCCTGCGCGACATTCCCCTCGGTCATCTCGAGCAGATTGGTGAGATAGCCAAACTCGAAGTGATCGCGCGCCTCGGCAAAGGGTAGTAAAGCGCGGTCGGCGCGACTGAGCGCGCGCTCGACGAGGCTCAGCGGAATCAGCGGTGTCGTCGAGAGCACGGCGCACTGCTCGACGACATTGCGGAGCTGCCGCACGTTGCCGGGCCAGGCCGCAGTCATCATGAGCTCGATGGCTTCCTTCGCGAAGCCCGTCGACTCGATCGCCCCGCCGCGATGCGTCGCTTTCGGATCGGCGAGCAGATGTTCGGCAAGTAATTGAATGTCCTCGCGCCGTTCGGCGAGCGATGGAATCCGAAGTTGCACGACGTTGAGACGGTAGTAGAGATCCTCGCGGAAGGTCTTGTTCGCAAGCATGGCCTCGAGATCCTGATGCGTCGCCGCGACGATGCGGACATCGATGGGAACAGTCGCGTCCGCACCGACGGGTCGAAGCTCGCGCTCCTGCAGCACGCGCAGGAGCTTCGCCTGCACGGCCGGCGGCAGGTCGCCGATCTCGTCGAGAAACAGCGTGCCGCCGTTCGCCTCCTGGATCAGGCCCTTGCGCGTCTGCGTCGCGCCCGTGAAGGCGCCTTTGACGTGGCCGAAGAGCTCGGCCTCGAAAAGCTGATCGGGGATGGCCGTGCAGTTCACGGGCACGAGAGTGCCTTTCGCCCGCGCGCTCGCGCGGTGGATCGCGCGTGCGAGCAGTTCCTTGCCGGTGCCGCTCTCGCCGCGGATGAGCACGCTGCTCTCGGTCTGCGCCACGAGCCAGGCTTCGCGGAGCAGCGCCTTCATCGCGGAGCTCCGCGTGATGATCTCGCTCGCCCAGTCGGCACTCTCCTCACCGCCCGCCGGCGCGGGTTCGCCGTGGATCTCGGCGGCCCGGGAAATCGCGTCGAGCAGGACTTCCTTCTCGAAAGGCTTGGTGAGATACGAGAACACGCCGCGTCGCGTCGCCGTGACGGCGTCGGGAATCGTGCCGTGGGCGGTCAGCACGATCACGGGCAGCGTCGCGTCGATCTTCTGGATCTCGTCGAAGAGCGCGAGCCCGTCCATGCCGTCCATGCGCATGTCGGTGACGACGACCTGCGGCCAGAATCCCGGCAACAGCGAGAGTGCCTGCCGCGCGCTCTGAGCTGTCTCGACCTCGAAGCCCGCGCGGCGCAGCCGAATCGCCAGCACCTGGAGCAGACCCGGGTCATCGTCGACGAGCAGCACTCGCTTCGCGGTTCCCGTCATGCATCTGCCTCAACGTTCCGTGCGGCCGGCATTCAGCGCCTCCTCGAGCGCCTTGAGCTCCTCGATCTGCTCCTCGAGCGACTGGCGCGCGAGGCTTTCGGTCGCGAGCTCGGAGCGCTGCGCCTGCAGGGCGAGCACGAGCGGGCGAAAGAAGGCGATGAAGTCGCGGCTGCTACCGTCGCGGCTTCCGAGATCCGCCTCGGCGCTGTCGAGCAGATCGAGCGCGGCGCCGAGATCCTGTTCCGAGGCATCGGGAGTCGCGGTCAGGATCGCCAGCCGGATTGTCGCGTCGGCACCGCCTTCGCCGGCCTGCTCGCGCGCGGTGGCGGCCTGCAGGGTTTCGCGGTCGGCGGCGGGCATTGCATAGACATCGGCCGCGAACGCCGGCCAGTCGCGGCCGCTCGAGAACAGTCCGCCGGTTCCGGCGCAGGCCGCGAGCGACGCGGCCGCCAGCGCGATCGCGACGACCGCGCGCACTCGGCTAGGCCTTCGCATGCTTCGGCGCAGGCCCCGCAAGCGGCAGCGTGACGCGGAAATGCGCGCCCTCTGCACTGTCGATGAGCTCGATGCTGCCACCGTGTGCCTCCACATAGTCCTTCGCGATCGAGAGCCCGAGGCCGGTGCCCTTGACGCTTGCCGCGTACGGGGCGCGCCCGTGCCAGAACGGCTCGAAAATCCTCTCGCGGTCCTCGGGCGCGATACCGGGCCCGGAATCGCGGACGTCGATCACGGCACTCGCGTCAGCCGCAGACAGCGCCACGGAAATCCGTCCACCCTCCGGAGTGTACTTGATCGCGTTCGTCAGCAGATTGTCCATGACGGTGCGCATCTTGCCGCTGTCGCAACGCGCCGACAGCTTCGCGAGCTCCTTCGCGACGACGAGCGACCGCGCATCGACGAGCACGGCCAGCGAATCCACGGATTCCCCGACGAGCCGCGAGAGGTCGACGGCCGGCTTGAGCTCGATGTCGCCGGCGAGCTCCTGCGTTTTCGCGAAGCGCAGCAGGTCCTCGATTAGCCGCTGCAGGTGCAGCCCGCTCTGCTGCAGCAATCGCGCAATCCCGGCTTCCTCGGGGCTCGTGTCGCCGAGAGATTCCGTGAGGAGCTCCGAGCCCTCGCGAATCGTCGTCAGCGGCGTCTTGAGCTCGTGCGAAATGTGCTGCAGGAAGCTCGCCCGCTGCTGCTCGAGCGACTGGATGCGGCGCCGCAGCAACTCGAGCTCCGTGGCAAGTGCCTCGATGTCGCGCGGACCCTGGACCGCGATCGGCTCTTCGAGCTCGTGAGCGCCGAGCCGGCGGATCGCCGCGCCCAGCGCGCCCATCGGGCGCGTGATGGCCAGCGTGAAGAGTGCGACGAGAACTGCCGTTGCGGGCACGGCCGCTGCGGCAATGATAATCAGTGTGCGCCGCAGAGCCTCCGCACGCGCCGTCACCTCGGCCGTCCGCCGTTCGACGATACTGTCGGTCTCTGCGAGCAGGTCTTCCGAACTGTCATTGATCGCCGCGAGCGCCTCGAGTGCCGCGCTGCGCTCGACCGAGCTGGAAACCACGCTGCCGGCGACGACACCGTCGAATACGCGGGATTCATCCTCGGCGAGGGCGCGCAATCGCGTCGCATCGATACCCGGCGCACCGAGCGCGATCAGGCGCTCGAGCGCGGTACGGAATTCCGCGCGCTGGTCCCGATAGATCAGGAGGAAGTCGCGATCGCCGAGCGCATTGAACTGCCCGAGCGCGCGCCGCATCTCGACGGAATCTTCGACGAGCATCCGGCTGAGCTCGGTCGCAACCTGCACGTTCTGCACGGCGAGCCGGCTCTGCTCGGCGAAACGATCTACCTGGACGACCGAAATTCCGATCGACAGCATGAACGGCAGCAGGACGACGAGGAAGCCGAGGACGATGAGGCCGAGTATCGAGCGCGGGCGAAGGAAAGACATCGGCCGCGAAAAGCGGTCAGGCCGAGAGCAGCCTGCCGTATCCCGGCGCGCTGCCGTCGAGCCCGACGAGCTTCGCGCCGGCCCAGAGGCCGTGCGGCATGCTCGAGATCACGGGCACGCCCCGGCGCTCCTCGAGCGGCGCGATCAGCTCGAGCGTGCGGAAACCGCCGCAGGAGACGAGCAGCGAATCGGCCTCGGCCGCCGACGCGTGCACGCGCGCCGAAAACTCGAGCAGGTCGTCCTGCGTCACGCTGTCGACGTCGGTGACGGCCTCGATGCCGAGCCCCGTGATGACGAGCGGCTCGAGCCCGTGCTCGATGAGAAACGCCCGCAGCCGGTCGTTGACCTCTTCGCTGTACGCCGTGGCGACGGCGACTCTTTTCGCGCCGACCGCCTTGAGCCCGTCGATGACGCCGTTGCTCATCGTCGTCGCGGGCAGGCCCGAGGCGCGCGTGACAGTCTCGCGCAGCTGCTGGTTGAATTCCTCGCCCTTGTAAAAGGTGAGCGACGTGCCCGTGAGCTCAATCGCCTGGGCGCCCTTTTCAGCGAGCTCCTCGGCCGCCGCCGGGATCAGCGGGATGACACGGTCGTAGTCATCGGGCGCCATGCGGTCGAGGCCGAGGCCGTTGACGACGAAGCTGAGCCGCTCGCCGTACATCGCGACACCCTCCTCGGGCACGCCGCGATTCGAGACGGGGAAGATGAGGCCGAGGACAGGCGCGGATTCAGCGGCGCGGGCGCGGGCAGGACGGAAGCCCGCCGCGGCGGCCGTGGCCGCGAGGGCGCCGAGAAACCGGCGGCGTTCCTGGTTCATGGGCCCGATACTAACCCAACACCCTCCGCCGCTGGAGAAGTGTCGCCTAGCTGACAGACAGGGCCGGGCGGGAGCACCATACTCCGGCCCCATCAGGTCCCACCCAAGAAGGATCGCAGCCATGGCCAGCAAGAAGAAAGCCCGGCGCAACTCCTCGCGCCGTCCGGCGAAGCGCAGCACGACCAAGACCCGCGACCGCAATCTCAACGTGGTCCCCGACGTTCCCGATCTCCGCGACCGCATGTATGAGCCAACGCTCGCATCGCTCAAGAGTCGCATCGACCCGCCGACGAACCTCGTTATCCTCGATCAGCAGTACGAAGGCGCCTGCACGGGATTCGGTCTCGCCGCCGTCATCAATTACCTGAGCCACCGCCAGACGGGCCGGGCCAGCGCGGCCGGCGCGAAAGGCGTGAGCCCGCGAATGCTCTATGAGATGGCAAAGCGTTTCGACGAGTGGAAGGGCGAGAAGTACTCGGGCTCGAGCTGCCGCGGCGCGATCAAGGGCTGGTACAACATGGGCGTCTGCCGCGAGACGACCTGGCCATACGTCGACAACAAGCCAGACTCGCTGACCGTCGCACGCGCCATCGAGGCACGCAGCATCAGCATCGGCGCCTACTACCGGATCCGTCCCGTCGTTGTCGACTATCACGCGGCGATCAACGAGGCCGGCGCCATCTATGTCTCGGCCGACGTCCACGACGGGTGGATGAATCCGCAGCGCGGCCGCATCGTGAAGCGAAGCCGTCCGGCCGGCGGCCACGCCTTCGCGCTCGTCGGCTACGACGCCGACGGTTTCTACGTGCAGAATTCCTGGGGCACAAGTTGGGGCAGCAAGGGAGTCGCGCACTGGTCCTACGAGGACTGGCAAGAGAACGTCAAGGATGCCTGGGTCGTGCAGCTCGCGCTGCCGACGCCGCAGATTTTTCCGGGATTCGCGCGCTCCGAGCTCGATGGCAGCGCGAGCAAGCCCGATCGGGCGCCGCGCCGCACCGACATCATGGGGCACTTCGTGCACCTCGACGATGGGAAGTTCCACACGAAGGGCAACTATTTCAGCGATCTCAACGACGTCCGGGAAACGGCGAAGCGCGTCGCCGAGAGCGACAACTACGACCACGTGCTGTTCTACGGCCACGGCGGCTTGAACAGCCCGGCCGCGGATGCGAAGCGCATCGTTGCAATGAAGGAGACGTGGAAGTCCAACCGCGTCTATCCCTATCACTTCATGTACGACACGGGTCTCGGCGAGGAGATCAAGGACATCATCGTCGGCAAGAAGGCGAAGACCGAGGAGCGCGTCGAGGGGTTCACGGACGTCACCGACCGCTTCGTCGAGAACCGCATGCGCCGCATCGGCCGCACGCTCTGGCGCGAGATGAAGCAGGGCGCACGCTCGCCCTTCGTCACGAATGCGAACGACGGGTCGCTGGCACTCAAGGCCTTCCTCGATGCCTTCGCGGCGAGCGGCAAGCCGAAGAAGATCCATCTCGCCGGACACAGCACGGGCGGCATCCTGATGGCGCATCTCTGGAATGCGCTCCGCCGCCTCGACGCGAACCTGAAGCTCGGCACCGTCTCATTGCTGGCCCCGGCCGCGACAGTCGACGACTACAAGGCGTTGTTCCGTCCGCTGCTGCCGCACGCGCGCAACATGACGATCTACAACCTGGCCGATGAGCTCGAGCTCAAGGACCAGGTCGCCTTCGTCTACCGCAAATCGCTGCTCTACCTGGTGTCGAATGCCTTCGAGGAAAGCGACACGATGCCGATCCTCGGCATGCAGAAGTTCAACGGCAAGATCACGGACGTCGACTTCGTCTACAGCTCGAAGGACGGCAAGCGTACTGCCAGCACCACGCACGGCGGCTTCGACAACGATCCCGCGACGATGAACGATGTGCTGAAGCGCGTGCTCGGCAAGGCACCCACGGTGCCTTTCACCGCCAAGAACCTCGACTACTGAGACGGCCTCCATGCCTAATCCGGCTTATCTGAAGAAGGGCCTCGTCATGCAGGCCGGGCACGCCAATGCCGACGAGGTGAGGGCCCTCCAGCGCGATCTTCGCGCGCTCGGTTACCTCCGGCAGGGCATCGACGGCGGCTTCGGCAAGCAGACCACGCTCGCGATCCGGTCGCTGCAATACGATTTGCTCAACAATACGGGCGAGAGTACCGGCAGCGACGGCGCAGCGCCGGTCTCGGTTGTCAATTTCAACCGGGGCCGCGTCATCGACATCACGGGCGTGCTCGACCAGGGGCTCGCGGGCTGCATCCACGACATGATGCGCGAGGAAAACTTTCCGAAAATCCCGCGCAGCGATAATCCCGCGGCTGCCAATGCAGAAATCATCAGGTCGCTGCGTGAAAACCGGGACCTCGAGGTCCCGACACCATTCCTCATCGCCATGCTGCGGCAGGAGAGCAACCTCCAGCATTTCAGCGTGCCGAACAAGGCGAAGAAAGATGAGGACAATTTCCTGATCGTCGGCCTCGACCGGAATTCGAAGAAGGTCAACGCGGAAGTCGCCATCACGTCGCGCGGGTACGGCGCAGGGCAATACACGCTATTTCATCACCCGCCGCGAGCCGCCGAGGTCCAGGACTTCATGCTCGATCCCGTCGGCAACGTCGAGAAGGCCGCGGAGGAATATCGATCGAAGTTCGACCGCTTCGTCAACGGCCCCACCTCGGGCACGCGTGCCGACGATCGCATGGCAGAAGCGAAGCAGGTGCCTCTCCGCGAGTGCAAGTACAAGCGCACGGACCCGAAGTTCATGCGCGACTGCCAGGCCTGTCTCGGAGCGCTGAAGAAAGTCACGATCAAGACCGGCGATCCCTTCTATGCGGGCAGCACCGGACGTTATGCGATCAGCGATTACTACAAGACCGAAAGCTACGCCAACGTGCCGCAGCGGAAGGACGTGCCCTGCGACTGGCCGTACGCCTCGCGCCGTTACAACGGCGCGGGCGTGAATTCCTATCACTACCAGACGATCGTGCTGAAGAACGTCGTCGACGGGAAGTGATCGCGGCCGGCGCGGCTACAGGCCGCCGTCGTTGCCATTGTCGCCGTTGAAGTTGTCGCGCGTCATGAACCAGCGGCCGTCGGGCTGCCGGCGATAGATGCGCAGGAAATTCCCCGTCATGTGGATACCTTCGCCACCGGCCTTCGGTGTTGCGTTCACGACAAAGGTGCCGCGCTGATAGGCGACGTCGCCCGCGGAGACGGTTTCAATGGGCGCCCACGACTCGTCGAAATCGAAGCGCTCGAATGCGCCCCGCATCGAGTCGACGAGCGCCTGCTTGCCGGTCATCGGCGCGCCGCCCGAGGAGATCATCATGTGGTCCTCGGTCGTCAGCGCCGCGAGCGCGTCGATGTCGCCCGAGTTGATCGCCGCGAGATACTGGCGGTTGAAATCGGCAATCGCCGCTTCGACCTCAGCCTGGGTTTCTCCCGCAGGAGTTCCAGCGCGCATGCAGGCCGAGAGGGTAAGAGCCAGCGCAACCAGAGCAACGGAACGCGTGATCGTTACCATGCTTCATCCTCCCCGTCGTAGCGCAGGAACTTCCCGCTGTCCTCGATCGTCACGCGCGCAATCGTGTCGACCATGTGCCCGACCGTGAACGAGGTCTCGATCATCCCCTCAAAGCGGCCGCGCAGGTATTCCTGGTGCTCGGTCAGCGTCGGGCCGGGGTTGAACATGATGACGGTGACGCCGTCGTTGCGCGTGGATGCCGCGACGATCTGAAACTCGCGATTGAGCGCGGCCTTGGTCATCCGATAGAAGGTGGCGCCCGGGCGGGGATTCGGCAGCTCGCCCGTGATCGTGCCGTTGCTCGAGCTGATCGCGATGATCTTTTTCAGCTCGCCGGCCAGGACGTTCGGATAGAAGGCTTCGGAGACGATGAGCGGCCCCTTGATATTCACGGCCATCATCGTGTCGAGCAGCTCGTAGTCGAAATTGCCGAAAGTCTGCGTCGCATAGCTGCCGGCGCAGCCGTCGTCGGTCCCGCATTCGCTGCGGTCGTTGTAGACACCGGCGTTGTTGATAAGTACGTCGATCGGCACGTCAGCGAGCTTCGCCGCGAGCGCGCGGGCCTGCTCGACGTTCGTCACGTCCAGGGTCTCGACGCGGACGGCCGGATGCTCCGCCATCAGCGCGGCCAGGGTTTCGGGCACGGCGGTCCGGCGGTGCGTGGCGATCACCGTCCAACCCTGCTCCGCGTACTGCTTCGCGAACTCGAGCCCGATGCCGGAGTTGGCGCCCGTGATCAGCACCGTCTCGGCCCGGGCTCCTGCGGGCAACACGGCCAGCGACGCCAGGGCCGCCGCCAGCAGGCCGGCCAGGCGCCGGGCGGGCCGCGTGGAAGACACCTTCTTATTGTCGAATTGCATACCCTTCCCCCTTTGGCAGGAGTCTACACCGGGACGTCCGGGGCCCTGTCGTCGTTTTCGGTCTTGCGGGGGCACGGCCCCCTGCTGCTAGACTGCACGCGCTGGCCAGTACCCCGTTCCGTTTAAGGACCCCACCGTGTCGAACCGCCCCCCGATAACGCTCCGTTACTTTGATGCCCGTGGCCGGGCCCAGTTCCTGCGTTACTACTTCAATATCCGCGAGATACCGTTCAGCGACGAGCGCGTGGCCGTGGGCGACAACTTCGCGGCCTGGCAAGGCATCCGCGACGACCGCTCCCTGACCGGCCCGTTCCGGAAGCTCCCGGTATTGCAGTTCGGCGATCGCCTCGTCCCCGAGACCCTGCTGATCGCCGCCTTCGTGCACGAGTCGCTCGGCGACGCCGGCTCGCTTCCCGATGAGGACAACATGCGTCACGGCATGCTGACCTCGAGCCTGATCCAGGATGTCATGACGCCGATCGGCATGCTGCTTTGGGGCGATGTGCTGTATCCGGGCGCAGACGTCGGCGCTATTGCGAAGCGCACTCTCGAGCGCCTCCTCCAGCATCTGGCCTCGCTCGAGCAGGCGCTCATCGACTGGCGTTGGCAGGAGCGTACGCGCCGGCGCCGCGTGATGCTCGCCGACTGCCTGCTCTGGGAAGAGCTCAACGTCGCCACGCAGGTCTTCGGATCGCACTTCAATCTCAGCGCGACGCCGCTGCTCCAGTCCTTCCACGAGGAGTTCTCGGGTCGCGAGGGCTGCGAAGCCCTGCTGCGCGACCAGCCCTGCCCGATCACGGCGCGGCCCAACGAGTCCGCCGCGATCGAGGCGATCCAGCGCAGCCTCGGTTGAGGGCCAGCGGCCTTCCCATAGACGAAGCTCTGCCGGCACTCCGCTCGGCTCTGCGCGCGGGCCGCGCCGCCGTGCTCGTCGCGCCGCCAGGCGCTGGCAAGAGCACGGTTGTGCCGCTCGCGCTGCTCGAGGAGCCCTGGGCTGCGCGCGGCAAGCTCATCGTGCTCGAGCCGCGACGCGTGGCGGCGCGCGCCGTCGCGCGGCGCATGGCCGCGACGCTCGGCGAAGCGGTCGGCGAGACCGTCGGCTACCGCATGCGGCTCGACACCAAAGTCGGCGCGCGGACGCGCATCGAGGTCGTCACCGAGGGCGTGTTGACGCGAATGCTGCAGAGCGATCCCGCGCTCGAAGGCACCGCCGCCCTGCTCTTCGACGAATTTCATGAGCGGAGCCTCCACGCAGATGTAGGCCTCGCGCTCGCGCTCGACGCGCAGCAACTCGTGGCGCCCGAGCTCAAGCTGCTCGCCATGTCGGCGACACTCGATGGGGCGCGCGTCGCCAGGCTGCTCGGCGAGGCCGAAGTCGTGCGCTGCGAGGGCCGGCGACACGACGTCGAGATCCGGCATGTCGGAAAAGCTGCGCCGGCCTTGCCCGGCCCGCCGGGCAGTCGCGGCCGGTCTGCGCTGCCGCCCGAGCCGCCCGAGGTCGGCCTGGCTCGCGTCGTCGAGCGCGCGCTCGCGGAATCGCCGGGCGACGCGCTCGTCTTTCTGCCCGGCATCGGCGAGATCCGGCGGCTCGGCGAGCGGCTGGCCGAAACGGTCGTTCGCGAGGGTGTTGACATCCTCGAGCTGCACGGTGATCTCGGGTCGGAAGCCCAGGACGCGGCACTGAGACCCGCGGCGCCCGGCCGGCGCAAGCTGGTGCTCGCGACGAACATCGCCGAGACGAGCCTGACGATCGACGGCGTGCGCATCGTCGTGGACACCGGACTCGAACGGCGCCAGGTCTTCGATCCCGCGACGGGAATGAGCCGGCGCGAGACGGTACGGATCTCGCGCGCCTCGGCCGAGCAGCGCGCCGGCCGCGCGGGACGCACGGCGCCGGGTGTGTGCTGGCGGCTCTGGAGCGAGAGCTCCGAACGCGGCTTTGCCGCCGCGGCGGATCCTGAGATTCTCACGGCCGATCTCGGTCCCCTCGTGCTCGATCTCGCGGTCTGGGGCACGGATTCGCAGGCGCTTCGCTGGCTGGATCCGCCGCCGGCGGCCACGCTAGCGGGCGCCCGGGAGCTGCTCATGCGACTCGGCGCGCTCGATGCGTCCGGTCGTGTAACTGCACATGGCCGCGCGATGCAGGCGCTCGCCACGCATCCTCGGCTCGCGCACATGCTGCTGCGCGCGCAAGCGCTCGGCAGCGCGCCGGCTGCCGCCGAGCTCGCGGCGCTGCTATCGGAGCGCGACCTGCTGCGTGGCGGCGCCGCGCGTGACAGCGATATCCGCTCGCGGCTCGAGCTGCTGGGCAAGGGTGGGCGCGAGCGCGGAGGCGCCTCGCGCGGGGCGCTCGAGCGCATTCGGCGTAGCGCTGAGGACCTGCTGCGTCAGGTCGGGCGCGCCGGCGGGGCCGCTGGCGCCGGCGGCTTGCGCGCGATCGACCCCGGCCTGCTGCTGGCGTTCGCCTATCCCGACAGAATCGGTAAGCGACGTCCCGGCGACGCGCCGCGCTATCAGCTCAGCAACGGTCGCGGCGCGTCCTTCGCGGGCCCGGAGTCGATTGCGCTCGAGGAATTCATCGTGGCCGTCGACCTCGATGACCGCGAGCGCGAAGCGCGAATATTTCTCGCCGCCCCGCTCAGTCGCGCCGACCTGGAAGCGCATTTCCCGGATCAACTCGTGCGTCGCGAGGAAGTGTTCTGGGACACACGAACCGAAGCTGTCGTCGCGCGCCGCGCGCTGGCGTTCGGCGAGCTCGTTCTCGAAGAGCAGGTGCTGACGAGCGCAGCTCCTGAGGCGACGAAGGCGGCGTTCCTCGGAGGGCTGCGCTCGCTCGGCAGCGAGGCCTTGCCCTGGACCGACGAGGCGCGCGATTTCGTCGCCCGCTGCGAGTTCCTGCGCAAGCTGGGTATCGAACCCGGCGAAGGCGGTGCCTGGCCGGACTTTTCGCCCGAGGTCCTGATCGCCGACCTCGCCTGGCTCGAGCCCTGGCTCGACGGCGTCACGCGGCGGTCCCACCTCGAACGCGTGCCGCTCGCCGAGGCGCTGCGCGCACGGCTCAGCTACCCGCAGCAGCGCGCGCTCGACGAGCACGCGCCCACGCACCTCAGGCTGCCGACGGGAACGCAGGCGCCGATCGACTATCGCGACGACAAGGCTCCCGTCGCATCGATGCGCATGCAGGAGGTCTTCGGTCTCGCCGCAACGCCGCGGATCGCGCGCGGCCAGGTGCCGGTGACTTTCGTGCTGCTCTCGCCCGCGCGGCGGCCGCTGCAGATCACGCGCGATCTCGCGAGCTTCTGGAAGAACGCCTACGTCGAGGTGCGCAAGGACATGCGGGGGCGCTATCCGAGGCATTTCTGGCCGGAGGATCCGCTGACCGCGGAACCGACGCGGCGCGTGAAGCCGCGGGGGACTTGAGGGCCGTCGAGGCGACCGATGCGATGCCGGGCTCAGCGCCCGAGCACGATGTGTACTGCCTTCTCCGATGCCACTTGCTCGCGGCAGCTGAACCCCAGCGCACGCAGATCGACTCCCTCGAACAACCGCTCGCCGCGGCCGAGCAGCACGGGCGAGATCGCGATATGCATTTCGTCGACCAGACTTGCACGCAGATACTGCTGAATCGTGTTAGCCCCGCCGCCGATGCGGATGTCTCTTCCCGCCGCGGCCTCGCGCGCCCGATCGAGCGCCTCGTGAATGCCGCCGGTCACGAAGTGAAAGATGGTGCCGCCCTCCATCTCGAGCGGCGCGCGCGCGTGATGTGTCAGCACGAAAACCGGAACATGATAGGGCGGGTTGTCGCCCCACCAGCCGTTCCAGCTCGGGGTTTTCCAGGGACCGCGCACCGGCGCGAACATGTTGCGCCCGAGAATCCAGGCGCCGAGGTTGCGGAAGCCGCGCTCGGCGAAATCGTTGTCGATGCCGGTCGTGCCCGAATCCTTGCCGAACAGGGCGCGCTGGAAAGTGAGAGTCGGAAACACCCACTCGTGCAGGCCCATTCCGCCGACGCCCATCGGATTCTCGAGCGACTGCTCGGGGCCGGCTCCGTAGCCGTCGAGCGAGATGGCGAAGCTGGCAACCCGAACGCGTGTCATTGTCCTGAGGTATGCATGCGGCGTCCCATTATCTGCGCGTCTACAGCGTCGGCAAAGCTCCGATGCTTTGCTCCCAATTCGCCCCGTCGAACGGCAGAGTCCGAATGCTCTCGATGGTTGCCGGGTCCAGGCACCGGACATTGACGCTGTAGCCATCGGGATGCGAGCGCGGCACGTAGAAGGATTTGACGCCGCAGATCCGGCAAAAGAGATGGTTGGCCGTGCCGGTGTTGAAGCGATAGGAGGTCAGGTCTTCCTGCCCGGCGAGCAATCGAAACTGCGAGTTCGCCACGATCAGATGAAGAAAGCCCGTGCGGTTGCACATCGAGCAGTTGCACTCCCAGGCCTCGATGACGACCGGCGCATCGACCTCGAATCTCACGCGCCCGCAATGACAACTGCCGCGATGCGTTTTCACCAGGTGGGTTCCAGACCGGCCGACGACGCTGCTACCAGTGTTCCGGCGAGTACTCGATCAGCGAGACGTGATTGCCGTCGGGATCGCGAAACGAGGCGATCAGCCCGAATCCCTGGTCGGTCGGCCCGGTCACGTCTATACCGCGGGCCTTCAGGCGCTTCACAGCGGCCTTCACGTCCGAAGTGCCGAAGTTGATGACAGGGCTCTGGGCATTGCGAGTCAGGACGCCCGTCCATCCGGCATCGGGCGGATGAATGGCGAAATGGACGTCGCCGAAAGTGTAACCGTAGTGGGTCGGCACGTCGTCGTGGAGCTCTTCCTCGAGAGGAATGCCGAGCGTCGACCGATAGAACTCGGCAAGCTGCTTTGCGTTCGGGCTGATGAGCAGGATGGCGGTGACGTCGTCGATCAGCATGCGGGGCTTTGCTTTCTTCTTCCTCTTGCTCACAGATGCGACGCCCCTGAATCGAAAATCACCGTGTCTTGCCCGACCTCGACTTCTCCGTACTTGAGCCCGCCTACCCGCTCGTAGACGAGCAGCACCGCACCCGTCGTGTTGTGCTGCGTGTCGACGAGCCGGAAGCTGCGCGGGATCGTGCCTTCGCCGAACAGCCGCTTGCCGGTGCCGAGCGCGACGGGAAACTGCCAGATGCGCAGAGTGTCGACGAGGTCGTTCCGCAGCAGTGTTTGCAGCAGATCGCCGCTGCCGTGGACCTGGATTTCTCCGCCCGCCTGCGCCTTGAGCTTCGCGACTTCTTGCGCGACATCGCCCTTGAGCAAGGTGGAATTGCTCCAGTGGACCCTCGCGAGCGTTCGCGATGCGACGAACTTCGGCCGCGTGTTCAAGGCCCTCGCAATCTCGTCGCCGGGGTCGGTCGACTTGGGCCAGGACTCGGCGAAGATCTCATAGGTCTTGCGGCCGAAGAGAAAGGCGCTGGCGCGTTGCGTCCACTCCTTCATGAACTCGAGAAACCGGTCGTCGAAGTACGGGACCAGCCAGCCGCCGTGCGGGAAACCGCCGTCGCGATCCTCGTTGGGGCCGCCAGGGGCCTGCATGACGCCGTCCAGAGTGACGAAAGTGCCTGCGACGAGCTTTCTCATGGGTGACAGGTTACCGCGCCCGCCCGTAGATGTAGCAATCGCGAGGCTCCGGGGAGCAGCTGGGGTGAATGATCCACCGGCGGAGCAATCCCTCCCGCTCGAAATCTGACTTCTCCAGGGTGCGCGCGGACGCGACGTTTGCCGTGTCGCAGACGGCCCAGACACGAAACATGCCGGGCTGTTGCAGCAGCCACTCCGACAGCCAGGAGACCGCCTCCGGCATGTAGCCATTACCCCAGTGCTTCCGGGCGAGAACGTAGCCGATGTTCGTCATGTGGCTGCCGATCCGCGCGCCGAGCATGCCGATGACCCGGTCATCGCCCAGTCGCGTAAGCGCCCAGGAATGGGCGTCGCCCGACTTGTTGCGAGCGATCGCAGTCGACAGGAATTCCGCCACGGTCCTGAGCTCCTTGTGCGGAGACCAGGTCAGGTAGCGGGTCACTTCCGCATCCGTGGCGTACTCCTCGAAGATGGCCTCCGCGTCTTCGATGACGGGCCAGCGCAGGAATAGTCTCCGCGTCTGGAATTCTTGCGGTGGTTGAGTCACGGGGCGCTTTCAGCCTGGTCGATAAGCTGCGGCTCTCGGCCGTCGACTGCCGCGAACAGCAAATCTCGCTGTGAGCGTAATGACAACCGCCAGCATCACCACGAGCGTCGCATGCGCCGCGATGAGCCAATAGAGCTCGTTGCCCTCCCACAGCCGGTTCAGAATCATCGAGTTCGTCTGAATGTCGAGGCTTCCGGCTGCGAGAGCCGGCATGACTTCGGCCCGCACAAGCAACCCGATAACCCAGACGTGGAAGGAGAGCCATGCCAGCAAGGCGACGGACACAACAGCCGCCAGTACTCGCTTCATGGTTGCTGGCGTGACGCTGCGAAACTGCCGACCGCGAATGCGTATAAGACGACCAGCGCGACCAGGATCGCGGAGCCCGCCACTGATCCTGGGGTCATGTAGGGCGCATCCGGCGCTGTTTCCCGAATGACGAAGAGCACCCACTCATCCAGAGCGAGCCCGAGGCCGACACCGAATACGACAACAGCGAGAGATTTCAGCGTCCGCTGCGACCGAAGCAGCACAGCGGGAATTCCACCGATGCAGATGAGCAATATGCCGATGAGCAGGTGGTGAATGTGGACGCCCAGCAGTGGCTGTCCGCCGGCTTCGGGAAAGACGAGAAGAAGGAGACGCGTCAGAACCGCGGCGCCGGTTGCCGAGACGATCAACAAGGCAGCTGGACTCCGAAAGATTCTTGCGCTCATTGGGACCTCGTCAGGTAATCCTGCGCTCGACCTGGCGCTTGTGCGGCCTGCCGGAGCAGTGCCCCAAATGCCCGCTCGTCGATTGCGGAACGGTCATGCACTTTGATGTGCCGCACGTACTGCCCCTTGCCGGCGAGCAGTCCCTTCGGATCTTTCAATGTGGATCCATGAAAGAAACCAAATTGCACATACGCGGTATCGGAATACACGTATGCCACCGGCCCCTTCGTGCCGATCCAGCATCCGTTTCCCCACTTCACGGCTTCGGTCAATTTGGGCGCAATGCGCTTCACGAATCTCCGAAGCGCGCGGATGATTTCCTGATTCCCGGGGCTCTGGGCCTCGAGGTACGCATCGAAGCTGGCGTATGCCTTCATCTTTTTCATGGCTCTTCCAGGAAGCGCCGCGCGGAGTCGAGATCACACTCTGCGTTCGACGGCTCGATGTCGGGGGCGTACTCCCATTTCGCGGAAGCGTAGATGGGCTCGGTCAGATACTCGGGATCTTCGGCCATGATCTCGTAATTGAGATGGCGGTCGTCCGCGTCGAGCGCGAATCGTTCGACGAGATGCTTGCCGGGCCCTGAGGGCAACCCGAAGCCGAGACCTTCGCGGTGCTCGGCGAAGCCCAACGTATCGACGACCAGCACGCCGTCCTCCCAGCGACCGATCGAATGACCCTGCGCGGACGGCTGGACATTCGCGGGATGCTCGGTCGCGTCGAGATGTACGACACGCTGCACGCCCATCCAGTCGAGAGTAAAGGCCACGCTCTGCTCATCGAGGGCGATGTCGATCAAGGTGGGATAGAGCATCAGTTGCGGGGCGCCGACGGCGACACAGTCGGTCTGCGCGCTCCTTCCCGTGAACACCGCCCTTCCCTTCTCGGTCATCGGCCAGGCTGACGCGGCGGTGCCGAGATCGTAAAACGCCTGTTGCGGGCGGAGCCACCGGCCCGCAATGCTCGAGGCGACCGCTACGCTCGGTGGGCGCGCGCGGGCGGCCGACGCGTTTAGCGGCACAACCGAGCCGTCGCCCTTTGCCGCGTCGACCCCCAACACGGGGCGTCCTGGACCGCGGCGGTCCGGAAATGCGCGCACGGTGACGCGTTCACCGACCGCAAGCGAATCCCGAGTGAGGCCGAGCGGGGAGAGGGTCGAGATGGAACCGCCTTCGACCCGCTGGAGGACCGACTCGCCCTGCTCGCCAGCCACCTCGAGGGTGAGCTCGATGTGCGGGTTCACCCATTCGACCCCCGCGACGACGCCTTCCACGACTATTACAGTTTCCCGGTCGTAGTTGGCCGAGCCGTGGTGCGCGGCCGCCAACGGGGAAAACGCGGCGAGGAGAACGAAGCACGCGGTTGCGCGGGCACAGGGCGTGACGAGGTGGCTTGTCAACGGCAGCGAGTTATTGGCCAACACGTGCGCCAACCTTCCGGAAGTAAACCACCTCGGGGTCCCCTTCATCGAGATTGTGGATGATGCCACTGGGCTCGAACCCGATTTCCGCCAACAGAGAACGCATCGGAGTATTTGACTGGTTCGTAGACGTAAATAGTTTTGGGGTCCTGCACCTGCGCTCGATTGCCCGCATGAGCGACGTTCCAATTCCAGATCGCCTTGCTGTCTCGGCGACGAACAAGATCGGAACGAATCCGTTTCCATAGAAAGAATAGTCGAGTGCTACGTATCCAACCACCGTCTCGCCAAGGGTGGCAACCAGGCACGCCGGAGCGTCCTTTAGTCGCTCTGTCGAGTAGGGAACGATGGGCGCTGGATTGCTGTCACGAGAGAGTGAGGCGATCGCCCGGAAATCGGCCGACGCGACCTCCCGGATCGCCACAGTGCTCAAGGTGCCGCCTCCCTCACCAGACCAACAATAGCGCCCACATCCACAAGACGGCCAAAAAATTTATCGTGAATACGAGGCCTCGAAGGCGCACGTTGCTGGTGAGGATCTGAACACCGCTGTGCGCCAAGCGGCCGGCGACAAATACCCAGGCCAGGACTACGAACGGACCCTCGCTCCCGCGCTGACCAAACAATGCGAGCAAGCAGACTACGTAGAAAAGTATCGGCCACTCGAACTGATTTCTGAGATTGGCGCTTACGCGTGGCTCATGATACGCCCAGGGATTCGTTCCGTCCGGGAGCTGTCCGATGCCCCAAATGCTGGGAGCTCGTACCACTGTCAGGACAACGTACAGCATCGCCACCCAGCAGACGTGCACGAACATCGGGAGCAGAATCTGGTCGTCAGGCGAACTCACGTACATACCGGCAGATACGCAATTGTTCGACGTTGCCCGCTACCGGCGTCGATCAGCTCGGAGCAGATGTAAAGCCGTATGGGCTCCACGTCCGGGCAGTCCGCCCTGTTGACGTCGTCGTTCCGAAGGGCTTGGTCGGGGCCATCTATCCTCGTCCCAATGCCGAAGGCGGTGGTGACGAACACGACCGCATCCTCGCCGAACTGCCGAATCGTCAACGTATCTCGATTGACGGCGATGGGCGTGGCGTCAACGGGCATTGCCCACCGCGCCTCAACGCGTCCCTCGCGCGTCACTTCGTACGCCCAGAGCAGGCGGACCATTGGAATGTCGACAGGCAAGACACTTGCCGTCAGCGCAATTGTCCTTCCACACGGATGACCGGGGGCAAACCGATAGAGCGGATGGCCCTCGTCAAGATAAACGGCAAACGTCACGGGAAAGAGGAAGTCTTCGTCGAGCTGTGCTCGTGCGTGTGTGGGCACGACGGCCCAGGTCGCGGCAAGCAACGTCCAGAATGGCGCCGACTTCATGTGTCGCCTGACCGCCAGCATCAGCCGCACGGATCAGTCCGCGGGCACGAGCCGCACGATTTGCCCACCGGCCCCATGCTCGAACAGCAGGTAGATCGCCCCGTCGACGCCTTGCGCGATGTCACGAATGCGGCCGACGCCTTCGAACAGGGTTTCGCGATGGACGAAGCGGTTGCCTTCGATCTCCACGCGAAACAGACTTCGTGCCTTCAATGAGCCCACCAGAAAGTCTCCCTGCCAGCCGGGGAATTGGGCACTCGTGGCAATAATGAAGCTGGATATCGCCGGGGATGGCGTCATGTCGACGACGGGCTGCTGGATGGCAGACAGGTCAAAGCTGATGCCGAGCTCCTTGCCGAAGTCGACGGGCGTGCCTTCGTAATTCATGCCGAGGGAGTACAGCGGCCAGCCGTAGTTCTGCCCCGGCAGCAGCAGATTGATCTCGTCTCCACCCCGGGGGCCGTGCTCGCTTTGCCAGAGACTGCCCGTGGCCGGATCGAACTCCAGGCCCTGCGGGCTGCGGTGACCATAGGTATAGATGCTGCGATAGGTGTTCGTGCGCAGCGCGAAGGGATTGTCCGCTGGAATGGTGCCGTCGTCGTGGACGCGATGAATCTTGCCCCAGGGCGTCCCGAGATCCTGCACGCCCTCATGGATGGCCGGACCCTTCGCGCCCACGCTGAGAAAGACGTGACCGCGGTCGTCGAATGCGATGCGTCCGCCGGCCACGAGGTCATCCGTGGTGGTGTAGTGCTCCGGCACTGCCTGCCAGATCGTTTCCTCGTCGATCCACCGCTCGCCGGCTATGCGCCCGCGAACCAGCTTGGTCATTGAAACCGGCTCCCGGCTATCCCTGCTCAGAGCGTTACACCTCTGGCAGCGATCGGTGAAGGCCAGGTAGATCCAGCCGTTTTCGGCGTAGTTGGGATGCAGCGCGACATCCAGCAACCAGCCTTTGCCGCGTTCGAGGTCGAGACGCGTATCGGAGCGATAGATGTCGTCGTACACCTGTGGCGTGCCCGCGATCAGGTCGGACTTGGCGCCGTCCGCGCTGACGATGCGGATGCCCTGGGTCTTCTCGGTCACCAGCAGGCGCCCGTCCGGAAGCGGCGCGATCGAAAAGGGCAGCGGGTCGAGATCGCTGACGATGGTTTCGAGGCGGAAGCGGTGAAGCTCCGTGCTGAACACCCCGTCCGGAATCTCGAGCGGCCCGTCGAAGTTGGACGTCACGTAATTCAGATCGGCACGCGTCTCCAGGATGTACAGGGCGAGGCTACGGATCTGATCTGCAGTGAAGGCTGCACGCCAGGCGGGCATGCCCGGTTCGGCATAGCCATCGCTGATGCCGGCGACGATCTCTGGAACGGCTTCGCCGTGACGCAGAGGTCCGCGCAGCGGCGAGCCCTGCGGCGCACCCTCGAGGTTCTCGCCGTGGCACACGGCGCAGTTGTCCCGGAACAGCATCCTCGACTCGGTCACGCCCGCGTAAGCCTCGGCCTCGACCTGGGCGTGGGCGGGCAGATCCATAAGCACGCCGAATAGCAGCGAGAGTGCGAGACCTGTTCCGGAGCGAGTGGCCATCTGTTACGCCGCAGACTCCTGCTCAACGTCCCAGCTCGGGAATATCAACACAGCCGGATGACACTTCAGAGCCCGAGCGAGCTGCTTCGCACGCTCGACACCGAGGTTGATGCGATCACGCTCTATTGCCGAGATGGTTGACTGCGGAATGCCTGACGCCTCAGCCAGTTCATTTTGGCTCATCTCCTGAAGCTCCCGCAGAATTCGTACGGACTCACCCGGAGATACGGCAACTACGCGCTTTGCTTTCCGATACTCACTCATCACTACTTCCTGCGATAGTCATGGGCCGTGACGTTCACTACCTCGACGCGTATCAGGTCTCGCTCGACGCGGTAGATCACTCGATACTGCTCGTTCAATCGCGACGACCGATGGCCCTTCCACTCCCCGGCGAGTGATTCATCGTTGAACCCCCTGATCTGGCGAAGGCCCTGGGTTCCAGATATCGCGACGATGTCCTTCCACTTCTCGTAGCGCTTGAGAATCTCGACTGGGAGTCTTTGAAGCTGCCGCCCAACGCGTCGGTGCTCAAGGACCTCCCACATACCTAAAACAGTATATATACTGAAGTCGGTATGTCAACCAACCTCTATCTCTCGCCTAACATCCAGGCTCAGCTGCAGCCATTTGTTAGGCGGCAACGCGACAAGCTCAATGTCACGACTTTCGACCGCACTGACGAAACACTCAAACTCTCTGGCGATGATCACTACCACTGATCTGACGGTCCTAGAATCGAGACCCAGATACTCTCTGGGATCACGAAGACTATCGCAGCCGCGAAAAGTATGAACGCAACCAAACTCGCAATGCCGATTCCCAATACACTCCAATTGGACTGCCGTGCCCCGCCACCAACGAAGTGACGCCGGAGGAGCCCGGCTTGCGTTACGGTAGCGATGGCACTCATCACCGCAGTGTAAAGAAGCGCCACAAATGCATCTGGTGTGCTGTCCGGCAGGGCCAGCGCAAGCACAACAACGCCCAAACTGCTGATCGCGCCAAATATTAGCGACTGCCGCGCGGATGTGCGCCGATCGATGGTTCGATAGTTCTTCGCCATCAGTAAGCATCCCGCGAGCGGCGTCCCCAAAACAGTGGCGCCAATAATCTGTGGAATGGTGTAGAGGCGCCGACCGACTTCGCCCGATTTTTCTACTGTCGATTGGTGCGGCATCGCAGCTTCGGACATCGTGTCATTGCCGCCTAACATCAAAGCTCAGCCGCAAGACAACTTGGCGCGCCCATTGCGTAGGCAAACGGCCTTACGAGTTGAAAGGTCACCAGCAGCCATTTGTTAGGCGGCACCGCCATCGCGCATCCGCAGCTCATTCTCGACAGCGCTCACCGGTGTAAAAGTCCGCCAGATGGATTTCGTAACGCTTGTTCCCAGGCTCCTCGTCGCTCCACTGGAACACCACTTGATCGAGGAGCTTCGGAAGAAATGAAATCGAAGCCAATACACGTTCACCCTCGACAATCGCTCGCGTCCCCGGATTGAATAGGACCTCATCCGTTTCGGGGTCTCGCAGAGTTACCGAGATGTGGACCTCGCCGGTAACGTCCGCAAGATTCGAACTGACTGTGGCGTACCATGGCGATGCGGGAAAATTGAACGGTGCACACTCAATGGCAGTGATGCTCACGTCAATGCGATCCGGCATGGTCTCTGGCGTGACACGAATGATCGTTGGAGTCGCAGAAACGTAGGAGCAACCGAGAATGGCTGAGATCATTCCGAGTGACCTGAGATTCATGGCCAATCTTCTCCAGTTGTTACCAACGGCCCGCAAATACTCGCATGGCGGCGGCAGTGCCGCCTAACATCCAGGCTCAGCTGCAAGACAACTTGGCGCGCCCTTTGCGTAGGCAAAGGGCGTGACGAGTTGGCTTGTCAGCTGCAGCCATTTGTTAGGCGGCACCGCGCTCACCCCGTTGCAACGCTCTGCTTCTCAGCACGAACCCACCTGCTCATTGCCTTGCAAACACCAGCGTTCCAGAAATCATGGTGTGCTCGCCCAGACCGAGAACGCCTCGCACCATCACAACGCCGAGTTTATCCGGACCCGCCATGTGATAGATGTCGATGCCTGAAACTGGCCCTGACCTCCCCTCCTGCGTATTGGTCACAACGATCGCGTTCCCCACGCGCTTGGCTTCGAACGTTATGGTCAAAGGCCCGGGATTAGGATGGGGGCTTGGAGGACGCGACAACGCTACTCCGTCGACGTTGAACTCTAGTGTTTCTCCCTCGTCATGTAGCGGCGCCTCGATCCAGTTGTACGTAACAGACAGGCGCGGTGGTCGATGAGTAATCGATAGATTCCTCCCGCTCCCGTCTTCCGCGATCCAGTCTCCCGATAAATTGGGAGCTCCCTGAGCCCATCCAGTGCCGAGAGAGCTGCAAAGAATGGAGAGAACACAGAGAAACGTGAGAGCCAGACTTTTCACTTCGCACCTCCGGAGAACCTCCGAAATGCAACGAGTACGATTCCTGCCTAGAAGCCTGTGATGCGCGTTCAGTGCCGCCTAACATCGTGGCTCAGCTGCAAGACAACTCGGCGCGGCCTTTGCGTATGCAAAGGGCGTGACGAGTTGGCTTGTCAGCTGCAGCCACTGGTTAGGCGGCAGCGCGCTGATGGGCCAAGACCCATGGCATTGCCGCAAAGATGATGAGCATGAGTGCATACACGGCGCCTGCTATTGGATCCCGCTCCGCGAAATACTCGCCGATGGTCAGACCACGGATACCCAGCACGACCGAGAATTCAATCAGGACCAAAAGTAACAGGGCCACTCCGCCTGAAACAAGGTAGTCCACCGGATGCGCAGCCGGAAACCGCCGAACCACGAACCGAGCCGAAAGTATGATCGCTACTAGCATGAGCGGCATTTCAGCAAGCTCGGCTCATCGCACGCCAAGGCTAGGCTCAAGCGCCAGGACGCGGACTACGCCAAGTAGAAATCCGACGCCGAAGACCAGCGCAAAGTAAACAAGGGCTCGAATCATCGATGGCGGATCAACTGCCGCCTAACATCAAAGCTCAGCCGCAAGACAACTCGGCGCGACCTTTGCGCAGGCAAAGGGCGTGACGAGTTGGCTTGTCGGCTGCAGCGCCTTGTTAGGCGGCAGCGCGATGACTTTTATGCAGCGAAGTTCGATCACCTGACAGCAACTCCGGCCTGACCAGGACGAACCACAGACATGCCTCACGCGGCGGCGGTTACTACCTTGCCAGGCAATTTGCTGAGCACGAGTTTCTTGAGCTCGACCTTCTTGCTTGCGTTATCGATATCGATACCCACAAGCTGACCCGCATCATCGTAGTCGAGCACGATGCCCTCGGAGATCTCGCGACTCTCAGCGCTCGTGCGCTCAGACAGATCGATGTATAGCGAGTCTGTTTCCGGATAGTAGTTGAGCTTCATGGCTTGAAGTCCCGATCTGGGAATGCGTTATGAATCGTCACTCTATCCTCGAGGGTGACCACCCTCAAGTAGCGGCCGCCCAATTCGGCCACCGGCGCCCAGAACCTGTACCGATTCTTGTCCTGCATCTCTGATTGCACCGCGTTCTCGATGACATAAGTGCACCACTCCTTCTTCAAGTAGGGCCGCTTCCGAAGCACCGTCTTCTCAAAGTACTCGGTGAACTTGAACTCTGTCATTCAGCTGCGCCCGGATCTCGCAATGGCCGCCCTCTGCCGCCTAACATCCAGGCTCAGCTGCCGGGCAACTTGGCGCGCCCTTTGCGCAGGCAAAGGGCGTGACGAGTTGACCGGTCAGCTGCAGCCATTTGTTAGGCGGCGCCCGAAGCTGCTGCTTGTCAGGTTCAGATGTCGCCCAGCTTACGAAGCGCTGCAAGTTCGCGCCTATGCCGGCCGACCACGCCAAATAGAGCGGGAGAGCTCACTGCGTATCCGTGAACGAAAGAGCATCGCCCAAAGCACGATGACGAGAATGGAACTTGTGCGGAACTCATCTTCCCACGCGAACCCAGACTTGCGCGAGACAACCCAACCGACAAAGAGGCCCACATAAACACATGAGAGCAGGACGACTTGCCGGGAGCGCCAAGCTTGACCCCGTGCGGCCCGCAATGCTGCAGAGTGAAATCGCCGTGGAATGGCGTCCAATTCCGGAAATAGCTTCGGCATAGCACCACCTGTCGGATTCGATGGATTCTTTTAGGTTACACGATTACGGATCTCACTAGCCGCCTAACATCCAGGCTCAGCTGCAAGACAACTTGGCGCGACCTTTGCGTATGCAAAGGGCGCGACGAGTTGGCTTGTCAGCTGCAGCCATTTGTTAGGCGGCGACGCGGTGAACTCAATGGCATGAAGTTCGATCACGTGTCTGCAGCCCAGCCCATCACTAGTGATTACCACAGGTGCTCCTAGGTGGCGCCTGGCACTGACTCCAGCTGCACCACTTTGCCAACACTAAACTTCTCGCGATCTCTATCGTTCCGCAAGAAGAACCCCCAAAGGTCCAAACGCGGCTTGCCGCTCTCATCGAGTGCTCGAGGAATGTCTCCACCAGCAACCGGGCAACCATCAAGGGTCGTGCTTGCGTTAAGCCAGAATTCGACAGCGTCGCCACGCCGAGCAAGCACGAGCACTCCTCGACCGCTAATGGTAGTGACGGCCTCAACGATAAATCGAGCCCTGGCATTCATGCTGCGCTCGGCTCGCGAAGACACATCAGCGCCGCCTAACATCCAGGCTCAGCTGCAAGACAACTCGGCGCGGCCTTTGCGCAGGCAAAGGGCGTGACGAGTTGGCTTGTCAGCTGCAGCCATTTGTTAGGCGGCGTCGCGCTGAGCGCCATGACCTGAAGTTCGACCACGTGTCCGCAACCTCGCTTCTATCTACTGGTTGCCACTGGTTGATCTCGGGCACTCTCGGCGCCACGAATCACCGATGCTGTTGCGCGTTCGCATAGCCATCAAGCAACTTCTCCGCGATGTCCCGGTAGTCCACCACCAACGGCCCCACCAATTCCGGATGCTTTTCGAATCGGGCGACTAATCCGCGTGCCACATCTCGCACCTGCAAGGCGCGATCATGGTCCGGCACCTTTCGCCGAGAAAAGGATGCCATCCGGCGAAGAGCGATGCGTGCCACTTCACTGCGATCCTGCGGGCTCTGGCCGGCGACCGGAGAACCGGACTCCCACGCATCTTCGAGAATACGCACGAGCTCTTGCAAGATCGCCGCTTCAGATCCCTGGTGCATATCAAAGCCGCCTAACATCCAGGCTCAGCTGCAAGACAACTCGGCGCGACCTTTGCGTAGGCAAAGGGCGTGACGAGTTGGCTTGTCAGCTGCAGCCATTTGTTAGGCGCCTGGCACACACGGCACCTACCGAGGGCCAAAGGCGCCACCGACGTGCCGCCGCGGCTAGTGCTGCTGCCCAAGAACATGGTTTGCCTCCCGAACGCCCGCGGCCGGAGGTCCGTACCTGACCTGGACACGTGCGCCGCGCATAAAGTCACTTTGCTCGAGAACGGGTCTGACGACGGAGAACAACACGTCCGCGTCCGGTCCATACATGTAAAGGGTTCCATCCGACCCGTCGGTTGCGACTTCGTTGCCGTCATACTCTCCGGCACTGGCCTTCGCGATGGCCGCCTGCAGCTTGTCCTCGAGCTCGAAAATTGGCTGCAAATCAGTGCGGCCGTACTCAAACCGAACGATGACGGCCTGTTCTGGTGGCCGCTCCGCTGGACGGTTGCCGAATATGCGACTAAGAAAACTCATGCCTGTCCGCGCCTAACATCCAGGCTCAGCTGCAAGACAACTCGGCGCGCCCTTTGCTCTTCTCTTTGCAAAGGGCGTGACGAGTTGGCTTGTCAGCTGCAGCCATTTGTTAGGCGGC
>Ga0315912_10000610_pt1 | contig 60134 bp, 35 predicted proteins | sample VfabasoilMG_FD_204469 | JGI IMG/M metagenome (GOLD analysis project Ga0315912, IMG submission 204469) | Garden soil microbial communities collected in Santa Monica, California, United States - V. faba soil | ecosystem: Environmental > Terrestrial > Soil > Garden | place: USA: California...
AGCCGCGCGCGCTATGCCCCCGTCGGTGAAGTGCGCGCGACTGGCGAGAAGGAACTGATCCTTTGCAACATGGTGGCGCGCCGCGCGGACATGCTGGAAATTGGCGGCTTCAACGAAGCACTGTACCCGAACGAGGAAAACGCCCTGATGGACGAACTCCAGAAGCGTGGCGGCAAGCTGATTTACGATCCCCAGTTGATTGTTCATCGCCGCCCGCGACCGAACCTCAAATCATTTTGCCGGATGCTGATGACTTATGGCCGTGGTCGCGCCGAACAGTTTCGCGTCCTGCCCACGCTTGGCTCGGCCCTGAATTTTGTCCCTCCGCTATTTCTGGTCTATTTGCTGACGCTGGCCGTGGTTTGGTTCATCCCTTTCGCTGGTTCGCTTAAGCGATTGCCCCAGCTCTATTCCTTGCCGCTAGCGCTGTACGCCATCATTGTGATGGCGCAAACCGCGGTGTCGCTGCCGCGCAGTGGCTTGGGGCGCAGCTTGGCGGCGATGCCACTGCTGGTTCTTTCGCACGTCTTTTACGGGCTCGGGTTCTGGCGGGGGCTCTTCACCAAACTGAACGCTACCGCCACCCGCGCTGCCACACCGGTGGAGTTGGAATTCGTGAAAAAGTTCGGTGACAACATCTGATGAACCCAACTCGCGCTTGCAGGATTTGTCCGGTGTCGTCGCACTGGGCTTTCACACTGGTGGAACTGCTCGTGGTGCTTGCCCTCATCGCGATTCTCGCGGCATTGCTCCTGCCGGCCGTGAGCCGCGCGAAGGAATCTGGGCGCGGTGCGGCATGCATCAGCAATCTGCGGCAGATCGGCGTGGCGTTGCAACTCTACGTGGATGAAAATCACCAGCGACTGCCGACTATGCGCGATCGCTTGCCGGTGACGCAGACAAATCAGCCGCCGACCAACGCGCTGCCTGCTGTGGATGTGGTGTTGCGTGATCAACTCGGCAGCACCAATGTCCTGCGCTGTCCTTCGGACCGGAAGCTACTCTTTGAACTGACCGGCTCGAGTTATTCCTGGAATAGCCTTCTCAATGGTCAGCGGGCTGACGATCTCAAAGCGCTCGGCATGACTTTTGAAGCCCACGCCATTCCAGTTTTTCTCGACAAGGAGGGTTTTCACGCGGCGCGGGGAGCGAAGAAAGAGGTGAATTACCTTTACGCCGACGGTCACATCAAAAACCTTCTCGCCATCGAAGGCACGGTGCAAAAATGATTCAACTCACCCACGTAGTTAAAAAATTCGGCCAACGCCTCGCGGTAAACGAGCTTTCGTTGACCGTACCGCGCGGTGAAATCTTCGGTTTGCTCGGGCACAACGGCGCAGGCAAAAGCACGGCCATCGGTATGATGCTCGGCCAGGTCTGGCCCAGTGGCGGGGAAGTGACGGTGTGCGGCCATGACGTGGCGAGCCACCGCGCCCGCGCGCTGGCGAAAGTCGGAGCCATCTTTGAAACCCCGGCGTTCTACGATTACCTGAGCGGCTGGCGGAATCTGGAAATCCTCACGCATTACTCGGCGCCGACGTCAAAGGCGCGCATCAAGGAAGTCGTGGACTGGGTGGGGCTGAGCGGTCGCGAGCATGGCCGCGTGAAAACCTATTCGCACGGTATGCGGGCGCGGCTGGCCTTGGCGCAGGCCCTTTTGCCGCAGCCGGAATTGCTGATTCTGGATGAACCCGGCGAGGGGCTCGACCCCGAGGGCATTCACGAGATGCGGCAGACGATTCTGCGGCTGCATCGCGAATTGAATCTCACCATCCTGCTCTCGTCGCACTTGCTGAGCGAAGTGGAACAAACCTGCAAGCGCATCGCCGTGCTGCATCAAGGCCGCAAAGTGTTTGAAGGCAGTGTGGCCGAGGTGAAATCGGCACGCGGTCAGGTCCTGCTGCGGACCAACGATCAGGCGGCGGCTGTGAAATTGCTGCGCGAGCGGGGACTGATTACGAATGCCAGCGCCACAGGCATCACACCCACAGACGGCAAATCCACCGGTGAAATCGCGCGCGTGCTTTTTGATGCCGGCTTTTCAGTGGACGGCATCTGGCAACAGGAACAGACGCTGGAAGATTTTTACCTGAACCTCGTGAAGAATCCGCCACCCTTGCCGGGGAAGAATTGACCATGTTTTACCTCCAACTGCGCAACGAACTCTGGAAACTCTTCGGCAAGAAGCGAACCTACATCGGCTTTGGGGCGTTTCTAGTGGTCCAGGTTTTGATCAGCCTCCTGTTCAAACTGACCAAGGCGTCGCGTCCGATGCAACGATTGTTGGAAGGGAACGGCTATCTGCCTGAGGACTACATCTCGGCGCTGACCATCGCCACGGTCATGCTCATTCCGATCGCTGGCTTGTTGCTGCCGCTTTATGTCGCCCTGATCGGTGGTGATCTGGTCGCCAAGGAAGCCGAGGACGGCACGTTGCGAATGATATTGGCGCGACCGATTTCGCGGGTGCGACTGTTGACAACCAAGTGGCTGGCGGGCGTGGTGTTCTCATTTTGCCTGGTGGCAGCCCTGGCGGTATTCGGCCTGGTCTTTGCCCGGCTCACTTTTCCGTGGGGCGGCATGTTTGTTTGGATGCCAGAGCACGGCATCTTCAGCGTGTTCAATGCCAGTGCGGGGTTGGCCCACTACCTCGCCGCCAACTTGATGCTGACGAGCGAAGCCGTGTCCTTGATGGGCCTGGCGTTCATGTTCTCGTGTTTCAACATCAAACCCGCGGCGGCAACCATTCTGGCGCTCTCGATATCATTTGTGGACTACATCATGTTTCATATCCCGTTTTTCAGCGACTATCAGGCGTGGTTCTTGACCTATCATCTCCAGGTCTGGCAGTGGATGTTCCAGGAGGACTTCAACTGGGCAAGGATCATGGAATCCATGAGCATGTTGGCGGGCTTCAATCTCACCTTCCTGTTCGTCGGTTGCACGGTCTTTCAAGTCCGTGATATCAAGTCGTGACGAGTGGCCTGGCGTGAGCTTGCATCTTGGCGTGAAACCCGGTAGTGTCACCGGCGCTGGATGAGCTTGGGATCGTCTCAAGAGCGTCCGGCCGTAAGTGCCAAAGTAGCTCAGTGGTAGAGCAACGGTTTCGTAAACCGTAGGTCGTGGGTTCAATCCCCACCTTTGGCTCCACTTCCCATCCGCGCCTTCGTCCCCACTAGATAGCACAACGCATCCGCCGCCTCATCCCGCCGATGCCGTCCTTATTCGCGCTGAAAATCGACTTGGTAGCTCAGCAACGGTTCCGCGCTGGCCAGTTGTTCCGCTGTTTCTGGTTCTTTGTCGAGATCTAGCAGCCCGAAATCACGCTTGCTCTCCTTGAATATTGTTTTGATGGCAGGGGAAAGCCACAGCTTCCGCTTGTTGCCGGAATCGGTTGACGCTTGCTGCACAAGCCGGAAACGACCGTTGTCATCGGATTCAACGATTCGGTCCTCGACCATGCGTTGCAAGATGGGCACGGCCCAGTTTTCGTCTTCGCGATAACGCCATTTTCCACCGGCCCGACGGCAGATTTCCCGGCGAGATACAAACTGGCCCGGCCACGTCTTGAGGAATATACAAATTGCGTTCTGATCGGCATCCATGCTGTCCTCCTACTGGTGACGTCATCATGCCAGCGGAGAGAAAATCTGCCATGCCAGCGATTCGCATTTGGTTGCCATAAAACACGTAGAAAACCCCGGGGGACCAAACCCCCGACGCTGTGCGCCAAAGTGTACTCTAGTTAAGTCTCAGGTACTTTTTCCGATGCAAAGGCTCTAACGTTTGTGCAGATACTTTGCCGGCTGCTGGAATTGATATGTCGTTCTCTCCGCCTCGATCGGGAGAGGGCCCGGCAGGCTGTCGAATTAATTCTCCTCCTTTTCTTTTTTTACAAATCACAGTTGCTCCCTTGACGCCTGAAGGATCGGGCGTACTTTTTCGATGGCTGACGTGGACACGACGCGTTTGTCGGATTCTCTCCTTCAGAGATTCGCCCACGCCAGCCATTTGCCGAACTCGCTGCGGGCCAGCTCACGCCTACGACACCAAGGCAGCGCGGAGGGATTCTAGTTTTTCCTATCCGCTTAAAGCCATCGCGCCGCTTCAAAGGCCGGCCAACCGCGCTTCACTTCTTCTTCTCCGCAAACCTTCCCGATCAGCAGGGAAGGCCTACTTGAGTTGACGACGAGTTTCAGCCGAGAGCGGGCGTGATTTCAGGCAGCTGTGCCAAAGCAGCCCACTTACGGTTTTACTGACAGAGAGCCGGTTAACCAACGACCCTGGCAGTGTTAGTGAGAATGCAAGCGGGTGCCGGCGGAACGCGAGGCCACCCTGCTAGTGTGGCTTCGACATGCCGTTGGGGAAATTGAGCATGTTATCCACCAGGGCATTTGCAGTTATGTTTTGCCTCACCGACCTGAATAGTTGAATTTCAGGAATTCCTGCGCGTAGCTCGGTAAACGGTAAGTGATGGCGTGTAGCCACTTTATGCCACATCCCGAACGGCCAGAATTAGCTACAGTAGTGCGCAATCGGGCAAAACAACGCTTGCGTGGTGACGGACTGAATCTTATTACGGACAGACCAAACATCAATCAACCCCTAGCTCAGTTCACACATGAAAAGAATCCTATTACCCCTGGCCCTCATCGCATGCTGCGCGGCGACCGCACCTGCGGCCGACAAAAAGATCGTCGTCGGTTTTTCACAAATCGGCGCTGAAAGCGGCTGGCGCACGGCGAACACCGAATCCATCAAGTCCGAAGCCGCCAAGCGGGGCGTCGAACTCAAGTTTGCGGATGCCCAGCAGAAGCAGGAAAACCAGATCAAGGCGCTGCGTTCGTTCATTGCCCAAGGTGTGGACGTGATCGCGTTCTCGCCCGTGGTGGAAACCGGCTGGCAGCCGGTCCTCACCGAAATCAAGAAGGCCAAGATTCCCGTGGTGTTGACCGATCGCGCGGTGAAAGTCACGGACGATTCACTCTACGTGACGTTCATCGGCTCGGATTTCATTGAGGAAGGCCGGCGCGCGGGCGAGTGGCTCGCCAAGGCGGCAGGCGGCAAGGCAGTCATTGCCGAACTCGTCGGTACGCCGGGCAGTGCCCCGGCAAATGACCGCAAAAAGGGCTTCGAGGAAGTGCTCGCCAAACATCCCGGCATGAAGATCGTCAAGTCGCAGAGCGGTGACTTTACGCGGGCCAAAGGAAAGGAAGTCATGGAGTCGTTCCTCAAGAGTCCCGACGCGAAGAGCATCACCGCGCTGTTCGCTCACAACGACGACATGGCGTTGGGCGCGATTCAAGCGATGGAAGAGGCCGGCATCAAACCCGGCAAGGATATCCTCATCGTTTCGATTGATGGCGTGAAGGGCGCGTTCGAAGCCATGGCGGCCGGCAAGTTGAACTGCACTGTCGAATGCAATCCGCTGATTGGCCCCCAGCTCTTTGATGCGGTTGAAGCCATCATGGCGAAGAAACAGCTACCCAAGCGTACGACCGTTCAAGAAGGAGTGTTCGAACAGTCGCAAGCCGCGGCTGAGTTGCCGAATCGCAAGTATTGACTCCCGCAACGGGCTGAATGGCGACTGAACCACACGCGTTGTTGGAGATTCGCGGACTCGCGAAAAATTTTCCCGGCGTAAAGGCACTGCAGGGGGTGGACTTCACCGTTCGCCGCGGTGAGGTCCATGCCCTCATGGGAGAGAACGGCGCCGGGAAGAGCACGTTGATCAAGGTGCTCACCGGGGTTTACCAACGTGACGGCGGCACGGTGCGGCTGGCCGGCGCGGAGATTGGAGCCGATTCGCCGAAAGCGGCCGAAGCCCTCGGCATTAGCACGGTCTATCAGGAGGTCAATCTCATCCCGCATCTCTCTGTCGCGGAGAACATCTGTCTCGGCCGCCAGCCCACGTGTTTCGGCATGATCCGTTGGGGCGCGATGGCCAGACGCGCCGAAGCCGCGCTGGCCCGCATGGACCTCAAGCTTGATGTTACCCAGCCGCTTTCGTCGTATTCCATCGCGTTGCAGCAGATGATTGCCATCGCGCGGGCGCTCGACGTGTCGGGGAAGTTGCTCATCCTCGATGAACCCACTTCCAGCCTCGACGAAAGAGAAGTCGAGGAACTGTTCGAAGTCATCCGCAAACTGCGCGCCGAGGGCCTAGGCATCGTCATCGTCACGCATTTCATGGATCAGGTGTATGCGATTTCGGATCGCATCACCGTGCTTCGCGATGGTCAGCTGGTCGGTGAATTCGATACGGCAAAACTTCCCCGCGCGGAACTCGTCAGCAAGATGATTGGCAAGGAGCTGTCGCAAGTTCCCGCCATACAACACGGCGCAGCCGAAGCACAGACCAAGCGCGAGCCGTTGATCGAGCTCCGGAATTACGGCCGGCGCGGTTCAGTGGCGGGAATTAACCTCAGCATCGGTAAGGGCGAAGTCGTGGGGCTGGCGGGCCTGCTTGGCTCGGGCCGCACGGAAACGGCGCGCCTTATCTTTGGCATCGACAAGGCGCAGACGGGCGAAATGCAGCTCGATGGCCAGCCAGTGCAATTCAGTTCGCCGCGGCAAGCCATTCGCGCGGGCTTCGCATTCACGCCGGAGAATCGCAAGGTGGATGGCATCATTCCGCGCCTTTCCATTCGCGAGAATATCGTGCTCGCTTTGCAGGCCCGGCGGGGAGCGTTGAAAACAATCCCTCGCAAGGAACAGGAGGAACTGGCCGATAAGTACATCAAGCTCATCGGCATCAGCACGCCCGGAGCGGAGCAACTGGTCGTGAACTTGAGTGGGGGCAATCAACAGAAGGTTTTGCTCGCGCGCTGGCTCGCCACTGAGCCCCGGCTGTTGATTCTGGATGAACCGACACGCGGCATAGATGTTGGCGCGAAGGCTGAAATCCTGAAGCTGGTGCAATCGCTGCAAGAGCAGGGGAAATCCGTCTTGTTCATCAGTTCGGAACTGGAGGAGGTCGCGCGCGATTCCCAACGGGTGGTCGTGTTGCGCGATCGGACCAAAGTTGGCGAACTGACGGGCAACCAGATTTCGGAAGAAAACATCATGCACACCATAGCGGGGCACAGTCATGGGGAGTAACCGTTTTCAAAAACGCGAGGTGCGGTGGTGGCACAGCCTGGTCTGGCCGGTGGCCGGATTGGCATTGTTGCTGGTGTTTAATCTGCTCTTCACCGAGGGCTTCTTCCGGGTGGAAATCCGGGATGGCCGGCTTTATGGCGTGTTGATCGATATCCTCAACCACGGCTCAAAAGTAATGCTGCTCTCGCTCGGCATGGCACTGGTCATCGCGACGGGTGGGGTGGATTTGTCCGTCGGCGCGGTGATGGCGATTGCCGGCGCGGTGGCCGCACAATTGATCAACAAGGACGGCCTGCCGTTTCCAGTGGTGATTGTGGCGGCGTTGGCCGTGGCGGTGCTGGCGGGCAGCTGGAACGGTCTGCTGGTCGGCGGTTTCAAGGTGCAGCCCATCGTGGCGACATTGATTCTAATGGTAGCTGGACGCGGGATCGCCCAACTTATCACTGGCGGCCAAATCATTACATTCACCGACGGACGGCTGACCTACATTGGCAACGGCAGCCTTCTCGGCCTGCCGTTCCCGGTCTGGTTAAGCTTGGCGATGCTGGGTTTGACCGTGGCGTTGACGCGCAAGACGGCAATCGGTCTGTTCATCGAATCAGTGGGTGACAACCAGACCGCGAGCACGTACTCCGGCGTCAATGCTTCGACGGTAAAGTTTCTGGTCTATGTATTTTCTGGCTTGTGCGCCGGGATGGCGGGGCTGGTGGCGGCGTCCAACATCAAATGCGCCGACTCGAATCACGCCGGGTTGTTCCTTGAGCTCGACGCGATTCTGGCCGTGGTGGTCGGGGGCACGTCACTGACTGGCGGGCGATTTTATCTCGCGGGTGCGATTGTCGGGGCGCTCTTCATTCAGACGCTTACCACCACAATGTATATGCGCAATGTCAGCGCGGATATTGCGCCCGTGCCGAAGGCGCTGGCGATCCTCGCTGTGTGTTTGTTGCAATCGCCCAAGCTGCGCGGGCAGCTCGGCGCCATTTTCTCGAAGAAGCCCGCATGAAGCTGCCTGTCTCAGCCCGATACATTCCGCTGTTCGCCACCGCGCTGGTGCTGGCTGGCCTCTACACACTGGGCTGTGTCTCGTTTGATAACTTCGGCTCATTGCGGGTGCTGGTGAATCTCGTCGGCGACAACGCCTTTCTTGGCGTGGCGGCTGTGGGCGCGACCTTCGTGATTCTCTCCGGTGGAATTGATTTGTCGGTCGGCTCCGTGGTGGCGTTCACGAGTATTTTCATCGCCTCGGTGGTGGAGAAGGGAATGAACCCACTGCTCGCGATCGCGCTGGCGTTGGTTTTGGGCGCGCTATTCGGGACATTGATGGGATTGCTGATCCGCGTGTTTCAATTGCCGCCATTCCTCGTGACTCTCGCGGGAATGTTTTTGGCGCGCGGTTTGGGTTTCGTGATCGCGCCGCAATCGGTCGGCATCACGCATCCATTCTTTCTGGAGCGAATCTCCGAGGGGCTCGCTATTCCGCTGAATGACCGGGTCAGCATCCCGTTCACCGCGACTTGTTACGTGGCCATCTTTCTCGTGGCCCTGTTCGTGGCGCACTACACGAAATTTGGCCGCTTCATTTATGCGCTGGGGGGCGACGAACAATCCGCGACGCTCATGGGCCTGCCCGTCGCACGGACGAAGGTCTTGATCTACACTGCATCTGGTTTTTGCTCCGCGTTGGCTGGGGTGATCTACACGTTTTACACACAGTCCGGAGATCCGGCCTCGTGCGTGGGCCTCGAGCTGGACGCCATCGCCGCGGTGGTGATCGGTGGCACATTGTTGAGCGGCGGGGTGGGCTTTATGGCCGGCACTTTGATGGGAGTCTTGATTCTCGGCCTCATTCAAACGCTCATCACCTTTAAGGGTGATCTAAACAGCTGGTGGACGAAGATCGTGATCGGCATGTTGGTACTCGCGTTCATCCTGCTCCAGAATTTTATATCGTCGCTCTCCCGGCGCGTGGAGAAAACAAGCTAGCGAACGTGAAGGAATCGGACGTGTGCCGCCGCTGTCAGGCGCGCCGCAGAACTGTGGTTCCGTAATCGCGTTTGGCCGGGCATCATTTCCACGCGGACTTGAGTTCGTGCACCCGGAGGGATTGAATGCGGCTTCGTCCCCCATTTCCAGTCAACTTCAGACTACGGTTGGTGGGCGAGATGGCGCTCGCCATGGGCATGTAGAGGCGGTTGTCGCCCCCAAAAATGTCCACCGACCGGCGGTCCACAAAAATGTGGAGTGAGATCCTTCCGTCCTTGGGGACGAGTTTACTCTTGCCTCCCAAACACGAGAGTTCCTGCTTGCTGACATCGTAGGTCACTGGCACGCCGCGGAGGTCAAAGGCAATCTTCTTCGCGCTGCCAATTTCGATTTCGGCTTCAATCTCAAATAGGTCGCCATTAATTGCTTTGAGGAGATTGGCATTCGAAGTGATCGGTTGCGGCTTGAACTTGTGCATCCGACCGCGCAGCGACTTCAGTTCGCGCACCGGCTGAACTGCGAGCGCGGGACCGGAACTTGATGAAGTCAGCTTTAGTTCCACGGGCAGTCCCATCATTTGATTGAAAGGCATGCCACGAAAAATCTCTCCGTCTGGCAATCGCCCCCACGGGATCAAGATGCGCCGCCCGTCGCGCGCTGGGATGTCGCTGTAGGTTTGCGAGGCATACCAGCAGTTGCCGTGGTGCAAATCATGCGGACCGGATTCGGGCGTGAAATTCTTGCCGTCAAACTTTCCGACCAGATAACGCCCATTCGCGCCATAGAAAATCCAGCGGGTGTTCTGGGAATTGCCATCCACGGGCATTTCGAAGAATTCCGGACACTCGGCATTGCCGGGCAATTTCACGTCGCAGAGTTTTTCCCACTGCTTCAAATCGCGCGAACCAAACAACGCGAAGTCATTGTGATCCAGGTAGAGTGCCATGACCCATTTCTTTTCCGGCGCATACCAAATCACCTTCGGGTCGCGATTCTCGTGAACGAGATGTTCGAGCACTGGATTGTTTTCATATTTGGTCCATGTTTGCCCGCGATTGTTGCTGTAAGCGAGTCCTTGCGTGAACGGTTTTCCGGCGGAGGTGAACATCGCGACGAGCGCCGGCTCTTTGCCGGTTTGGAATCCTGCAGTGTTGTTCCAATCTACGATGGCCGAGCCAGAATACATCGTGCCATGTCTGTCGGGATACAGCGCCACGGGCAGCTCCTTCCAATGCACCAGGTCTTTGCTCACCGCGTGGCCCCAGTGCATGTTGCCCCAGTTCCAGCCATAGGGATTGTGCTGATAGAACAAGTGATACTCGCCCTCGTAGTAAACCAAACCGTTCGGGTCGTTCAGCCAACCGCGCCGCGACGTGAAATGAAACTGCGGGCGAAGCGGCTCGCGATACAGGCCTTTTGCATCTTTGATCTCTGTGGTCTGGTCAATTGAACTCAAGCCCTTGGAGGTATCTGCGAGCTTGTCCACCTTGACCGTCACAGTTTTGCCGCGCAACGGAACAGCATCAAAGAACGCCCACCAATCCGGCTCGCCATCGGCGAGTTCGATATCGAAGCGGTGCAGTTCCTTGCCATCCACTAGCAACGTCACCCACTTCTTCGACGCGCCATTCTTAACGGGAAGATTCAGAAACGGTTTCTCCAGCACAAAGTCGCGCGTGACCTGCCTTAGCAAGATGGGCACGGCGAGGCGTTTGTCGCTTTGAACGATTTGATCGACGTTGATGTGTCCCCAAGTGCCGGTGGCATCGTCCACGATTTCCACCGAAACGGTATTGCCCAGGAACTCTGCGACGTCCCATTGGGCCGGCTCCAATCGTTCGCTGCCGCCGGGGACGGTGTTCGGCCCTGTGGTTGTGCGTACGATTTTGCCGTCTAACAAAAGATTCAGGCAGGTCTGGCTGTCCCAGCCACCGCCTCCGATGAGGAACTGCAAATAGCGCCGCTCGATCTTGAATGGGGGCGAGGTTAACCGCCCCGTCGCCCCATCATCACCAGCAAAGGAATTAACCAGGCCGCGGCCATGGAAGCCGTCCACATTCATCTGGTTGGACAATGTTCCGTGCGCCGGGCCAGATCCGAATGCCGTTCCGGTCACTTTCCAGTCGCCATAGTCCGCGCCCTCAAAATCGGCGATGACGAGATTCTGGGCGGTCAATTTCCCGGATGCCAAACCAAGGCCGATTATGGCAGCCCAAAACCGCACGCTGTTCTTTTGCCGAAGGGTCATGCTTGTTTTCTCGTAGTTTCTATCCCTCGCCCGATCCAATCTAAACAGATTTGAGCTTATTGATGGTCCGCAAATCAAGCGGCGCGCTTCCGCTGCCGCTGACGTTCTGCGAACTCACCTGCACTATCTTGACTTTACCCAGCAAGATTGGGGCGAAGGAGAGCGATTATTTGGAGGATGGAATTACCGCTTCGCGCGTTTGAAGAGATAGCCTTTGGACGAATCCACTTCCGCCAAGTGCCAGCCTTCTTTCCCCAGCTGGTTGATGATTTGCTCCTTGTTCGGAGTTGTCGGGCTTATGACGTAATAGTCCCACTTGCTGGAATTGGTGGCACAGCTACAGGCAAGCAGGGCGGTGCAGCCTAAAGCCATTACTAGAGTGGTTTTCATAACCAGGAAACTTCAAGTATCATACGCGCCAACGTGTGCCCCCGCAGGAGGGATGTCGAATACATTCTGCCGATTGGATGACGTCGTAGCCGAGTGACCAGATCCGTCGTCTGCGCGGTAATTTCTACTTTCAGCGGATGTCGTTTTGCCGCACGTTGCCGCCATGTCGCAACCTGACCGCATGGCGCTGGCCGTCGATTCCGGTTCCACCGATGAGTGATTCGCAGAATCCATTCGCGAGTTCGTCGCCGTCCGCTGGCAAGCCCGGCGGGGCATCCGCAGCCTGGACTGCAGCGGCGGTCATGGCGGCGGCGGTGCTGGTGCTCGGTGTGCTTTGGTCCAGAGACAGGAGCCGTCTGGAAAGCCAGTTGACGGTATTGCGCGGAACTGTGGCTGAATCAGCAGCGCAACTGGCCCGGGCCACAGCTGAGCGGCAGACGAATCGGGATCAGATCGCGGCGCTACAAAGGCAGGTGGCCGATTTGCAGCAAGAAAAGGCAACGGTTGGACAGAAAGCGCGAACGCTGGAAGATGAAATGCGGGCGCAGTTGGAGTCCAAAGATGTCACCATCTCCCAACTTCAAGGCAAGCTGACGGTGACGATTGTGGACCGGGTGATGTTTGATTCGGGCGAGGCGGAGCTGAAACCGGACGGCGCGTCAGTTATGCAGAAGATCGCCACGTTGTTAGCCGGGCATCCAGAACTCAAGATCCACGTCATCGGTCACACGGACAACGTGCCGATCCGACCGACGGCCCAAAGCCGGTTTGCGAGCAACTGGGAACTGTCCACTGCCCGGGCACTGGCCGCCGTTCATTTTCTGACTGAAAAGGCGGGAGTGGATGCCCGGCGGGTCGGGGCAGTGGGTTACGGCGAGTTCCGGCCTATCGCGGACAATGCCACGACTGAAGGCCGGGCCAAAAACCGGCGCATTGCCATTACGATTCTACCGGATGAACTGGCTGGCGCGGATACGATCCCAACGACCAAGGTCAGTGGGGTCACCAACTCGGCGCCAGCGACGACAACGGAGTCGTCGGCGAAGTAATCGCGGTGCGTGCATTCGCGAGGTTGCCCCCGGGCAGCGGTGTGTGGCCGTTTTGTGCCACACGACGATGCGGTGCATTCCTGCGATGCTGGGTGACAATTCTATGAACCTCAGACTGGGCAGGAGTTCGCTTCCGGAAGATTCGATGATATCCATCTACTTACGCCGTGCCGCGGGACTCGTCCCGGCCGCCTTGATGGCGGTCCTGCCGGCGGTGGCTGATGATTTTCGAGTGGTGGAATGCCCGGACGCTGCGCGAACCAATTCCCATTACGTCAGCAATCGCCAGCCGCTGCGTTCAAGTGCCCTCATTCCACTTCCGCTGGGCTCGGTCCAGCCCAAGGGTTGGCTGCGCGTAATGCTCCAGCGTCAGCGCGACGGGTTGACGGGGTATCTGGGGGAAATCAGCGGGTGGCTGCAAAAGGACGACAACGCGTGGTTGAGCAAAAACGGCAAGGGCAAGTTCGGCTGGGAGGAGGTCCCGTACTGGCTGCGTGGGTACCTTGATCTCGCCTACATCTTTGATGATCCCAAGATGATCGCCGAGGCGAAGGTGTGGGTGGAAGGCGCGTTGGCCGGCCAGCGGCTGGATGGAGATTTTGGTCCCAACCAGCGCTTTGCCGATGGCACGCGTGATTACTGGGGCAACATGCTCATGCTTTACTGCCTGCAAAGTTATTATGACCAGACGCAGGACGCGCGCGTGCTGGAACTGATGTCCCGCTACTTCAAGCATCAGTTGTCCGTGCCGGATGACAAGCTGCTCACGGGTTACTGGCAAAAGATGCGGGGCGGCGACAACATTTACAGCGTCCAATGGCTCTACAACCGCACGGGCGATCCCGAGTTGTTGAAACTGGTGGAGAAACTGCATCGCTGCACCGCGAACTGGCGGATGAAGGACGACTTGCCCAACTGGCACAACGTCAACATCGCCGAATCGTTCCGCGAACCGGCGCACTACTACCTGCTCACGGGCAAGGAATCCGATTTGCAGTTTGCTTACGCCAACTTCCACGAGATTCGCAAGCGTTTCGGCCAAGTACCGGGCGGTATGTTCGGCGGCGACGAAAACAGCCGCGCGGGCTACACCGATCCGCGGCAGGGCACAGAGACCTGCGGGTTTGTGGAACAGATGTTCTCCGATGAATTGTTGCTGCACATCACGGGCGATCCGTTTTGGGCCGATCAATGTGAGGAAGTGGCTTTCAACAGTTATCCTGCCGCGGTCATGCCGGATTTCAAATCGCTGCGCTACCTGACCGCCCCCAACATGGTGGTGAGCGACAGCAAGAATCATCACCCGGGCATCGATAATCGTGGACCGTTCCTGATGATGAATCCATTCAGCTCACGGTGCTGCCAGCACAATCACTCCTTCGGCTGGCCGTATTTCAACAAGCATCTCTGGGCTGCGACGCCGGACAACGGGCTCTGCGCCGCGATCTACAGCGCGAGCGAAGTCAGCGCGAAAGTCGGCGACGGAACAAAAGTAAGGATCGCAACCGACACCCGCTATCCATTCGAGGAGACGATCCGATTCACGGTCAGCCCAGAACGCGCGGTGACGTTCCCACTTTACCTGCGCATTCCCGGTTGGTGCAAAGCACCGCGAGTTTCCGTCAATGGCAAGCACATCCTCGTCAAGATAGTGCCCGGAAAATATGTGCGGCTCGAGAAGGAATGGCGCGGCAACGAGACCGTCACGCTCGAATTGCCGATGGATATTTCTCTCCGCCAGTGGGCGCGCAACAACGGCAGCGTGAGTGTGGATTACGGGCCGCTGACCTTCGCGTTGCAGATTGGCGAACGTTATGACCGGCACGATAGCAAGAAGACCGCAATCGGCGATTCCAGCTGGCAGCCCAACGCGGATGCCTCCAAGTGGCCGTCGCATGAAATTCATCCCACCTCGTCATGGAATTACGGCTTGGTGCTCGATGAAAAAAAGCCCGCATCGTCGTTCAGGATCACGAGACAGCCGTGGCCGAAGGACGATTATCCGTTTACCTCTGATGCTGCGCCGCTATCCATGACTGTGAAGGCGAAGCGGATTCCCGAGTGGACGCTTGATCGCTACGGCCTTTGCGCGCCGTTGCAGGCAAGCCCCGCCTTTTCCACGCAACCGACGGAAACGGTCACGCTGATTCCGATGGGCGCGGCGCGGTTGCGCGTCGCCTCGTTCCCTACCGTGAGTTCTTCCCCGTTGGCGAATCGCTGGCAGGCTGACTAGCGAATTATTCGATCCAGACCGGCTGGGTGAATGCGCCATTGGCGGCGATGTCCCAGACTTCGAGGCGCACCCATTTCTGGTTCTTCAACGCGACCGGAATGCGCAGTGAGCGTTTGCCGAACGATTGGGTGTCGGTGAGATCAATCCGTTGCCGCTGGATGGACTGGCCGTCACCTGAAATGATTTCAGCGAACGCCAGGGGGAAGGTCCACTCAAGCTCGGCGCGCAAGCTCGCCTTCCCACTACTGGGCAGCAAAACGACTTCGCCACTTTCCTTGCCGGCGATAGTGAACTCCGGAATCAGAATCTCGCCGGTGGTGGTGAAGAACTCGCCGTTACGCAACGTATCGAGCACCGGCTGCCAGCCGTCGGCGAACTTAGGGCTGCGCTTCAGCCGGAGGTAATTGATGTTCATGTGCGCGTAAAGTTCGTAGTCGGGCTCGACCTTGAACACATCCACTTCGCCGATGATTTGTTTGCGCTGTCCCCATTGATTCATGTCGTCGAGCAGATCGAGCACGCGCCAGCCGAGCGTGGGGCGTGACAGGTTTGCCGGCATCGCCTTCCAGGCCGCGCCGAGGAAATGATCCGATTGGTAGAAGTCCTTGTCGCGATATGCGTCGGGGTGCCGTACTGAGGCCTTGATGCGCGCGTGCGCCGTCCACATCAGGCCATTCTCCTGCTCCATGAGTTTGAGGACATCAGCCGGACTGCCGACATGATATACCTTGCCAAAGCCGGCGACGTTTTCTTCGAAGGGCTCGCTTGCTCCGCGGTTCAGCACCCAATAGACCGGCTTTGGGAAAAAGCTGATCCAATGTCCGCCGAGATGGACGTTGGGTTCTTCACCGGGCAGCAGGAGAAAGTTATCGTCCGAGAGCCGGGCGCATTCTTCATGCATGACTTTGAGCATGTGCAGCCGGTCCGGAGTTTTCTGCCCGGGCGTCCAGCCGTGGTGAAACTCGGCGAGGTGTACGATGTCCACTCCGGTGTCCTTGAACTTCGCGACAAAGCCGGGCGATTCCAATCCGCGCGGAACGCCGTTGGTCTTTTGCGCCTTCTGGCGGTCGAGAAAGTCCACCGAATGCTCGATGTGATAGTGGCTGGTGAACGTTTTGTGGCCGGACAGTTTCTGAAACCGGTCGCCGTGCGTGTAACGGGCCACCTCTGCCAACGCCTGCGCGCCGTCGCCGGAACTCAGCAGGTAGAACACACCAAGGTGATGCTCCTGGCCAGCCGGCGCATCGAACCACGGCACCCAACGTTTGTCCCCGTCCGGCGACTGGCGAATGCCAAAGCCAAATCCTTCGGGCATGCGGCTGTAACCCCGACCGACCCAGTTGAACTGAAAGTTATCTGCGAAATCCAGGGGGTAAAAGTATTGATGCGGCGCCGGGAATACGGCGATGGCGCCATTACCGCTTTCGGCGACCACGGTCCGCTGTTTCACTGCCAACGGGCGCGCCTGGGCGGACGCGTCGAGAGATTCGCGTTGCAATTTGCCGACCTGATTAAGCCAGACCATGGATTTCCAATCCGGCGTCGCACTGCTCAGGCCAGTGTCGTAGAGAATGGCGCGGAGCTCCTGCTTGGTGCTTACGACCGTCTCCGCGTGAATCAGGGGACTGTTCGGGTAAAATGTAAACCGCAGGTCGCCAGTAAATGAACCGGCAGAAACTTCGCCGACGCTCACCGTCACTCGCTGGCCGGTGCTGGTGACGCAGACTTTTTTCCGGGTCAGCGTGACGGTGTGGGTTTCGTAAGGTTTCTCGCGGGGGTTCTCGAAGAACACCATGCCGCGGAAGGCCTCCTCGGATTTCTTCCGGTCCCGCTCGCCAATGGTCAACGTGGTGACCGGATCGAGTTTGGTTGCAATCACGCTGGCTGGTCGGCCCTTGCGCAAAAGCGCCAGCGACTGGATGAGTGGTTCGCCAGGTCGCAGATCTATAACCATTGCCCCCGTTTCTTTCGTCGAAACAGGCCACTGGATTTGGAGCGTCTCCGCGCGATTGGTTGTGACTTGGATGACCGTGTCAGGTCGCAGTCCGCCGAGATCAACAGGTGTTTGGGCGGGCAGATTTGCTGCCAGCAGCACCGCCGAGAGAAACGGCAGCAGGTTGCGGCTAAGAATAGTAGGCATCCCGAAGGCAGGGCTCGACATGGCGATTGGTTGATTCATGACTGAAGGTGAGCCGTTATTGGAGCATTGATGGCGCGCCAGCTCAATGCCCGGGTTTGTGGCCATTTCATGCCACATGACGTAAGCCGCTCCGGCTGCGAGCTTAAGGTGAGTGTCCCCGGAACCGCTTGAGTTCGCGCGCTCGAATTGCGCCAGCTGGCCGGGCAAAGTCCGATCGCTGTCCTGACCTGCATGAAGTCATTTGTTGTACTCGCGGTGGCCGCCGTTCTGGGGTGTGCCAGTCAGTTGGCCTTTGCCCAACCTTACGGACTTGATCAACCGCAGCCGGTCGGACCCTATCTTAACAATATCTTTCCCACCACGGCGCCGTCGTCCTCCGCTTCGTGGAACGTCGAGATCGCCTTCACGAACGCGACGTTTGATCAGCCGATGTTCCTGCTGCCGTATCCCGGCACGAACCGGCTCGTAATCTTGCACAAGCCCGGACGCATCTCCACGTTCCCGAACCGGCGGGACGTCCAGCAGGCGGAGATTCTGCCGTTCCTCGACATCAGCGCACGGACGTTTACGGTTTCCGATTCCGGTTTGACGGGCATGGCATTTCATCCGGAGTTTGGGCAACCGGGTTCGACGAATCGCGGCTTCATATACCTCACGTACAAATGGCGGCCGACCGGCTTGGGTGGTAATTCTGAATACGCCTACTGGCGGCTCTCGCGTTTCACCGTGCCGGACGGGCAGTTGGCGGCCGATGCGAATTCTGAACTCGTCCTGGTGCAGACGTTCGACCGGCAGATGTTTCACGACGCCGGCTGCCTGATGTTCGGGGCGGACGGCTTTTTGTATTTCTCCGTTGGTGACGAAGGTGGCGCGAACGATCAATACAACAGCACGCAGACCATTACTGAGCGGCTGTTGTCCGGGATCTTTCGAATTGATGTAAACCAGAACCCCACGCTGAGCCATCCGATCCGCCGCCAGCCATTTCATCATCCCGCCACCCCCGCCGGTTGGCCGGAGAGTTTCTCGACGAGTTACTATGTGCCAAATGACAATCCGTTCGTGAATCCGGACGGTAGCGTGCTGGAGGAGTTCTACGCGCTGGGTTTTCGCCAGCCGTACCGCTTCTCTCGCGATCCGGTCACAGGTTTGATCTGGGTGGCAGACAGCGGCCAGAGCACGCGCGAGGAAGTGAACATTCTCGTGCCGGGCGCGAATTATCAGTGGGCCTTTCGTGAAGGCACAGTCCCGGGCCCAAAGGCGCCGCCGCCGGTCACCAATGGCTTTCAGAAACTGCCGCTTTGGGATTATGGGCGCGACGAGGGCGGGGCAGCGATTGGCGGATACGTATACCGCGGGGTTGAGCACGCAGCATTTCTTACCGGCAAGTATATCTTGGTGGACAATGTCTCCGGTCGCGTCTGGGCCATTACATCCGATGGTACGACGCTGACCAACGCCGAGTATCTTACCAGCATGCCGTCCGGCTCGGTGTATGGCGGTACGTCGTCTTGTGGCGTGGATCATCAGGGCGAGATTTATTTTCTGAAGTTCGGCGGCACCGGCGCGCAACGCATCTTCAAGCTGGCCCGCAGTACCATCATCGTGCCCGAGCCGCCGGCGTTGCTCTCGCAAGTCGGCGCGTTCACCAATCTGGCCACGCTGGCCCCGGCGCCCGGTTTGATTCCTTACACGGTTAATACGCCGTTGTGGTCGGATGCCGCGGCCAAGTATCGCTGGCTCGCCATTCCGAATGACGGCACCCACAACACGGCGGCCGAGAAAATCACCTTCTCGCCCACCAACGAATGGCAGTTCCCCGCAGGCTCGGTGTTTGTGAAACACTTCGAGCTGACCGCGAACGAAACCAACGCCGCCGACGTTCACCGCTTGGAAACCCGCTTTCTCGTGCGCGACCAGAATGGCGGTATCTATGGCGTCACCTACAAATGGCGCGCGGATGGGTCGGATGCTGACCTCCTGCTTGGCGGCACCAACCAAAACTACCAAATCGACATGCCAACCGGTGTGCGCACGCAACTCTGGAGTTTTCCGAGCCGGTTGGATTGTCTGGCCTGCCATAATTCCAACGCCAAGGGTGTGCTCGGGCTCAAGACGCATCAGCTCAACGGCAACTGCTTTTATCCTTCGACGGGCCGCAACGACAACCAGCTCCGCACGCTGGGACATCTGGGATTGTTCACGGCGGAGTATGATGAAGCCCAGCTGGCCGGGTACCTGAAAACCTACGCGATTTCGGACACGAACCAGCCGTTGGTGACGCGGGTGCGATCCTATCTCGATGCGAACTGCTCACACTGTCATCGCCCCGGTGGCCAACGGGCGAACTTCGACGCCCGCTACACTGTGCCGCTCGAACAGCAGAATCTGATTTACGGTGCGGTCTTTGATCCGGTCAACGATGCGACCGATCGGGTGGTGCGTCCGCAGGATTTGCTGCACTCGATGTTGCACAACCGGCCCAATCGCGTCGGCGCGCTGCAAATGCCCCCGCTGGCCAAGAATATGATCGACACCAACGCGATGCAGTTGATCGCCGATTGGATCATGAGTCTGCCTACGGGCCCGGGAGTGACGTTGGTGCGCACTAATTCAGGCACGCCGGTATTTGGCGCGTTCCCGATCAATATCGAGTTCACCGAACCGGTGACGAACGTTCAGGCTAGTCAGTTTATCCTCTCCAACGGGCAGGTCACTGGCTTGAGTGGTTCGGGGGCGAACTACACCATCATCGTTACGCCGCAGGTCAGGGGTGCGGTGAGTATTCAGTACGGTGCGAACGAGGTCACCGGCGCGACGGGCCAGGGGAACTATCCGTCAAATCCGCTCTCAGTGTCATTCGATCCGCTGAATCAATTCCTTTCCACGTGGCTGCCGTTTGAGGAAGGGACGGGAACGACGACGGCGGACGCTTCGGGAAACGGCAACAACGGGGCATTGAACAATCTGTCGCCCGGCGCCTGGATCGCAGGAAAAATTGGCAACGCCCTGGCGTTCGATGGAGCGAATGATTACGTGCGCATCAACAATCACCTGGGCGCGACCTTTACGATCAGCTGCTGGATCAAGACCACCCAAGTGTTCCAGCAGGTGACGCCCACTTATGATGGCACGGGAATCATCTGGTCCGACGTGGGCGGCAGCGCGAACGATTTCCTCTTGGGCGGCACCCGCAACGCCGGTGGTACCAACCGGATGTCTTTCTTCGTCGGCAGCGGCAATGTCACCACGTCCGGCACGCGGCCGATCAATACGGGCCAGTGGGTGCATCTGGCCGTGACGCGCAACGCGACCAATGGCGAAGTGCGGCTTTACGTGAACGGAGCGCTGGACGGCTCAGGCACTGCGGGACTTGCCACGTTGAACTCGAATCCCAACATCCACATCGGCGGCAACACGCTCGATAACCGCTATTTCAATGGGGCGATTGACGATGTGCGATTCTACTCGCGCGTCCTGACGCCGGCGGAGATCGCCACGTTGCTCACGACCACGCCGCCCACGGTGACCCTGGCAACCGCGTCCGCGACCGTAACCAATCAATTTCCCGTCACGGTTTCGTTCAGCGAGGTGGTGCTTGGATTTACGGACGCGGACCTGGTAGTCGTCAATGGCACCGCCGGGCCACTCATGGGCGGTGGTGGGGTTTACACGTTCACCGTCACGCCGAATTTCCCTGGCCCAGTTACTGTGCGCGTTCCGGCGGGTGTGGCGGTGGATGCCGATGGTAATGCGAGCCTCGCCGCTACGGACCTCGTGGTGACTGCGGTGGATGCTTCGATTCCCACCATCGGACTGGTTGGTCACTGGTCATTCAATGAGACGAATGGCACGACCGCGTTCGACAGTTCCGGCACGGGCAATCACGGCGCAATGAACAATCTCAACAATGCCAATCGCGTCCCAGGCATCTGGGGCAACGGACTGGCGTTCAACGGCACCAACACCTACGTGGCGGTAAGCAATGCGCTGGGCGCGGATTTCTCACTCTCGCTCTGGATCAAAAGCACACAGGTCTTCCAACAAACTGACCAGACCTTCAATGGCACGGGGATCATTTGGTCGGACGTCGGGGGCACGGCGAACGATTTCATCCTCGGCGGCGCGGGTAATCTTGACGGCACGAACCGGCTCTCTTTCTTCACCGGCAACCCCGACAGTTCTCTCAACGGCACGCGCAACATCACCGGTGGCAAGTGGACGCATCTGGCGGTTGTGCGTAAGAAAGCCACCGGCGAGCGGCGGATCTTTGTGAATGGCGCGCTGGAGGCCGTGAGCAACGCCGGCACAAATTTACTGACAGCCAACGCGGCCATTCACATCGGCGGCAACACGCTCAACAGCCGCTATTACGCCGGACAAATGGACGAGGTGCGCGCCTACAATCGGGCGTTGTCGGATGCCGAAGTGGACGCCTTGGCGAATAGCGGGGGCTATGCATCCTGGGTGACGCAGACGATGCCGGACACGGCCGCAGCGCAGACTCTCGGCTCTGCCGATCCTGATGGCGACGGGCAATTGAATCTGCTGGAGTACGCGCTCGGCACTGATCCGCTCGCGGTGAGTGGATCGCCATTCACCATCGAACGAGCCGGCGACGGCTCGCTGTGGCTGATGTATCCGCGGCGCATTGGCTTCTCGGGCTTGCGTTACACCATCCTGCAATCTGACGATCTCGTGTCGTGGTCAGCCGTCGAAAGCGGCTTCCTTGACGAGAGCACCCAACCTGTGCCGGGCGAATCGCTGGAGATTGTCGCCGGTCGCATCGTGGATGTGACCGGGCGGGCATTCTTCCGGTTGGAAGCGGAACCCATTGCGCCTTGAGTTGGTTGATTCTAATCGTCCAACGACGACTAGCGGCTTGATTTAGAACTGGTGTGGGAGATTGGCGTTCTGTTATTGTCGCCAGCGGACCTAGCCTACATTGGATGAGCGATTTTCTCGGCGCAGAGGAGATTGTTTATGCGAAACACGACTGACATCAGGACTCTGAGACTTGCGGGTTTTACCAGGACGGAGTTGATCGCGGTGGTAGCTGTCTTGGTGGTGTTGTTCGCCGGGCTCTTCGTGGGACTCGGCTTCACCAAGGAAAGCCGTAGGCGGGCTCAATGCCGGGCGAATCTGCGACAGATCGGCATCGCGTTGCAGTTGTACGCGAAGGATTATGGTGAACTGCTGCCGGATTGCACGCGCCGTAATCCGAAGTTTCATGGCGCGGTGTGGCCATGGGATATGAATGTCAATCTGGTAGCGGAGTTGGAAAAGCGAGGAGGCAAGCGAGAGTTTCTTTACTGTCCTTCGAACGACATGAATAACGAGCGGCATTGGGATTACCCCAAGTTTTCGGGGGGTCGCGCCCGAGTGCTTGGATATGCATTCTTGTTTCATGGCGTCCGCGATGTGCCTCCCGACCTCGCACGCGTCAATTTGAAGGGGGACGGTGCGAGGAAACCAGCAGAAGTGGAGTTGACGGTGGATGCGACGGTCAGCCAGGGTGGAGATTACACAACCATCAGAGGTTTTTCGGTGGATCGAACGAGCCATCTTTCCGGGAAGAAACCCAGTGGCGGCAACATCCTTTTTGTAGACGGGCATGCTGCGTGGAGAGATTTCAACCAAATGAAGCACCAGATCGTTGCACAAGTGGTGTGGGATTTTTGAGAACTGCCAGACTGAACAAGTGCCAAGCAAGGGCGATTCGTGATAAGTCCCGTTTCCAGGATCAATTTTCAGTGCCGGCGGCCAGCGGCGCGTGGTGGTGACCGCACGGGGCATGTTGCTCGTCCCATTACGGCGAGCGAAAGCGATCATTGTCGATTGTTCCATCAGCAGTTTTCGGCGGCGTTCACACTGATTGAATTGTTGGTGGTGATTGCCATCATCGCGATTCTGGCGGCCATGCTTTTGCCCGCGGTGTCGAAGGTCAAGGAACGCAGCCGGGCTACCTATTGCAAAAATAATCTCCGTCAGCTCAGTGTGGCGATGAGTTTGTATTTTACGGAGAACAGGCATTATCCCGGATGCTGGTGGATTCATGATACCGTTGGCGTGGATCATTACGTGTGGCCAGAACGGATGCTGAGCCATGCCGGGGGCAATCGTAAGATCTTTTCCTGTCCGGCTGCGCGCCCGGAGACGGCTTGGGACACGAATCTAAACACCTCGCTCGGGTGCAAGGTGGCGGACGGTCACTACGATCCATACGCGATTCACCGAACGTCTCGTTTTCAATATGGGTACAATGATTGGGGATTGATGCAGAAAAGATTGAACGACCCCGAATATCCTCAGCTTGGCCTGGGGGGAGATGTGACCGGGCCTTTTTTCAAAGGTTTTATCCGGGATACTCAGATCGCCAGTCCATCTCAAATGATCATGTTTGGTGACACTAAAGCGGATGGTTCTTTTGATGGCAGCATTGATCCGACGGAGCGAGATCAATGGCCGTCCAATCGCCATGCGCGGCGAACGAATCTGGCGTTTGTGGATGGACACATTGAGAATCCACGGCGACGCGAGGTCATTGATTTCCGGTCCGACAATCCCTGGCGGAGCCGATGGAATAATGACAACCAGCCGCACAATGACCTGATCTGGGCTGTGGATTGGGACATCGAAAATGTGATCGAACGATGATTGTGCGGGGAGACGTTAGCTGCTGATGCCAGCCTAACAGAGAATAGCCCAGTCGCCGGGCCAGTCAACCAAGGTGCCAAAATCTTATATCTAACTTGCTCAGACGGCGCTTTACGCCCTGAGGTCGTCGTTTAAGATGACCTTGCTTTGACGCGCAGAATCCCCAGCAAACACGTCCTGATCCTCGCGGGCTTGTGCCTTCTGACCTGCGTCGCGCAGGCCTTTGACGCGGGCTTTGCCGAGACGGAAGGTGCGATTCGCATCTGGCAGCGGACTCATGGTCTGCCGGCGGATTCCGTCACAGCCATCATTCAGACGCGTGATGGTTTTCTCTGGCTCGGAACAAGCGAAGGGCTGTTTCGTTTCGATGGCGACAAGTTCACCCCGGTGCTGTTGACGGGCCGGGCAATCAATAATTCCCTTTGGGTGACGGCGCTGGCTGAGGATGCGCGCGGGCATTTGTGGATTGGCACGCAGCAGGACGGCCTGTTCAAACTCGCGGAAGGGCAGATTCACCAATACACCGCGCCGCGCCATCTGCTCGACAGTAGTGTTACCAGTCTGGCGGCGGACAATCATGGCCAGGTCTGGATTGGCACCAAATCGGGGCTGAGCCGCGCGCGGGACGACGAGTTCAAGTCATTCACCGTGGCGGATGGCTTGCGGGATGAACTGGTCACCGGGGTGGCGGTGGCGCGCTCGGGCCCGGTCTGGATCACGACGCGCGGCGGCATGTGTCAGTACACCAACGAACACATCGTGCCCTATGAGTTTCCTACCGATAGCCAGGGCCGGCGGCCGGAATACCTTGGCGCGTACGAGGACCGCCGGGGGAACCTCTGGGCGTTCGGCGACACCTACCTCATCAATTTGACCGAAGGCAAACGGTTCAATTATTTCCGCGGCAACGAAGCCACGTCGGTTCGCATCTGGAGCTTGTGCGAAGGACGAGATGGCCGGCTTTGGATCGGCACGAGCGGGCGCGGCTTGTTTTGCTTCGACGACAACCGCTTCCAGCCGGTGATGCTCGGGGAGTTGCGTTGGCCTTATGACGTGCGGGCCATCTGCGAGGATCGGGAGGGCAACCTGTGGCTGGGCACGTCGGGGGGCGGGCTGGTGCAACTGCGTCCGCAACCGGTGCACACCTTGCGCGCCAGTGTGGGCCTGCCGACCAGCCAGCCGACGGCGCTGGCGCTGGATGCGATGGGGCGGGTGTGCGTGGGCTATGCGCGGGGCGGCTTGTTTGTCAGCGAAGGCGGGCGCTTTGAGCGGTTCAGCGGCGGGCACGAAGTTCAGGATTTTGTCACGTCGCTTGCCATCGCGCCCGAGGGCACGTTGTGGGCGGGCACATTGGGTGGCGGATTGTATGCATTGGCGAAGGACCGGCTGGTCCAGTTCACGACGGCGCACGGCCTGGCAGACAACCTGGTGCTGGCGGTGTGCGCGGATCACGAGGGCGGCGTCTGGGCCAGCACCAGTGCCGGTACCGTGCATTACTTCCAAGGACAGACCGCCAAGCGCTTCGACGTCGGGGATGGGTTGACTGGTTCGCCGGTTACCGTTTTGCTCACGCGGACGTCCGGGGAAATCTGGCTGGGAGCAGAGGATGGTGCCGTGTTGCGACACGACCGTGGGAAGTTCATGCTCGCGCAGGCACCGGAAAAAGTGGAGCGCCGGCCGATTCTGGCGCTGAGCGAAGGTGAGCAAGGCCGGTTGTGGATCGGAACCGCCGGCGGCGGATTGGCATGCCTTGCCAACGGCAATAGCACCGTCTGGAACACTCGTAACGGTCTGCCCAATGATGTCGTGGCCGGCGTGGTGGAAGACGCGACCCGAAATCTCTGGCTCGCCACGAGCGCGGGGATTTATCGCGTGACGCACAGTGCCGTGACAGCGGCGCAAAGCGATCCGTCAGTGGCGCTGGCCTGCAAGTTGATGTCGGACGCGAAGACTTCCTTCGAGGCCGCGACTGTCTTTGGCGGCAGGCGGGCCTTGCAAGCGCGCGAGGGCAAACTTTGGTTTGCGACCTCGGAGAGCGTGTTGCAGGTGGATACGCGGCGAACCCAGGTCGAACAGTCGCCACTGCCGGTTTATCTCGAGAATGTCACCTTCCTCCGCCAGCCGCCCTTGCCGCTCTTACGCACGGCGACGTGGGCATCAGGAATTTCGAATAATGTGCCGCTCGATCTGTCAGGCGATGTGCGCTCACTTGAGTTCCGCTTCACGGCGCTCAATTTCACCGCGCCCGACAAAACCCGCTTCCGCCACATGCTTGAGGGGTTCGACCAGGATTGGGTGGAGGACGGTCCGGCGCGGTCGAAGCGCTACGACCGGTTGCCCTATGGTCGCTATAAGTTTCGGGTAGCGGCACATGCTGGCGACGGCGACTGGCAAGAGGCGCCGATGGCGTTCGCCTTCGTTCTACCCACGCCGCTGTATCTCCAGCCGTGGGCCATCGGACTTTATTGCGTTGCGGCCATTGCGCTGGTGGCCGGGATTGTTCGCGAAGTATCGCACCGACGATTGCGTCATGCGCTTGCGCAACTGGAGCAGCAACAGGCGCTCGAACGCGAGCGGATGCGTATCGCGCGTGACATGCACGACGAAATCGGCTCGAAACTCACCAAGATTTCTTTTCTCAGTGAACACGCCAAGGTGGATGCAAAATCCGCCGGTCCGCTCGCAGCCAAGGTGGAGTCCATTGCCGTGGCGTCGCGGGAACTGCTGCAAACGATGGATGAAATTGTTTGGGTCGTGAATCCGCGCAACGACTCCCTGGAGCACCTCGCCGCCTACCTGAGTCATTACGCTGATGAATATTTTCAGAATACGAGTGTTGAATGCGAGGTGCGGTTGCCGCGGGCCATTCCGCACCATCCGTTGTCTTCCGAGGCGCGCCACAATTTGTTTCTGACTTTTGAAGAAACGTTGAACAACGTGCTGAAGCACTCCGGCGCTACGAAGGTGAAGGTGGAGATGAACCTCACCGGGCTGGAGTTTGAAATCAACGTCACCGACGACGGCCGCGGCTTTGATTTGCGCTCCACACCCGCGGGCAACGGCAATGCGCGCGGCCAGCGGGGTGGAAATGGTTTGCGCAACATGCGTCAGCGGCTGGCCGACATCGGCGGGGAATGCATCATTCGCAGCCAGCCCGGCCAGGGCACCTCGGTTTCCCTCAAGCTGCGCCTGAATGGGAAGGCAGGCAGAATCGCATGAAGAAAATCATCACGGTTTCGATTGTGGACGACGAGGCGGATTTGCGCGAGCACATCGCCGGCTACCTCGCGGCCGCGGGCGACATTCGCTGCCTGAGCGCCTATGCGAGTGCGGAGGAGGCGCTGGAGCGGCTGCCCCAGGACAAACCCGAGGTCGTACTGATGGACATCAACCTGGGCGGCATGGATGGCATCGAGTGTGTGCGCCGGTTGAAAGTTCAAATGCCGGAAGCGCAGGTGCTCATGCTCACGGTGTTTGAAGACACGGAGAAAATCTTTCGCGCGCTGGCCGCGGGAGCCAGCGGCTATCTGCTGAAGCGCATGTCTCCGAAGAAACTGATCGAGGCCATCGTCGAAGTTCGTGCCGGCGGGTCGCCGATGTCGGCCTCCATTGCGCGCAAGGTGGTCCAGTCGTTTCAGGCCGCGCCGCCGCGCGGGGACGAATCGATTGACCTTTCCCAACGCGAGCGTTCGGTGCTGGATGGCTTGGCGGAAGGGCTCGCCTACAAACAGATTGCCGATCAGCTGGGGGTGAGTATTCACACGGTGCGGAATTACATCCGCCGCATCTACGAAAAGCTTCACGTGCAGACGCGCACCGAAGCCGTTGCCAAGTTCTTGCGGAAATGAAAAGTGAACGCTCAGGGCGCCGTGTTTCAACCGCGGTGGCCACTTTATGCCACATGACAGCGCTGGATTTGTTGCCACGTTGGTTATGGTGACTTTACGCCCAATCACTATCGCAAAACACTTCGGTCTCGCCGGCTTGTTGCTGGTGGCGGTGGGGGCGCGCAGCGAAGACGCCGCGCCGTGGAGCGTGAAGCAGGCGCCGTTGATGACCCGCTGGGCGGCGGAGGTCAACCCGACCAATGCGCTTCCCGATTACCCCCGGCCGCAACTGGTGCGCAGCGCCTGGCTGAATCTCAACGGGCTCTGGGATTACGCCATCGTTCCCAACGGGGCCGCGCCGACCAATTTTTCGGACCGGATTCTCGTGCCCTTTCCGGTGGATTCCGCGTTGTCGGGCGTCATGCGCCGGCTCGATGAAACCAACACGCTCTGGTACCGCCGCCAAGTGACAATCCCGTCCACGTGGCGCGGACAACGGGTGCGGCTGCATTTCGGAGCGGTGGATTGGCACGCGCGCGTCTTCATCAATGGCCGGACTGTCGGCCAGCATCGCGGCGGCTACGACAGTTTCAGTTTTGATATCACGGATCAACTCACGGGGAGCGGGCTGGAGGAAATCATGGTGGCGGTGTCGGATCCCACGGAAGGCGATCAGCCGCGGGGCAAGCAATCGCGCCGGCCCGAAGGGATTTTTTACACGCCCAACTCAGGTATCTGGCAGACCGTGTGGCTCGAGCCCGTGCCCGCGGTCTGTATCGACAAACTCAAAACCACGCCGGACGTGGATGCCCAAGCCGTGCGGCTGACCGTGGCGGTAAACAGCCTGGCCGAACAGCTGGCGGTCGAAGCGGTGGTGCGCAGTGCGGGCAAGGAAGTTGCCCGGGTCACCGGCGCGCCTAACACGGAACTGGTAATTGCGCTACCAACGCCGCACCTGTGGTCCCCGGATGATCCGTTTCTCTACGATCTGCAGGTGTCGCTCAAGGAAGGCAGTCGGGTGTTGGACACCGTGACGAGTTACTTCGGCATGCGGAAGATCTCGTTGGGTCGCGATGCCCAGGGCGTGACGCGCATTGCGCTCAACGACAAGTTTGTTTTCCAGGTAGGTACGCTGGACCAGGGCTTCTGGCCGGATGGCATTTACACGGCGCCAACGGATGCGGCCCTGCGTTCGGACGTCGAGTTCCTGAAGCAAGCCGGCTTCAACCTCACGCGCAAGCACGTGAAGATCGAGCCGCAACGCTGGTATTATTGGTGCGACCGGCTCGGGCTGCTGGTCTGGCAGGACATGCCCAGCGGGAACAACGCCACCGTGGAAGGCCGGCGGAACTTCGAAGCCGAACTGTTACGAATGATTCGCGGGCTGGAGAATCATCCGTCGGTGGTCGTGTGGGTGCTGTTCAACGAGGGCTGGGGGCAGTACGACACCGAACGCCTGACGCAATGGTTGAAGGCGCTCGATCCGACGCGGCTGGTGGACAATGCCAGCGGGTGGACAGACATGCGGGTGGGCGATTTGATCGATGTGCACAGTTATCCCGGCCCGGATTCGCCTCAGCCGGAATCACGCCGGGCCGCCGTGCTCGGCGAGTTCGGTGGGCTCGGGTTGCAGGTGGCGGAACATTGCTGGTCCTCGCGCTGTTGGGGTTATCTCATGCTGCCCAACCAAAAGGAGTTGGCCGCGCGCTACACACGGGCCTTCAAGCATGTCTGGGCGTTGCATCATCTGCGCGGTCTGAGCGCCGCGGTGTACACGCAAACCACCGACGTGGAAACTGAGTGCAATGGCTTGATCACGTACGATCGGGCGGTGACGAAAATTGATCCCGCCACGTTGATGGCGGTGAATCGCGGCGAATTTCCCGGACCGCCGATGAAAGTGATCCTGCCGGATGCCATGCTCGGCCGCACCAAGTGGCGCTACACGACGGAGAATCCGACTGAAGATTGGTTCAAGCCCGGGTTCGACGCCTCGGCCTGGAAGGAGGGAGTCGGGGGCTTCGGGGCCGTGGGCACGCCTGGCTCGTTCCCGAACACGCCGTGGCAGGCGAGCGACATCTGGTTGCGCACGGATTTCACGCTGGCCACGGAGGATTCCACCAAATTGCGATTGCGGGTGTATCACGATGAAGACGCGACCATCTACCTCAATGGCGTGATTGCGGCCAAGCTCAAGGGCTTCACGACCGATTACGAGGAAGTGGAGATTTCGGCCGAAGCCGTCGCCACGTTGCGGCCCGGGAACAACACCATCGCCGTCCATTGTCATCAAACCAGCGGTGGGCAGGGCATTGACGTGGGCATTCTGCTCGCGCTGCCGGAGAAGCAGTCGGAACAACGTCTAAAGAATTAGCGGGTGGGTTTGAATCAAGCCCGGATGGATCACGTCGAGGGAGTGCGCCGCCGGTCGGGTGGCCGCCACATGGAATTTATGAAGCAAGTGAAACTGGGATGTCTGTTGACGAGCATGGTTCTGCTCGTGGGGAGTGGGGCGCTGGTTTTTGCGGCCACCGTGCCGCGACCGGAACATCCGCGCCCCGATGCGTTCCGCGAGAACTGGATGACGCTGAACGGCGAATGGCAGTTTGAAATGGATCAGGACGGCAGCGGCGAAGGGCGCGGGCTGAATTCCGGAAAAGCACTGAGCGGCAAAATCATCGTACCGTTCTGCCCGGAAAGCTCATTGAGCGGTATCGGTCACTATGGCTTGATGCGCAACGTCTGGTATCGGCGACAGTTTGAAGTGCCGGCGGCGATGAAAGGCCAGCGGGTGCGGATGCATTTTGGCGGCGTGGACTATCAGGCGTGGGTCTGGGTGAATGGTCAACTGGCCGGTTCCCATGTCGGTGGCAATGTGGGATTCGCCTTCGACATTACGAAGTTTTTGCGGGCCGGGCAAAATGAGGTGGTGGTCCGCGCCTTCGATGATACCGGGAGCGGCCGTCAACCGACCGGCAAACAAACGCACACCGTCAGCGAGGGTTGTGTGTACACGCGCACCACGGGCATCTGGCAGCCGGTGTGGTTGGAGGCGGTTGGTTCGTCGTTTATCGAATCATTCTCCGTCGTGCCCGACCCGGACAACTCGCGCGTCTTCATCGAAGCCACCATCAACGGAGAAGCCAAGGACCTGACATTGACGGCGGAAGCGCTCGCTGACGGCAAGAGCGTGGGCAAGGATGTCACGCCGGCATCGTGGCGCGGCAACCGGCTGGTGGTCGGGTTGAGCAAGAAGAAGCTTTGGGAAGTTGGCAATCCATTCCTGTATGATCTGAAGTTCACCCTTGCACGCGGCAAGGACAAGGTGGATGAAGTTGCCAGTTACTTTGGCCTGCGCAAGGTTTCGATCGAGGGCCGCTCCATTCTCATCAATGGCAAGCGGGTTTTTCAACGCACGATTCTGGACCAGGGCTTTTATCCGGATGGCATCTGGACCGCGCCGAGTGACGAAGCGTTGAAACGCGACATCGAACTAAGCATGGCGGCGGGCTTCAACGGCGCGCGCCTTCATCAGAAGGTTTTTGAACCGCGCTTCCTTTATTGGGCGGACAAACTGGGCTATCTCGTCTGGGGCGAGTTTCCAAACTGGGGCTATAACTACCAGCCAGAGAATTACGCCAACGTCATCAACGAGTGGACAGAGATTCTTCAGCGCGATCGCAACCATCCTGCGATCGTTGGCTGGTGTCCCTTTAACGAAACACCCGGCTCGGCAGGTGAAATCCAGCGCATCATCATGCGCGAGACGAAAGCCATCGATCCCACCCGGCCCGTGCTGGAGACCAGCGGCTGGACGCATACCATGGCCGACGCCGAGGTGCGCGACGATCACGATTACAATCAAACCCCCGAGACCTTCAAGCGACGTTGGACAGAATTCTTTACGGGCGGTAGCAGTTCGCTGATGCCCGTGCGATACGCCGGCGGCGCCACGCAGCGACGGGATCTCGGCGTGCCGTTCTGGGTGAGCGAATTTGGCGGCATCGGCTGGGCAACCGAAGGTGGTTGGGGTTACGGCAATGGACCGAAGACGATAGAAGAGTTTTACGCGCGCTACGAAGGGTTGGTGAATGCGCTGCTCGACAATCCGGATATGTTCGGCTTCTGCTACACGCAACTCACCGACGTCGAACAGGAGAAGAACGGACTGTACTTCTACGACCGGAAACCCAAGTTCGATTTGAAGCGGCTGCACGCCATCACTTCGCGTACTGCGGCCTACGAGAAGGCCGGGCCGAAAGCGCCGATTCCCGATGCCGTCAACGAGAAATCCTGGCAAGTGCTGGTCGGTGCGGCCGCCGATGGTGAACTCGCCCTGCCGTATCGTTACACGACGACAAGGCCCGCAACTGAATGGGTTAATGACAATTTCGACGATGGCGCGTGGAAAACCGCGCGGGCACCCTTCGGCACCATTGCCAATCCGCGCACGCGCTGGGAGACGAGCGACATCTGGCTGCGGCGAACTTTCGATTGGCCTGGCGGCGATCTGGCGGAGGGGGCGCTGGTGATTTTCTACGACGAAGACACCGAAGTTTATGTGAACGGCGAAAGAATCTGGAGCCGGCAGGGATTTCTCACCGGTTACGAGATGTTTTCAGTGACCGACACGCTCAAGCGCGCCATGCGTCAGGGCAAAAACACAATCGCCATTCATACGCGGCAGACCGGTGGCGGACAGTTCATTGATCTGGCCTTGCTGGTGCGGCCTTGATTCCGGATGCAAGCGATGGATTTTGTCCGAGAAGTTTGCATGCGGAAGACCGATCGCATTTTGCGCGTCGTGGCCGGACTAGTTCTCCTGGTGACTGTGGTTTGTCATGGGCAGGGCACGTCGGCCACAAATGCAGTGCCAATGGACAAGGCGGCGCTCACCGAGTTCGTGTTGGCGCATCAGGGTGATCCCGCGCGGGGGCAGCAGATCTTTGCCGATGAAACCAAGGCTGCATGTAGTCGCTGTCACACCACCGACGGAAGGGGCGTGAAGGCCGGGCCGGATCTCTCGGCGATTGCCGACAAGTTTCCGCGCCGGGAATTGCTGCGCGCAATTCTCGAACCTTCGGCTGCGGTCGCGGTGGGTTACGGCACAACCGTGGTCACAACGCGGGACGACGAGGAAGCGCAGGGTGTTATCAAACAGGCGACGGCTTCGTGGCTGGAGTTGGTGGGCGGTGATGGCCGGCCCGTACGCGTCGCCATGGCTGACATCAAGGAGCAACGGACCACGGATGTTTCGTTGATGCCCGCGGGCTATGAAACCACCTTGCAGCCGTCCGAACTGGTGGATCTGATCGCGTATCTTGAGACGCTGCATCAGCCGATTGATTTGCGAACCCGCATTCAAGGCATGCCAGAGCGCATCCCCCAAGCGGTACGCAGCGTGGAACTCCAATCCTACTTCGATCGCGGCGTGCAACTCAATCATCCGGTCTGGTTCAGTGCATTGCCTGGTTTCACGAATCGCTACGTCGTGCTGGAGCACGGCGGCAAAAGCTGGCTCGTCGAGCGAACGCACTCCGGTGATGAGCAGACTCTGCTCGTGGATCTCAGCAGTCAGGTGCGGGTGGGCGGTGCGACGGGCTTATTGGGTATTGCGTTCCATCCCAAATTTGCTGAGAACCGCAATTACTATCTCAAGTATCAACTCCTCCGCAGCAGCCAGATTGTCACCCATTTGATCGAGCGCCAGTTCGCCGCGGATTTCAAGAGTGACGCCGGAGTTCCGCCTCGTCTCTTGCTGGAGATTGGCAGCGTGACGCAGGATCATCACGGCGGCACGATTGAATTTGGGCCGGATGGTTTTTTATATCTTGGCATGGGCGACACCGGTCCGCAGCGCGACCCGCAGGGCCATGGTCAGGATCTGGGTGTTTTCTGGAGCAAGATTCTCAGGCTGGATGTGGACCGCGCTGAGAATGGCCGCGCTTATGGAATACCCAAGGACAATCCATTCGTGGGCCGCACGAATGCGCTGCCCGAAATCTGGGCCTATGGTTTTCGTGAACCTTGGCGGTTCAGCTTTGATTCGCTCACTGGCGACCTGTGGGTGGGCGACGTGGGGCAGGATCGCGTTGAAGAAGTTACGATGGTTCGGCGGGGGGAGAATCACGGGTGGAATATCTTCGAAGGGCACACGCCCTTTTCGGATCAATACCGGCGCCCGGGCGAGAGCTATGTTGCCCCGGTGTTCAGTTACTGGCACCGGGACGGCGTGTCGGTCACGGGTGGCTACGTCTATCGAGGCCGGCGCGCGCCGCAAATTTACGGTCGCTACATTTGCGGTGACTTCGAGTCGCGCCGGCTTTGGGCGTTGACGCAGACGAATCGGTTGCTGTCGAGCATCGTGGAGATTGGTCAGGCGCCGACGCGCGTGGTTTCGTTTGGTCAGGATCATGAGGGCGAACTCTACGTGGTCGGTTATGATGCAGGGATGATCTACCGCATGAACCTCGCGACTGTGGATCCGACGCCACGGGAGGCGATCGTGATCGCGGCCACTTCAGAGCAAAACCCCGTGCTCTGGCGATACTCGCTCGAAGCGCCCACGAACGCCTGGATGAATCCAGAGTTTGATGATTCCGGCTGGGCGCTTTCGCCGGGTGGGTTTGGATCGCCGGGCACGCCGGGCGCCGTGGTGCGCACAGAGTGGCGCGCCCGCGACATCTGGTTGCGGCGGGTGTTCACGCTGGCAAAGGAAACTCCGGGCACAGAAGAGCGCGTCCTGATGTTGCGAATGCATCATGACGAGGACGCCGAGGTATTCCTGAACGGCGTCCAAGTGGCGCGCGAGCCACGTTGGACCACGGGCTATGTGGAGTTGCCGCTGGCATCAACGGCGGTTGGGGCATTGCGCAACGGTCGCAATGTGCTGGCCATTCATTGCCGGCAAAACAACGGTGGACAGTATGTGGATGCGGGCCTGGTGGAATACGTTCACCGGCAGTAAGAATTTCACGCCGGAGCGTTGTTGGTGGCTCAGTTGTTCACCAGGCGGAAGTATTCTGTGGCAAACCGAAACGGCAGTCCGATCTGATACTCGTTGTTGGTATGGATAACGGAGTTGGTCACGGGCGCCCAGGCAATGGGCGGGTTCAAATTAGTGGCTGACCACACGGACCAGTCGCCGGCCCAATCCGGCCACGTCAAGGTGATTGAATCATCGTCGCGGCCGACGCCCAGTTCCGGAAGCGGGAGGAAAACTCCCACCGTTGTCGAATTGGAGCCCGTGCCGCACGCGCTATAGGCCGAAACCCGGTAGTAATTTGACTGACCATTGATGGGTGTCAGGTGCACGTAACTGTTGGTCGGCAAATTGCCAACCAACTGTGTGAATGGACCATTACTGCTCATAGACCAATTGAGTTTGTAACCATTCGCGCCGATGACTGGCAACCAGTTCAAAAACACCTGTTGGTTGTCAGTCATCGCCGCGAGATTCGTCGGCGGCGTTGGTGGTGCGCCCGCAGCGAGACCGTATTTGCAGAACAACGCGGATTCCTCCGCGGTCCGCTGAGCATCCGTCAGAGCCGCCTCGTAAATCTTCACTTCGGCAATGTCGCCGGTGAGATAATTGATCAACGTCTGCTGGGCGCCCAACACGAGCTGTGACGGGCTGGTGAGTGATTGCTTGCCGCCGGTGGCCGTACCTTGGGCGACGCCGTCCACGTAGAGCGCGAGCGCGCCGGTGCCGCGGGTGCGCTTGAAAGCCACAACGTGTGGCTGGCTATTCGTATAGGTTGAACTCGCGGAGGCGATGGAAGTGTCGGGGTTGCCCGTGCCCGCGAGGATTTTGCCATTGGCGTTTAAACTTAGGCCAAAGTCATTTACCACGTTGGCCACCTCGCCATTCACCAGGCCTGCGCCTTGGTAATACTGTGTGCCCGTGCCGATTCCCTGACTGCTGCGAAAGACGAAGATGATGGTGAAGTCATCCTGCACTGGACGCGTGAACGCCAGGTAGTTGGTGCTCGGTGCGTTAAAGCGAACCACGGGCAGTCCGTTGATCGCGCCGGTGACATAAGTTGGACGCCGCGTGACCGTGGCCTGAGTCGCCTGAAAGCCATTGCCCGTGGAGTCCGGCCAACTGGCCACGGCAGCACCATTCGGGAGGCCGGTTATGGCATCCGCTTTTAGCCACATCACGGGTGATGGCGGGACGGGGTAGGGTGCGGCGATGCTCACTTCGTCCGAATTTTGACTCTCGCCCGCCGCATTGCTGGCGGAGACGACGTAGTAGTGGGTCACGCCTGGGATGATTGTGGTGTCGGTCACCGCGTTGAGCGGCGCTTGAATGACGAGGTTGGTGTAAGGTCCGCCGCTGACCTGCGCGCGCTTGAGATTGTAGTTCGTGGCGTTAACAGAGGAATTCCAGCCCAGTGACACCCCGAGCGGACCGGCAGCCGCGCGCAATCCGGTGGGCTTGGCAGGCGCCGGGAGCGGAGTCACCACCACGGTGCTGTCGCGCCTGACAATGCCGACGTCGATGTATTGGCCGCCACCCGTCTGGTGACAATGCACAGCCAGTGTGTTCACAGCATTCGGAATGATTGCCGCCTTGCCCGCCGCGTTGATGGCCATCAGGCCGTAAGTCGTGCGATAGCCGCTCGCGCTGGCTGCGAGGACGCCATTGATGTAAATCTCCACATCCTCATCATGGTAAACCATGAAGAACAGATTGCTGATTTGCTGGCTCGTGAGAGTGCCGGGATTAAACGTGCGACGTAGCCAGATATCGGCGGAGTTCCACGCGGTGCGCAACAAGCCGGCAGTGTTAGGCGGATTGCCTGCTCCGAAGCCGGCATTCCCGGTCAGCCAGGTGGAATCGTTGTATCCGGCGGCATACCAGTTCGCCGGTGGGGTTGAGTTGGTGTAGCGCCAGCTTTGCGCCGCGCTTTGCGAGGTCGGAACAACCGTGGTCAGCGCGACTGGAGTGCTGACCGAAGCGATGCTGGTGCGAATCCAATTCACATCTGGCTTGCGCACCTTGCGGTCGTAGGTGACGAAACCGTTCAGCTCAATTTCCACGTCGGTGATTTCGGTGTAAACGGCGGCGCTGAGTCCGCGGTTCTGCGCGAAGTCCGAAAGTTGAAAGCAGAAGTCTTCGAATTTCACGGCCAGATCCGTCCCGTTGGTGGCGGCAACGTAGCCCCAACCCGGCGCCCAAGTGTGATTCGTAATCGGCAAGCCGACGCCCCCGAACTCGCCGCAGACCACCGCCTGCACAGCGCTGGCGGGGCAACTGGGATTCGGGTAGCTGTGCCAGTCGAAAATGTCGCCCGCTCCGGTGTGACCGCCACCGCTGGCTTCGTTCACCAGCCGTGAAGGGTCGAGTGCTTTGACCGTGGAAACCAAACTGGGCGTGTTATGCTGGCCCTGGCTTTCGTTGAACACCACCCACGAGATGATCGAGGGATGATTCCAGTGGGTTTGCACCATGCGCGTCAGTTCGGTGAGGAATTGATTAGTGAGAATCGGTTGCGGATTGCCGGTGTAGGAATTCACACTCGGCATGTCCTGCCACACAAGGACGCCGAGTTTATCCGCCCAATAATACCACCGCGAGCGTTCCACCTTGATGTGCTTCCGGATCATGGTGTAACCGTAAAGCTTCGTTTCCTCGATGTCGCTCTTGAGCGCGTCGTCAGTGGGCGCGGTGTAAATGCCGTCCGGCCAGAAGCCCTGATCGAGCGGCCCAAACTGGAAGATGAACTGATTGTTCAACAGCATTTTCACGAAGCCGTTGTTGGTCGCGAGGCTGATCTTGCGCATGCCGAAATAGCTGGTCACCGAGTCCAGTTTGGCCACGCCGTTAGACAAAGTCAGTTCGAGATCGTAGAGAAACGGATTCGTGGGCGACCACAGCGTTGGACTCGGTACAGGCAGCAATAACTCTGCACCCGGCGCGCCCGAAATGGTGCTTATGATATTCGTACCAGCACGGGCAATCGCCGTTACCGTCAGGCCGTTGGTTGGACCGGTCAGGGTGGTGGTGAGCCGCAGTTTTTGCGTTTCGATGTCCGGCACCAGCTTGAGACCCGCAATGCTGTTTGTGGGAACGGGCTCAAGCCACACGGGTTGCCAGATGCCACTGCACGAGGTGTACATGATGCCGCCGGGATACAGCGTCTGTTTGCCGCGCGGAATCCCGGCGGCATCCGTCGGATCGTAAACGCGCACGATCAATTCCTGCGGACCATTGCCGGTGATTCGGGCGGTGATGTCGTAAGTCGCGGCGTCATAACCGCCGCGGTGCAGGCCCACGCTCTGGCCGTTTACGAACACTTCTGACTCCCAGTCCACCGCGTCGAGGTGCAACAGGATGCGCTTTCCATTCCATCCGGGCGGTACTGTGAAGAGGCGGCGATACCACGAGTGCACGTGATATTGCGCGATACCGGAGAGCGCAGATTCCATCGGAAACGGGACGAGGATCTCCTCGGCCAGCGTCTGGCCGGTTGGCGGAGATTGATTGGTAGCGCCAGCCTGAAACTGCCAGAGGCCGTTCAAATTCAGCCAATCAGCCCGGACCATTTGTGGTCGCGGATACTCGGGCAGCGGCGCGTTAGTATCCACGAGTTGCGCCCAGTCCGTCATCATGGGCGCATACTTAAGTTGCCAGGCGGCGGCGGAAGCCCTGCTTAGCATGAGCACGGTGACCAAGAACAGGGCGCTGACGATGCGAATCGGGTATCCAGTCAGCCACGGGTGCGGAAAAGGGAGATCGACCGGGAGGTACGACACTTTCATGGTTGAAAAGTTATCATCCATTCGCGCTGCCCGGCACGTGCTTTCCTTGTGGCCATTTCATGCCACATGACACCGCCAACATGGCTTTTATAGTTGTTCCATGCTCCAAATCTCAACGCGCGTGAATTCCTGCCGTAAGTACCGGGCGGGTAGCCAACGTTGTTGATTTGGAATCCAACAACCCAACCTAAGCGAATGAAAACCTCTACTACCCCCAAGTTCCGGTCCCTGATGCGAATCGGAGCTTTATCCCTGCTGGCCGGCTTGACGGCTTCCGTAAGCCAGGCTGCGGACATATTCTGGACCGGCCCCAGCGGTAGCTACACCAACACCACCAGCTGGGCTGGCGGCGTCGTGCCCGGAGCGGCCGACAACGCCATCGCCACAAACGGTCTGGTTAATGCCGTGCAAATCAATGTCGGGGATCCAGATTGGACGGTGATCGACCTCTCAGCCGGCGGCGTTACCAACGGTGCTGGCGCCTTTGTGCAGAACGGCCAGACGGTGAATGTGAACGGCTGGATGTTGATCGGATCGGGCGCTGACGGCACCGGGAGTTATACGCTGAATGACGGCACGGTGAACATTCTGGGCGGCCGGTTGTTCATGGGGGATCGCCCGGGCAGCTCGAGCACGTTCACGATGAACGGGGGAGTCATCAACAAGACAGGCGATTTCGTCATCCTCGGCGACGGCGGTTGGAATGGCAGCGGCGCCCGCACCACGGTCTTCAACCAAAACGGGGGCGTCATCAATTCCACCTCCGAGTTCATTATTGGCAACATCCCGTTTTCGGATGCGACCTATAACCTCACCGGCGGCACCAACAACACAGGCAACTGGCTTTCGGTAGGCCGATTCGGCGGCAAGGGTAAGCTCAACGTAAGCGGCGGCGTCATCAACAAGACCGGCGGCGGTAATTTTTACGTCGGGGAAGGTGTTGGAACCGGCGAATTCAATTTCTCCGGTGGCACCATTAATATTAACAGCGAATTCTGGGTCGGCAACGGCGGCACTTGCATCGCCACGCAGAACATGAGTGGCACGGCCTCCATGACGGTTGGTAACTGGATTGCCATTGGCCGCAACGGCGGCGCGGGCACACTCAATCTGACCAACGGCACCATCACCAAGATTGGCGGTGGTAATTTCGCGATCGGTGCCGGCGGCGGGGCCGGGGCCGGTCTGGTCAATCAGTATGGCGGCTCGATCATCAATAGTTCCAACACGGGAAGTTTCACCTACGTCGCCGAGAACGGCGGCAACGGCACGTGGAACATGTACGGCGGCACGGCAAACCTGGGTGTGTTGCAATTCTGTCAGGGTGGCGGCGGCTCCGGCACATTGAATCTCAACGGCGGGGTGCTGAACGTCAGTGAAGTGAACTGTGGGGTCGCCTTCGCGAACAGCACATTCAATTTCAACGGTGGCACGCTCCAGGCCAACGCGCACAACGCGAATTTCTTCAGCGGAATCGGTACCGTCAACGTGGAAGCAGGCGGAGTCGTGATTGATTCGCAGTCGTTTGACGTAACGATGGCGCAGCAGCTGCCTGACAACGGATCGGGCGGTGGTTTGACCAAGCTTGGTTCGGGCACATTGACGCTATCGGGAGCCAATGGTTATGCGGGGGCCACGCTGATTAACGCCGGCACGCTTGCGGTTACCACGGATTCGGCCGCGGGCAGCGTTGGCGGCTACACGGTGGCCAGCGGTGCGAAAATGAAGGTTAGCGTCGCATTCGACGAAGCCCAGTTGAACACCGCCAGCGTCACGTTTAATAGTGGCGCCACGACGTTGGAAGTGGACTTGGGCGCCTTTGGCAATCCGTTGGCCGCGCCGGTTAACCCTTCTGGTGCGCTGGCCGTTAACGGCACGGTGACCATCAATCTCATCGATACCCTGCCGCAGCTTGGGCAGTTCCCGTTGATCAAGTACGGTTCAAAGTCTGGCGCCGGTAGCTTCGTGCTCGGCACGCTGCCATTTGGCGTGGTGGCGAACATCGTGGACAATGTCGGGAACAACTCGATTGATATCAACATCACCTCGGTGAATCTCCCGCGCTGGGACGGGCAGGCGGGCGGCAACTGGGACATCGGACTCACCACCAACTGGGTCAACATTGGTGATGGCCTGCCCACCTTCTATGGTCAGGGCAACGCCGTGGTATTCAACGACAGCGCTGCGGGCACGACGACCGCCAATCTGGTGACAACGGTCAATCCGACCAGTGTCACGTTCAATAACAGCTCGCTGAACTACGCGCTGGTTGGTTCGGGCAGAATCAGCGGCTCGACCGGTTTGAGCAAATCGGGCACGGCGGAAACCCAGGTGCTGAACACCGGCGGGAACAATTACACCGGGGCCACGACGATTTCGGGCGGTACATTGACGGTCACCAATCTGGCCAACGGCGGATCGGCCAGCGCCATCGGGGCCTCGTCCAGCAGCCCAACCAACCTGGTTTTGAGCGGCGGCACGCTCAAGTACGCCGGCCCGGCAGTGACCATCAATCGTGGCTACTCCTCCACCGGCGGCGGGATTGAGACCGCCGACAATCTGACCCTGAGCGGCACGCCAGTCATGACCGGCGGCGGCGAACTTCGCAAGAGTGGTCCAGCACAGCTTGCTTATACTGGCACAGGCAGCAACGCCCTTTCCGGTTATCTGGTCGGGGGTTCGACCTATCGGATCGCAAACGGCAGCGTGCTGCTGGATGGCTCCGCAGGGTCCCAGACCAACTTCGCGCGTAATTTGCGGCTCGGACTTAACGATGGCATCGATACCGCGAATACTACGATGACGCTCACCAATACCACCTTGGATGTGCGAAATGGCTTCACGATCGGCGAGAATAACAATGCAATCGCCACGCTCAACATTACCAACAGCACCGTGTTCCATCGCGGCAGCGACGCGAACGCGTTTGTCATTGGCATTAACGAAAACAACCCCTGCATCGGTGTCGTCATCGCCAACAACAGCACGCTCAACCTGAATGGTGAAGTGTGGATCGGCCAGCGCCCCAACGGCATCGGCACGCTTGCGCTCGGCAGCGGAACGATCAGCATATCGAACTGGTTCGCGATCGGCCGCAGTGGCGGCAAAGGCACGGTTAACATGACCGGGGGCGTGCTCAACAAGAGCGCCAACGGGAATTTGATTATTGGGACCGCCTTCCAGAATCCGGCCGGCGGCCTGCCGGCGGGAACTCTCAATCATAGCGGCGGCACGATCAACTGTCAGAATGAATTCTGGTTGGCCGAAGGCGGAGCCGCCAGCGGCACCAACAACATCAGCGGCACTGCGGTGCTCAACCTCAACAACTGGATGTCCATTGGCCGTGGCGGCACGGGCGTCGTCAACTTTACCAGCGGCACCATCAATCGCGCGGGCGGCGGCTCGGCTTACATCGTCGGCGATAATGGTCGTGGCATTCAGATTCAGAGCGGCGGCACGCTAAACTGCGCCAACGAACTCTGGATCGGCCAGGGCGGCTCGGGCAACGGCCAGTATGATCTGAGCGGCGGAACGGTTACGATCAACAACTGGGTCGCCATTGGCCGCGGCGGCGGCATCGGCGTGTTAAACCTTTCCGGCGGCAGCATCACCAAGAACGGTACGTCCGGAAACCGCTTCATCATCGGGGCGGGAGCCTCCGGTGTCGTAAATCAGACTGGCGGAAGCCTTAGCAACACCGTCAGCGACCTCTACCTCGCCGAAAACAACATCGGCACTTGGAATCTGTCCGGCGGTCAGGCGACCACTGATATTATCCGCTACGCCATCAATGCCAGCGGCCGCGGCACGCTCAATCTGAGTGGCACCGCGATCTTGACGGCTGGCGGGTTCGTTCATGGTAATGCTTCTGGTATGTCCACGAACAACTTCGACGGCGGCACGATCAAGGCCCGCACCAGCAATGCCAGCTTCATGCAAGGGTTGACCGAGGCGAATATCCTGGCGGGCGGTGTTACGATTGACACCGACGTCAATACCATCGGTATCGGCCAAGCGCTTCGCGATGGTGGCGGTGCGGGTGGCTTGACCAAGAACGGCAGCGGCACGCTCCGGCTGAATGGAGTCAACACCTACACCGGAACCACATTGGTGAATGCCGGCACGTTGGGTGGCTCTGGTACCATCGCTGGCCCCGTGACGGTTGGCGGCACGGCCACCCTTGCGCCCGGCAATTCCGTCGGCACGCTCACCGTGAACAACAACGTGACGCTGGGCGGCGCCACCGTTATGGAAATTTCCAAGGACGGCGGTGTACCTTCCAGCGACTTGCTCGCGGTATCGGGGAATCTCCAATACGCCGGCACCCTGGCCATTGTGGTGACGGGCACGAACGCCCTGGCTTACAACGATACGTTCAACCTGTTTGATTGGGGCACGCGGAGCGGCAACTTCTCTGCCATTACCCTGCCGGCAGGTTACTTCTTTGATGTCTCCCAGCTGAACGTTGACGGGACCATTCGCGTTATCGGCGTGCCGCCCATGATCAACTCCACTTCCGTCTCGGGCGGCTTTTTGACCCTGGTGGGTGCCGGCGGACCGCCTGGTGCCAGTTACACCTGGCTCACCGCCACCGACGTGGGCGCTCCGGTTTGGACGACAAACAGTACGGGCACCTTTAATGGCAGCGGTGGTTTCTCCAACGCGTTTCCGATCAACGTCAGTGAGCCGGCCCGGTTCTTCCGGCTGCAGACTCCCTAGCGTTGACGGGTAAGTGGGTTGGGTGGTTCAGGGGCGGCTCCGCGGAGCCGCCCCGCTTCGTTGCGGGTCAGGTTGTGGCCATTTCATGCCACATGACCACCTCCGGGTTAGGACTTACCTTGAGTTAACGCCGAAACAGTCCAAGTCAGGCAGGATTTGGCTTCGGCAACAAACCTCTGAATATGAAACTCAAATTGCATCGCAACGGTTGCACGGCGACGCGCGTTGCGGGCGGGCCGGTGGCGCGTGCCTTTACCTTGATTGAGCTGCTCGTGGTCATCGCGATCATTGCCATTCTGGCGGCCATGTTGTTGCCGGCGCTGGCCCGGGCCAAAGCCAAAGCCAAGCAGACCCAGTGCATGAACAACCTGCGCCAGGTCGGCATCGGCACTGCGATGTACCTCAGTGAGTATTCGAAGTACCCCGGTTGCATCCGGGTGCCGCAGTTCTATTACACATGGCCCAATCGCATTTTCACCCAGATGGGCACTAACCGGGCTGTATTTCTCTGCCCGATGACCAAACCGGATTATCGCTGGGAACGGCAGACTGGAAATCCGAACCGACTGGGCTCGGTGATCGAGGATGGAACATTTGACCAAATGGCGATCAAAGCTGCGGATGGCGGTGTCGGTTCATTTTTTTCCTACGGCTACAATGACTGGGGCGCCGGTCCGGTCACCATGGACACGACGCAGCAACTGGGACTCGGAGGTGACGTCAATCCGCCCGGTCAGCCCGAGATGCGCGAGAGTCGCATTTTGCGGCCTTCCGACATGATCATGTTGGGCGATGCAAAGACCGACGGTGCCTGGGATGGCAACATGGACCCGCAACAAAAGAATCAGTGGCCCTCCAGCCGTCACGGCGGGCGGACCACCTTGATGTTCTGCGACGGCCACGCGGAGGCGGCGAAGCGGGCGCAGGTGGTGGATCCCGCCAACGAGACTTGGGGCCGGCGCTGGAACAATGACAACGTGTATCGCAACTATACGTCTGACGGAACAAAAGCGGAACGCGAGCAGGTTGACGCGTTCTAATCGCACCTCTCACCTTGACCGCGGTTGCTGATCGCTGAATGCTTTTCAACACATGACTTCCACACCGTACTCGTGTCGGCCATTCGTTCGACTGGGCCAGGCAAGCATCCTTGCCGCCGCCACCCTGATAAGTGTTCATGCGCAAACTCCGCCATTACGCCCGCCAGCGGTGCCGCTGGTTGCCTGCGACCCCTACTTCAGCATTTGGTCGCAGGCCGACAAGCTCACCGACGTGGATACCACGCACTGGACCGGCAAGCCGCATCGGTTGACAAGCACCATCACCATCGATGGCCAGACCTTTCGCACCATTGGCAAAGACCCGGCCGCGGCCCCCGCGTTGCCGCAGACCGGCGTTGAAGTGCTGCCGACACGGACGATTTACACATTCGCAGGTCAGGGCGTGCAGCTTACGCTCACGTTCACCACACCCGCATTGCCGGATGACATCGAAGTTCTGTCGCGTCCGGTGACTTATGTGGAATGGAATCTCAAGTCCACGGACGGCAAGGCACACAAGGTGGCGCTGAGTTTCGATGCGAAGGCGGAGATCGCCGTCAACAATCGCGACCAGCAGACCACCACCTCCAGCAGCACGCAAGGGAAGTGGGTCATCACCAAGACCGGCTCGGTGGAACAGAATGTCCTCGGCAAACGCGGCGATGACATCCGCATTGACTGGGGCTATCTCTACCTTGCCAAGCCAAAGGATTTCGCCACTGAACTCAAGGTCGGCAGCAAGCCCGTTTCCCGTTGGCTGATGCTCGCGTATGACGACGAGTATTCCATTCAATACATGAAGAAAAATCTGCGCCCCTACTGGCGGCGCAACGGCGATGATGCCCTGGACTTACTCAAAAAATCGGCCGCCGAGTATGAACGCCTGTTGAAACGCTGCGAAAAATTCGACGCGGAACTCATGGCCGATCTCCAGAATGCTGGCGGCGAGAAGTACGCCCGGATTGGGGCCCTGGCGTATCGCCAGTGTTTTGCCGCCGGCAAGTTCGTCGCCGACGAAAATGGCCAGCCGATTTCCTTCTGCAAAGAGAACCACTCCAACGGTTGCATCGGCACCTCCGACGTCTTCTATCCCATGGCGCCACAATTCCTGTTGTTCGGTCCGTCTGTGGCCAAGTCTTTCCTCGTGCCGTTCATGAACTACGCGGCGAGCGAGCGCTGGAGATTCCCATTCGCGCCGCATGACCTTGGCACTTATCCCATTGCCAACGGCCAGGTATATGGTGGCGGTGAGCGCACGGAAGAAAACCAGATGCCGGTCGAGGAAAGCGGCAACCTGCTCATTCTGATGGCGGCGGTCGCCGAGATGGAAGGCAATGCGGACTTTGCCGCGCTCTATTGGAAGCAGCTCGAACAGTGGGCTGAGTATCTCAAGGCCAAGGGCTTTGATCCGGAAAACCAGCTCTGCACCGACGACTTCGCCGGCCACCTCGCGCACAATGTGAATCTCAGCGTGAAGGCGATTTGCGGTCTCGGCTCGTTTGCCAAGCTCTGCGAGATGCGGGGCGACCAAGCGAAGGCGGACGCCTATTTCAAACTCGCGCGCGAGTTTGCGCAGCGTTGGGTGAAGGAAGCCGATGACGGCGAAAAGTTCCGACTGGCATTTGATCGGCGCGGCACTTGGAGCCAGAAGTATAATCTCATGTGGGATCGGGTTCTTGGCTTGAACTTGTTCCCGGCGGAAGTGGCGAAGAAGGAGATGACATTCTATCGCAAGATGCAGAATAAATACGGCTTGCCGCTCGATAACCGGCAAACTTATACCAAGCTCGATTGGATCACGTGGACCGCCACGCTCACGCAGAACCGCGCGGATTTTGAGGCGCTGATCGATCCAGTGTACACGTTCCTCAATGAGACGCCGGATCGCGCACCGATGCCCGACTGGTATCAGACGAAGTCAGCGAAGAAAGAGGGCTTCACCGCCCGGCCGGTCGTGGGCGGCGTGTTCGCGCAATTGCTTTACGACAAAACCGTCTGGCAGAAGTGGGCGAAACGCGACAAGACCAAGGCGAAGAATTGGGCGCCCATTCCGAAACTGCCGGTTATTACCGTGATCGTTCCGGCGGCGGACAAACAGGCGGCGAAGTGGCAATACACCACAGCGCGACCCGCCGGCGAGTGGATGAAACCAGACTATGATGCCTCGGCTTGGAAGGAAGGCTGGGGCGGCTTCGGGACTGATGGCACGCCCGGGGCGTTTATTGGCACGATTTGGAACACCAGCAACATCTGGTTGCGGCGGGAGATCGACGTTCCTGCGGCCACGCTGGCAAATCAGCAGTTCTGGCTGCATCACGACGAGGATGTTGAAGTTTATGTCAACGGCGTCCTGGCGTTTAAGACCAGCGGTTTCGTCGGGACCTACGATGCGTTTCAGCTGACGAACGAAGGGCGAAGCGCGCTCAAGCCGGGCAAGAACCTCATCGCCATTCATTGCCGCCAGACGACCGGCGGCCAGTATGTGGACCTGGGACTGGTGACGGTGCAGGCGAACTGACGCATGTCAGGCTGGTCCTTGCGTGGGCTACCAATTACGAGTCCTGATGCGATCATCAGGGCTCGTTTTACTTTCGAGGCACAGGAAAAAGTCTGTTTGTGATTAAAGAAAATCCCGCAGGATGCGTCTGAGATTCGTGCAACTGGCAAATCACATCCTTCTGCTCTCGCTCGCCGCAACGACGGCGACTTTCGCGGCCACCAATCCACCCGCGTTTCCACTCGACCCAAACCAGCTGCTCGAGCGCACGTGCTTTCAGACGGGCGAAGCCTGGAGCGAGTATGGCAATCTCCGTTCGGATGTCGCCATTGTGTATGGCATCGACGCGAAGCTGCCCGAGCGCATCAAGAGTTGGCGCGACCGCGGCTATCGTATCCATGTGATGACCGGAGTTTCGTGGGGCAACTATCAGGATTTTCTCTATGGCCGGTTTGACGGCATCAATCACGAGGACGAGGCGCAGACCGTCAGCGACGGTCGCAAGAGCAGTCATGGCGGCGATGTCTATTACATGTGCCCCAGCACAAACTTCGGGAAATTCCTCTGCGTCGGGGTGCAGCGCGCTCTCGATGCCGGCGCGGAGGCGATCCATCTCGAAGAGCCGGAGTTCTGGGTCAACGCCGGTTACTCCGAAGGGTTCAAACGCGAATGGCGCTCGTACTACAACGAGGAGTGGCAGCCGCCGCACAGCTCAGTGGACGCCCAGTGGCGGGCGTCAAAGCTCAAATACTTCCTGTTCCGCCGCGCGCTGCAACAAATCTTCGACTACGTGCAGGATTACAACCAACGCACCGGCAAGAAGGTCCGCTGTTATGTGCCGACGCACAGCCTGCTCAATTACGCGCACTGGGAAATCGTCAGTCCAGAGTCCAGTCTCGCGCGGTTGAACGGGTGTGACGGTTACATCGCGCAGGTCTGGACCGGCACGGCGCGCGAGCCGAACAAGTATCGGGGCAAGGTGAAGGAACGCACCTTTGAGACGGCGTTCCTCGAATACGGCGCCATGCAAAATCTCGTTCGCGCCACGGGCCGTACGGTCTGGTACTTGAACGATCCCATCGAGGACAACCCGAACCACGATTGGGAGGACTATCAGCGGAATTGGGAATCCACGCTCGTCGCGTCCCTGTTGCAGCCGGAGGTGTGGCGCTACGAAGTGTCGCCCTGGCCCGAACGCGTGTTTCGCGGGCGTTATCCGCGCTCGAAACCGCGGGATCAACGGCAGTCCATTCCGCCCGCGTATGCCACCGAACTGCAAGTGGTCATGAACACGATGAACGACCTGAAACAGGACCGCGTTGAATGGGACTGTGGCACCACCGGCATCGGTTTGATCATCAGCGACTCGTTGATGTTTCAGCGCGGTGCTCCCATCCACAGCGATCCACACCTGAGCCACGTTTACGGACCCGCCTTGCCGTTGTTGAAGCGCGGCATGCCCGTCGCGCCCGTCCAGTTGGAGAACGTGACGCTACCCGGCTATCTCAAGGACTCGCGCGTTCTGCTCCTGAGTTATCACGGTCAGAAGCCGCTTGAACCGGATGTCAATACGAGCCTCGCCACGTGGGTAAAGGCCGGCGGAGTGCTGGTAGTGATTGACGATGATTCCGATCCTTACAAGCGGGTCACGGATTGGTGGAACAGCAAAGGAATGAACTACGCCACGCCGCGGGAACATTTGTTCGAACAACTTGGCCAGGGCAAAACGCCCGATACCGCGCAAAGCGAATGGTCGGTCGGCAAGGGCAGTGTGAAATGGCTGCGCGAAGACCCGGCGAAATTGGCCAACACCACCAGCGGCGATGAACTGATCGCAGATACCGCGAGGCAAGCCGTCCAGCGCGCCGGACTCAAATGGCGGGAAACCAATTATCTATTGCTGGAGCGGGGTCCTTACGTGATCGCTGCCGGTTTGGACGAGTCCATTTCCAATGCGCCCAAGACCTTGCGCGGGCGCTTCGTGAATCTGTTTGACCCTACGCTGCAGGTGCGTGAGTCGGTGACGATCGAGCCGGGCAAGCGCTACTTCCTGCGTGACCTCAATGCGACGAAACCTGGCACGCCCCGCGTGTTGGCGTCCGCCTGCAAGGCGCTCGAAACGGGTCGCGACAAGAAGTCTGTGACCTACACGGTGGAAGGCGTCGCGCGCACGCCCGCGGTCGTGTTGCTGCAGACGAAAACCATGCCGCAGACGATTCTCCTGGATGGGCAGCCAGTGCCGGACTTTGAGTGTTCCAGCAAGGAAGACCTGCTTTGGATTCGATTTGAGAATGAATCCCGCCCGCGCCCGCTACAGGTCAGGTTTTGAGGTCCTTGTGATCGCTGTTTGGCGCGGTTTCCCGTCAAGTGTTAACCTATTCAAATGGATAGTTTTGGCGCGTAGCAGTTCTCAAATGTGAATTCGTGCGGTAATCTCCCCAGTAATCAATGATTAATTCCGCGCCTTACCACCCTCAAAAGTTGCGCAAGGCGGGTGGTGGTTTGGTCAAATTCCACAATCACATGAATTCAATTTTGAAACTGGCGCTCGTGTTGGGGTGTTGTCATGTCGCCGGGGTTGCAGCCGTGGCACAGGGCGGCGGGTGGACGCTGGTGTGGGCCGATGAGTTCAGTCAGCCCGATGGCAGCACGCCCGATACGGCCAAGTGGGTGCGGGAAACGGGTGGCGGCGGCTGGGGCAACAACGAATGGCAAACTTACACAACGACGAATGCCACGGTCACCAACAACATGCTGGTCATCGAAGCTCGCCGGATCGTGAACGGGCAAACCACCAACTACACTTCCGCCCGCTTGAAAACCCAGGGCAAGGCGGCGTGGACATACGGTCGGATGGAGGCCCGCCTCAAGATTGCGCGCAGCCAGGGCATCTGGCCGGCGTTCTGGACGTTGGGTACAGGCATCTCCACGGTGGGTTGGCCGGCGTGTGGGGAGATTGACATTATGGAGAACATCGGGCGCGAGCCCACCATTGTTCATGGGACGGTGCACGGTCCGGGCTATTCTGGCGGCGCATCCATCGGGGGCCCGTACTCCCTGCCGGGCAATCCAGCCTTTGCCGATGACTTTCATGTTTATGCCGTGGAGTGGACGACCAATCTGATCAAATGGTTCGTGGATGGGCAGCAGTATTTCAGCGTGACACCCGCCAGTTTGCCCGGCGCATGGGTCTTTGCCCAACCGCAGTTCATCCTGCTCAATGTTGCGGTGGGCGGCAACTGGCCCGGTTATCCTGATAGCACGACGGTTTTTCCACAGCGCATGCTCGTGGATTATGTGCGGGTTTATTCCGGCGGCGCCTCGAATCCACCGCCGACAAATTCGGGCGTTCTCATCAACGGGAGTTTTGAAACCGGCTCGCTGTCGCCCTGGTTGGGCAAGGGGTTTTGTTGTGCGAATCCCGCTGGCGGCAACATCATGGACACGAACGGCCTCGTCTGGGATCCAAATCTCAACGGCAACAACAACCAGGACATCAAGAATCCCGCCGTTGGGACTTACTCTTGCAAAGTGTATGGAAACTTTAGCGGTAGCCCCAACAATCCAGGGTTCTATCAGGATGTGGCGGCGTTGCCGGGTTCGTTGTGGACGGCGACCATCAAGGCGCGCACGCAAAACACCGATTACATCCGGCACAGCAATCAGGCGGTGGCCGAAGTGACGTTTCTCGATTCGGTGGACAACCCGTTGGCGAAGTACACCTCCGCCGTTTTCAATACCAACACGCCCATCAACACTTGGATCAGTCTCGATATAACCAACCGCACTTTGCCGACCGTCGGCACGACCAACCGGATGCGGGCGCCCCCCGGAACCTACAAGGCTCGCTTTGAAGTGACCTATTCGCAGCTGCTCTACGAGGTGGGTTCGATTTACTTCGACGAAGCGAAATGGGAGGAAATCCCGGTGGCGCGGCCTGCGTTGGCAGCCACACTCAACGGCCTGGGAAACCTCCAACTCTCCTTTGCCACCCAGTCGGGGGTGAATTATCAAGTGCTGGGCAAAAGTGCGCTGGGTGATCCGGCCTGGGCGCCCCTCGATTCTTTTTCAGGTGATGGCCTCACCAAGACCCTGTCCTATCCCGCGAATTCCCCGGCACGCTTTTTTTCCGTGCAAGCGTGGTGAATCTGGCCTTCCCTACTTGGTCCTTGAATTCCCGACGCGGTTTGCGTCCTTCGATGGCCGTGCAATCCCACCTTGTGCTTGAGTCCAAAGCGAGTTGACAATCCTTGGGCATTCGGACACAAGCAAGCTTGTAATGCAGCCCGGGTCCGTCAGGTGCTTTCAGCTGTGACGAAAATTTATTTTGCGAATTTTCCGTATCGCTCCGGGCGCATCAGACGCCGGGAGCATCTCTGGCGGTGTCTGTTGTTCGCGGGGCTTGGTTTGTTCGCACCTGGGCTGGTCCGGGGACAATCCAACGAACTAAAAACCGCGGCGGAGGTGCGGCGGCTTCTGCCCGAGCAGGCTGCCAAGCATCTCCCGGTGCGTTTCCAGGCCGTATGCACGTTTCACGATGGCGCTCTATTCTCACGCTTCGTGCAGGATGAGACGGCGGGCATCTATCTGCAGGCGACCACCAATATGCCCCCCTTTGGCCCCGGTGACCTCGTGGAAGTCGTTGGGGTGACGGACGCAGGTGAATATGCGCCAATTATCCAGTTACGGTCCGTGCGGGTGGTCCAGAAGGCGACTTTTCCCACGGCAAAGCCGGTGGCGCTCGAAGAGCTAGTGAGCGGGCGCGAGGACAGCCAGTTCGTGGAAGTGGTGGGCACGGTGCGGTCGGTGCGCTACGAACGGGAATCGGAATACTATCTGGTGGACGTGGCCATGGGCGGCGAACGTTTCACCGCGTACACGCGGCAACTGCCAGTGACCAACACGCAGGAATTGGTGGAGAGCGTGGTGCGCGTACGGGGCGTTTGCTCAACGTTGTTCAACCGGCAGCGCCAATTGTTTGGTTTCCGCCTGCTGGTGCCACGAGCTGATGATTTGCGGGTTGAAAAGTCGGCAGCGGCGAATCCCTTCGACATCCCGACACAGGAGATCAGCAGTCTGTTGCGTTTCACTGCCCAGGGCACTTTTGGTCCCCGCGTCAAGTTGGCGGGGCGGGTGGTGTTCTTTGAACCCGGCGTGGCCTTGTTCATCCAGGACGACAGGGAGGGCCTGCACTGCCAGACCCGGGAACGGCTCGCCGTGCAACCGGGTGATTACGTCGAGGTGTTGGGCTTCCCCGCCAAGGGCGAATACACGCCAGTCTTGCAGGATGCCATCTACCGCAAACTCGGCTCCGGCCCGGGGCCCGAGCCGTTGACCATCAATCTCGACGAAGCGCTTGCGGGCACTCATGACTGCAAGCTCGTGCGCATTACCGGTAAACTGGTCGAACACACCAAACGCGGACGGGAGCGATTTGTAGTGCTCGAGAAGGACGGATTCATCTTTTATGGCTACCAGGCCGCTGCGGAAGCCGGAGTCGGCTTTACCCCGGCGGGCGTCGGCAGCGAGGTGGCCTTGACGGGCATCTGCTTGATCGAACGCGGCAGCAGCTGGTGGGCGGGCGAAGGCTGGCGGGCGAAGGCCTTCCGCATCCTGCTCCGCTCGCCCGAGGACGTACAAATCCTGCGCTCGCCGCCGTGGCTCAGCGTGCGGCGGGTGCTGTGGATGGCCGCGGCACTGGGCTTTCTCGCATTTGCCGCGTCGGCCTGGGTGGCGGTCTTGCACCGGCAGGTTGCGGAACGGACGCGCCAGTTGGAAAAGCAAATCCAGGAACGCCAGCGGGTGGAGCGGCAGCATCTCATCGAACAAGAGCGTACCCGGGTGGCGCAGGATCTTCACGATGAACTTGGCGCCACGTTGACGGAGGTCAGCATGCTCGGCTCGCTGGTGCGCACCCCATCGCTACCAGTTGAGGCGCGCGAACGGTATCTCGACAAACTGGCGGCAGTGTCGCGCGCGGTGGTGGCCACGCTGGATGAAATCGTCTGGGCCGTGAACCCCAAATACGATTCGGTGGCCTCGCTGGCCAGCTACTATTCGCTCTTTGCCCAACGATTCCTGAATCTGGCGGGCATCGCCTGCCGGTTGCAGGTGGCGGATGCGTTTCCGGCACGGCCGCTCGATTCGCGCCTGCGGCACGGGGTGTTTCTCGCATTCAAGGAAGCGCTCAACAACGCGGTGCGACACTCCGGGGCGTCCGAAGTGAAGATAGCGATGGATGTAATCGGCAACCGGCTGCGCATCGCCGTGGTGGACAACGGCAAGGGGTTTGGACTGCAAGACGGCTTGCCGGGCAGTGATGGGCTCGCCAGCATGCGGGCACGCATGAAGAAACTGGGTGGCGAGTGTGAAATCGTCAGCGAGCCCGGGCGCGGCACGACGGTCGAGCTGCGGTTGCCGCTCGGGGAGAGTGAACCATGATCAAAGTCGCCATCGTCGAAGACAACAAGACCACGCGGGAAGGGTTGGAGACCATCGTCAATTTGTCATCCGACTTCCGGTGCGTGTGTACCTGTTCGACCGCCGAGGAGGCGCTGGCGGTGCTGCCCAGGCACGCGCCGGAGCTGGTGTTGATGGATATTCAATTGCCGAACATGTCGGGCGTCGAGTGCGTGGCACAGCTCAAGGAACTGTTGCCGGCCATCAAGGCAATCATGGTGACGGTATATGAGGACCCCGACCGGATCTTTCGCGCGCTCCGGGCCGGAGCGTCGGGCTATCTGTTGAAGCGTTCTGCGCCGGAAGAGGTTTTGAACGCGATGCGTGAAGTGCACCAGGGCGGTGGCGCGATGAGCGGCGAGATCGCCCGCAAGGTCATTGGCTATTTCCGCGAGCAAACGACCACGACCGAGGAGGTGGACCGCCTCACCGCTCGGGAGCGCGAGGTGCTCGAACTGGTGGTCCACGGTTTTTCCAACAAGGAAATTGCCGAGCGCCTGAGTGTCACCGTGGCGGCTGTACGCTGGCATCTCAAGCACATCTACCACAAGCTCCACGTGCATTCGCGCACCGAGGCGGCGCTGAAATTTCGGCCTGCCAAATAGTTTTCTGTAGCGGACAGCTGCCGAGGAGTGGTTTCATCGTTCCTGCACTTTGTAGCTTCACTGTCAACGATTTGTGCCGCTACTTCGCCAGGGCCACAACGACGTCATGAGGGTTTGCCCGGAAACTATCCACTTAGGGAGCTAGGCGACACGCGAATCATGGCTAGGCTGTAAAAGTCACTGAGATTGCGATCAACAAAACCTTAATCAACCCCTCAAATGAAGATTAGCGTTCAACTGCGCGAGTTTGGAAACGGCCTCGCTTCAATTCTGAAATGTTCCCGGCCGAAACGCTGGGCAACGAATATCGTCTCCACGGTCCTGCTGACGACCGCAGGCGCTGCCTCGGCCCAGATCGTGCAAGTTTATGCCGATCCGGCCAAACCTTTTGTCGGCTGGATGAACGTCTTTAACCTGCCTGCAGACGGCGGTGCATATCAATGGAACAGTGGATGGGGTGGGGCGGATTTGCGCGCGGTGTTTTCGAACGATTTGTTGACATTGCGCCCCTGCACGAACGTTTCCAATCCTGCGGACAGCTATTGGGTGAAGCCGGACGGCAGCGGGAACAAGCTGATGGACGCCAATTGGTATGTCGAAAACGACACGCTGCTGAATACCAATGTCAATTTTTCCGGTAATGTAGTGGACTACAAACTGACCACCAACTACACCTGCACGGCGTTCATCAAGGTTTTCAACGCTTCGTACAACGTGCTTCAAGCTGTGACAGCGCCTCTGACCAACGCGAACATGTTCTTCAATCTCAGCCTGTCCGCGACGAATGCTGGAGCCGCACACGTTCAATACGGTTTCACCACGGCGGGCGCGAATGCACCGTGGACAAACAACCTGGATTCGGCTGCCTACATCACCATCCGCACCAACTCGCCCAATCCCAAAAACGCCCTCGTGAACCCGGGATTTGAATCTGGCCTGGCGGGCTGGACGGCCTATAACAATGGCGGCAACACCGAGACAGCCGGCAATACGTATTACAACGGCGGTAGCGGAGTGGGGGCTTCCAATGTGCTGGTTTATGAGGGGCTGCGCGTGCAAAAGGTTTACCCATTGTTCAACGGCGGCGCGAACTACAACGGCGTTTATCAGGACGTGCCCACGGGCGCGGGCTCAACCTGGTCGGCGACGGCCAAAGCGCTAACGCATCAGCAGGATCACATCGGGGTCTGGGATAACTCCGGCACGAATCAGTGCTGGATCGAAGTCACGTTCCGCGATGCCGATAATAACATCCTGGGCGAGACCTTCCGCTCGCCGATCATCGACAGCCTGACTCCTGTCGATACCTGGATTGACATGCAGGTCACCAACCACGTCGCCGGGGGATATGTGCTGACCGCGCCCCCCGGAACCACCAAGGCGCGTTTTCAGGAAGTCTATTTCCAACCGTTCGGCTACGCCGGTGGCAGCGTTTACGCGGACAAGATGGAGCTGAACAATCTCACTCCTTCCGATCCCAACATCACCGGGTTGCCGATCAGCCAGACCAAACTCGTGGGTGAAACCGCAGTATTCACGGTAGTGGCCACGGGCCAGACCGCGTTGAGTTATCAGTGGAAGACCAACGGCGTCAATCTGGTCAACGGCGGCAACATCTCCGGCGCCACCAGCAGCACCCTGACGCTCGCCAATGTGCAGAAATCGCAGACGGGGGTTTATACCGTGGACGTCACTGACCAGGCGGGCACGCTCTCAGCCAGCGCCACGCTGACGGTGAAGACCTGTGACGAGGCGGTAAACCTGGTTGATAACCCCAGCTTCGAATCCGGCAGCTACGCACCTTGGTCAACGTTCAATGGCGGCGGCCTGAAGACCAACGAACAATTCTGGGCGGGCATCTCAGTGACCAATTACGATGGCACGTGGGGCAGCGTTGTCGAGAACGGTGGCGAGTGGAATGGGGCGTACCAGGATATTCCTGCGGCACCCGGCCAGATTTTTACGGCTGACGCCTGGTTCTTCGAACCCTCCACCTATCCGCTTACCGAAGGGAATTGGGTTCAACTCGAAATCCAGTTCCGTAACGGTGGCACGGTGCTGCAGCAGTACATCTCCCAATTGATTGGCACCAATAACCCGGGGCGGCCGCTGGACACATGGTACAATCTGCCCGCCACAAACGGCACACCCGCAGGTTTCCCGATGTTCGCCTCGACCAACTCCTACTATTTGGTGGCGCCGGCCAACACGACGCTGATTCGTTATCAGGTTACCATGCGGGTGGTCAGCGGTTCCGGCGGGATCCTGTATGACAACATGCATTTGCTACGGAAATTGCCGGTGACGGTCACTTCCACCCGGGTTGGCCCGGACATCCAGCTCTCGTGGCTGAGTCAGTGCGCCACGGGCTACAAGCTGGCCTACAAAGACAACCTGGGTGATCCGTGGACGGAAATCGGCAGCCTGATACCGGGCGACGGCAGTGTGAAAACCGCTTCGTTCCCCACGACACTCGCTCGCCGGTTCTATAGTGTCATAACGAAATAGGCGATGGTTTCGATTCCCGGAGACCGGTGACAGACCGGCTCCGGGATGAATCCCAACGGGTGCAACTCCTATGACTCGCACATCAACCGCCCGTGACGAATCCGGTTTCACGCTGATTGAACTTCTGGTCGTGATCGCCATCATCGCGATTCTGGCGGCGATGCTTCTGCCGGCGCTGGCCAAGGCCAAGACCAAGGCGCAGGGCATCAGTTGCATGAACAACCTCAAGCAACTGCAGCTCGGTTGGGCGCTCTATTCGCTGGACAATGTGGAGAAGATCGTACGCACCGCCGGCATGGATCAGTTGGTGAGTTTTGCGAACGATCCCGCAGGCCTGCCGGGCGGTTCAAGATCCCAATGGGTGCTGGGCACGATGGATTCCCTGCCGGGCGCGACGAATGTCTTGTTGCTCCAAGGCGGGTTGCTTTACCCGTTTGTCAGCAATCTCGACGTCTACAAGTGTCCAGCCGACCGCAAGATCATCTCGAACCAGCGGACGGTCCGCAGTATGGCGATGAATTGCTGGATGAACCCGGTGAACACCTGGAACAACGTCATGGGCTATGGCGGCCCGCGCGAGCTGCGCGTCTTTCGCAAACAATCCGACATCAGCCGGCCGAGTCCTTCTACCTGCTGGGTGATGATCGATGAGAATCCGAAGAGCATTAATGACGGCTGGTTCGTTTGCGATCCGAACAACACCGGCACGTGGCCCGATGTGCCGGCCAGCTATCACAACGGCGCCGGTGGACTCTCTTTTGCGGATGGCCACGCGGAGATCAAGAAATGGCGCGACCGCACAGTGTTGAACCTGCCCAACCCAGGTGCTGCGAAGGATCCCAACGCAAGAGACTTGGAGTGGTTGCAGGAACGCACAACCAGCACGGTCCAATAACGATTGAACCACTCCTAAATTGGGCAGCTGGTGTGCTGGTTCAAATGCGTTGCTCAACACATAAAATGAGATTCTGGCTGGCCAGTTTTGCCGGAGGGAGAATGCTGTTGCACCTGATGTGCCTCAGCCGGGGTGGGGACTGGCGTTTTCACTCCGCAGGGGTGCGACGCCAGTTTCGCGGTTGTTGGGGCAAGTCGAACCTTCATGATCGCCACGCATCCGGATTTACCCTCATCGAACTTTTGGTCGTTATTGCCATCATCGCCATTCTCGCCGCGATGCTCCTGCCGGCGCTGGCCAAGGCAAAGGACAAGGCCAAAGCCATTGCCTGCCTCAACAATAACAAGCAGATCGGGCTGGCCTTCACGATGTACGCCAGTGATAATCTGGATTACTTACCGCCGCTCAACACCGGCACCTGGCCTACGGTAACAGCAGACTGGTGGTTTAGAATCCTCGATAACGCGAAGTATCTTACCAGCAGCACGACCTCCAACAACGTCTGGCGCTGTTCGGTGGTCAAAGACACCGATATTGATCCGGCCACGGCGGCGTATTTTCGTTCGCCGTGCGAAGGATATGGGCCGCTCGAAGGCAACTCGCTGACTACCGGAATCATTCGCTATGCGAAAAATTCCAACGGTTCACCGTTGGGGAGCATGAAACTCACCCAGATCCGGCGGGCCAGTCAGATCTGGTTGATCGGTGACGTCGGTTATCCAAGAGGTGGATTGACCACCGACAAGATGCCCGCCGCCTATTACACGGAGATCACCACCAAGCAGCCCATGCCCAACATTGGTTGGACCTTTGCGCCATTCAAACAACCGGCCGCCCGGCATTATGGGCGCGCGGTGTTTTCATTTTGCGATGGCCATGCCGAGAGCTGGAAATGGCAGGACCTGCGTCAGAACAAAAACGACGTCTTCGCCGTCGATTCACTTTAGCCACAAATGCACACAAGGGGATACATCATCTGGGTTGCGCTCACGGTGGCCATCGGCGGATTTTTGCTCGGCTTCGATGCCACGGTGATTTCCGGCGCCGTGCCGTTCATCAAGGATTATTTCCAGCTCACCGGCACCAGCGGCGATCTGAAGCTCGGGTGGGCGGTAAGTTGCCTCGGCTGGGGCGCGCTCGGTGGCAATGCGGTGGCCGGATTCTTGGGTGACAAATTCGGGCGCAAGAAGGTGCTGCTCTTTACGGCCTTGTTGTTCGCCGGTTCGGCGCTGCTCTCGGCTTTCGCCACGGATTTCACCACTTTCGTCGTCTCCCGTATCATCGCCGGGGTGGCGGTGGGCTGCGCGATTCTCGTGGCGCCGGTTTACATCGCCGAGATTTCGCCTTCGCACCGGCGCGGCAGCCTGGTCTCGTTCAACCAGCTGATGATCGTCATCGGCATTTCAGCCTCGTTCTTCTCCAACTATTTTCTGCTCGAAACCGGCAAGAACAACTGGCGCTGGATGCTCGGGGTGGAAGCCATTCCCGCCGTGCTTTACTTCCTGCTGCTCTTTGCCGTGCCGGAAAGTCCCCGCTGGCTGTTCAGCCGCGGGCAGACCGAACCGGCCCGGGCGATCCTCACCAAGTCCTGCGGCGCCGACCTCGCGGCAGCGGAGTTGCGCAACATCGCGCAGAGTTTCCAGGAAAAAGTCGCGGGCGTCGGCTTCGGGGCGCTATTCGGTCGGCGCATGCGCTTTATCATGTTCATCGCCCTGGCCATCGCCTTCTTCCAGCAGATCACCGGCATCAACGCCATCTTCTACTACCTGCCCACGATCTTCGTCCAGGCCGGTGGGGGCGTGAACGCGGCTTTCAAGCAGGCGGTGCTCGTCGGGTTAGTCAACTTGGGCATGACGCTCGTTGCGATGCGGTTCATTGACCGCTTGGGGCGCAAGCCGTTGTTGGTGATTGGTACGGCGGGCATGGCGGCCTCATTGCTGGCTTGCGCTTGGGCTTTTCACGATGCCAGGTATCAGATCACCGAGAAGTCATACGCTCTGCTCGAATCCGCCAAAGTACCGGCCGACTTGGTCGCCGACCTCAAGGCTGCGGAAAAGCCGGCCTTCAAGACCGACCGGGAATTCACTGCCGCGTTGACCGCGCGATTCGGTGAGGAACGAATCAAACCGCATCAGGAAGCGCTGGTGACGGCGGGCCTGAACATCCGTGCCTCACTGGTGCTGTACGCGATCATCGGCTTTGTCGCGTCGTTCGCGATTTCGCTCGGCCCTGTGATGTGGGTGCTCCTCTCTGAGATCTTTCCCAACCAATGCCGCGGCGCCGCCATCTCGCTCGTTGGTTTCTGGAATTCCGTCGTCAGCGCCACGGTGACGATGATCTTCCCGTGGGAACTGACGCAATTCGGCTCGGCGGGCACGTTCCTCGGTTACGGCCTCATGGCTGTGGCCGCGCTTGTTTTTGTCGTGATTTGGATCCCGGAAACCAAGGGCAAGACGCTCGAGGAACTCGAGCAGCAACTTGCCCGCTGAGAAATATCGTTGAAATGAATTCGCATCCTAGGGCGTTTTGCCATGGCTTGAATCTTGTATTGGGACTGGCGCTGTTGGGCAGTTTGTCAGCTTGCCGCGAACCCAATCTCACGACCAACGCCCGGGCCGTCACCCCCGCCACGCCGAAGACCGAAATCCGCCAGGCGGACGGCCGGTTCCAGTTGCTGGTGAACGGCCAGCCCTTCTACATCAAGGGCGCGGGGTTGGAATTCGGCAGCCAGGAACAACTCGCCGCGCACGGTGGCAATTGCTTCCGCACCTGGCGCACCGAGAATGGCAAGGAGTCCGGTCAACAAGTGCTGGATCGTGCCCACCGCAACGGTCTCTATGTGGCGATGGGGTTGGAGGTGGCGCGCGAACGACATGGTTTCGATTACGATGATCCCGCCGCTGTCGCCCGCCAATTAGCGGAACTCAAAGGCGAGGTGTTGAAGTACAAAGATCACCCCGCCCTCATTCTCTGGGTGCTGGGCAACGAGCTGAACCTGCGGGCGACCAATCCC
>Ga0315912_10000611_pt1 | contig 60102 bp, 49 predicted proteins | sample VfabasoilMG_FD_204469 | JGI IMG/M metagenome (GOLD analysis project Ga0315912, IMG submission 204469) | Garden soil microbial communities collected in Santa Monica, California, United States - V. faba soil | ecosystem: Environmental > Terrestrial > Soil > Garden | place: USA: California...
CTAGACAGCCGGAGGCAGCCCTCTCGGAGGCTTGATGGGCAAGTTATCCGAGGGGGCTTCGCTTTGTCCCCTCAGCTACCGTGCTCAGGAACACTCGGAAAGCCATCGGGGATCGTGGCGCTGGTGATCTCGCGGACGTCCAGGTGCGTTCGGTCAAGCGGGCTGCGCTCACCTGGAAGCCTGCGGCAGTAGGGAACGGACTGTTCTCGCTCGAGGTGGACGAAATACGCGATGGCCACTCCCCCACACGCCTGCCAGTGGAAAAGCTTTCGGCGAAGTCGCCGCTCATCTCGCTGTCGTCCAAGGAGCACCTGCTCTTACCACCCGAAATTGCGGAGGCGGCTCGCGTTGCCCGGCAGAATCGGAACAAGCAAGAGCGCAACGTCGAGCGCGACCCGACGCGCCTGCTTCCTCCCGGTCATACCTACGACAGCATTGATTTTGGCGAGTACAGCGATCGTGTTTTGGGCTTCGAGACGCTTCAAGGCGGCGATCAGACGCCGGCACCCGCAGCGGGGGTTGCTTGGTACCAAAAGGATCACGACGCCAGCCTTCCCACGCTGACACTTCGGCTCACGAATCTTGATGGTAGTTCCTGCGAGCGCACGATCGCCAAGGAAAAGGTGCGCAGCATGCTGCCCGACGCTCGCGAAGCGATGGATCGTGCAGGCAGCATCAATATACTCGGCCAGTCCTTTCTGGCCGATGCTGCGCTGGTTGAGCAGCTGGAGCGTCACTCGTCTGAAGCGGCGCGCGGCACGAACGCCTCGGCCTCCCCGCCCGCGGCGTCAGAGCCTGCGGCATCGCCAGCATCTCTGGTCGCCGCCGTCATTCGCGAGAACGAGCGCTCTGGCGCACTCGACCCCCTCACAGCTGTGGCCAGCGTGCCGTGGCAAACCCTGGATAGCGTACTCCAGTCCAACATCAAACTTCAGGAGCACCAACGCCAAGGCATCGCCTGGCTATGGAGTCACTATCAAGCGCACCGCAGCGGTGCCTTACTGGCTGACGAGATGGGTCTGGGCAAGACCCTCCAGATTGGCAGCTTCTTGGCGCTCCAATCCCTGGCTGGACGTGAAGGCGACCGCCGCCGCTCCACGATCATCGTCTGCCCGAAGATCTTGGTTGAAAACTGGCGTGCGGAGATGGAGCGGTACTTTACGCCTGGCACGCTGCCGCATACGCGTGTCTTGCGCAACGATTGGCTGCGAGCGGGGGACGCCGACCTGCTCGATGCCCTTCAGCCGTCCTACTTTGTCTTGTCCTATGATGCCTTCGCCCGATACCAGCAGGACCTATTGAAACGACAGTGGGCCAGCGCAGTTCTGGACGAGTCCCAGAATATCAAGAACCCGGACACGTACCGCGCGCGCGCCGCCCGTGGATTGAAGCGCACGTTCGGTATTTGTGCTACTGGCACCCCTGTCGAGAACCGCCTGCGCGACCTGTGGACTCAGTTCGATTTTCTCAGTCCTGGCGTCCCATTCAGTACGCCCAGGGCGTTCTGCGACGAGTACGAGCGCGTAGATGACGGCACGACTCGGCTGCGAGCGGCACTGAGGTATCCGTCCCCCTCTTCGCCGGTGCTGCACCGGGAGAAGCGAGACGTTCTCACAACGTTGCCAGCGCCCACGGTGGAGGTCCATTCGCTGTCAATGACGCGCGAGCAGGCCACCGAGGAACAGCGCATCGTCCGCACGGAGAAAGAAGCCCTGAAGATCCTGGGCTCCCTGCAGAAGTTGTATCAACATCCCGCTCTGCTGCGAGCCAACCAAACACAAGCACTGGATCCGAACGCAGCCATCGAGGCCAGTCCGAAGCTGCAAAAGTGCATCGAGCTGCTGCAACGAGTCCGAGCCGCTGGCGAAAAGGCGCTGATATTCACCCTCTGGTGTCAGATGCAGGAGCTTTTGGGAGACGTCATTCAGCACAGTTTCGGATTCCGTCCGAACGTGGTGAACGGTGCTTCCAATCAGTCTGGGCAGTCAAAGAACATCTTAAAGCGCTTTTCGCAGGTCGAAGGCTTTGGCGTGCTCGTCATGAGCCCAATCGCGGCAGGCGCTGGGCTAAACGTTACCGCCGCCAACCATGTGATCCACTACGGTCGGTGGTGGAACCCTGCGAAGGAGGATCAGGCTACCGCCCGGGCGCACCGCATAGGCCAAACCAGAAACGTGCATGTCCACTACCTCGTCTTGCATGACCCAGACGACCCTTCCTTGGGCTTCGATAGGAAGCTGCACGACTACGTGGAGCAGAAGCGCCAGACCGCGTTTGACTTTCTCGCGCCGGTGGAAGCTGAAGACTTCGAAAGCGTCGTGGCGTCGGTCTGCCGAGAGGGCGCGCAGCCATGAACACGCTTGCGTTCTTGGCGATGCTCGAGCCAGTCGTCCAGTTGGTAGTTGCGGCCTTCGCAGCTATGTCCCTTTCGGTGGTGCTCTGGCAATTGTGGCGATTCTCCGCTCGTCATCGCCACGTCGAAGCGCTATGCGCGATCGATCTCGGCTGGGAGCCCAGCTCGACACCGGAGCTGCACAAGTATCTGCACTCGGCACGGGACCGTGTCGATGTGGGAAGCGACCGGCGCTTTCTGCTCTCGATGTCTCGAGGCGAAATGCTGAAGGAGTTGGCGGCGGGCGCAAGACCTCTCCGGCTGGGCGGGGTGTTCACGGGAATCGCGTTGTTCCTGACCTTCGTGTTGATCGGGTACGTGCTCGTCACCGACATGCGAGGGGCTCTCCAGAGTTTCAGCAAGGCCGGAGTTGGCGCGCCAGGACAGGGTGCGCTGGACGAAGCCTCGCGTCGTTTGGCGGCCGGCGTGGGCGGGCTCGGCGCGAAATTCTTCATTTCGGCAACGGGGATCTTTTTCACCGTAGTGTACGCTGTGAGCGAGGTTTGGCTCGACGAAAGGCACCATCGAAAGCTCGCGAATTTGGAGCGAAGGCTTCGCAGCGTCTTTGCATCCCCCAGCGAGTATGACGGACTCCTGCAGCGCCGGCAGGCCGATGTGCTCAGTGAGATTGGCACGAAGCTCGAGCGGCTCGGCAGCATCGAGGTGACGATCCAGAATCTGTCGAACGACGCCGTCCACCACCTCAGCCAAGTCATGACCAAGGACCTTGGTGAGCGAGTAGAGAGCATCATGAGCCAGGCCCTCGATCGCGTAGAGGTCATCGCCGGTCGAGCCAAGCAAGGCCTCTCGGACGATCTTCAGAAAGCCATGGCTGTCGCGCAGCAAGCGATTCCCCGCATCGTCGCCCATCTGGACGCCATTCGCAGCGAGGTCGCGCAGCAGGCACGGTCTCCTGTGGAGGAGCTTCTCAAGCAGTTCAGCAGCGCCCTGAGCGGAGGGTATCAGCAGGAGACGGCACAACTCGGTGTCGCGCTGCGCCAACTCTCGGCCGCCGTTCCCGAAATGGCGCGCAGCCTCGAAGCGGCAGGGCGACAGGTGACCGATACAGTCGCTGAGGAGCAGAAACGCGCTCAGGGCATGCAGCAGAAGCTATTCTCGGACATGCGCGAGATGTTTGCGCAGCTCGAGCGGCAGCAGTCAGCCATGGGGGACCTCGTGAAGCAGATCCAGGGCGAGACCGTGGCAACCGCTGCAAACCTGGGTAGTAAGCTCAAGGAGCAGGTGGACGCGGCGGCCTCGGGTTTCGCGCGGGTCGCGTCGACGCAGACCGATGCGATGAGCCGGCGTTTCGATTCAGTGCTGTCGACCCAGCAGGCCGTATTCACCGAGCTGGAAAGCCGGGTAAGCCTGATCGCCGAGGCTTTGGGTCAGGCCGACAAGGCGCTGGCGAGCTCTGCCCGCCAACTCCAGTCTTCGGCGCAGCATCTCGAAGTGGCGGGAGCGACCGCGGACAAGAATCTGGCGGCAGCAGCCTCTGTCGTCAACGCAGTACGCAACTCGGCAGAAGTTCTGAACCACACCGCAGTCAGTACCCAGGCGTTCCTGGACCAAGCGAAGCGCGTCGTACACGAGTCCATGGAGCGCGCCCACAAGGAGGCTGAGCTCACAAAGCAACTCCAGGCGGTGTGGCCCGGGCTACTCGACCAGTATCTGAAGAGCTTTCAACAGAAATCAGAAGCGTTGTCCTCCTCGTGGGAAAAGACGCATAAGCAGGTCGTCGACGTCACCGCTGGCGTGGTGGATCAACTGCAACAGCCGGTTGACGAGCTGTGTGACGCCGTCAAGCGGTTGGCCGAGACACAGAAGGCCAACCACGCGCGATGAGCTCGGACGATGACACCAGTCTAAGCCATTCGACCACCGACCTCATGTCGGGCGTGGCCGTTACCTTTCTTCTCATAGCCGCCATCTTCATGGTGCAGGCGTTTGCGGCACGGATTCGCGAAGCCGAGTCCGAGCGCAAGGCGCAAGAACAGCTAGCGCTGATCCAGGCTCAAGATCAGGATGCGCGGAGCTTCCTGAACCTACTCCAGGAACACTTTGCGAAGGATGATGCGCTGCGGTCCGTCGTCGAGGCCTCGTACGATGCTCAGGTAGACCCTTATCTACTTACGCTGACGCTCAACAGGGAGAGATTCCTCTTCGCCTCCACGCAGTGCGACCTCAGCGAGGATGTGAATCGGGCTGTTCGTGATGGCTTGCGGACGGCGGTGAAGGTGGTGTGTTCCGCATCCGACGCACGGAATCAGCTCTTGTCGATCAATCTCGAAGGTCACACCGACGTCAAACCGTTCTTTCCGCGACAGGCACAATGCGGTGCTGTGCCTACGCGCTGCGTGGACGCCGCTGATCCACAATGCGCCGCCGTGGGTTTCGAAAACAACGTCCGTCTAAGCGGTGAGCGTGCCCAGCGGCTCTTCTTTGTTCTGCGTTCCACCGTTGGAGATGATGCTGACCTCGCTCAGTGCCTCGACCGTTGGTTCGTTGTCTCGGGGCGAGGCCAGGTCGAAGCGACGGGCAGCGATGAGGAAACGCGACGGCGCGATCGCCGCGTAGTGCTCCGCATTCGCGTCCGAGCCGGCGCTGCTCTGGTCCCCACAGTGTCTACCGCCGACGCGAGGCGGCAATGACGGCGACCTCCGACTGGGTTCGAAGGATGGAGGACGCGGCGCGGTCGTCCCTGAGCGCTGATGCCACCAGCTGGGCGAATGCGGAGCGTGCAGTTCGCCTCGACCGGGCGCGCATGGATGAACTTGGCGAGCGAGTCGATTCCCGGGGCAACGCATCGGTAGGCGCTTCTCCGCAGCGGCTGAAGGAGGAGGTCCATGCCGCCGTCCTGCAGGGGCGGTTTCCCGACCTAAATCGAAGAAAGCTTCGAATCGCAGCAAACCTCCAGTTCGAGATTCCGACTGCCAAGTTGAGGGACCTCATCGCGGCCCGGCCGGAGAGCCACGTCATGCTCCTCGAGGCCTTTTGCAATCACTGGACCGACCATCGGGATCACCCTCGGCGGAAAGAACTGGCGGAGTTGGTGAAGCTGGCTTCACACCGCGCGGGCGCTCTTGATCTCACAAGGCGGGACGCCCCTTCCTACCTGGTGGGCAAAGGGGAAACGGAGCTTACCGTCGTTCTCACGCGTTTGCAGGAGCGGTCCGGTTGTCGTCCAACCTGGCAGTTTACATCGGAAGCGGTGGCCGAGTGGATAAAGACCACCGCCTCCAACCGAAGCGCCGTCATCGCTTGGGAGCAACTGAAGGAGAGCCCTCGAGCGGCGATGCGGGTACTGCCGGCGTTGCAGAATAGAACCTGGGTCGATGGTTGGCCCGTTGGGGGCGGAACAGCACCGTCATACACGCAGGTGACCGCCGTTATTGCTCTGCTTCGAGGTTTCATTGATCAGCAGTGTCCCGTGGGCCATGCGTTCATTGACAAGCTGCTCCGGTTCTCGAGGTTCGGCGATCCTCGTCTACCTCCCCTTTCAGAGTACTGGAAGGATCTGCGCGCCAGGGATAGGCGGCTTTTCGACGATTTCTCCACGCTACTGGTGAAGGATGACCTCGCTCTCTTCTTCCGGCACGCGATGCGCGAGAAGGAGCGTGAGGAGTTCTGGCTTCACTATTTGCATCACATTCGACGAACAATCCCCGTTCTGTCGAAGGATACTCGTGCAGAACTCCGCCGAGTCTTGGGAGGTACTGAGCAAGGCCTTAGTGTGCTGAAGAGGACACGGGTCGCGGAGCGCGGCTCAATCAGTGCGTTCTGCCTGGTATTCGACGATTTGGTCGTCGTCGAGTTTTCAGACACCGGCAACGCCGCATATTTTTATCGGAGAGATGCCTTTGAACGGCAGATATTCCCGGAGCACATGGTCGTGGCAAAGTCGGTAGATCTGAAGCGGACGGATGTTGAGCACGACAGGCTGTTGCATGGCCCCAATTGGCAGATCAAGGCGGTCAAATTGCTGCGGAAATACGGAGTCAACTGGCCGGAGGGCGGCGGTGGTCACCGCCGCGAGTGGTGAAGGGCGGAAGCGCATGCGCGAGGTATCGCGAGCGGAGCGCTGCCAACCTTCTACTCAGTGAAGATGATCCCAGATGGCGCGAGCCTCACCGCGCCTCCAACCGCACCACCCAACTCTCCAGCTCCTCCGGCGTCACCGTCGCCCCGTTCAACAGCTCGACCAGCTCTGCCTGGCGTGGCTGCCCGAACACGACCCGGTAGATAGCGAGGCTTCTTTCGAGTCGCTGGAGCTGGGCTCCCTCCCGCGACAACGAGAGCAGGGGCACCACGCGCTCGACCTTGTGAGGCCCTGGCGCCAGCCAACAGGGGGTGAGCTCGCTTTCCCCCGGGGCCCTCGAGCGTTCCGCGAGGTCGAACAGGAGCGACCAGGGGTCGGTTCCGGGAACCCATTGCTCGAGCAGTGCGGCGCCGTGCCGTTCAGCGACGTTCTTTCGCACGGCGTGGCCCTTGTAGCGGTGGACTCGCCCTTCGCGTTGTTCGAGGTCGACGGGGTTGCCCGGCAGGTTCCAGTGCCAGACGGAGTGGCACCAGGGGTGGAAGTCGAGCCCCTCCTGACCCACGGACGTGCTGGTGAGGACGAACGGATAGAAGGGGGACTTGAAGGCGTCGCGGACCGCATCCTCGCGCACGTTCTCGGACCCGCCGCCGCTCGAGCGCGCGCCGCCGTAGCGCAACGCGAAGTGGGTCCGGAGTGCCGCTCCCGGCGCAGCGTCGATGCGGTCGGAGCCGGCCGCGTAGTAGTCGGGGTGTACGGTGGAGGTCTTGGTGGTGAGCGCGCTGGCGGCGGATGCCGTCACGCGGCGCGCAATCTCGTCGGGGGTCAGCGCCGACCACGCCTGTGGCTCCCAGAGCAGGTGCGCGTATTCGTCCAGCACCGCCTGCAGATTGCCGTCGGCGGCGTAGTGCAGGGTGCTCCGCCAATAGCGGGTCGTGTCTCCGCTCTGAAGCATTCGAATCACTGCGGGCTGATTGAAGAGCGAGCGGAAAGCCACTGCCAAGGACGCTGCCAGCTCCCGGCGCACGGGATCGCTCACGCGAAACCCCGCCAAGGTTCGCGCCCACACGATCGCCGGGCTACCGCAGGCAAAGTCCACCAGCGTGTCGAGCAAGTCGTCCGGAAAATCTCCGAGCTGGATTTCGCCGCGCAGCAGGGCGAGCGCGCGCGCGACGTGCGCCTGGAAGCCCGCTCCCGGTCGGACGGCGTCCTCCTCTTCGTCGAGGGTGTCGTCATCGGCGGCTCGCTTGCGGGCCGCAAGATGGTTTTGCTCGAGCTTGTCCAGGAATTGTATGGTCGCCGCGGGGTCCTCGTCGAGTAGGAGCAGCGCGGCCCAGTACCACGACGGGTCTGGTCCCAGCGAGGTTACCTGCGACTTCAAGCTCGTGAGCAGTGGTTCGATGCGTTTTCGAAAGGCAGCCCGAATGTCCTCCCGCTCGCCCCGCTCCAAGGAGAGGGGATGAAGGGCCGCAAGGCGTAGGCAAGGGAGCTGGAGCGCGAGCGTAGTCATGCTTGCCGCCCGTCCATCGGGCGCTGCGAAGCGCAGCAGCTGCGAGCGCTTGTCGGACAAGTCCCCGTAGGCGAGCGGGCTCCGCCCCTCGGCTGCGTTCACGCAGCGTCGTTCGACCTCGTAGCTGAGCAGAGCACTGATCGCGTCGGGCACGACATTCCAGCAGGAAAACAGGAGCTTCTTGGTAAACTTCGCGTTGTGTGCCCACGCCCCTCGCAGGGGCCAATAGGGCAAGCTGGGCGGAAGCCAGAGCATCCGCCACTGGTCGCGGCCCAGGCTCTCCTCCGCGAGCAAGCGGAATCGGGCATTGCAGGGCTCGATCGCGGCGAAGGCAGCAATCTGGCTGGAGTCGAGGTGCGTTGGGGCCTGCGGCGCAAACGCCGAGCGCAGGGGAGCTTCGGCACAGTTCTTGGCAAAGCTTCGTTTGAACTCGTAGTCCTTGGCGAAGTTCAAGACGTAGGGGGCGCTCTTCCAGAGCTCCATGAAGTCCCGGCCGTCCAGGTGTCCGCGCAGCCGCTCGAGCGCAAGGTACTGCTGGACATCGGGCGCCTCAACAGGCGCATTGAGCCTCCGCTCGCAAACCATGCCGTCGCGAGCTTGGGTGGAGCCCACCCGTTCTTGCCGGCACATGACGCGGAGCAGGGACGCTTGCAGCCGTTCACGCGCCGAAGCGACGATACGCGAGCCACCAGAAACCGCAGCCATCAGCGCCTCCCGATACGCTCGAAGCGTGGTCTCGACCTCGGCGAAGTGGCTGGCGTCGTCGACCAGGAACTGGAGCGTCTGCAAGAAGTCGCGGTGGTGATCTTCGGTCGCGCTCTCCTCGCTGGTCGTGAACATGCGGTAGGGCGTTGCAGACAGGAGCAGCAGGGCGACCCGCTGGCCTTCTGGCGTGCGATACGAGAACAACTGTTGGGCGAGCTCCGTCTCGGCGGAGGGCTCGCTGTCGCCCGTGGTCAGTAGATCCTTGAAGCGCTGGAATTCGTCCAAGATGATCAGGTCGGGCTGCACGGTGTCGATGCAAACCCGGGCCAGCAGGTTGCGCAGCTCGCCGATCAGTCGGTAGGCATTCGGGACGGCATCCGCAGCGGCGCGACCATCGACGCGCGCGAAGGCGGCCTCCATGGTCAGTAGGCGTTCGTTCAATTCTGGGCGTTGCTCGAGTGCTTGGTGGAAGCGCCGTGCTGTTTCCGCGTCAATGGCCTGTTCGTGCCTTACCAGCTCACGCCAGCGCTCCCTCCCGACCTGCCCTTGCAGGAAGTTGGTCAGCCATCGACCCTCTCGGCAGGATTGGCGGAGCAGTTGATGAAGTACGAGGCGTTCCTGCTGGATGCCGCCGCCGCTCGTGCGCATGGCGGTGCCGGGCGTCAGGGAGATGAAGTTCAGTCGAGGGTGGAGGCGAGCCTTTTGCGCGGGCAGCAGCGTGAAGCGAGTGGCCTCGAGCACACTTCCGCAGTCAGTACCGCCGATGCGCAGCTTGTGGATGTTCTCGCGGGCGAGCGCCGCGTTGCTGCACAGGTAGATGATGTCGAGCTGCGGGACCTGGTCCCAGTGTCGATCGACAAACTCCGCCACGACGCCTCGCGCCACGAGCGTCTTGCCGAGCCCGACTTCGTCGGCCACCAGGAAGCGGCGGGACCCGTCCGGGGCGAGCAGGCGGCGCACGACGTGGTCCACCGTCCGGCGCTGGAAGCTTCGGAGCGGTCGGAGCGCCTCCTCCTTGTTGGGTCTCGGTGAGCTTCCCGTCATTGGGCCGCCTCCGACGCAGTGAGATGAGGCTCAATGGCAGACCAGAGTTCGCGAACCTCGTCGGGGATCGGAAGCGGGTCTTCCGCGCCGGTGCCGGTCTGCGCCATCAGCGAGCGTAGGCTGAACAGACGCCGCGGATCGCGATGAAGCGCACGCAATAGGGCCTCGAGGAGCCCGGAAGAAGACGTGGCAGCCGTCGCGTCGCCCGACTCGCGAAGGGCAGCACGGGGCGACAAGTCGCTCGCGCCCAGGCCATCGCCGAGCTCCGCCAGCAGGCAGTGGAGGTAGCTCATAAACGCGGCTCGATCCTTGATGATGCTGCGCGCGATTCGGGCATCTCGCTCCAAGGGCAGACCGGTGATGGGGAGCTTGAGAGTGAAGCGAAGCTCGAACAGGGATTCGCCTTGGCCCACGCTCAAACGGAAGACGACGAAGGCGCTGAGCGCCTCGGTCGATAGAGCTTCGAAGCGCAGGCTGGCCCCTGGCGGCCAGCGCAGTTCGCGCGACGGACCCAGAGTCACCAGGCGGCAGGCGACGTCGACCCCGTCGAGCTCGAGCGCCGGCCCCGCGAGCAGCACGTCCCAGAGCTCTCCGCGCGGCTCACAGCGCAGCAATAAGTCTGCTTCTGCCAGCCGCTGCTTCGTGCGCTCGACCCGTGAACGGCTGCGTTCGGCGGCGTCCTCTGGTGCCAACGTATGTTGATACGGGACCAGCAAGGAGCCAAACCCCGAGGCGAGAAATGGCTCGATACCCACCAGTGTCGTCTTGCCCTCGAGGCGGACCAGCAGCTCGACGCAACTGCCCGCGCGTACGGGGTCCGTCAGATTCCCGGAGCCGAGCCACCACGTCGTTCGCTGGGCGGATTCGACGGCCAGGGCCTTGGCGTGCAGGCCTTGCGGCGCCGCGTCGGCGGTCTCGCTCTGGTCTGGCTCGGTGAGGCTGTCGGCATCCGCGCTCGCCCCTTCGTGGAGCGTGAAGGCCTCCCATGCTCCAACGACCGCGGCAGGACACTTCGCCATTTCCTCGGCGCGCCCCACGAGCCGCACGCGGGGAGCCAGCTGACGCAAGTGCGTCAGGGTCTCCGGACTCACGAAGGGCGAGACGGCCAGCAACTGGTCACCTCGATGCGCTTCTAGCCTGCGCCCGTTGCCGATACCGAGAGCTTCGAACGCTGCCGTGCCCTCGAAGGGCGGGGGAGCGATGAAGCGAGTACGTTCAGCGTCCGCCGCGAGGGTGGCCAGCTGGGCCGTGCGCTCGTCGGACAGCGCATGCCCCCGCGCTCCGAGCCCGGGAAGGGCGCGCACCAGTGCGGCGAGGTCGCCGCTCTCGGCCACTGCCTCCCCGCCGGGCTCCCCTTCGAGACCCACGAACGCATCCCAGGCGCGGCTGGTCGTCAGATTCCGAGACAGGACGACGGCGCGCAGCAGGGACTGCCCGGTGTCGGTGTTGCGGAAGCGCAGCAGCCACAGCTTGGGATGAAAGATGGCCCCGCCGCGCCCGAGGGCGGGTACCAGGCTCGGCTCGATCAGCCCATACAGCGACTGAGGCCGGCGTGGCACGTTGGTCTCGCCCGCGTGGCAGAACACCGTCACACGACTGCCGATGCGATGAATCGCCTCGAGCAGGCTGATCGGGTCGCCGAGAGCGGCTTCTGGCTCCTCGACGCCGCCCGTGGCCAAACAGAACAAGGCAAAGAGCAGGCAATCGAGATCGAGCGAGTAGGTCGTGCCCAAGGCCGCGTCGAAGACGTGACCGTTGGGCACGGCGAAGCAGGCGGAATACAGTCGGCGATCTTCCGGTGCGAGCATGGGTTCAGGCTCCCGTCCTCGCCAGGCCCTGGTACAGGTCCTCGAGGAAGCGCTGCACCGTGGCCCAGCGATAGGTGAGCAGCCCGGTCCCCGCCTGACCATTCCAGGTGTCCAGAGCGCGCGGGTTGCCAAAGCGCGCGCGACTACCCTTGAGCTGGCGCTCCCGGATCTCCACCAGTCGGTGGGCCTCCGTCGACTGCGTTGCCTGCTCGTAGCCCCGCGTCAGCAAGAGCTGTCGCCATGCTTCCACGAAGTCGCAGGTGCGCGGCCTCACGTTGGCGCGCTCCGCGCAGAACCGCCAGAGCTCGTCGAGCGGCGGACTCGCGACGTCCAGCGCGCTCGCCGCGTCCGCCCATGCCGCGACGCTGCCCTCGAGCTGCACCGCGAGCCCTTCCCGACCTTGCGATGCACGAGCGAGCGCCAGATTGTAGGTGAGCGCCGCTCCCTGGATCAGGAAGGCGAACCTGCGCGCTAGCGCAAGCCCGTCGCCGAGAGAGGCAGGCAGTTCGGCAAACGCTTCCCAGGGGTTACTCGCGTCGAGATAGGGGCAAGCGCCCGCCTGAGCTACTGCGTAAGCAATCAAGGACCCTCGGCAGGTCTCCGCGATGCGTCCGCGCAGAAAATCCGCTTCGTCGGGGCGGAGCTCGAAGTCCGCCGCGCCCGGGAAATCCTCAGGGGGCGAGGGCAGGGCTGGATGCCAGGTGTGGAGCGGACTCGCGAGGATGCCCGCGTCATCGGTCAGAAGCTGACTCGCGCGGTCGCGCCGCAGCCGGTCCCACTCACGGTGGTACTGGTCCTGCGTGATGCGTCGTCGAAGGATGCCCCAGCGCTGCAGAGCCAACCAGTAGACGCTACTCGGAAGCCGTTGCAGCGCGCGGCCAGCCTGGATGCCAATGATTCCAGAGACGGCACCGGACGCTTCTAGCGGAGCGACGAGAGCGAGCTCGTCCTCGCGCGCCTTCCGCTCGACGTTCGCCGAGGTGAGCCTCCGATCATCTTCGAGCCGCCGATAGATCCACGGAATGAACAGGGCATAGCGCAGGCGAGTCTGGATGACGGACGTGCCGGGGAAGAGGGAGTCCGCAAGGGCATCGCGAATGGTGCCGATCCCGAGCTCGTCGCGCGTGTCCTTTTCTTCGAACAGCGCCACGGCCTGCCGCATGCGTTGGCGCTCCGCCGCCGAATAGTCCACCCACGAGACAAACGCCCCCATGCCGAGCATGGACGGCCGCGCTCGACGTCAGCGGAAAGCCAAAATGCCCGGAACGGCCGCAGTCATCGGCGGAGGTGGGACAGCGAAGACGACGGCCCACATGGGCGGCAGGACCTCGAGCGCCCCAGCGCGCGTCCAGTAGGGCCCGGCGACGGCGCCCACCGTGTCCCCGGCGCGCCCGAGAGAGACGGCGCGCCCGCGGGCATCCTCGAAGGAGCGCGCCGAGTCAAGGCCTCGCGACCCCCGCCACCAAAACAATCCCCCACCCAGTATCAATCCACCGCGTCGACCCCTTCGGTGTCCCCTCCAGATACCGAAGCCGATTCACGCGCGCCTCCTCGAGCACGCCCCCATCCCTCGCGACAACCTCCGCCGCCAGCATCACCCACGCCACATCGGTATTGCTCACCGACCGCGCAGCAAATCCCCCCTCACCGCCATCAACGCGCACGCCGCCCGAGGTGCGCTCGACGCGCCCCTGGGTCCAGGCGGCGATGGGATGGGTGAGCCAGAAGGGGTGCCACTCTGCCGGGCTCGGCGCCGAGGGATTGGGGAGCTCGGGGATGTCGTCGAGGTCACGGAGCAGTTCGGGCGAGCGCAGATAGACGGCGTGGCTGCGCTGGACCAGGTCGTTCAGGGGGGAGCCCGGTCGTGAGCGCGTCGGCCTCCAGCAGGACCTCGAGCACCGCCAGCTGGAAGGACTTGGGCAGGGCGCTTGATTCCAGCTCGTCGAGCCAGTCGGCAACGGCGTCGAGGGCTCGCAGGTCTTCGGCGTCGAGGTCGCCTTCTGCCGCGACGAAGCGGAACCAGCTGCCGTGGGCTCGGCGCAGGATGCTCGGGCGGTAGCCCCGGCTTGCGCGCATGTACTTTTTTAGGTACACTAGTTTGAGCATGTGGCGACCCGGAAGAAACCAGCTCTCGACTGCAGGTTCTATCGAACCGCGCTCGGCAACGAGCCCGTCCGGGCATGGCTCAAGTCTCTTCCCGCGGACATCCGTCTGGAGATCGGCTCCGACATCGCACAGGTCCAGTGGAGGTGGCCCGTCGGCAAGCCGCTCGTGGACGGCTTCGGCCAGGGCTTGTTCGAGGTTCGGACGAGCTGGAATGGCAACATCTACCGCGTGCTATTTTGCTTCGCCGGCACCACGATCGTGCTCCTCCACGGCTTTCAGAAGAAGAGCCAGAAAACACCAAAGGCCGATCTGGAACTGGCCCGGCAGCGAATGAAAGGCACAGACTCGTCATGAAGAAGAAGCACATCGGCTCGACCCTCGATTCCCTGCTCGACGAGCTCGGGGAGCGGGAAGACGTCGAGCTGCTGACCCAGAAGAAGCTCCTCGCGACCAAGATCGAGCGGGCCATGGCTCGGCGCAACATGACCCAGGCGGAGCTCGCCAAAAGCATGCGCACTAGCCGCACAGTCATCCATCGGCTTCTGGACCCTCGCGATACTAGCGTCACCTTGGCCACCCTGTCGAAGGCGTCCAAGGCGCTCGGAGTCAAGCTGTTGAAGGTTGCGTAAAGGGCGCAGGGTTGCCCGAGCGGCCCAACTGTCGTGCGGCTGGAGACGCGGTACGACCAGCGGACAGTGGCGTCCGGCGTCCCGATGCGCCGGGCTGTGACGTAGGGTGGAGGCCCGGGTCAAAATCCCTCGAGGTCTATCTATCTGAGAACTGCTGCACGGAGCCCACGACGACGTCGGCGTCGGGCTGCATGAGGTCGCCCGCGCACCAACCCACCTGGGCGCGGAGGGCCGCCAGGACGCGAGCTTCGAGCAGGTCGAGACCGGTCTCCGTCACGAACGCGGCCACGATGGCGATCTGCGTGGCGGTCTCGAAGAGCGGCCAGAGGTGACGGGCGAACGGGTCGTGTTCGCCGCCCAGCGCGAGGGGAGGGCGGCGCGTGGCCTGCAGCGCGTCCCTGGCGTGTGCGGGTAGCACATGACGAACGCCGCCGCGCGGGTCGTCCACGTCGCCGTTGAAGCGTGGGATGACGTGGATGTGCAGGTGGAAGACCGTCTGCCCCGCCGCCGCGCCGCTGTTGAAGCCGACGTTGTAGCCGTCCGGGCGGAGTTCCGCGTCCAGGGCCGCCTTCACCTCGTCAACGAGCGCCCAGAGCGCCGCCTTCTCGGCGGAGTGCGCTTCAAAGTAAGTGGCGACGCAGCGCCGCGGCACAACCAGCGTGTGCCCGCGGCTGACGGGAAAGCGATCCCGGATGGCGAAGGCCAGGTCGTTGCTCGCGAGCCAATCGGAGCTCGGGACCAGCAGGAAGGGAGAGCTCACGGGCGGGGGGAGGGTCACGGGGGATAGGCCTGGGCCCATTGTCGTCCAGATTGAAGGGGAGCGCACCTGCGCCCGGCCCGCGAGTCGTTCGCTGGAGCCGTAGGCGGTGGTTGCTCACAGCATGAGCCTCCTCAGGCCTGCCCCCTCAAACGCAGGTATACTCTCGGCTGGGTGCGCTCGCTCACCTAGCTGCAAGAGGACAACGCGGTCACGCAATGCCGACGGTTGAAAGCACCGAGGTCGAGCCAATCGCGCTGCGCGTTTGGGTTGAGAAGCGAATGGTCTTCCTGGAGCTGACCGATGGTCGGATCGTCGGCTTTCCCGCTGACCGTTTTCGCATCTTACGGGCAGCGACCGATGAGCAACTACAGCACGTCACGCTCGAGCTCGACGGTTACGCCTTGCGCTGGGAGGAGCTGGACGAAGATCTCACCGTCCCGGGTGTAGTGGCGGGGCGCTTTCAACTGATGCCGTGAGCGTGTGGCTGTCGGCGCATTGCCGGAGGGGCACTAGACATACGGACCCGGTCACGCCGACGGCGCCTGTCGTCTCAGTGGGAGCGTTGATGGGCCCCGGCGGAGACGCATCGGCGTGGAGGCGACGCACGACCGCCTGCTGTGACGCGGGTCGAGTATGCTTGAAGCTCGCACCGTTCCGACGCACTCGAGCGTGACTCCCCGAGCACGAGGCTCCACTCCGGGACGGTCACGGGCATCTTCTCGGAGGGACCGCCGCCGGGCCTTAATTCAGAGATCGATACTTCGAGCCTTCGCTATTTCAGTTTTGTCTCGTTATCTAAAATAGCGATCTCGCAAGGCAGTGAGGTCCGTTCCTCGTTCCGAGTCGACGTAATCATTGTGGGTGGTGGGCGGGGCGAGGCGGCGGCATGTTTAGCCTCGTGGGGTACCAGGCGGGGCATCGTCTCCCCTCGCGGCGGGAGCCATTCCGAGCGGAATAGACGTTGTTCTCGGGCGGTGACCCGGTCTCGAAGCTGCAAGTTGCTAGTGCCGGCTGGTTCGAGGCGGGCTACGATGCAGTTGTGACGCACGCGCCTCGAATTCATCGCTACACCTTTGACGAGTACCTCGCCCTCGAGGAGTCGAGCACGGTTCGTCACGAGTTCTTGGCGGGCGAGATTTACGCCATGGCGGGCGGCACGCCCCAGCACGCCGCTCTGGGGGTCGCGGTCAGCGCGGCATTGCTCGCGCAAACCCGGGGTGGGCCATGCCGTGTTCACAGTTCGGACTTGCGGGTGAGGGTGCTGGAGACGGGCCTCACCACCTATCCCGACGTCACGGTCGTGTGTGGCCCGTACCAGGCAGATGCCCAGGACAAGAACACGCTCGTGAACCCACGGCTTATCGTCGAGGTAACGTCCGACTCTACCGAGGACTACGATCGTGGAGAGAAGCTGGCGAGCTACCAGCGCATCTCTTCCCTCGAGGCGGTCGTCCTGGTCTCTCACCGTGAGCAATTGCTCGAGATTTTCGAACGGCAGCCGGATCAAAGCTGGAGGCGCAGCGAGGCACGCGGTGGCTCGAACCTGCGGATCACGGCGCTCGACGCGGTGCTGTCTGTGGATGAGATCTACTCGGCAGCCACGCTTGTTTGAGTATACCTAGCACCACCATCGATCAGCTCGGGAGCTGCTGAATACTCCGCCTCTCGCCTCCGCCCCGCGAGTTGTTCACAAAGGTGACAACGGTAGTCCTTCAGACTTGGAGCGTCCTCAGGACTGCCCCTCCCTGCAACATGCAGGCATGCTCTCGGCTGGATGCGTGAGCTACGCGACATCGAGCGTCTCGTGTACGAGCACCCGCTTTTCGGCGTCCGTGAACCGCGTCGCGATCGATGCCGCCGTGTTGTCGTGAGAAGCGCGCGGCACCGGGTGCCGTGCACGCGACCGGCTTGTGAGCTGCGGAAATGCCCCAATCTGCAAGCTAGCGATTCGCCAGCGCCGCCGCCAAGAGCGGCAGGATCTTCCCAGCAGGGCCGCGCAGGACGTGTTGCGCCTGGCGGGTGAGGGGCGTCGGGTCGGGGTTGATCTCGACGATGAGGGCGCCGGCCGCGTGGGCTTCGAAGGGGAGGGAGGAGGCGGGGGCGACGGCCGTGGAGGTGCCGATCGAGAGGAAGACGTCGCAGTGGCGGCTGGCCGTGAAGGCTTGCTCGAGGGCAGCGGCGGGCAGTGCTTCGCCGAACCAGACGACGTTGGGGCGGAGCAAGCCGTTGCATGCGGGGCAACGTGGTGGTGTCTCACCGTGGTCGTTCCACTCGGTGACGAGCGTGCCCTCGGAGAAGCATTGGGTCTGCATGATGTTGCCGTGTAGTTCGAGCACGCTCTGGCTGCCGGCGCGGCGATGCAGGCCGTCGACGTTCTGGGTGATGAGCGTGAATTCTGGCACGCTGGCTTCGAGCGCGACCAACGCCCGGTGTCCGGCATTGGGCTCGGCACGCGCCACGAGCTCGCGCCGCCAGGCGTACCAGTCCCAGACGGTCTTGGGGTTCTGGAGGAATGCCTCGGGCGTGGCCAGCTCTTCCGGGCGGAACTTGGACCAGAGCCCGGTCTGCGCATCGCGGAAGGTGGGCACGCCGCTCTCGGCGGAGATGCCGGCGCCGGTGGAGGCGACGATGTGTTGGGCGCTTCGTAGCGCCTGGATGAGGTCGGGGGTGAGCATCGGCGGCGTCTCTCTCTCGGGGGGGGAGAGTACACCAATGTTGGGCGTGGGAGAGCAGTCGCGGCGCGCAGGCGTGCGGCGGGGGGCCGGCGGAGGTCTCGAGGGCTAGGCCGCCGTGGGCGCCGGACCGACCCTGAACTGGTAGCGCTTGCTCGGGTCTTCCGTGTAGCCGACGGTGCGGATGCCCAGGGCGGAGAGTTGCTCTTCTCGAGGATCACGCTCGAGACCTGCGGCGGGCCACACGATCCACTGTTCGGCGGGGGCGTCGAACTGGATGGGCTCGCCGAGGAGCGCTCCGTACAGTTCGGCGAAGGCCGCTGCGTGGGTGTTGATCAGGTCGGAGTACGTCGAGACTTGTTGGACGAGCTGCGTGAGGTCGCGGGCATCCTCGAGCTCCAGGAGGACCGGTGTGCAGCGGCCGTTGTCGCGACGCAGAGCGAGCACGTCGCAGACGATCTTTCCACGCTCGGACGGCAGAGCGATCTCGTCGGTGATGAACCAGAGTTCCACGGGGGCGTTGGTGGTCTGCGTGGCCTGGTTGAGCGAGCGCATGCGTCGCTGGTGCGAATAGGCGTCGCTGATCAGAAAGCTCTGGAGCGCCTTTTCGCCGGTGACCCGTCCATGGTCGATGTCGCGGCAATGGGTCGCGAACATGCTTTCGAACTCGTCGGCGATGCGGCTGAGATTGGTCATGCCGCCCTTGCCTCGCTGCGGGCGGTCTGCGAGCAGTCCCACCATCGCGACGCCCTTCGAGGCGGGGCGGAAGTGGACGCGGTCTCCATGGGTGTCCTGAACCGCGCCGAGAGCGGAGCGCAACAGGTGAGCCCACTCGATGGTGGCCTGCAGCGCCGGTACACTCGAGTCGGTCGCGGCGGCGGTGGCCTGGTGACGTGCGTGGACCAGGTGGTGAGCTGCGGCAATGGCCACACCTGCGCGGTGCGTGAGCCAATGTGTCTGGCAGCGGGTCTGCGCGTTGCGTCTGCACGTTGCGCCAGGACCACGTTCGGGCCTGGTCGCGGCGCGCGGTGCGGCTGGGTGGCGTGGTGTGGTGGCGGCGAGAGGAGTGGCGGCGGCGATGACGGCGGCGATGACGGCGACGCGAACGACGAGGCGCCTGGTTCCGCGGTGAGAATTAACTGTACAAAAGAACAGTATTGGGTTAGATTGGCAGTGTGAAAGTGGGGGAAATGACGGGGTTGGAGTTTTCGTTGGTGAGCCGATGGGCAACGGCGGCGGTCGCGCTGGGGGACGCGAGTGTGCTGGCGTTGCGATGGGCCGCTGCGCGGATCCAGATGTCTGCGGGTGCATGGCTGTCTGCGGAATCGCTGCTGGGCGGGCGGCGTATCCAGATGTCTGCGGGTGCCTTTGGCGCTCGTGGCGTGTCCAGACGTCTGCGGGTGCCACGATGGATCGAGGGCGCGGTCCAGATGTCTGCGGGTCCGCAGCCGAGCGGGCGGCGTGTGATGTCTGCGGATGCCTTTGGCGCTCGTGGCGTGTCCAGACGTCTGCGGGTGCCGCGATGGAGCGAGTGCGCGCGGCGTATCCAGATGTCTGCGGGTCTGCCGCGGAGCACGCAGCGTGTCCAGATGTCTGCGGGCGGGGGTGGTGCCCGGCACGGAGCCAGATGTCTGCCGGTGGAGCGAGCGCCACCAGCACGCCGTGAGCTGGTGGCAGCGATGGCCAGGTTGGAGAGTGTCGGGATGGAGCCGTGCGCAAGGTCGGCTGGCCACGGGCACTGGGCTCGATTGCCGAGGTCAGCGTAAGCCGCGCCCGAAGCCGCGGCGCGCCCCGAAGCCATGCCGCGCCCCAAAGCGGCGCCGCCCGAAGCCGCGCCGTGCCACGCCCGAAGCCGCGCCACGCCCGAAGCCGCGCCACGCCCGAAGCCGTGCCGCAACGGCGCCAGAGTTCTAGGCGCCCGCGCGGAAGCGGGGATGGGCGCCGCGGCGGGCGTCGTTTTGGGCATGCCCGAGGGTGACCCGCACGGCGTGCGTCTGGCCGTCGTCCGTCAGGCGCACGATGTTGTCGCGAACGGGCTGGCCATCGAGTTCGAGTTGCACGACGCCGCTCGACACGCGCAGGGGATTGTCGACCTGGATCTGGTACGTGGTGGAGCCGTAGCGGTAGACCACTTCGAAGCCGGGCCAGTCGCTCGGCACGCAGGGCGTGATCGAGAGCGTCTTGCCCTGGCGGCGCAGGCCGAGGACGTTTTCGAGCACGATGCGGTACATCCAGGCAGCGGAGCCGGTGTACCAGGTCCAGCCGCCTCGTCCGGCGTGTTCGCCCACGGAATAGACGTCGGCAGCGACGACATACGGTTCGACGCGGTAGCGCTCCACGTCCTCCGCCGTTGCCCCGTGGTAGGCGGGATTGAGCAGGCGCAGGAGGGAGCCGGCCTGGTCGCCCTTCTCGGCGAGTGTGAGGGCGAGCAGGGTCCACAGGACGCCGTGGGTGTATTGGCCTCCGTTCTCGCGGATGCCGGGCGGATAGGCGCGGATGTAGCCCGGGTCTGGCTGGCTATGTTGGAACGGCGGGTCGAGCAGTTGCATCAGGCGATGGGAGGGTTGGATGAGTCGCGATTCGGAGGCCGCGAGCGCGCGGGTGGCGCGGCCGCGTTCGCCGATGCCGGCGATCGTGGCCCAGGATTGGGCGATGGCGTCGATCGAGCACTCGGGATTCTGCGCGGTGCCGAGGGGGGAGCCGTCGTCGAAGTAGGCGCGGCGGTACCATTCGCCATCCCAGCCGTGTTTTTCTACGGCGCGAGTGAGGCGGCCGAGTTCTCGCTGGCACCAGGCGGCGCGTTCTCGATCGCCCCGCGCGAGCGCGTGGGGGGCGAAGTCTTGTAGCGTTCTGGCCAGAAACCAGGCCAGCCAGATGCTCTCTCCCTGGCCGTGTTGTCCGACGCGATTCATGCCGTCGTTCCAGTCGCCGCCACCGATCAGGGGCAGGCCATGGGGTCCGGCGGTGGCGCCGATGTCGAGAGCTCGGGTGCAGTGTTCGTAGAGCGAGGCGCGGGATTCGGAGATCATGGGAGCGCTGAACAGGTCTTCTTCCCCGGGCGCCAGGACGCGTTCGGTGAGGAAGGGCACGAGTTCGTCGAGCACCGCGCGGTCGCCGGTGAAGCGGACGTATTCGGCCGTCACATAGGGGAGAAAGAGCATGTCGTCGGAGCAGCGGGTGCGCAGGCCCTCGCCCGTTTCCTCGTGCCACCAGTGTTGCACGTCCCCCTCGGCGAACTGGCGCGCGGCGCAGCGCAGCAGGTGTTCGCGGGCCAGGGCGGGGCGGGCGTGCAACACGGCCAGTACGTCCTGGAGTTGGTCGCGGAAGCCGTACGCGCCGCTCGACTGGTAGAAGCCGGTGCGCGCCCAGATGCGGCTGCTGACGGCCTGGTAGAGGAGCCACTGGTTTTCCAGCAGGTCGAGCGCGCGGTCCGGCGTCTTGATGCGCACCGCGCCGAGCAGGTCGTCCCAGCTCTGTCGTGCGGCCTCGAAGTGGCGCTGCACGAGGCTGTGGCCCGCGTTCGGACCGTGTTCCGCGGCCAGCTCGTGGGCGTGTTCGAGTGATTTGCCTTGGCCCAGGATGAAGCACACTTCCGTGCTCTGGCCGGGCTCGATCGTGACCTGCACCTGCAGAGCGCCGCACGGGTCGAAGCCTGCGCCCACGTCACCCGAGAGGCGTTCGGCCCGCAGTGCCCGGGGGGCTCGGCGCGAGCCGCCCGGCCCGAAGAACTCGTCGCGATGGGCGCTCACGCTGGTCGCTGCCGGGGTCGCCGTGAAGAACGCGCGTTCGGCAGGGAAGGGGGACAGCGGGTTGGAGACGAACATGGCCCCGAGCTTGGGGTCCCAGGAGCTGCAGGTGGAGACGCGGCTGCTCTCCCGGTTGCCGCCGAGCACCCACTCGACCACGCCAAATACGCTCAGCCGGCGTGGGCTTTGGCCACGGTTCTCGATGCGCAGTCGGGAATATTTGACGAGCTGGGTGTCGCTGACAAACAGCGTGAGCTCGTGCCGGAGGCCACGGGTGTCGTGTTCGAAGGTCGTGTAGCCCGCTGCATGACGCACCACGTAGCGTGCCCCTGACCCGGCGGGTTCGGGGGTGGGGGACCAGAACGCACCCGTGTCGTCGTCGCGCACGTAGATCAGCTCCCCGGAGGGATCGCTCACGGGATCGTTGTTCCAGGGCGTCAGGCGGTAGCGCTGGCTGTTGTGGACCCAGGTGTAGCTGCTGCCACTCTCGCTCACCAGGGTGCCGAAATGCGGGTTGGCGATCACGTTGCACCAGGGCGCGGGCGGGCGCCGCGCGGCGTCGAGCACCAGCACGTATTGCTGCCCATCCTCGGAGAAGCCGCCGATGCCGTTGTCGAGCGTCAAGTGCGGGCGCTCTGCGGGGGCGCTGGGCTCTGTCTCTGTGCTTGCCTCTGTCTTTGCCTCCGGCGCCGTCTCTGGCGCTGGCGCGGCGCTCGCCACCAGGAGCGGTAGCTCCGGCACGGCGGCACTGGCGCGGCGCAATTGCCGGGCGAGCGACCCCTGCGAGGCGCACAACACGACGCGCGCGGCGCAGGCGAGCAACTCGCGCTCCTCCTCGTTCATCTGGTCGGACTTGCGCAGAAACACGCCACCGCGTTGATCGACCGGGGACTGGCGCGTGAGGTCTCGCAGCTGTTCCTGGCTGGCCTGCAGGTAGCCGCTCGGCTCCTCGTTGATGATCACCAGATCGCAGACGAAGCCGTTCAGACGCCAGAACTCGTGCGCCAGCAGCAGATCGTGGCACAGCTCGGAAAATTCCGGATGATCGAGGCGCAAGAGTAGGATGGGTAGATCGCCAGAGATACCGTGTGCCCAGAGCGCGGCCACGCCACGCTGGGTGTTGCTCAGGGGAGCCTGGCGCACGCGTAGCGCTGGGTGTGGAAATACTACCGCCGAGAGCAAGCGCTGGAAGCGCTGCACTTCCGTGGCGGTGATGCCGAGATGGCGCAGCTCCACGCGCACGCCGGCCCAGCCGAGCTCGATGGCGCGTTCGATGGCGTGCGGCTCCGAGTACGTGCCCAGGTGCGCCACTGCCTCGTCGCGAGAATTCGCGAGCGCGGTCGTCAAGCTCACGCGTGCGGACGCTCCCGGCGCCAGCCGCACGGCCCGGCGCAAGACCAGGGCAGGGTCGAGCACGTGCCCGCTCTGGCGCGCCAGCGGCTGCTGCCGCTCCAGCGCGGCGGGGGCGCTGGCATCCCGGCCGCGGCCCAGAAAGCTCGAGCGCGAACAATCAAAGTCGAGCGGACCCCAGCCCTCGCCCTCGGCGGCCAGGATTTGAACCATCCACACGCCGGCCTCACCCGCCGCGCGCGGGCGGCGCTGCGCGAGCAGGGCATGGCGCTCCGGCAGGGCCTCGGTCTCCACGAACAGGTTGCCGAAGGTGCGGTGCTGCACGTCGGCGCGGCGTGGGGCGAGCACGACCTCGCTGAAGGTGGTGAGTTCCAGCTCCAGCGGTTCGTGGCCGTGGTTGGTGAGGGTGACGCGGCGAACCTCCGCCGCGTGTTCGGGCGACAGGGCGATCTCGGTGACGGTTTGCACGTCGCCATCGCGGCGATGAAACTCCACGCGATCGATGGCGAAGGACACGTTGTAGAAGTCCGGCTCGCTACGCGTGGGCAGGTACCCTGCCGACCAGGTCCGGTTCTGCGAATGGTTCTGGACGTAGATGTAGATGCCGCCGGCATCGAGGAGCGGGTCTTCGCGGAAGCGATTGACGTCCAGGCCCTTCCAGCTGACCACGCTGGCGCCGGTCGCGGTGATCAGGGAAGAGAGCTCGCCATGACCAAGCAGGTGTACCCGCAGCGGTCCGGGCGCGCTGCGACCGACGTGCTCCACCACATCGGGCCGGCGCTCCTCCGGTGTTGGACGCGGCATCAACGGCGCGGGCGTGTCGACGAGCGGCGAGCGCGTGGGCACTCTTTCTTCCAGGAGCAGCTCGGCTGCCTTGATGCGCGGATGGCGATGGAAGCGCCGCTGCATCGGGGCCTGATTCAGGATGCTGTCGAGTGCGACCAGGCTCATGCCCTGGTGATGGGCAAAGAAGGCCTTGACCACGACGCCGCGCCGCCCGGGCGGCACGTGCTCGGGCGTGTAGTCGATGGCCTCATAGAAGCCGTACGGGCCATCCACTCCCTCGCTCGCCAGCGCACGCAGATTCTTGGCGACCAGGTCCGGGCGCACCAGTCCCGCCAAAGCGGTGGCGTACGGGGCGACCACCAGGTCCTCGCCGAGCCCTGCCTTGAGGCCCAGCCCGGGCACGCCGAACGCCCGGTATTGGTAGTTCATGCGCAGGTCCATCACGTTGAAGGCGCTCTCGGAGATGCCCCAGGGCACGCCGCGCTCGCGCCCGTAGCGGCGTTGCTGCTCGACGGCGGCATGGCAGCCGTCGTCGAGCAAGGTCTGCGGATTGCTGCGCAGGAGCAAGAGGGGCATCAGGTACTCGAACATCGAGCCGCTCCAGGAGAGCAAGACGCGGCCACCGTGTAGCGCGGCGCGCGGCCGTGCCAGCCGAAACCAGTGGCTCTCGGGGACTTCGCCTCTCGCGATGGACCACAGGCTCGCCAGGCGTGCCTCCGAGGCCAACAGATCGTAGTGCGACGTGTCGAGGCGGGCGCTGGAGACGTTGTAGCCGATCGAAAATAGCTCGCGCTGTTCGTCGAACAGAAAGCGAAAGTTCATGCCCTCGGCCAGCGCCGCCGCCCGTGCCCCCAGCTCGCGCAGCTCGCGCACGAGTTCCCCTGCGGCGTCGGCACTGCGCTCGCTGCGCCGCAGCTGGGCGTCCAGCACGCGCTCGCACGCGGCGCGCTCCTCGGCAGGCAGCCCCGAGCTGGCCAGGGCCACTTCCAGGCGCTGGGCGATCGCCGTCACCTGTGCTCCGGCGGCCACGACGCCGAGGGGGCTCTGCGCCTCGCACAGGCAGTCGATCAGCTCGCGCGCGGCCCCGTGCAGCTCGGCGTTCCCGAGCAACGGGGAGAGGGCTTCCACGGAGCCCTGACAGCTGGTCAGTTCGGAGAGCTCGACTTCGCACTGGCGGAGACCGCCTTCGGCTTGCTCCAACCAGTAGCGGGCGGACTCGTTCAGCGCGCGCGCCCAGTCCGCGGCGAGCGCCTCGACGATGGCCTGCCGCGCCTCGGCGAGCGCCAGAGCCAGGCGCTCGGGGTGGGGGGGGCCGCCCGCTGGGGCCGCGTCCTCCAGCGCTGCCAGCCGCTGCTCCAGCGCACTCAGTTCACGTTCCGCGGGTCCCGCCGCCGGCGCTGCCGCGGGCCCGGCCGCGCGACGGCGGGCCTCGTCGAGAGCGAGCCCCACCGCGGCTCGGGCTGCTTCGAGCGTGGCGCGGGAACTGAGCGGAGCCAGCGCGAGATCGTCGCAGGCTTCGCGTAGCGTCCACAGGTAGGCGGCCAGGTTGCCGCTGTCCACCGTCGAGACGTAGCGTGGCTCGAGCGGTTCGAGCGTGCTCGTGTCGTACCAGTTGAGCAGGTGGCCTTCTCGCTTCTCCAGGCGGTCCATCGTCATCAGCGTCTGACGCAGACGCTCCACGGTCTTGCGCAAGCCAATGAAGCCGAACTCGCGCGCGCTGATCACCGACAACAGATACAGGCCGATGTTGGTCGGAGAGGTGCGCTGGGCCACGATGCCTCGTGGATCCTCCTGGTAGTTGTCGGGCGGCAGGTAATGGTCCCCCGCGCCGACGAACACATCGAAGTAGCGCCAGGTCTTGCGGGCGGTGCGTCGCAGGAGCGCTCGATCGGCTTCGGAGACCAGATCGATCGGTCGAGGGGCACGCTCGGGCTGGCTGAGCCAGCGCGCGACCAGTGGGGCCGCGGTCCAGAGCAGCAAGAGCGGCGTCGCAAACGGCAGTACGTGGGGATCGTGCAGCAGTGCTCCCACCCATACGCCGAGGCACAGCACGCTTTCGATCCACAGCCGGCGTTGCACGCCGGAGCCCGCGGCGGCGCGTGCCGACTGCTGCATGGTGGTCCACTCGAGCAGGCGCTGCTGGGTGGCGAGCCGAAAGAGCGTGCGGGCGATGGCGTCCACGGAGAGCCAGGCCTGGTCGAGCGTAAAGACCAGACTGAGCAGCATCTGTCGCGCATTCGTGTGTAGATCGCCGCCGAGCGAGCCCAGAAAGGAGCGCGACGGCTGGCTCGACTCGCGCACCAGCTGGAGCAACAGGCGCGCGCACGTCGGTACGATGAACACGCCGAGCACGAGGCTGGCCACCGCAGCGGCGACGCGCTGGTGCAGGAACCAACTCCAGGCGCAGCACGCGACCAGCCCCGGCGCGAGCAAGCTGCGCCGCAGGTTGTCGAAGATCTTCCATGCGTCGATCGGCGACAGGTCGTTGGGCATGGAGCCGTCGACGGTCGGTACACGTGGCAAGAGCCACGGCAAGAGCTGCCAGTCCCCCCGCACCCAGCGATGCTGGCGACCCACCTGGACCGCATAGGCCGCGGGCTGCTCGTCCAGCACCTCGACGTCGGTGGCGAGCGCCGAGCGCGCGAAGATGCCCTCGAATAGATCGTGACTGAGCAGGCGATTTTCCGGGGTACGCCCCGCCATCACCTGCTGAAATGCCGCGACGTCAAAGATGCCCTTGCCGACGAAGGAGCCCTCGCCGAACAAGTCCTGGTACACGTCGGAGACGGCGGTGGTGTACGGGTCGATCCCCGGGGGGCCTGCAGCGATGGCCGCAAAGCGGGATTTGCGCGAGCTGACCGGCAACGTGCCGACGCGCGGCTGGATGATCGCGTGACCGCGCACGACGCGCCGGCCACGGGGGTCGAGTTGCGGGCGATTGAGGGGGTGAGCCAGCTTGCCGACGAGCTTGCGCGCCACGTCTCGCGGCAGCTCTGTATCCGCGTCCAGGGTGATCACGTAGCGAATGCTGGCGAGCAACTCGCGCGGCGCACCGACCACGGAAAAGCTCGTGTCCGTGGCGCCCTGGAGCAGGCGATTGAGCTCCTCGAGCTTGCCGCGCTTGCGCTCCCAGCCCATGAAGCGGCGCTCTTTCTCGTTGTACAGGCGGCGCCGATGGAGCAGCCAGTAGCGGGGCGTGGCGCCGCCCTGGCGCGCATTCAGCGCCGCGATACCGGCCTCCGCCAGACGGACCAGCTCCGCGTCGCTCTCCAGGGTCTCCTGCGCGGCGTCGGTGTGATCGGTCAAGAGCGCGAAGTACAAGTTGGGGTCGTGGTTCGCGAGCGCGCGGACCTCCAGGTCCTCCAGTAGTTGCTCCAGCGTGGCCGGGCTGTCCAACAGGACGGGCACGGCGACCAGCGTGCGATGCTGATCGGGAATGCCGGCTTCGAAGGCCAACTGAGCGAGCAACCGCGGCGGACAGATGGTCACCACCAGGCTGCTGGTGAGCGCCAGCGCGATTTCGCTGGTAGGCAAGGACAAGAGCAGCAGGAACAGCGGCAGCCGATAGTCGAACGGCAGTACCTCCTGCCAGGCCTGGGCGCCTGCGCCCAACAGCGCGGCGGAAAACAGCGTGATCGCACCCAGATAGAAGAGCGTTGGCGAGCCGAGGACCGCGCGCACGAAGCGCGTCCGCAGCGTCGGCCGGTAGCGGATCAAAGTTTCGAGCTGGGGCCGACCCGCGTCGACGAGGTAGTACCCCACGTGGCTTCGCACCGGGTCCGCCGTGGGCTCGGCGTGCGCCGCCTCACACAACTGGAGCACGCGTTCGGCCACGGCGACTTCATCCCCGCGTCCACGGCGGGCCAGCGCTTCGATCGCATGGCGGTAGCGATCGCGCGAGGGCTTGTCGCTCTCGGTGTAGGCGCCGCTCGGGTCTTTGCGCAGCACCGCTTCGACGTGACTGGTGCGTTCGAAGAAGCTGTCCCAGTCGAAGGCGGAGACCGCCCGCATGCTGGTGATGGAGTTGCCCACCGAGACCTGATCGGCGGCCTGCCGCAGGTGCTGGCGGCGCGCTAGATCCTCGGGCGTCGAGCCCAGGGCCGCGCAGCGGGCGATCAGCCAATCGCGTGCCAGCTCCGGCGGCGAGTCGTGTTCCCGCAGTCGGTGGAGCACCTGGACCAGGAACGCGGCGCTCAGCGGCTGTCGACTCTGTTCGAGCGCGCGCAGGCGAGCGCCCGTCTCCGCCGGGGTGAGATCCCCCTCGAGCAAGCGCTCGGCCCATTCGTCGCCGCGCGCGCGATCTTGCGCGGCCGCCTCGGAGGCGGCGAGCGCGCCCACACCCAGCACGAGGCCGAGCCGCAGCATGATCGGCACCGCCCACAATTCACCGATCGTGAGACGCTGCACCGACTGGTACGCCAGCACGAAGCTGCCGAGCGAATGCAGATCGACGCGCGCGTCGGTGTGCCTCAGGTAATCGATGCACAGCCCGTAGACGCGCGGGATGCCCCGCATGGCCCCGCGCCTCAGGCGTGGCAGCTCCAGCAGGTAGCCGAGCGGCAGGTCTTCGGCAATCTCGCGGAGCTGATCACGCACCACGTTGGCGTTGTCGAGCAGCCATTCCTCGGCGGGCGTCGGCTCCCGGCGATGACGCGCCTCGGTGGCCAGGATGCGATACGCGTCATCGATGCGCTGGCGCGCGGCGGCAAAGCGCGCTCGCAACGGTCCCGGAGTCAGCGCAATGCGCGGCACCCCGTGACTGCGTGCGAGCTCGGTGGCGTGCGCCACCAGTTGATCCTCGGTATAGAGCTCTCCCCGCAGATGCTCCGGCTCATCCCAGCCGAGGGATGGGTCCAGACCAGCGCAGGCAGAGCGACTATCCGAGGCAGACGTCCCCTCGGTGTCGGCGTTCACGACATGACACCGGATGAGCCTCTGCCGGCGCCGCGCCAATCCGCGCGGGTTTCGCCCAGGGCACTGCCCACGACGACGCTGCTGGCGACGGCCGCGCCCGCGACGACGGCGCCCGCAACGGTGGCGGCGCCCCCCGCGCGAACGCTACCCGCGACGGCGCCGCCCGCGCGAACGCTGCCCGCGAGGACGCTGCTGCTGCCCGCGCGCACGCTAGCCGGGACGCCGACACCGGGGCGAGCACTGACGGCGCTGATGCGGTGCAGCCAGCCGCCGTTGTTCAAGCGCCATTCCGAAGGCTGTTGCACACAACACGCGAAGGCCTCTTCCGAATGGGTGCGGCAATCCGCATCACCCCCGCAAATGGGGCAAGGAGCGGTCCTCGACACCCGATTCCAGTCGCCATCCAACCCATTAGAAAAATGCCGCATGGTGTCGTCGCATTGCAGACCTCGTGCCAGATCGGGGCGCGCAAATTCCTGCTGCGAATGGGCGTGCTTTGCGCAGTGTGGAGTGCGCTTTCGTCTCAGCGGAGCAGAAATGTCGCACTGCGCTGCCTCAGGCTATGCCGCGACCTGGCGGATCACTGGCGGGGAAAGATTCCCACGATGCCTCGTCGACGAGGTCGCGCGTGCCGTCTCCGAAGCGTTGCGTTTTGTCTGCGGGCAACGCGGGAGCACTGGTCAGCGCACTCAAACGCCGCCATAGGTCTGGCCACAGGCTCCTGCCCAGCGTGAGGCGCGCCAGACGTTCGACGCCGTAGACCAGAGCCGCGGCTCCGAGCCAGCCTCCACGCCGAGCGCCGAGCGCGACGACGCCGCTCCACAGGGCCACCTGGGCCATGCGGGCAGCGTCTTTAGCTGGGCTGAGCTGAGCCGCTTCTGGCGTCAACACCGCCGGAGTCACGTCTGCGGGCGTTGCGTCCGCGGGCGTCAAGTCCGCCGGCGTCAACGTCGCCGGTCTCAACTCGGCTCTCCCGAGCGGCGGTGGCTGCTCGGCGGCTCGGTATCTCCGAAATCGTCGATGTCATCGGCGCCGTTGGCTACACGGACGGGCTCGCCATCCACGGGATCGGTGGGGGGAACATCCTCGTAGCGGGGATACGGCTCCGGATCGATGGGACCCGGAGGCGGCGGATCCGGTGCCGGTATCGGATCGATCGGCTCGGGTGGAAGCCGCGGGTCGGGGATGGGACCTCGAGGTGGTGCAGCATGGATCATGACGGATCTCCTTTCGCGGTCAGCGGTCGCGCCGCCTCGCTATGCTGGGTGGCGACGCGACCGCGAAGCGTCAGTCATCTCAGTCGACGCAGATCTGGCTGGCCGTGCACTCCGCAACGCGAGCCAGGGTATCAAAGGGGCTCGAGCAGTCCTCGTGCCGGACCTCATTCAGGCACTCGTTGAGCTGAGTGTCGTTGACACCCCCGGGGCACTCGCGCGCATTGAGATCATCCCGCCAGTCGGCGCGAATCTTCTCGAGGCAATCCTGCGTGGACGAGTACTTCTTGTCGTTGCCCACGTTCTCACAGCGAGCCTCGCGCGCGCAGCGAGCTTCCGAGATGGACTCCGAGGCAGAGAGGGTCTGGACGGTGGCCACTGGCGCGGCCAGGGCCGTCTCGACGGGGTGCGGGGGCGGGTTGTTGCTGCAGCCAGCAGCCAGGAACGGAAGCGTCGCGGCCCCGAGGCAGATTTTCAGTGCAATGTTCACAATTTCCTCCATTGCCGCGCGTGCGCGGCAAACTGTCAGTGCCCGCGCGGTCGACAGTGTGACGCGCGCGTTCGGCGAGTGTTGTCTCCCAGCGGGCGGTATCGCCCGGCGGGTCCAGCGTCGTTGTGCAGCGTCCGTGCCAACGCCGTGTCCTCTATCGAGAGGGCAGATGAAATGCTCAAATGGGGCTGTGCCGCGTGCGGGGCGCACGGGCCGGCGCTCGGAACGGCAGAGTCGTCTCGGACAGAACGCCTCGCCGAGCCCAGCGTGCCACGACCCACGCGGCGTTCATGCCCGTGCGGTTCAAGCAGCGGGCCGCGACGCTTTCTTGGAGCCGTTCTGGTCCAGGGCCTGGTTGGCGATATCGGCGGAGGTCGTCGCCCAGCCCTGCGGCAGCACGGCTTCAAAACCACTCGCGAAGACCTCGTCAAAGCGCTCCTGCATGCTGCGGCCGAGTTGCTCGAGCGTCTCGGTATCGAGCGCCGCTGCGACCTGAGGAAAGAGCTCATCTTCTTCCTCTTGCACATGGTGCTCGATCACGTCGCGGAGCGCCGCGAGGCGCGCCTGGAAGGCGTCCTCCTCCGGAGCTGTCGTGAGCAGGCGCTTGAGCGCGACCTCCGCCAGCGCATGCTCCTCGTAGCTTTCAGCCACGAGCTTGGCGGCCACGCGCCGAATGGCGGGATAGAAGATGTCCTGTTCGACCGTCAGATGCGCCGCGAGGCTGTTGGCCAGCTCTTCCAGCGCTGATTGCTCGTCGGGAGCGCGCTGCTCCAGGCGCCTGAACAGGGCCTTGACCTGGCGGTGCTGAGTTTCGAGCAGATCCGTCGCTTTCATGGCTACTCCTGTTCGCTGTCGAGTGGGTCGCGCAAGAGCACGGCCGTGAGCTCGCGCAGCTCATCGACCTGGCGCGTCGCGATTTCCCCCGTTGGTTGCGGGGGGCTAGCGCTACCGCCGACGCCTCCCGCGCCGGCGACCGGGGCACTGCCGCCGAGCCCCGGATTGCCTCCGCTGCCGGCCGTGCCCGCGCTGCCTCCCGTGCCGGGAGGGCGCTCTCCGCCGATGCCGCTGGCGCCCGCGACGTTCGCGGCGGCGCCTGGCGCGAGCTCGCGGGGGTCCTCGCCGCAGCCCGCGCTGATGCTGCAGCCCGTGCTGAAGATCAGCCCGCACAGCAGCCAGGGCAGCGAGCGCACGCTGCGGCGGCTCGCGGGGAAGGGTGGGGGGCTCGTCCGGCACGCGTCAGATGAGGGATGCATCCCCCTTGCCCTGCAGGACCGGTGCCAAGATCAGCCGGGCCGGCTCGCCTCGGCTCCGATCCGGCGGCGTTGCGTTCTGCCTCCTGCCCGGTAGGGAGCGGCTCAGCGGGTCAGCACGATGTAGCGCGTGCGCCCTTCGCGATACAAGAGCAAGAGCACGCCCTTGGTGCCCGACTGTTTGTAGACCGTCATGAAGTCCTGCACGCTGGTCACCGGCTTGCGATTGACCTCGACGATCAAGTCGCCAGGTTGCATGCCGCGCTCGCCGGCAGGGCTGCCCGGGGCCACCCCGGTGACCACGATGCCTTGCTTCACGCTGCTCGGCAGGTTCAGGCGCTGGCGGAGCTTGGGGTTCAACGCTTCCAGCGAGAGGCCGTCGAGGCTCTCTTCATGGGTCTCGGCAGCGGGTGCCGCCTGCGGGCTGTCGCTCTTGAGCTCGCCCAAGAGGACGGCCAGGGTCTGTGCCTTGCCGCCGCGCAGGATGGCGATATCGACCTTCTTGTTGGCACCGGCGGCGGCGATCAGGTTGCGCAGCTGGGTGCTGGAGTTGGTCTTCTTGCCGTCGACCGTCAGCACCACGTCGCCGCGCTGCAGCCCGCCCTTTTCGGCGGGGCTGCCCGGCTCGACATCGCTCACGAGCACGCCGTCCGCGCTGGGCAAGCCCATGGCACCGGCCAGATCGGGATCCACATCTTGAATGCCGATGCCAAGCCAGCCGCGCACGACCTTGCCGTGTTCGAGCAGGCTCTGGGCAATCTCGCGCGCCATGTTCGAGGGGATGGCGAAGCCGATGCCCTGGTAGCCGCCGGTGCGCGAGATGATCGCGGTGTTGATGCCGACCAGTTCACCCATCATGTTGACCAGCGCGCCGCCCGAGTTGCCCGGATTGATCGCGGCATCGGTCTGGATGAAGTCGGCGTAGTCGACGATGCCCGTCTCCGAACGCCCCTTGGCGGAGACGATGCCCATGGTCACCGTCTGGGAGAAGCCGAACGGATTGCCGATCGCCAGCACCACGTCGCCGACGCGCAGCTTGGCGGAATCCCCGAGCGGGATCGGCACCAGGCCCTTCACGGTGCCCTTCAGGCGCAACACCGCCACGTCGCTCTTCTCGTCGGTGCCCGCCACCTCGGCGTCGTAGTCGGTGCCGTCGGAGGTCGTGACCGTGATCGCGTCCGCGCCCTCGATCACGTGGTTGTTGGTGAGTACCAGGCCATCGCTGGAGTAGATCACGCCCGAGCCGAGGCCGCGCTGCTGGCGCTCCTGGGGCTCGGGGCCCTGGGGACCAAAGAAGTGGCGAAAGAACGGGTCTTCCTGATTGCGCTCCTTGACCATGCGACGCGAGGCGACGTTGACCACGCTCGGCGTGGTGCGCTCGGCGATGTCGGCGATGGTGATGTTCTTGTCGCCCATCTCGTCCGCGAAGGCGAAGGCAGGGTGCGGCAACAGCGCGCGTGCACCGCCGCTCGGCGCCGCGCTCGGCAGCTTCACATCGCCGGGCGCGGCGGGCGCCGGATTCGCCTCTGGATGCGACACGGCCAGCGTCTGTGCGCAGCCCGAGGGCCAGTACGCGACCAGTATGCCCACCCAGGTCAGGATCAAGGCGATCGGTGTGAATCTCTGTTTCATGGCAGTTCTCCGGCCTCGGATTTGAGTACACGGGAACGATCCTGACGTCCAGTCTCCCGGCTCCGCGGCTTAGCCTGCGGCTCGACGCGCGCAGCGCCGCTCGCCCTGAAATCCGCGAGCTGGGGATTCCATCCCCCGCAGCGCTAGCGCGTGTTCAGGGGCGCAGCAGGTCGTTCAGGTAGTCGGCGATGTCACCGAGCCGCAGGCTGCGCCGCACCACGCCCGCTTTGACGGCAGCTTGCGGCATGCCGTAGACGACGGCGGTCTCCGCGCTCTCGGCGATCACGATGCCGCCGGCGTTGACCAGCGCGCGCGCGCCCTCGACGCCATCATCGCCCATGCCCGTCAAGATCACGCCGATGGTGTTCTTGCCTGCGACGGCGGCCAGGCTCGAAAACAGCCGGTCGGCGCTGGGCACGTAGCGGTCCAGGGTGGTGGGGAAGCGCACCTCGGTCGAAAACTGCTTGCCGTCGCTCTGCACTTCCAGGCAGCGCCGCCCCGGAGCCACGAGCGCGGTGGCGCCCACGATCACCTGGTTCGCGCGCGCCTCCGAGACCTCGAGCGCGCAGTGCCGGTTGAGCCGTTCGGCGAAGGTGCGCGTGAAGTTGTCGGGCATGTGCTGCGCGATCATCACGCTGACGGTGGGGATGGATTTCAGCCGAGAGAGGATGGTCGTGATGGCGGTGGGGCCACCCGTGGACGCGGCGATGGCGATGAAATGGCGGGGCGTGGTGCCGGGCAGCTTGTGTGGTGTGACCGGAGTCGCGTGACGCACGTACTCCGCCGGTGGTGGCCGGGTCCAGACGCCGGGCGTCAGCGCGCGCACCATGTCGAGCTTCTCGCGCCACAGGTTGGCGAGCACGGTGCGCCGTTCGGCGCTGGTCTGCGCCTTGGCTACGAAGTCGACGGCGCCGAGTTCCAGCGCGCGAAACACATTCTTGTCCGCCGCCGCTCCCGAGATCACGATCACCGGGCACTGCCAGACGCCCTGGATCACTCGCAGAAAGCTGAAGCCATCCATCTTGGGCATCTCGAGATCCAGCGTGATCACATCGGGCCGCAGCTGCGGCGCGAGGCGCAGCGCATCGCTGCCGTCGACGGCGGTGCCCACCACCTCGATGTCGCCTGCGTTCTGCAGCGCCGTCACCATCTCGTCGCGATTGAGCGCCGAGTCGTCCACCACCAGAACGCGCAGTACGCGACGGCTCATGGCAAGGCTCCACGGCGCCGCGGCGGACGGCGAAACGCCAGCTCTTGTTGCAGGCTCACCAGCTTGAGCGGTGCGTCCACCGACTTCAGCGATTCGGAATGGCCGAGCAGCAAGAAGCCCCCCGGCGCCAGGTGCTCGTACAGGTTGCCGAGCACCCGCACGCGCGCCCGCTCGTCCAGATACAAAAGGACGTTGCGGCACAGGATCACGTCTGCGCGCCGGCTCAGCACGTCCACCTCCAGTCCGGGTGGGCTCGACCAGCGGCCGAGCTGGAACAGGTTCAAGACGCTGAACTGGCACAACTGCCGAGTCTGTTCGTGCACCTGCCAGAAGCGCTTGTGGCGCGCGGGGGCGCCTGGAGTGACGGCGGACGCGCCGGTCTCCACGCCTTGTGGGATGAAATAGCGCTGCCGGATGTCGTCGCGCGTGCTGCGGAAGGCTCCCTGAAAGTAGCAGCCCTGGCGCGCATGCTCGATGCGTTCGGGAGACAGATCGCTGCCCATGATGCGCACCTGCCAGCCATGAAACAGGCCGCTCTCCTGAACCAGGATGGCAGCAGTATAGGCCTCCTCTCCGGTGGAGCAGCCGGCGCTCCAGATCGACAGGCGGCGGCGCGAAGCGTTGGCCTCAGCGAGCGTCGGCAGGATCGTCTCGGAGAAGAGCCGGAGCTGCTCCTCATGGCGAAAGAAGTAGGTCTCGCCGCTGGTCACCAGTTCGAGCGCGGCGGATATCTCGTCCTGGCTCTCCGGTCTGGACTCGAGCACGCGCAGATAGTCGCGGAAATTGCTCAGCTCGTAGAGCGGCAGGCGCGCGGCCAGGCGCTGCTGAAACACCGGCAGCGCCGAGGCATCGAAGGACAGGCCCGCGGCGTCGTTGAACAGGCGTTGTAGGGCGGCAAACTCGGCGTTGGATAAGATCGGCAACCGGAGCACGGGCGTGGGTCTCAACTTCAACCTGGCCCGAGTTCGGGCAGAGGTACATCCAGTGTGTAAGTGCGAAAGGCGGCGATATCGAGCACGAAGGTCAGCCGGTCATGTTGGCTGGCCACGCCCACCAGGCTGCGCGGATCAACCTGTTTGCCCAGCTCCGGCACGGGCTTGAGCCCGCCGAAGCCCACCTCGAAGACGCCGGTGACCCGGTTCACCGAGAGCCCAATCCGGTGATGCCCGACCTCCACGATGATCCATTGGCTGCGCCGTTCGGACGCGCGCTCGGGCACGTCGAAGCAGGTGCGCAGATCGATGACCGGAACGACCTGGCCGCGATGCTCGAACACCCCCAGCACGCCGCGCGGTAGGTGCGGCAGCTCGGTGACCGGCGACGGCGTCGTGATCTCGCGCACGCAGGACGTGGGCACGGCGTAGGCGACCTCTCCTACGACGAAGCCGACCAGGCTGCGGTATTGGTCCCGCCGGAATCGCTCGCTGTTCAAGACGCTCCGTTCCGTCAGCTGGTGAGCGACGCCAAGTTGACCAGCACCGTCACCGCGGTGCCTTTGCGGGCGATGCTCTCGATGTGAGACGACACGTCCCCGACCAGCACCCCGGCGGTCGGTTCAATCTGCGCCTGGGAGAAGCGCTGCACACCCAGTACCTCGTCGACGAGCAGGCCTACCTTCTCCCCGTCGACCGTACTGGTGACCAGGATTCGCCCGCGGTTCTGCGCGCGCGGGGCACGGGGCTCGAGGCGCCGGCGCGTGTCGATCACCGTGACCAGCTCCCCGCGCACCGTGCACACGCCCACCACATCCTCCGGTGAGCGTGGCACGCGCGTGATGCTGCGCACGCCCAAAATCTCGAGCACCTGTGTGAGGGGTACGCCGTAGGCCTCGCCGTTGAGCGCAAACGTGAGAATCTCGCGAACGGGCTCATCGCTCACGCTCGGCCGCGGCGCGGCCGTCAGGTGCTCCTGCGGCTCAGCTGACGGCACGGATGCGCCCTCCGCGTTCGCGCGTGCTGCCGGCGCTGGCTTCTTCGATCAAGGCTCCCGGGTCCAGCACCAGCGCGATGCGCTCATCCGCGAGCTCGGACGCTCCGGAAAAGCCGCGCACCGAGTGCAGCGAGCGCCCGAGCGGCCTGATGATGATGTCTTGTTGCCCCGAGAGCGAGTCCACCACCAGCCCCAGGTGCCGAGTGCCCGCGATCACCTCCACCACGTACTGCCGCGCCGGTTCGCCCTCCGTGGGCAGCTGAAACAGGTGGCGCAGCCGGCAGAGCTCCAGGCTCGAGCCGCGCCGGCTCAACACCTCGGTGTTGTCGAGCACGCGGATCATGGACTCTTCCAGCGCATTGACCTCGGAGATGCTGGTCAGAGGGATCGCGAACATGCCGTCGCCGACCTGCACCAGGAGCGCGGTCACGATGGCGCGGGTGAGCGGCAGCGTGAGCGTGATCTTCGTGCCGATCACCGGCTCGCTCTCGAGCTCGATCGAGCCGCCGAGCTTGGCGATGTTGGTCTTGACGACATCCATGCCCACGCCGCGGCCGCTGACGGCCGAGGCCTTTTCGCGCGTGGAGAGGCCCGGCAAGAACACCAGGTTCAAGGCGTCGGCGCGCGACAGTTCCTTGGCCTCGTGCTCGGCGATCGCACCGAGCTGGATGGCGCGATCCAGGAGCGAATCACTGTTCAGTCCACGGCCGTCATCTTCGGCCTCGATCACGACGTGGTTGCCCTTCTGAAAGGCATTCAGGGCGATCGTGCCCACGGCGGGCTTGCCGATGCGCTGGCGCTCCTCCGCGTCTTCGATGCCGTGGTCGATCGCGTTGCGGATGATGTGCATCAGCGGATCGCTGAGCTCTTCCACGATCAGCTTGTCGATCTCGGTCTCGGCGCCGGTGACCACCAGCCGCACGTCTTTGTTCAGGTCCTTGCCGGTCTTGCGCACGATGCGCGTCAGGCGCTCGAAGACCTGCGCCAGCGGCACCATGCGCACTTCCAGAATGCCGCTCTGCAGCTCGCGCAAGCTGCGCTCGAACTTGTGCGAGAGCTGCCACAGCTGTGACGCCAGCCGGCGTTGGCCCTCGGAGCGCGCGTGGTCGGTCAGCTCCATCAACCCGCCGCGCAGCACGGCGAGCTTGCCGACGACGTTCATCAGTTCGTCGAGCTTGTGGATGTCCACGCGCACCGTCTGGCTCACCGAGCGCAACAGGCCGGCGCCGGGCACCGCCTCGGGGGCGGTGGTTTCGCCGGCACCCTCGGTGCCGCCGACCGCCTGGTCCTGCGGCATCGCCGTGGCGGCGCGCGTCCGTACCGGCAGGGGCGGGCGGGGCAGGGCCTTGCTCGAGCGAGTCGGGCGCTTCTTGCGCTGGATCTGGCGCACGGTGCTGCGCGGTCCGCCGAGCGAGCTCTCGATTTCCGAGAGGCTGGCGCTGGAGGCGAGCAACAGATCGAGCTCGATCAACTCCGGGCTCGCCGCTTCCCCGGCGGGCAGATAGGTGATCACCTCGCCGAACGGCTTGGCACGGTCCTTGATCTCGGTCAGGGCCTTGTCGAGCGTGACGAGCTCGAACTGCACGCGCACCAGAAACAGCTCGAGGCCCTGCTTGACGCTGACCAGCAGCCGGTGCTCCTCGTATTCGGTCAGCACCGCCAACAGGCCCGTGTCGATCTCGAAGCTCTCCAGGTCCCCGGACTCGGTCGCGGCCGTGGGTGCGAGCTTCTCGAGCCGATCGAGGATCTCTTGAACGCCGCGCACTTCCTGCGCGTCGCTGCTGGTCAGGATCTGCCAGTAGACGTCCACGGAGGTGAACAGCAGATCGAGCACGGCGTCGCTCAGCTGCTGGCGGCCGAGGCGCAGGTCATCGAGCAGATCCTCGAGCCGATGCGAGAGCTGGCTCATGTGCTTGTCGCCAAACAGGCCCGACAAGCTCTTGAGCGTGTGCACGCTGCGGAACGCCTCGTTCAGGTACTCCGGATCGATCCGGCCTCCGCCGGCGCGTCCCTGCTCCAGCGAGAGCAGATTGCGGGACAGGTTTTCGACGAGCTCCTGCGCCTCGGAGAGGAACTCCGCGCGTGCCTTGTCTCCCCCTTCCGTCATCGGCTTGCTCCGCGTCTGCTCATCGCCAGCTGTACGAGTCTAAGCTCGCCCCATCGCCCCCGCTCGCTTCGAGGTTATAACAAGGGTAGCGAGCCGGTCTCAGGTCCGGTTAATCACCCGGCGGACGAAAAGCGGAGAAACGGCTCTCGGCCAGCGCGATCCAGCGCTCAGCCACGCAGCGCGTGGAAGCCAAGCTTAGATAACCGCCAGGCGTCGGGCTCGGCCTCGAACGCACACAGCTCTCTACCGACCACATTGCAGGTGCGATGCAACGGCGACCAGAGCGGTCGAAAGGGCGAGGTGAGGGGGCCTCGCACGACGCACTTCTCGATATTCTCGAGCATGCAGCTGTTGTGCACCCAGCCCTGGCCGCTCTGGATGTCCGCCAGGCTCGTCGATGGATGGCTGCCCCAGGGCGTCGCGCCCAGCGGGTAGGCGATGGCCGACCACTGGTTGATGCCCACGGCGCCGTAGCGCAGCTGGCGCACCGCAGCCTCGACCTCCGTGCCGAAGCTCGGGTCGTCGAGCCGCGCCGGCGGAACGAACAGCGTGGCATTCAGGGTGCCCCACAGCGTGTCGTTGCAAAAGGTGGTCGCGCTCCGCAAAAAGGCGCTCGGCTCGCTCTCGTCCAGCTCGACCACGCTCAGGATCGAGCAGAATGGTTCCATGCGAAAGTGCAGCGCCGTCTGGTCGTGCGCGTCGAGATCGCGGATCAGCGTCCAGGGCAGCGTGCCCTCGGCGTCCCCGCCGTACGTCTCCACGCGCTCGACGTCGCGCGTCAGCACCTGGTAGCGCTCGCGGGCGCCGGGATAATAGGCGTAGCGGGCCGGCACCTGCGACAGCACGCTGCCGAGGTGACCGAGCAGGATCTCTGAACCGGTCCAGCCGCGCGGCAACACCAGCATCTTGGCGGACACGCAGTTGAAGGAGGCGTTCTGGGTGACCATCCCCGCGATGCTCTCGCCCATCGCCGCCAGTTCCGTATCGCTGTACGGCCCGGGTACGACCACCACGGGCGTGATGTTGCCGAGCTCGCTGGTGATACGTTTCTGGAGCAGCGGCTGACCGAGCTGCCGGCGGCGCTCGCGCTCGGCCTTGTCGCTCCCCCACACGATCGCGTCGTGGGTGCGATCCGACCCGGTGATGTGGATCTCGTCCACCTGCGGGTGCTGGCACAGTTGGCTGCCCACCTCGGCACCGCCGTACACGATCGCCAGGTAGCCCTGATCGATGAGCGGCTTCATCACGTCCTCGAAGATGGGCCCGATGTAGTCGTTCACCGGGTTCAGCTTCAGCACCACGACCTGCCCCTCGACGAACAGCTTGTGCAGCGTGTCGAGCGCGGGGATCGAGGTCAGGTTGCCCGCGCCGAGCACCACCGCCACACGCCCCTGGGGCTGCGCCTCGCGGTAGAAACTGGCCTGCAGCGGCGTCTCGCCGTTCGTGCTGGGGTTCAGCAGCACATCGGCGGTCACTCCGGGCAACAGGGCGTGATCGTAGATGCCTGCCGGAAAGACCCGCACCGACAGCTGGCCGTTGTCCAGGCGCCGCGGCTTGCTCGGCAGGCGCGGGGCACCCTGGCGTTGAATGTCGGCGAGCGCTGCCGATAGCAGCCGCAGCGCGCGCAGCGTCGCTACGGGCCCCAGGATCCAGGCTTCCCCTGCCGCAGGGGACTCCAGGTCCAGGCGCGTATGCTCGCAGATGGCCGCCGCCCAGCGTTCCGAGGCGCGGGCGACGCGCTGGCGCACCTGGTACAGCCAGCCCAGCTTCTTGACGATGGGCTCCCGCGCAAAGCGTTCCGCAGCTTCACGCAGCTGCCATACCTTACGATCCAGGTCTTCGGTCGGCACGACTGGTTCTGCGGCAAGTCCCATGTGTCTGGTTGCGTCCCCTCGGCATCGCCCAGCGGTCTACCTACTACTGTGGTCAGGATATCGCCTCCTGCCAAGCAGGATTGACGGCCATTAGGCCGTTTCTGGCCCGCGGACAGCGCGAGCCCGTGCGCAGCGCGCTGGCGAGGGCGCCCCGGAGTCGCTATGGGTGCTGCCTGACGCAGTGACCCGCTCTCCGGCGCCGGCCTCCACGCACACCGCTCCCCCCGGAGCGCAGCGGTCGCCTCGTTTCCGGGCCGCGCCCTGGCCGCTGCTCGCGTTGCTGGGTGCTGCTGCCGCGGTCTGGCCGCTGCTCGGCCTGCCCGCCGCGGGCCTGTGCCTGCTCGGCGTGCTGGCGCTGCCGGGCAAAGCCGACCCACTGGCGAGCTGGAGCCGCCGCTGGGTCGTGCTGGCCGCGCTCGGCGCCAGCGTGGGCCTGTGGCGCTTCGTGGTCGAGGAGGCCATGCCGGGCATCGTGCGCGGGGGGCGAGATGCGGTGGAACAGCGCGCGGTGTCGCGCCTGCGCGACGTGCTGTTCGCCGAGGATGCGTTGCGGAAAGCGGCATGGATCGACCCGGATCGAGACGGCGTCGGCTCCGCCGCGCTGCTCAGCGAACTGTGCGGAGGACCTCCGGCACGCGGTCAGCCCGAGCGCTCGAACGCGGTGCTCACCTGCGGCGAGTTGGTCGAGACGCCCATCGGGCTCGCCGCGCAGCTCGCCGGCTATCTGTTTGTGGTGTGCGTGCCGGGCACGGATGGCCGCTGGCTGGGGCGCGCCCCTGCGCCGGGCGGCGATCCGAACTCCGGGCAGATCGACGAGGAGGCCGCCGAGCGGCGCTTCATCGCCTACGCCTGGCCCGAGGCCGCCCACTTCGAGCGCGCCTTCTACCTGGACCAGGATGAAAACATCCGCACCGCGCTCCTGCCCGCGGCGGCCGGCTCGGCGCGTGCCGTCCCGCTCACCTGCGACGCCGCGTTCAGTCCCGGAGGTGCCCCGAGCTGGGTCGCCTGGCGAGGCAAACGGCCACGACCGGGCCCCTTGCCCGGCGATTCTGCTCCAGAGATTGCGGCGCAGCAGCCAGGGCGCTAGACACGGGACCGCTTGAAAAAGGCCTGGGTAGAGAACCTCGAAGAGCGCGTCAAGCAACGCGTCGGCGAGGCCAAACAGCGTGTGGAGGCGGTCGCGCAGCGGCTCGCCGAGCGTCGCGCGCCCGCGGACTCCGCTGCCCCGCCGTCGGACAGCCCGCCGAGGGCTGCGCGAGCGAGCGAGGTCGCCACCACCAGCCAGGGCCCCGGCACGCTGATGGAAGACGCGGAGCTCCCCGTCGTGGCCCGCCTGATTGTGGAGATCCGCTCGGACGGCACGCGCACGCTGGCGCGCGGAGCGCTCGAGGACGTCCTGACCGGGGAGCGCGTCGCGCTCGAGGCCAAGGGTGGCAGCCCCATGCAACTGGCCGCCTCGCTCGCGGGTAGTTTGCTGACGACGCCGTTTGCCCTGGGGCGTGCCGCCAGCGCCGCCATGCGGCGCCGCCTGGGTCGCAGCGGAGAGCGCTGAATGTTGGAGCCCTCCTCCTCGTCCGCGTCCGCCATGGCGCCGGCCCCTGCAGCAGAGCCGCCCGCCCGCCCCGGGGAGTTTGCGCCGCTGTTCATCGGCCCGATCCGGGTCTGGCCGCCGGTGGTCCTGGCGCCCATGGCCGGAGTGACGAACTACCCGTTTCGTCGCCTCTGCCGCTCCTTCGGCGCCGGTCTGTACGTGAGCGAGATGATCGCCGCGCGCCCGCTCGTCGAGGAGAAGGCCAAGACCCTGCACCTGAGCGACTTTGGGCCGGAAGAAACGCCGCGCAGCCTGCAGCTCTACGGCAGCGACCCCCACTACATCGGCGAGGCCGTACGGCGCCTGGTCGGCGAGGGCCGCGTCGATCATATCGACATGAACTTTGGTTGCCCCGTCCGCAAGGTGACGCGCAAAGGCGGAGGCGCTGCCATCCCGGCACGGCCCAAGTTGCTCGCCCGGATCGTGCGTGCCGCGGTCGGCGCCGCAGGTAGCGTTCCCGTTACGCTGAAGTTTCGCATGGGCGTCGACGACAATCTGCGTACCGACGCGAGCTCGGGCCGCGTCGCGCAGGAGGAGGGCTGTCGCGCCGTCGGGCTGCACGCGCGCACCGCGGCACAACTCTATGACGGGCAGGCGCGCTGGGAGGCCATCGCCGAGCTCAAGCAACAGCTGAGCATTCCCGTGCTCGGCAACGGCGACATCTGGGAGGCGGGTGACGCCCTGCGCATGATGCGTCAGACGGGCTGCGACGGCGTCATCGTCGGGCGCGGATGTCTCGGCCGTCCTTGGCTATTTCGCGAGCTTTGCGACGTCTTCGAGGGCCGACCGGCCCGGCTGCCGCCAGCGCTCGGAGAGGTCTGCGAGGTGATGCTGCGGCACGCACGCTGGACCGCCGAATGGTTCGGCGAGGCACCGGCGATGCGCGCCTTTCGGCGCATGGCGGCCTGGTACACCAAAGGCTTCCGGGGCAGTGCACGCCTGCGCCAGAGCTTCACTCAGGTCGAAACATTGGCCGCGCTGGAGGCGGCGGTGCAAACGCTCGATCCGCTCGAACCGTTTCCACGCTCCGCGCTGCGTGTTTCACGTGGCAAACACTCCGGAACCCAGGTCGTCAGTCTGCCCGACGGCTTCCTCGAGCACCTGGACGACGATACGGCCCCGGAAGGGGACGACGAGGACCAGGGCGGCGACGGCGGCTGACGGCGCCTGATCCTCCTCGCGCGCGGGGCGGCCCCGCAGATCGCGCCTCGACAGCGCGCGGCCTTGCAGATCAGCGCAGCACGATCTCACCGGCGGGAACGCACGCCGGATTGACGGACGGCCGGCGCATGGGCAATTCTCCCGGCGGGCTTTCCCCATAAAGGAGCCACCTCAAGGAGTTTGCATGGCCGCCAAAGAGACGATTGTTTCCAACTTCCAACTGAAGGGTCGCGAGATTCTCTCGTCCTATGCCAACTTCACGCTCGAGGGGGAAGTCACCGCGAAGGTGACGCGAGGCAAAGAGACCTTCACGATCACCGAGCGCAACGGCATCCCGAAGGGCACGTCCGACGGCGAGAACGAGGCCGTCTACATCCCCAACGACAAGGCGATCAAGTCGATCGAGAAGAACATCGTCCCGCTCTTGCCGAAGAAGGTGACGATCAAGAGCCCGATCGACATCATCAACGCGATCGCCGCGTTTGATCTGAGCCTGGTCAAGAAGGCCGGCCCCAACAAGAAGCTCTGGGGCGGCAACGCCTGTCTCGCGGCGTCGACGGCGCTCTTTCAGACCCTGCTCAAGGCCAGCGGCTACGAGGCGTGGGAGATCTACGCGACCAAGCAGACCAAGACCTTCTACTTCCCGAACATCGCCTTCAACATGGTCTGTGGCGGCGAGCACGTGCCCGGTACCAAGCAGGACATCCAGGAGATGTTCTTCTTCTCGATGAAGGCCAAGAGCCTGAAGGAAGTCTTCGAGACGGGCACCAAGTTCTTCCGCCAGTTCGAGAAGAACCTGGTGCGCGACGGCCTGCCTACCGGCACCGCCAAAGAGCGCGGCTTCGTCTTCCCGGTGAAGGACAATTTCGAAGGCCTCGATCGCATCAAGGAGTGTGCCAAGCAACTCGGCCTCGGTCCGCAGGACTACGCGATCGGTACCGACAACGCCTTCAGCGAGATCCAGAAGGGTCAAGATCTCATCGATCAGGGCATGTACGACATGCGCTTCAGTGGCGCGGGCAAGAAGACGCGCGAAGAGCTGGTGGAGTTTGACGGCACCGTGGTGAACAGCGCCGACAACTTCGCGACCATGGAAGATCCGGGTTCCGAGCACGATCTCGAGGGCCACAAGCTGATGAACGCGCGCTACGGCGATCGCGTGCAGATCGTGCTCGATGATCTGGTGGTGACGCAGATGCGTTTCATCATCCCGTACCTCTGTGCCAAGAAGCGCGAGGATCGCGCCGGCAACAGCGTGCTCATCAAGCTCAACCAGGCGGGCACCTTCACCGAGACGCGGCTCGCGATCGAGATCGTGCTCGGGCTGGCGGACGTGAAGCAGGTGGAGACCTTCCTGACCGCGCGCGGCGATCTGGACTGGATCCTGGCCGAGTGTGCCAAGGTCGGCGTGAAGAGCCTGGCCGAGGCGCTCGCCAACATCGCCAAGGGCGGCTTCTCCGCGTTCGTCTCGCACCGCTCCACCGAGGGCTCGAGCGAGTTCTTGCCCTACATGCCGCTCATGTTCGGGCCGCTCTCCAAGCGGCTCTGGTTCAAGGCAGGCGCGCCCAACGGTGAGCGCAACCTGCAGAACTACAACCCGATGTTGCGCGCCGAGGAGCAGATCCGGGAACGTGGCATCAAGACGCAGATCGCCGGCTTTGCCGGGCTGCCCGCGGGCGTGAAGATCCCCGCCTTGGCCAAGGCGCCGAAGGTGGCCGCGGCGGCGGAGTAGGATGATGCCCACCCCCGCGCGCTCGCCCGCAGCGGGCTTGCGCTTTTGATGCCCACCCCCGCGCGCTCGCCCGCAGCGGGCTTGCGCGCGTCCCCTCCCAAGCGCCGTCCTCGCCCGAAGCGGGCTGCGGGCGGACGCGGGAGGGGCGGCATCGGGGGCCGCCTCCTTTGACGACCCAGGTTGGGTCGCGCCGTGGCGTCGTTCTTGCCGTGAGGCACGTTGGGTGGTGTCGTGGCTTGCGGCTGCCGTGAGGCACGTTGGGTCGTCTCGCGACCCCATCTACCGTGACCCACCTTGGGTCGTGTCGTGGCTTGCGGCTGCCGTGAGGCACGTTGGGTCGTCTCGCGACCCCATCTACCGTGACCCACCTTGGGTCGTGTCGCGACCCAACCCCTGCTGCGACCCACGTTTGGGCCTGTGCCGTTCGCCCGCGGGCGGTCGTTCCGATTCATGTTGATGTGAGCCGCTGCTGGCGCGCGCTTCTCGCCGCGGGTCGTGCCCGGGCTTGCCTGGGGGCGCACGCTGCGTGCCACGCCCGGCGTTGCGGCGCACGGAGCGGCGCCGGTGCTCGATGGGTCACTTCGAGCGGTGGGGGCGTGGCACGGAGCCTGCGCCTGGGGGAGGCAGAGCCCGGGCACGGCCCGCGACGAGGAGGCGGCATGCGCAACTACGTTCCATCCACGCAGCGGCAACTTCTCACGGCGCGTGCGCAGGCCATGCGCTTGGCGCCCACGGCGTCGGAAGGCGCGCTCTGGCGCTTGCTTCGTGCGCAGCAACTGGGCGTGCGCTTTCGCCGGCAGGTGCCGGTGGGGCGCTACATCGCAGACTTCGTTGCTCCCTCGGCGCGGCTCATCGTCGAGGTGGATGGCGGCATTCACGATGGGCGCGTCCAGCTGGACGCGCGCCGGGATCGGGCGTTGTCCCGCCTGGGCTATCGGGTGCTGCGGCTCTCGGCGCAGTCCGTGCTCGAGCAGCCGGAGATGGCGCTGGCTCGGGTTCGCGGGGCGCTGTCAGCTCCTGCCGAGCCTCGCTGCCGTTAGCACGCCACGCACACCGGTCGTTACCGGTCGGGCGCTGACGTCATGCCCCTGCACCCTGGAGGCGCGTTACGTTCCCCCCACACGGTTCATGCTAAGGTTGCAAGATGGCGGGACACCCTCTCTGGCTAGGTCTCCCGCTGAGCCTCATTCTGGGCGCGTGCGGTGGGGACGAATGCTACCCGATGCGGGCACATCCATTCGATGGCGAGCGGTCGTGCGTGTCGGCTGTTTCCGAGGTGGTCGGGTGTACGCTTGATGAGATCGGTACTGCCGATGCACCTTGCGTGAAGCGCTTGTCAGATGGAGCCCTTTTTGTCGCTAACTCTGGCTCGATTTTTCGCGGCTCCGATGAATGGGGCGAGTGCACCAGCGAGGAGATGCGGATGACTCGCGTGTTCTGCACTGGCAGCGGACGGACAGCCCGTCGCTGAGACGTTGTACTTGTGCGGACAGTGGGTTCGAGAAACCATTGCGGCCAATTGCGTCCGGGGCCTGCGGCTGACAAGATACTTCGCGTGGTCGGGACAGTCGTGCGGGTGACGGCGCTGGGCAGCTATTCCGCGGAAACCGAGAACGCGATTGGTGTGACCTTCCGCGTCACCGAAGGCGACGCGCTCGAGCTGGGCGACCGCGTCGAGATCGACCTTCCGCGCGTAGCGACAGCGAAGACCATCCTGCGCCTGAGCGATGGCGCGGTGCTGAAGATCGAGCTCGGTGAGGACGACCTTCATGACCTTCGGCTGCCAATTCGACACGGTGCCAGGAGGCAACCGAGCGTCGCTCGAATGAACGAAGGCTCTGGGAATCGATGATGTCTAATCCACGAGCTGCCCTCGTAGTCGCCGGGGCGCGCAGGCGCTGGCTCACGGACCATCGCCGCATAACTGACGGCTTGCGGCGGGCCACGCCCGCCGCAAGCGTTGTACGTTGTGCGGACGGCTAGAGCCGCCCGTGAGAGAGGCCGGGCTCGGTCCCGTGGCATCGAATGGAAGCAGTGCCGATGCAATTCCAACTCCGGTCGCCCGTGGACGACTCGCGTCGTGTCTGCGATACTCGGAACTTGGCGCCTACGTCGGACTTCGAATGGGATGCGATCGGTTGGTATGGAAGGTTGGTCGCGGCGGCGTCCTGTCAGCACTTCTCGCGGTCTTTGCAGGTTGCTCGGGCAAGGCGGAGTCCAGGCTCGCGCCGGATGAAGTCCCCACCGCGGGCGAGCCCGCGGACTATGCCTGCGGCTTGGACGGCTGCGAGACGATTGGTCCTCGGGCCGCCGTGCTGCCATCGCCGTTCTGCCCCGCAGCCGAACCGACCGCTGGTAGCGCATGCACGAGGGATGGCCAACAGTGCTCCTACGGTGATGAGCCGAGCGCCTACTGCCGTCGGTTTTTCGTGTGCAGCGGGAGCGTGTGGCGGGTCCCGATCGTGCCGCGAACCACTTGCGAAGCGCAGCCCGACGGCTTCTGTTCCAGTGCTCCTGACCCGGGTGGCGCGTGCACGACAAGCGGCGTCGACTACAACGTGCCATGCAGCTACGCTGGTGGCGTCTATTGCTTTTGCCTGGGCAACCCACCACGTCGGCACGGCATCGCAGGCGTGTGGGAGTGCTACGGCCCACCGCGCAACGGCAGATGCCCCGAGATATTGCCTAACCTCGGCGACGGCTGCGCTCAAAGGGGCCAATTCTGCCAGTACGGGATCGCTCAGTGGGCCTGCTTCGCGCCATACGCGAACGTCTACTGCGAACAAGGAGCGTGGAGACGCGCTGGAGAAACTTGTGTCGACTGACATCCTGGCACGACATTCGATAGTGCCTGTGCGAACCGCACAACTCACGGCTTGCAGCGGGCGCGACCCTCGCTTCGCTCACTTCTCTGAAGCCTGATACGTTTCGGCGGACGGACGAAATGCGATGCTCGACAGTGACATGAGTGCGGCTTGGAGAGCGGCGGCCACACAGCTTGGCATTCGTGTCATCGCAACGTATTCGGTGACGCTCGTGAATGGGGGCGACCGTAGAGGTGGAAGCGTTCCTGCCCGACTTTGGGGGACCTCAGGGCGCGGTCGTCGTTCCCATCGAGGATGAATCCAGGTGGCGCCTCGTAGCCGGTACGAAATACTTCGTCTCCCAGCTCGCAGCGAGTTACCGACGCTAATACAGCGAAATTCTGGCTGGACCCCGTGCGTCTTCAAGACAGTGGTGGCTTCGGTCGCGTGGAAATTCGCCGGCTGCGCGCTATAGTCGACCAGAATGCCGAGTTGCTCCTGAGGTCTTGGAATGAGTTCTTCTCCGGCTGAGCCACGCGTCGCGCAGGCCATGAGGGTGTCGATTACGGACGACGCTCTGACCATCGATCTCGTCGATGGTCGGTCGCTGTCCGTGCCGCTGGACTGGTATCCGCGCCTTGCGCATGGGTCCGCAGCGGAAAGGGACGAGTGGCGCTTGATTGGCCGGGGCGAAGGCATTCATTGGCCGCAGCTCGATGAAGACATCAGCATCGACGGCCTCCTCGCGGGGCGCGCCTCCGGCGAATCACAGACGTCGCTCGAGAGATGGATTCGTAGTCGCAAGCACGCTGGCTGACTCGGTACCGGTCACTCGCGTCGCCGCCCCCGCGTCGCCCCCCTTGCGTTGTCATGCTCTGACCGTTCTGTGCTATCTCGCCGTCGCGGCTCGTGCTGCGGATCTCGCGGAGTGCTCGCGTTTTTATTGAGTGGGACTAGATTCGCCGCGATGGACACGCATCTCACGCATCTCACGCAGAACGACGAGAACGTGACTGCGTTGGTGCGCGTTGTGCGGCATACGCCCTGGCTTTGCGAGGTGCTCAGAGTCGTGCGCGACTTTGGACCGCCTGGAGCCTACGTCGCTGCTGGGGCCGTGCGCGATACGGTCTGGAGCTTCCTGACGGGTCGACCCTCCGCAGGGCCAGAAGGGGATGTCGACGTGGTGTATTGGTCAGACCCTCGCGGTGTTGACGCAGCGCAAGCTCACGAGGCGCGCTTACGTGCAGCGAGGCCCGAGTTCGACTGGGAAGTGACGAATCAGGCAACGGTTCATCTGTGGCACTTGCGCGCGCGGGGAGCTGTTACCGCGCCACACCAGAGTGTAGCCGAGGGCGTGGCTAGCTGGCCCGAGACGGCAACAGCAGTCGGGGTCAGGCTTTCGGCAGAGGGAGACATCGACGTCCTGGCGCCGTTGGGCCTCGCGGATCTCTTCGCGCTTCGGCTTCGCCACAACGCAGCTCGAGCGGCGCCCGATGTGTTCTGGAAACGTGTAAAGGCCAAGCAATGGGTGCAGCGCTGGCCCGAACTCCAGCTAGCAACGACAACCAACGAGGGCGGCTGACTACGAATGCCGCCCGACGGAAGGCTGCCCACCTCGCGGCTCGCAGCGCTCGCCGCTGAAGCCTGGTACGTTGAGCGGACTTGGAGGAAGATGAGCGTAGAAATCGGATCTGTGGAGGCGATCTACCGGTATCCCGTGAAATCCATGGGCGGCGAGCGCCTCGGGGTCGCCACGCTGGGCTGGCACGGCGTGGAGGGTGACCGGCGCCTGGCATTCCGGAGGATGAATGACCGCGGCGGGTTCCCGTGGCTCACCGCGGGCGCGCTTCCCGACCTGGTCCGGTTTGCTCCGCACCGGCATGAAGAGGGTGCTCAGGGAGATCTTCCTACGCACGTTCGTACGCCCGACGGCAAGGAGTGGCCTGTCTTCGGGGAGGAGTTGGCCAGTGAAGTCGGACGTCGGCACGGCGCTCCCGTGCAGATGATGCAGCTGAAGCACGGCATCTTCGATGAAGCGGCCATCTCCGTGATCGCGTCCGATACGGTGCGCGAGATCGGACGGCTCGCAGGGCAGAGCGCGGACGTCCGGCGATTTCGCCCGAATGTTCTGGTTCGTTTGTTGCGGCCGGCTCCCTTCCAGGAGGATGAGTGGGTGGGCCGCGTACTGGCATTCGGCGAGGGGGATGACGCCCCCGCGATTACCGTCACGATGCGCGACGCTCGTTGCTCGATGGTAAACCTGGATCCGGACTCCTCGAGTTCCGCCCCGGAAGTGCTCAAGGCGGTCGTCCGTGCGAACCAGAACCATGCGGGAATCTACGCTGCCGTCACCCGTATCGGTCGACTAGCGGTCGGACAGACCATATTCCTCCATGCGGCGCCCTCCTAGCCTGGGCCGGAGCCGGCCTGGAAGGTCACGACCTGCAGGTTGATGAGCGCTGCGACTTCCTCCGGCTCGGAGGCGGCGACGAGCGAGCGCAGCTCACGAAAGGTGGTGCGCAGCTTCTCGCGCACGCGCTCGAGGTCTGCGTGCGAGATCGAGTTCTGTGGTGTTGCCGCGGTGTATGCGAACGCGCGCGTGCGCCTGTTCGGCAGCGAGGAGGACGCGGGAGCGGAGTGATGCCCACCCCTCGCGTGCCCGCGACCCAAACCCTGCCGTGAGGCGGTGAGTTACCGCCCGCTCGCTCCGTGCTCGGGTGCGCCGTGCGCCCGTATCTCTACCACGGCGATGCTGTGGGGCGGCAGCTCGAACGCCATGTCGCGCGCGTAGGGTGGCGTGGTCTCCCGGCGCCGGAGGGCGTCGGGCTTCGCCAGTGAGTTCGCGGCGTCGAGGGCGGCGTCGATCGTGATGAACTTCACGCTGGCTGTAGCCGGCGTGCGTGAGCCAGCCAGGCGGGTGAGCAGCGTGTGCCGCTTGGCGTCGTAGTTCACCGCCTTGATGATGATGCGCTGGCCATCGGCGGAGCTCGTGCCGATGGCGTCGACGGTGTTTGGCGTCCAGTCCACGGGCTTCATCTGCGAGATGGCGTCGAAGAACGCTGCCCGGTGTGGAATGTCGGCGAAGGTGCCGGACGAGAACGCATGGCGGCGGGGCGCGTAGTACTCGCGAAACAGCTTCTCTGCCACGTATCCGGAGCCCGCAAACCACGACACGTGATCGTGATAGATCCAGGCGCGCCACTCCGGGTCGTCGCTGGTGTTGCGCATCAAGAGCGCCGGGCTCGTCATCGCGATCGCCGGGCTCAGCTTCTCGTAGCTGAGGAGGCTGCCGGCCGCGTGCAAGCCCGCGCGCCAGTCGTAGGTGCGGGCCGAACCCCACTCGAGCACCGCGAGCTGGATCCTGGGGTGGGCCGAGATGCGCACGTATTCGGCGAGCTTCTCCAGGTAGTCTTCGATGCGGCGCACGCCCGTGGCGTAGTTCTCGGGCTCGTATTCGTAGTTGTGCACGCCGAGGATGTCGAAGTTGGCGCCCGCGAGGTCGATCAGCTTCTCGCTCCAGTTCATGTCGTTCGAGCGCTTCTGGCCGCAAGCGACCACCCTCGACTGCGGCGCGATCGCGCGCAGGCGCGGACCGTAGAGGTTCACGATCGCCGCGTAGCTCTCGGGCGAGAGCCCGTGGTTCATCGGCTCGTTGTCGATCTGGATGTAGGGCACGAGATACGGCTCAGGATGGCCGTTCGCGGCCCGCCGGCGGCCCCACTCGGTCGTCGGCGGATCGACCAGATAGTGAACCCATTCGAGCGCATACTCGAGCTGCGCCGGGTCGGTGCTGGTCGCCGCCAGGACGACCATCGGCGCGGCGCCGAGCTGCCGGCAGAGTTCGAGGAACTCATCCGTGCCGAACCCGTAATAGTCCGAGGAGCCACCCCAGACCGTGTTGGGGTTATACCTGCGCGCGACGGCCGGACCGATGCCGTCCTTCCATTTGTAGATCGAGGCGTAGGATCCTCCGGGCCAGCGAATGAACGGGGGCGCCAGGCCCTGCAGCGCGGCGAGCAGGTCCGGCCGCAGCTTGCCCGTGGCGCGCACGCTCGCGCGCATCAGCGAGATGAAGTCGACGAGCATCGTGCCCGTGCCCTCCGCGCTGAGCTCGAGCGTTGCGTTCCGATCGGTCGCCGGGCTCTCGAACGCGAAGCTCACCTCCTGCCAGCCCGTGCCGTGGGTGGTCAGGGGCCGCTTTGCCAGCTCGCGCCCGCTCGAGCTCAGGATGCGCAGGCTGACGGCCAGCGTGCCCTGCTCCGGTTTCAGCCAGACCGAGCCGTCGTACTTCTGGCGCGCTTCGACATGGAACCGATCCTGGCGTATTCCGCCCGTTCCGCCGTTGAGCGCGAGCCGCACCGAGCGCGTTCCCCGCTCGAAGAGCTCCTCGACCAGGGAGGCCGCCCCCTGGTCACCCAACGGCTGCCAGTAGTCGGCGAAGTCCTCGCCTTCGAAGCCCTGGCCGCGCACTTGCTCGGCGTACAAGCCGTCGACCACCGAGTGGTTGATGTGCTCGAGAAAGTGACCGTAGATGCGCTCATCGATCGTCCCGACGACGCGATCCGTGTCCACCAGCAACACCGCGACGCCCGAGTCGGCGCCAGCAGCAGGGAGCACGCTGGCGGCATCCGTGAGCCGCGAGGCGGCGCGGGCGAGCGAGGCTTGCAGTCGGAGCTTCCACATGGGTGACCGGCATGGTGCGGGCGGCGGCGGCCGTTTCCAAGGCGCTGGAGCGCTGCCGAGGGGCCGGCTTTACGGCAGCGGTCATGTTACCGTGTGCTCGCAGGCGCGGAGCCGCGCGTCCGACGCATTTCAGCATTTGCGCGCATCGAAAAACGAGCGGCGACTACCAGAGCGGCCAGCGTTGCAAACTCGCAGGCGCCCCGGCGGCTCGAAGGAGCGTCACCGCAGCGAGACTCGTCTCGAGACGGCGCACGGCGCTGGGCCGGGACCGTGACGGCGCGGCGACCCTGCCGCTCGTGGGCTGCGACCTCAACCCGCGCCCCGACGACCAGCCCGCACTCGAGGAGCTGCCGCGCGGCAACTCGCGCCGCTGAGCGTCAGCCGAGCAGTCCGGCGAGCCAGGTGTGCAGCGGCGCCATGCGCGCGAAATGGCCGGCGCAGAAGTCCACCAGCGCGGGCGTGCCGAGCTCGCTCGGGTGCTCGCCGTTCAGCGTCGCGAACAGCCCGCCGTGCCTGGCGAGCGTGACGCGCGGGTGGTCGGGCGGCACGCCGCGCGGGGGCCTCTTGTAGCTCTCTCCCCCGACGACGTAGCCCTCGGCGCGAACGTGCTCCACGACGCGCGCGAGCTCGGCGCCGCGCTCGTCCGCGAGCACGTGCTCGCGATAGCGCTGCCGCGTGGCCGGCTGGAACTCGATCATCCCCGCGGCGAGGATGAGCCGCGTCGAGCTCAGCCGCAGCCAGAAGCCCGAGTTGTCCCAGGCGCGCCGCCGGCCCGCCCAGAACCACAGGTCGAGGTACTCCCGGTAGGGCGGCTGCGCACTGTTGGCAAAGCGCTGGCGCCGCGTCAGCGCGTGGATCGACCCGCGCACGCGCGGGATGGCCTGAATCTTCGGGTCGAGCGAGCGCAGCCGCGGGCGCAGCGCCTCCACCAGCGCCTTGGCGGGTTCGAGCAGCACGCTCTCGCACTCTGCCTGGTGCGCCTCGAACCAGGCACGCTCGTTGTGCTGTGAGAGCTGGGCGAGAAAGTCGATCGCCCCGTGTGGAAACCCCGAGAAGGGCATGCTGGCTTCGCGCGGATAGTAGCAGGATGGTACGCCGACGGCTCCCAGGAAGGCGCGTGCGGCCCGCTGGTCTGTGGCCCCGACAAACGTCTCAACGGGCAGCGCCTGCTGCCGTTCCGTGAGCTGAGGCTTTTGCCTCGTGCTGCCACGGAGATCCGCCATGAGACTCAGACACACACCTGCGCTGCTCGGACTCTTGGTTCCCCTGGGAACGCTCGCCTGCTCCGATGCGAACCTGGTGAACCCCAAGCTCGTGGATCTGATCGAAAGCAACGCTTCTCCGATGAACAGCCCGATGACCGAGCTGTCGGCCCCGCCGGAGGGCTGCCGTAGCCTGGCTGCGGCGAGCAGCGTGCGAGTGGGTCGTACCACGGGTGACATGCGCTGCAACTTTGACGAGGCGACGGCGCAGCTCGCCTGTCGCACCGCTGCGGGCGACCTGAGCCAAACCACCACCAGTCAGTTCGCGAGCGTCTCGGACTTCGTGGAGGCGGCCGTGCTCGGCAAGGTCACCAGCCTGCGCGAGGAGCGGCTCCGGGACGGCGCGACGAGCGTGGTCAGCCACGAGTTCGACGAACTCGGGCGCCTCGTGCGCAGCACTGAAGAGCGCGCGCTGGGCAACGTGGTCTACGGCTACGGCGACCATGACGAGCTGGGGCGGCCGAGGAGCGCCCAGCCGAGCGCCGCCACGCGTGCGGCCTTTGCGTGCGACGCGCCGCCCCTGGCGATCGAGTACGGGGACGAGGTCGGCACGGTGGCGTTCCACCACCTCTTGCCGGGCAGCTGCGCGGGCGCGGACTTCAGCGTCATCGAATACTACGACCTGCTCGGCAACCGCGTGCGCATCGAGCAGGATGGGGCGGAGGGGCTAGAGACCAGCTTCGAAGGCACCCCGCTGTCCGCGCAAGTCGCCTGCGAGTAACCCGCCCGGGCGGGCCGATCCGCATCTGGCATTGGCCTCGGCGTCGACTATAGTCGCGCCCGGATGGCCGACAATCGAGATGCACCGAGCGCGCAGGGGCCCTCGCCCAGCCCCTGGCAGAAGCGTTGGAAGTGGCTGGGTTTTCGAGCGGCGGCGCTGCTCTTGGTCTGCCTCTGCATCGAGCTCACCTCGTTTGTCGCGCTCAAGGTGATGGGCGCCGCGGGGCTGCGCGTCGATGTCGCGGACTTCCTCGCCGGGGAGGCGGAGCTCAACAAGCTCGACAACCCCGAGTACATCCCGCTGCGCGGGCTCGGTCCGGACTTCGACGAGGTCTTGCATCCGTACGTGGGCTTCGTGCTCACGGCCTCCTCCCCCGAGCGCCAGGATCTGAGTGACATCGGTTGGCTGCAACCCACGTTGTTCAAGAAGAGCCCGGAGCGCGTGGTCGTGGCGCTCACCGGCGGTTCGGTGGCGCGGCAGGTGTACGAGCTCGCCGGGAACGTGCTGAAGGCGGAGCTCGGCAAGGCCCCGCGCTTTGCCGGCAAGGAGATCGTGATCGTGGGGCTGTGCCTCGGCGGGTACAAGCAGCCGCAGCAGTTGATGATCTTGAACTACCTCTTGACCCTGGGCGGGGAGTTCGACGTCGTGATCAACGTCGACGGCTTCAACGAGGTGGCCATCCACGAGCCGGAGAACGGGCGCAACGGCGTTTTTCCGATCTTTCCCCGCTGGTGGCAAGGCCGGGTCAACGACGTGGCCAACCCGGACATGCGCGCGTACGCGGGCGAGCTGGCGTATCTGCGCAAGCAGCTCCAGGCGATGGAAGAGTCGAAGTGGGTGAAGTTCTCGCGCCGGTTTCAGACCGGCAGGCTCGTGCGCACCTATCGCGTGAAGAGCCTGCACAAGGAGATTGATCGCGTCGTTGCCGCGATGAGCAACCCGAACAAGCAGGGCGGAGCCACGCGCTACATCGCCTCGGGCCCGCGCTGGACCTTTGCCGACGACGACGAGTTGTACGAGCACCTGACCGACATCTGGCGGCGGTCCTCACTGCAGATGCACAACCTGGCCGTGGCGAACGGTATCGAATATTACCACTTTCTGCAGCCCAACCAGTACGTGGAGGGGTCGAAGCCGATGGGCCCCGAGGAGATGCAACGCGCCTACGATCCGAACATGCGCTACCGGCCCGGCGCCGTGAAGGGCTATCCCTTGTTGATCGAGAAAGGGCGTACACTCAAGGGCAGCGGCGAGGCCTATACGGACCTCACGCAGCTCTTCGTGAATGAAACGCAGCCCATGTACTACGACACCTGCTGCCACTTCTTGCAGCCGGGGGTAGAAGCGCTCGCTCACAAGATCGGGAGCGTGGTCGTGGCCCAGGGTAAGTAGCGGTCAGTACTGCTTGAAGTAGTCCGCCACCGCGCGCTTGCGCCTGGCCTTGCGCCAGTAGGTGCCGGCGCCGCTGTCGTTCGCCTGCACGGCGTCCTTGCCGGTCGCCTTCATCAACAAGCCGATCGGGGCAAACAGGCCGAAAAAGAGCACGGCCAGGAGCACGTGCGAGACGACGAAGCCGATCGGGTAGGCGACCAGCGACAGTCCGACGAACAGCGGCCGGTTGGCGCGCGGAGCGACGCTGGAGAAGAGCGCGCTCACCACACCGACGCCGAGCAGGCTCCACGTCACCGTCATGCGCGCGGCGCCGAGCCCGGCGCGAAACATGAACGCCTCTTGATGGGCCATCAGGGCCAGCAGCCCGAAGGCACCGAGCGCAATGAACCCAAACTGGCGCAGCGTGCGCGCCGAGGGATTCCAATCGAGCCGAGCGAGACCACTCATCGTTACTTTCTAATCCAGGGCGAACTGCTTGAGATAATCTTCCCTGCCGGGAGCCGACTGGTTCTTCTGCTCCGTCTTCAGCAGCACGCAGTTCTCCAGCACCAGCACGTCGATATCCGTGGCGAGAAAGCAGCGATAGGCCTGCTCCGGTGTGTTGACGATCGGCTCACCGCGCACGTTGAAGCTGGTGTTGATCACGACGGGGCAACCCGTGCGCTCGTGGAAGGCTTTTACGAGCCCATGGAAGCGCGGGAAGCGCGCCGCATCGAGCGTCTGTACACGCGCCGAATAATCGACGTGAGTGATGGCGGGTACGGTGGACCGCACTTGCTTGACCCGATCGAGGCCCGTGCCCGACGCTCCGTTGCTGTCCACCCTCTGCTCGGGTTGCACCGGGGCCACGAGCAACATGTACGGGCTATCCTGATTGGGGCGCATCTCGAACCACTCGTGCACATGCTCGCGCAGCACCGCCGGGGCGAACGGGCGAAAGGATTCGCGGAACTTGATCTTGAGGTTCATCACCGACTGCATGCGCGGTGAGCGAGCGTCCCCCAGGATGGAGCGAGAACCGAGCGCCCGGGGCCCAAACTCCATGCGCCCCGCGAAATGTCCGATCACGTTCTCTTCTGCGATGAGTTCCCCGACGCGCGCGGTCAGCTCCTGCTCCGTCGGGTAGAAGGTGTACTGGGCCTGTACGGAGTCGAGAAACTTCCGGATCTCCTGGTTCGAGTAGCTCGGCCCGAGCAGGCTGCCCTGCTGAGAGTCGTTCTTTTGGGCGCTGCGGGGCTTGTCGAGCAGTTGATGCCAGACAAACAGAGCCGCCCCGAGCGCTCCGCCGGCGTCGCCCGCTGCGGGCTGGATCCAGATATCGTCAAAGCAGCCATCGCGCAGCAGCTTGCCATTGGCGACGCAGTTGAGCGCGACGCCGCCGGCCAGCGTGAGCTTCCCCACGCCGGTGAGCTGGCGCGCGTGGCGCCCGATGCGCAGCACGATCTCCTCGGTGACGGCCTGAATGGACGCGGCGATATCCATCTCCCGCTGGGTGATCACGCCCTCGCTCGTGCGCGGAGGGCCCCCGAACAATTCGCTCATCTTGGGCGACGTCATCACGTCGTCATAGCAATACGCGAAGTAGTCCATGTTCAGCCGAAACGAGCCGTCCGGCTTCAGATCGAGCAGGTGCTCGATGATGCGGTCTTTGTAGCGAGGCTCACCGTACGGTGCGAGGCCCATCAGTTTGTATTCGCCGCTGTTGACCTTGAAGCCCGTAAAATACGTGAGCGCCGAGTACAACAGACCGAGCGAATGAGGAAACCGCAGCTCTTCGAGCAGCTCGATGTGGTTGCCGCGCCCCAGCGCGATGCTGCCCGTCGTCCATTCCCCGACGCCGTCGAGCGTGACGATCGCCGCCTCTTCGAACGGCGACGGAAAGAACGCGCTGGCCGCGTGCGACTCGTGGTGCTCGAGGAAGACGTAGCGGCCCTTGTAGCGACCGGACAGGCCGCGATCGAGCTCGCGCGGCGTGTAGAGCTTCTGGTGCAACCAGAGCGGCAGCCCCTTCAGAAACATCTTGAAGCCCGCCGGCGCGTACGACACGTAGGTCTCGAGCAGGCGATCAAACTTCAAGAGCGGCTTGTCGTAGAAGGCGACCGAGTCGAGTTGCTCGACGCCGATGCCGCCGGCCTCCAGGCAATACGCCACGGCCTGCCGTGGAAAGTCCGCGTCGTGCTTCTTGCGGGTGAAGCGCTCTTCCTGCGCGGCCGCCACGATTTTGCCGTCCTGGACGAGGCAAGCGGCGCTATCGTGATAAAAGGCCGAGATGCCGAGAATGTTCATTGTGGTCGGGGGAGGTATCTCAGATACTTCGGAGCCTTTCAGGCGGACGGATTTCTAGCATGCAGGGCGAGCCAAAGGCGGAGAATGGCTACCGTTCAGCGAGCGGGGAGGGCGGGAGTGACTTCCGCGCGGCGGCGGGTCAGGCTCGCCCGAGCCTCGCGCGCGAATTCGTGGAATTTTTGGCCGCCAACAAGAAGTGGTGGCTGGCGCCGATCGTGCTCGCCGTGCTGTTGATCGGCGCGCTGGTGGTGCTCGGCGGCAGTGCCGCGGCGCCCTTCATCTACACCCTGTTCTGAGCCCCATCTTCCTGAGCCGCCTCTTCTCCGCTCCAGCCCGGCGGCTCCGGTGCGTGGCGTGGCAAGCCTTGCCGTTCAGGGTCGGCCCTGAGCCCGAGGCTTCCCCCAACCCCGCTCCGCTTGTCCCCTGGACGCCGGCCCGGCTCGGCCCCACAAGAGGTAGAGCATGAAACGGGCGAGTGATTATCCGGCGCTGGCTAGCGAGCGCCCCCTGACCTTCGCCCATCGCGGAGGCGGCAAGCTCTGGCCGGAGAACACGCTGGAGGCGTTCCGCGGCGCGATGGCCCTCGGCTGCTCGCACCTGGAGACGGACCTGCGCATGACCCGCGACGGGCAAATCGTGCTGTTTCACGATCCCGAGCTGCAGCGCACCACCGATGGCCAGGGGGAGGTGTCGTCGTTCACGCTCGAACAGTTACGGCGCCTGGACGCCGCGTATCGGTTCTCGCCCACAGGTCAGGGCTTTCCGTGCCGTGGGCAGGGGGTAAAGATCCCCACGTTTGCCGAGTTGATCGCGGAAGCACCCGACGTGTGCTTCAACGTAGAGATCAAAGAACGGGGGCATCCGGACTTGCCGGAAGCGCTCTGGGAGGTCATCCAGAGTCATGACCTTTTCGATCGCATCGTGGTCGCGGCGGAGCACCATCCCTTGCTCGAGAGCTTTCGCGCTCTCAGCCAGGGGAAGGTGGCCACCTCGGCCACGAAGCGAGAATGTTTGCAATTTTGGTTGGCCAGTAGGTTCGGTCTGAGCGGGAAACTGGGCGCTCCGTATCAGGCGCTGCAGATCCCGGTCAGCGTGGGCAGCTGGCAATTTCTTACGCCTCGCTTGCTGGAGGCCGCCCACCGCCTGGGCATTGCAGTGCACGTCTGGACGATCGATGACCCGAAGGAGATGGGGCGGCTCCTGGATTTTGGGGTCGATGGCTTGATGTCGGACTGTCCCGATCAGCTGCTCGCGACGGTGCGGGCACGTTACCCGGAACCGCGTTCTTCGGAACGACGTTCCACGGAATCGAGGTGAGGTTCCTTTGACCAAAATAGAGAAGGACAACAGCACCAAGAACCCGAACATCGCCCAACAGATCTTCGAGGACCTGCAGAAGCATATCCTCGGAGGCCAGCTGAGCGCGGGGGAGCGATTGCTCGGTGAGCGCGAGCTCGCGGCCAAGTATGGCACCAATCGCAATACACTGAGAGAAGCCGTGCGCAAGCTGGAGCAGGCGCGCCTGGTCTCCGTGCGGCACGGCCGCGGCGTGACCGTCGCCGATTTTCGGCGCACCGGCACGCCGGAGCTGCTGGCCCCGTACCTGCGCGCCGGTCCCGACATGATCGAAGTCGCGGAGATCATCGGCGACGTGCTCGAGCCGCGCACGCTCTTGCTCGAATATGCCGCGCGGCTGGCGGTGCGCCGTGCCGAGCCCGCGGACATCGATCGGCTGAGCGACATCGGGGATCTCCTGATCAAGGCCTTCGAGGCAGGCGACGCGCCGGTGGTGGCGCGCGGCTTTCAGCGCTGGCTGGACGTGTTGGTCGAGGCCGGGCACTCCGTGTCCGTGCGCTGGATCGCGAACTCCCTGTTCGACGCGCTGCGCGACACGCTCGATCGGTTTCCGAACCTGTGGGTGCTCGAGCCCACGTTTCCGCAGTACCTGACGGGGTTGGTGCACGCGCTCCGCACCGGCGACGAAAGCCTGGCCGTCTCCACCACGCGTGCCTACTACGAGCGCGTCGATCAGAAGCTGATGGCGCTCTTGCACGCGCTGGCGGGCATCACGCCGGCGAGCGCGCCCCCGGAAGCGGCGGCATCCAACGGCAACGGCGAGTCAGCCAACGGCAACGGCGAGTCCCGCCTCGAGCATCCCGGGCCCGAGGCGTAAGTCCGCACTAGGGGGTGTCCCTAGTTTGGCGCAAGCCATAGCCATGCGCATGCGACTTGGGTGAGTGCGAGGAAGTTCCGCGCCGTCTTCTCGAAGCGCGTGGCGATGGCGCGGAAGCGCTTCAAATTGTGGA
>Ga0315912_10000612_pt1 | contig 60009 bp, 39 predicted proteins | sample VfabasoilMG_FD_204469 | JGI IMG/M metagenome (GOLD analysis project Ga0315912, IMG submission 204469) | Garden soil microbial communities collected in Santa Monica, California, United States - V. faba soil | ecosystem: Environmental > Terrestrial > Soil > Garden | place: USA: California...
CACCTCGATGTCGGCTCGTCACATCCTGGGGCTGGAGAAGGTCCCAAGGGTTAGGCTGTTCGCCTATTAAAGTGGCACGCGAGCTGGGTTCAGAACGTCGTGAGACAGTTCGGTCCCTATCTGTTGCGGGCGTTGGAAATTTGAGGGGGTCTGACTCTAGTACGAGAGGACCGAGTCGGACAGACCTCTAGTATACCAGTTGTAATGCCAATTGCATAGCTGGGTAGCTACGTCTGGTTGAGATAAGCGCTGAAAGCATATAAGCGCGAAGCTCGCCCCAAGATAAGATTTCCCTTAAGGAACGTGGCAGATTACCACGTTGATAGGTTGCAGGTGTAAGTTCCGTAATGGATTCAGCTGAGCAATACTAATTCTTCCGTGAACTTTCAGTTAACAGGTTCTTGTACTCTTGTATTTTCTTTTCTTTTTATGTCATATTATTATTAAGATCTTATGGCGGCTATACCGTGGGTGTTCACCTCTTCCCATTCCGAACAGAGAAGTTAAGCCCCGCAGGGCCAATGGTACTGGAGTAAAATCCGGGAGAGTAGGTTGTCGCCAATTTTTCAGAAGCCCCTTCTTAACCGTTGGGGCTTTTGTTTTTTTATCCGGCTTCCTGCTGTTACCTGTTTATTATGAGATACTTCAAATAAGGTTTCGAAATCAAACATCTTATATAGTATAAATAATACAGGTCGCACTCACTACTTATCCAATCAGCTTTTAACAGTTGTATATGTCCGTGTTGGTAATGCATTATTTGTTTTTGCAAGCAATGCGCGGAAAGCAGGAAGAAATTATTTTGGGGTGAATCAATACCTAAGAATGAACAAATTTTATTTCTGCTTACCTGATATAAATTATTAAATTTAAGTGCTTGATTTATATTGACTGATATAAAATTAGTCACTGCATGATGGTAAATACCCTGAAAATACTGCTGGTGGAAGACTCCGAATCAGATGCCGATTTATTGATACGGGATCTGGAAAAGGCAAAAATTGATTTCACTTATTTAAGGGTTTGGTTTAAAGAGGATTTTATCAAAGGCATCAATGAATTTAATCCGGATTTGATCATAGCGGATCATTCGCTTCCTCAGTTTAACGGCATGGAAGCTTTCCGTTTGCTGAAAAGTGAAAATAAAAATATTCCCTTTATTCTGGTTACCGGCACACTGTCTGAAAAGCTCCTGACCGAATATGCCAAAGAAGGGATCGATGATTATCTTTTAAAAGATAATCTTTTGCGTTTACCTTCCGCTATTGAGAATGTAATTAATAAAAAAAGAATCGAAAAGCTATATACGCAATTAGAAAACGCTTACAAGGAAATTAAGGACAGTATCAATTATGCACGGATTATACAGGATACCATGTTTTCGGATGTATCTGTATTACGTGAAACTTTTCCGAACTCGTTTATACTCTTTAAGCCGAAGGATATTTTGAGCGGAGACTTTTACTGGTTCAAGAAAAAAGAGAATATTTTTTTTATTGCGGTAGCAGATTGCACCGGGCACGGGGTTCCGGGTGCGTTGCTTTCCATGTTGGGATTTAACATGCTGCACGAAGCGGTGGATGCTAAAAAAATAGTGCCGCCATCCGAGGTTTTGCACAGGCTGAATACGCAGTTCAGGCGAATCGGGAATCGTAATAAGACCGGGATGTCTGACGGAATGGATATACTGCTTTGCTCGGTGGACCTGGAAAATGGCGTTATGATGTATGCCGGAGCAAACAGACCCTTATTTATTGTGAGGGACCGTGAATTGCTTGAATTTAAACCGGACAAAGCAACTATCAGCGGAATGGCGAACCTGGAGGTTGAATTTACCAATAATACCATCGACATCAAAACAGGCGATAGAATCTTCCTTTTTTCAGACGGTTACATAGATCAATTTCATTTTAAAACGAATAAGAAAATAACCAGTAACCGTTTGAGAAAATTGCTCACCAGGTCCTCCAGTTTACCTTTTGATACACAGGAAAGCATCGTAACCGCCTTTTTTGACGAGTGGAAAGGAAGCAGGGAACAGGTGGACGATGTGCTGCTGGTTTGTCTCCAAATACCCTGACTGAAAATCCTTATAATTCTTTTGACTTACCGGAAGAACAATTAGTATGTAGGTCATTCCCATCTTTTATATTCTAATTTTGTGCATTATTAAAAATAATAAAATGAAATTAGTTTCCTTTTTCCTTTTATCACTGGCAATGATGTGCAATTGCATGGCTCAAAGTAATTCTTCAGGTGCAAACGATATTTTAAAGATTGACGTGGCAAAGAGTATTCAGTCCGGCTATGAAGAATACAAAAAAATTGCGCTGCACATATGGGATTATGCGGAACTTGGATTTAAAGAGACCAAAAGCTCGTTGCTGTTGCAAAATACGTTAAAGGAAAATGGGTTCAACGTACAGCCAGGGGTGGCAGGCATGCCAACCGCATTTGTGGCAACTTACGGCAGTGGAAAACCGGTTGTAGGAATTCTTGCCGAGTTTGATGCGTTGCCGGGATTGTCCCAGGATACTTCGGCTTCGAAGTCACCTGTTGCCGGTAAAAACAGCGGGCATGGCTGCGGACACCATCTGTTTGGAACCGGCTCCGTGGCTTCCGGCATCGCCATTAAAAAACTGATCAAAGAGGGAAAAATTAATGGTACCATAAAAGTATTTGGCTGTCCTGCAGAAGAAGGAGGCAGCGGAAAAGTTTACATGGTTCGGGAAGGGTTGTTCAACGATGTGGATGTAGTTATGCACTGGCATCCCGGCGATAACAATTCAGTAACTTATTCAAGTGTTCTGGCAAATAAGTCTGCCAAATTCCGGTTTTACGGTATTGCCTCGCATTCGTCCGTATCACCAGAGAAAGGACGCTCTGCCTTGGATGCAGTAGAATCCATGAACCATATGGTCAATATGATGCGTGAGCATGTTCCGCAGGAAACACGTATTCACTATGTGATCACCAATGGCGGAAAAGCACCCAATATAGTTCCTGAATTTTCGGAAGTATATTATTATGTCAGAAACCCCGAAAAAGCACTTGTGGAAAATATATTTGAAAGAGTAGTAAAGGCTGCAGAAGGTGCAGCGCTTGGTACAGGAACAAAAATGGATTTTGAGATAATCGGAGGCACACACGATTTGCTGATCAATGAAACACTGGCTCTGGCAATGCAGGCCAACCTTGAAAAGGTGAAAGGCATTACTTACACGTCTGAAGAAATTATATTTTCTAAAAAGCTGCAGGCGACTTTTTTAGGTGAGATGCCCTCTTTGGATGTGGCAGCCATTGTCAAACCCTTGCACAAGGAAAAAAATCAGGGGTCCACTGACGTAGGAGATGTAAGCTATGCTGTGCCAACCGTGGGCCTGGAAACTGCAACGTGGGTGCCCGGTACTTCTGCACATAGCTGGCAGGCTGTGGCTTGCGGGGGGAAGGATATAGGTGTAAAAGGAATGATAGCGGCCGCAAAAACAATGGCATTTACAGCAATTGATTTGTTTTCAAATCCTTTGCTTATTCAAAAGGCAAAAGATGAGTTTAATGCATCGAAAGGCAACTATCAGTACAAAGCACTATTAGGCGATAGAAAACCTGCTTTGAACTACAGGGATTGATTATAATTTAGAAGTCTTCCTATCCGGTAGAGTTTCCAATGATTTTGGCTAAGTAGGTTCCGGAGAAACGGTTAATTCACCGGGTTAAAACCAGCTTAAAATTTGACCAAAATTATTCCCTTTTGAACCCTATAAGGTAATTTTCATTTCCACCCAACCTCCTATCTGTTTTTCGCGTGCCTGTATATGGGAGGGGTATTTCTTTTGATCCAAGAGATATAAAACAAACGAATGTCCTTTATTATGAAAAAATATTTACTCCTTCTTCAACTATTTTTTCTTTACTCAATCTCTTTTTCACAAAGCACCAATTCTTGCCAGGTTCCCAATGCAGGTTTTGAATCGGGAAATCTTACCGGATGGACGGCTAAATCGGGTTATTATGGAGCAAATGTTCCATGCCCGACGGGAACCTGTCCCAGGTTTAAAACTGTATATACGGGAGGAGCGGTAACTTCGGGAACGATGAACGCCGGGTTGGGAAATGCCGGAGACCGGCATACCATCATGTCCGCAGCCGGAGGAAATGACCCTAATGCAACCAATCCCGCTGTACCTGTTGTTGCCCCCGGAGGAGGTAATTATTCTTTCAGGCTGGGAAATGGCAATACAGGATCGGTGAACGGTACTTTTTCCGAAGCAGAAGCGGTCCGGTTAACTTTTCCTGTAACCAATCAAAATGCTTCCTTTACTTACAGGTATGCTTTTTTTGTAGCGAACCCTGGCCATTTGTTCGCCGAACAGCCCAGCTTTGAAGTAGTTGTTCTGGATCAAAAGGACAGTATAATTCCCTGCGGACGTTATTTTGTGGTGGCAGGAAACTCTCCTGCCGGTTGTGTAAACAGTGCCGGTTTTGTAAACGGAAATAATGGTTTTGTGTATAAACCGTGGACAGATGTTGGGTTGGACCTTACAGGCTATATCGGACAAAATATTTCGATAGAATTCAGAACTACGGATTGCTTTCCTGACGGGGGTAGTACAAGCACAACTACCTCAAACGGTATAGTTACTTATTGTGTGAATGGGAACTGTTGTACGTATCCTGTGGGAGGTACCCCTTGTGTTCCTGCCGGCGCGGGTTGCTCGGGAAATGCCGGAACTCACAGCGCGTATGCATACATAGATGCCTATTGTGCCCCCCTGGATGTGCAGGCACCTGTTTTTTGTGCCGGTGCAGCCAGCATACAGATATGTGCTCCGGCCGGTTACGCCAGTTATTTATGGCCGGCAGGTCAGCCCGGGCTGAACGGTTCACCCACTACTCAGTGTGTTACGATAAACAACCCGGTTGCGGGAGCAACCTATACGGTCAATATGGTCTCGGCAACGGGATGTCCGACCAAAACAACTGTTACATTGAAGGGTTCAAATCCGCAGGTGAATTCTTCAACCATTTGTGCCGGAACGTCTGCGACACTGACCGCTTCGGGCGGAAATGGCAACTATGTCTGGAACACGGGTGCAACTACTTCTTCCATCGTGGTATCACCTACGGTCACTACCACATATACGGTTACTACAGCTTCTACCGGTACATTGAACTGTCCGGGTGTTGCAACCTCCACCGTAACCGTAGGCGGGTTAACACCAAACATCAGTCCGCCTGCAACCATTTGTGCAGGCGAAATGGTTACGCTTACGGCAAGCGGTGGAACAGCCTACGTCTGGGCGCCCGGCGGGGGCACCACTTCTTCCATCAGCGTAACGCCCACTGCTACCACCACGTACTCTGTAGTAGTTAGCAATGGAGGATGTTTTGGCAGTATAAGTCAGACTATAACAGTGAATAATAATATTCAGGCATCGATTAATACGCCTCCTGCTGTTTGCATTGGTAGTAGCGTTACGCTGACCGCTTCCGGGGGAAATAGTTATACCTGGAACACCGGAGCTCTTACACCCGTTATTGTCGTGTCTCCTACCGCCAATACCACTTACTCGGTTGTGGTTTCCGTAGGAACCGGCTGTATTGATTCGGCAAGTGTGAATGTGGTCGTTAATCCTCTTCCTGTTCCTACTATCAGTCCAAACACAACGGTATGTGCGGGAAGTCCGACTTCGTTTACTGCAGGTGGCGGTATCTCTTATCTCTGGAGCACAGGTTCTGTTCAGAATCCTCTGGTGGTTACACCTTCTGCTTCTACCACTTACAGTGTAGTTGTTACGGATGCCAACGGATGTACCAATGCGATCGCTGCTTCTGTGGTGCTGAATCCAATACCAGTCCCTACTATCACCGGTGCTTCTCCGATTTGTGCAGGTAACAGCAGTACTCTTACTGCTTCGGGCGGACAAACGTATACGTGGAACACGGGTGAAACTACTGCATCCATTGCGGTAACGCCTGCTGCTACCAGCGTATATACTGTTACTGCATTTGCTGACGGATGTACCAATTATACAAGCTTTACGGTTACGGTGGTACCTCCTCCGTCTGCCGTATTCACTAATCTTTCTCCTTGCGAAGGAACCGCAGTTACTTTCAGTGATGGCTCGCTCTCGGCCCAGGGTGATCCCATCAGTCAATGGATCTGGACCATGCCGGGCGGATCTCCTGCAAATGCCACTAACCAGAATCCGGCGAGCACCTACAGCACGGCGGGTACCTACACTGCTACGTTGATCGTTATATCCCAGGCCGGATGCAAGGATACCGTGACGCAGAAAGTAATTATTTATGCGAATCCCATTGCGCTTTTCAAAGGAGGAAATGCCGCATGCGCTTCCTTGTGTCATACATTCATTGATTCTTCCCAGGCGGTTAACGGGAATATTGCAACCTGGGCCTGGACTTTTCCCGGAGGCAGTCCTGCTTCTTCTAACCTGCAAAATCCTACTATCTGCTACAATACGCCTGGTACCTACGGAGCATCCCTGATAGTAAAAACCAACTATGGCTGCGAGGATAATTTTTCTCTTAACCCGGTTATCAGCGTATACCCTGTGCCTGTTGCAGATTTTTGTGTAGCTCCGGCAACAGCTCCATCCACCGATCCCACTTTTAACTTCTGTGACCTATGGTCCGGAAATGTGGTGCAATGGTTCTGGGATTTCGGAGACAACACTTTTGACAGCATCCATACGGACCCGGTGCATTCTTATTCTGCTTCCGTGTCGACTAACGATTTTTACGACTACAATGTGTGCCTGAACGTGAAAACCCGGTACGGGTGCTGGGATACTATTTGCAAAAAGGTTGAGCTGATCCCTGAATTTACTTTTTATATCCCGAACACCTTTACGCCGAATGCCGATGGTACGAATGAACTGTTTTTTGGAAAAGGAAGAGGTATCAAAGAATATAACATTTGGGTTTTTGACCGCTGGGGTAACCAGATATGGAATTGTTCTCATTCAGGAAAGAATACCGAATGGGATCACTCCGGAAAAGACGGATTATCGTCTTTCTGTAAGTGGGACGGTGTAACTGTCAAAGGTGGCTGGGATATGAACGGCGACAGCGGAGATTTTGTTCAGCAGGATGTATATGTCTGGAAAGTAGCCCTTACCGATATCTTTGACAAAAGACACACGTATATCGGGAATGTCAATGTATTGAAATGATGACGCGGTACTAAGAGCCGGGAAAAGGACAGCACTTCTTAAAATTCCGGGGTGCTAAATGTCACCCCGTTTAGCTGCTTTCTTTAATTTATCGTTTGCCATAATTGCAATTTCCACTCTTCTGTTTTGTGTACGTCCTGCATCCGTTTTATTATCTGCTATTGGCTGTCCTTCGCCGTATCCCTGTATAGCCATTCTGACTCCCGATATCCCCAGAGATTTGGTATAGTTCGCAACCGAGTTAGCACGCTGCTCGGAGAGCTTCATATTGAGCTCGTCAGAGCCTGTGTTGTCGGTATGGCCCTCAATCAGTATGTTGGTGTCCTCGTATTTCTGAAGCACTTTTGATAATTCGGTGATATTATTTTTTGCTGCGTCTTTTAGCTGGTAAGACCCTACATCGAAAAGTATCCCGGAATCAAATGTGATTCGTATGCCTTCTCCTACGCGTTCTACTTTGGCTCCTTTTACATCCCGCTGTATTTCGGCAGCCTGTTTATCCATGTAACGGCCTATGACTGCTCCGGTGGTTCCGCCCACGGCAGCTCCGATGATCGCTCCAAGCACGGTACTTTTGACCGATCCGCCTGCTGCTGCACCTATGGCGGCACCTGCCGCTGCCCCTGATCCTGCTCCTATTGCTCCTCCTTTTGCGGTTTTGCTCCAGGTTTTACATCCTGTTGTTACTACACTAACTGCACAAAATTGCATTGCAATTATTGCAACTGCATACCGGTTGATCATTAATTTTTTCATACTGTTTTTGTTTGAGTTATTCTTCCTAAAGCAACTAAGATGCCACACTTTTCTACATTGCGATTATTAGTGAAAAACGCATAAAAATTAAAAATTTATGGGTAAACTTACAACTAAAAAAATTAGTAGCCGCATTTAAGCGGTTGAAAAATCGTATTTCTAATCCGTTATTTAAAGTGCCTGGCAGACTCTTTTAAGACAATTGTTTTCTGAAAAAGGCTTTTTACATTTGCATCCTTATTTTATGCAAGAACATATATTCAATTTGTAGTTATTTTTTTATGCGCAAATGATAACGTACACTACTTCGGCTTCCAAGGAAGACTTAACAGGCATATTGAATTTACAAAAAGCAAACCTTCCGAAGGTTTTAACTCGGGAGGAGATCCAAAGCCAGGGTTTTGTAACGGTTGCGCATAGCTACGAGGATATAAAAAGGCTGCACGATATTGAACCGCATCTCATTGCAAAACACGGAGACCGGGTAATCGCCTATCTTTTAGCAATGACCGTACGCTCGAAATCAGATATTCCCATTTTAATCCCTATGTTTGAACTATTCGATAAGATTTTATTCAATAAAAAGCCGGTTTCCGCCTATAACTACATGGTTGTGGGTCAGGCTTGTGTGGACAAGCAGTACAGGGGACAGGGTATTCTCGACAACTGCTATTCAGCATATAAAAAACATTTTATTCACAAGTATAATTTTGCAATTACGGAAATTGCGTCTTCTAACCTGCGTTCTCTCCATGCGCATACCAGAATAGGGTTTAAAGAAATTCACAGGTACAGTTCCGATGGTAAAACCGAATGGTGTATCGTTTTGTGGGATTGGAAAAATGAAAGCTGACCGGGCGCTGTACAAACACAGCGAAATTTCTTACATTCGTATCATGATCCGCCGGTTGCAACCTTTGCTAGTCGTATTTTTTCTCGCCGTTTTTCTTACGCCTTCTGTTGTTAAGGAATTGCACGCGGTTTGCCACGAGGAAGAATTTCACTGCGAGGCAAAAAGCGAGGCTCACCTGCATGCCCAGCATCATAGTTGTGACCTGTGCGATTTTGTTATCCCGGTTGTTTCCGTTTCCTCTTCGTTCCGGACGCAGTTTTCCCTGACCAATTTTGCAGAGTACATTTTTTCCGATCAGGTTGAAATTTGTTTTTCCGCTTCTCAATTCTCTTCCGCGTTACTGAGGGCTCCTCCCTGCATTTCGTAGTCTTGTTTTTATCAAAGCCACCTGATCAATACGGGTGTGCTGTGTTTTCCATTTTTTAATTTATTACCTATGAAACAGATGTTTAATATATACGCATTCTTATTTATTTACCAGATTGCTTATTCCGCGCCTGTTGGAGTAATGCCATTGGCTTTTACCGGGGGAGCTTCGCTGTCTGGCAAAATAACCGACAAGGAGACTCATGAAGGTATTCCGGGTATCTCTGTTTATTTTCCGGATCTGAAAACGGGTACGATTACCCGGGCAGACGGAACCTATTCCATAGATAACCTCCCTGCTTCAAAAGTGCTAGTCAAGGTCAGCATGATTGGCTATACTACCATTTCTGAGATTATAGATATGTCCGTTACAGCCAGTATGGATTTTACAATGGAAAAATCAGTAACCGAGATCACGGAAGTGGTTATTACTGGCTTATCGCAGTCTTCCGAACAGAAAAGAACTCCGACCCCTATTTCGGTAGTGCCCCGCGATCAGCTTTTGCAGAACAGCTCGTCCAATATAGTTGATGCGATCTCCCGGCAGCCGGGAATTTCTCAGCTTTCAACCGGCCCGGCCATTTCAAAACCTGTTATCCGCGGACTCGGATACAACCGGGTGCTTGTAGTGAACGATGGAATCCGCCAGGAAGGGCAGCAGTGGGGCGATGAGCACGGAATAGAAATAGACGAGTATTCGGTAAATAAGGTTGAGATATTAAAAGGACCGGCAAGCCTGGCTTACGGATCAGATGCCATGGCAGGTGTGATGAATATGATCTCCTTTCCAACGCTTCCGCAGGGAGTTGTTCAGGGAAACATCCTTGGAAATTACCAAACCAATAATGGAACCGTAGGATATTCAGGCAATATTGCCGGAAACCTGAAAGGGTTTGTATTTGATGCGCGGGGCAGCCGGAAACAAGCGCACGATTACAGGAATACATACGACGGATATGTGCTCGGTTCAAAATTTAAAGAGACCAGTTACACGTCGATCCTGGGATTAAACAAAAGCTGGGGATATGCGCATCTGCATGTAAGCTCGTATCATCTCATCCCGGAAATTACAGAAGGTGAACGCGACAGCGCAACGGGCCAGTTTATTAAACCGCATGCATGGAATGATTCAACGGTGGTTGATGAGATTGCTTCGGGAAAAGATTTCACAGGAGGAGAGATCGGATTCCCTCACCAGGACATCCGCCATTACAAAGCCGTTCTGAACAACAGCTTTGTGATAAAAAATGCAAGGCTTAATTTAATTCTTGGCTGGCAGCAGAATCACCGGAAAGAATTTGACGATGTACTTGCTCCAAATGATTACGGACTTTATTTTTTGATGAATACTGTGCATTACGATGTGCGTTTTATTTTCCCGGAGCAAAACAGGTATTACATTTCCATGGGCGTAAATGGCATGAGGCAGATGTCGCAGAACAAAGGAGTGGAGTTCCTGGTTCCTGAATATAGGCTGTTCGACATGGGAGGTTTTTTCACCATCAAAAAATCATGGAACAAACTGGATATAAGCGGAGGCTTGCGTTACGACATGCGTAACATAAGTACGGAAGAGTTGCTGCTTGATTCAGCGGGCATTCCAACGACGGGGGAAGATCCGGAGCACATGCATAAATTTAATGCACTTAAGAAAAATATGTCCAACGTAAGCGGGAGCATCGGGGCCACTTACCAGCTTTCGGAAATCTTTTTTACCAAGTTCAATGTATCAAAGGGCTTTCGTGCGCCCAGCATAGGGGAGCTGGGATCGAACGGGGAGCATGAAGGAGCATTACGTTACGAAATAGGAGATGGTAACCTGAAACCGGAAACAAGTGTGCAGCTGGACCTGGCATTGGGCATGAATTCGGAACACGTTACCTGTGAGCTAAGCCTATTCCGCAATTCCATCAGCCATTACATTTATACAGAAAAGCTGAACAGTGTTTTTGGGGGAGATTCGGTAATGGGTACTTCCGATCCCATGGCGGTGTTCAAATTTGTTCAGGGAGATGCTGATTTATCCGGAGGAGAGGTACTGCTGGATGTCCATCCTCATCCTTTTCACTGGCTCCATTTTGAGAATTCATTCAGTATGGTGCAGGCTGTTCAAAGGAATGTCTCAGACTCGGCAAAATACCTGCCTTTTATTCCTGCGCCTAAATTCTCTTCTGAATTAAGAGCAGAAAAGGAAAAAGCAGGAAAAGTGTTGCGTAGTATGTATGTAATGATCGGTGTGGAGAATTATTTAAAGCAGGATAGGTTTTATGCGGCATTTGGCACTGAAACAGAAACTCCGGGTTATACGCTGATAAATTTTGGAACGGGTACAGATGTTGTAAATAAGAACAATAAAATCATTTTTTCCTTTTACGTCAGCGTGAATAATATAATGGACGCAGCGTATCAAAGCCATTTGAGCCGTTTGAAATATGCCGGAACAAATTATGCAACCGGAAGAACGGGAGTTTTTAACATGGGAAGGAATATCAGTTTTAAGCTGCTGGTGCCGTTTGATATCCGGAAGCAGAAGGAGTAATTGTTTTCTGTTATTGCTTCATAATTTTTCCTGTGGCAATGATCTCACACTCACCGGTGCCTTCACCAGAGGCGCCGGTGATTTTGTAGATGTAGATTCCAGGGGGGATATTGCCTGGCGTTACAAACAGCCGGTGACCGGGGATAGGAAGACGGACCACTTCTTCGCCATATACATTGTACATCCGGAACCCGAAGCCATTAACCGATGAGATATGATCGGAGATCTGAATTTCCAGGGTTGTGCAGAATGGGTTGGGATAAATCAATACTTTTTCCGGTAAGATTTCATTTTCACTGGCAGAAACCAGGCAGGGATCATTGGTTTGGGGAGTTCCATTGGTCACCACAGTTGTCAGGGTAGTTGCTGTCCCGCCGGAAATAATTACCGTGCCGCTTCTGCTTTGTAAGGTGAAAACCGTATCGCCGGGTACAGGGTTTGTTTCAAAGCAAGTGCTCGCTCCTGAAGAATCTGTCCGGACCAGGTAGACATCGTATTGTCCTGCAGGTCCTGCGCCGAATGAATTTGTTCCGGCAACAAGCATCAACCCTCCATCTGCAGTTCGCTGGAAAGAATAAGCATCGTCGATGGAAACACCTCCGTAGGTTTTAGCCCACAGGGAATTCCCTGCGCTATCGGCGTGAATGAGCAGCATATCCAGGCCGCCGCCGCCATAAAGGGAACTGTTACCCAGGACATAAAATCCATTTCCGGAATCCGGCAGAATGTTGTATGCCACTTCAGATCCCGGGGTGCTTCCGAAGGCCCTGGCCCAGAGTAAATTTCCCTGGGAATCCGTTTTTAAAACGGCAGCACGGTGCGCGCTGCTGGTAGGATAAATATGGGAATCGCCTGTGATGAGGTAACCGCCGTCAGCAGCCTGAATGACGGCATACCCTGCATCTTCTGTGGGTTTGCCGTATAGCTTTGTCCAGAGTGTGTCCCCATTCGCATCCAGTTTCAATAACCAGATATCCGTGCTGCCAAAACTATTGGTGGAAATTTCTCCTGTGGCAATATAGCCTCCATCGCTTGTTTTGCTCAATCCGTAAAGGGCTTCTGTACCTGTCCCGCCCAGCACTTTTGTCCATTGAATGACTCCTGCAGAAGTTATTTTTACCAGGTATCCGTCGTAACTTCCTGCGGAAAAGCTTTTCGTGGATCCTGTGGCTAGGAATCCTCCGTCGCTCGTTTGCACTACATACGTGCCGTTGTCATCGTTTGCTCCTCCAACAGCCACCGCCCATTGCTGATTTCCATCGGCATCGGTTTTGATCAAAAAGAGATCATTCCCGGCTGATCCAAAACTTTTAGTTGAACCGGTAAGGATAAATCCTCCATCCACACAGGTATGCACATACCTGCAGATCTCATTGTTAGTGGTACCATAGCTTTTTGACCAGAGCAGGTTTCCCTGGGGATCAACTTTTAAAAGGCAGGCATCGTTGAACCCGTTTGTAAAGCTCGAAGTCCATCCGGCAATGATGTAATTGCCATCCGCGGTATGCTGGATACAGGAGCCGGTTTCCGATCCTGTGCCTCCGTATGCACGCTGAAAAGTCTGGGATCTACCGCATAACGCAAGAAATATGATCAGCTGAGAAATAAAAAACCGGGTCTTCATTGGAGTGACAAACTTACGTTTTAACTCCCGATAAACAAATCAGGTCACTTCCTGAACGAGGGCGTGTAATAATCGTACTTGCTGTCGGCAAAAGAGGATACGGTAACATCATCCAGGAAAAAGGAATTTTTCCCGGGATTCCACAGGTGAATTTTCACTTCATCGTCCGGGTAAGCGGAGGCGGGCAGTTCAAACGTGGCAAAGATCTGTTGCCATTGTCCCTGTGCCTTAATGAACTTAGGCAAAAGCCTTGCCTGCCAGTCGCGTTTTCCCGTTGGCTGGCCGATATCCATTACCAGCTGCGCATCAAATTTTTCCAGGGTATAGATCCACGCACTCATGCTAACACATCCGGAATTATCGGTAAAAAGCTGCTTGACCGTAGTTCTATACGTGATGCAGTATTTATTTTTTGCCTTGATCCGGAGCGAATGTTTGCCGGAATGTGCCTGTGTTGTATCAATACCCGTAGTGTCAAAGGACAGCAGGGGCGCTTTGTGTTCAAATCCCGTGTTTGTGTAGAAGATCGTATCTCGTCTGCACAAAGTGTCTCTGTCCGGATGCCCGGATGGTTTTCCGAAAAGCGTGAGCTGTGCATTGAAATGCTTTTCATCGTAAACAATGCAGGGATATTTTCTTTTTATTATTTCCGGGATTTCGAAGGGGCTTCTGAAATTAGACCAGCCGTACAGGAAGTAAGGTGTTTTGCATTCATCCACTTTTTTGAGCATGTCCGCGATGAACAAGGAATCATCTCCCGCATAAAAATCAAAGCTGACCGCCTCGTTGTTTTGCTTGAAGTAAAAATCAAAGATCTCCCTTTGAGAAGTATTCAGCACCGTAGTGGTATTTTCTTTTCCGTATTTTTCCTGGAGCTCTGTCACAGCCTTGTTGATTTCTTTGAACACCCCGAAGTATTCCTGTTTGTAAAACCGTTGTTCCACAATGGAGCTGAACAGCAACACAGTTCCTAAAGAAGCAAGTGATACTATGTTGAATTTGTGCTTTCTCTCCCTGAAAAAAGAGAATAGAAACAAAAGGAGAAAAGGAAAAGAGAAAAGAAGTGTGGAATACTGCAGGACCGGGTTTACATGCACTGAATAATAATACCCAGCCAGAAAAGGCAGGATGAACCACGCAAGACATATGACCTGGAATTTTGCCCGGAGAATTCCTTCCGGAGAAAATACAATATCCAGGTGATAGGTAAGAACGGAAAGCAGGACAATGACCGTGACTGTCAGCACCGCAAGGGAGGAATCATTGAACCCGTAAAGGATGTATTTCCATAAAAAGTCCTTTCCCGGTTTTGCCAGCCAGCCACCAATACCCCCAATACCTAATTGATGAAGTGATATGGAAATATGCGGAAGAAAAATAATGATTGCAACGACTCCTGAAAATAAATAAGGTTTCCATGTTTCTTTTTTTAGAAAAAATAAACCTGTTAATGCAGTAAGCATTGCAAAGAAGAAGGCAAAGTAATGTGTGAGCATGCAGAGCACTGTGGCGATGCCGTAAAAAACAGTCTTCCTCTGTATATGTTTACCGGTGCCAAATAAGAGATTGGTCCAGCACCACACCGCAAGCAGTGAAAAAAACAACCCGAAGGAGTAGGGGCGTGCCAGCTGGCTGTACAGGATCGGGAAATCCAGCAGGGCAAGCGTGAAGGCCGAAAAGCATGCAGTGGTATAGCCAAACCATTTTTTTGCGATCAGGTAGAGCAAGGAAACACTTCCAACGCCGGCAATTACAAAGGGCAGTCGGACGGTCGCTTCGGATAGTCCAAAAATAGTGGTCCAGAAATAAAGAAGAATTTGTACAAAAGCAGGGTGTCCATCCGGCCGAACACCTTCGGTAATAAGTTTAGAGAAGGAATCATATTGCAGGCGGGCAATTGCACTTAACTCATCATGCGTAAAGGACCAGTCCCAGTAATTCCATAGCCTGAGAACCGAGGCAATGCAGATAATAGAGGCAAAAACCAATTGCTCTTGGGAGAATTTTTTCATGGCTAAGCCGCAAACTTACACAATGATTTAGAAATAGGGCTTTGAAAGAGAATCCGTACAGCTCATCTGCGAAAACTGGTCGTTGTACAGGTTTTGCTCAGGCAAATAGTAAATTTTATACCCTTCAGCCCTGTATTTTTCCATAGCTGGCTGATCAATGTAAAATACAGGCAGCACGTTTGTATTTTGTGCGCTGTCCCAGCCCCGTACAAGCAGCTCGTTGTACCACCAGCCGCAGATCAGAACGATCTTCTGTTCTTCCTGCATGGTTCGCCGGTAAACCTGTTCGGTGAAAGCAATTTTGTTGAGCCGTTTGGTGTAATCCGCAAAAACAGGACCGGTGAGTGGGTCGATAAAAATTTCTTGTCCTGCTGCTTTAAATTGCAGGGACAGCAATGAGCGTGCGGACCCTCTCAGGGAATCCGTAAGGTTGATGCTGAAAAAGAACGAGGACATTGACAGTATCACACAAAATACCCGGAAAGCATTGCATGAAAGATAGTATCCGAATAGCAGGATGATAAACGGCACGGCAGGAATGAAGTAAGCAGATTTTTGAGGGAGCCTTAGATAGGATAGTATGTACAGGACAGTCGTTGCGATACATACCCAGAATAATTTTACAGGCATTTCCTGCGGGATCAGTTTTTCTTTGGACTTAAATTTTTTTGCAAGGAGAGCTATCGTAAAATACACAATGGCGGCAATTCCAATCCCACCGAAAACCCCTATCGTCAGCTTGTATACTACTTTCGGAATATTGGGATAAGGGAATTGATCGGAATAATGAAAAAAGGAAAGCCCATAGGTTTTAAGAACAGGCAGGTAAACCAATAAGCCCACACAGGCAATGGAAAACAAAAAAATCCCAACTCTTCTCCATCCGCTTTTAGGATCCTGGAAAAGCAACATGCAATAAGGAACAAGCATGGCTGCGGATGTAAGCCGGAAGCCGATGGCGACGCCGAGGAAAACAGCAGCCCATACCTCACCCCTTATTCCCCTCTCCTCCTCGCCTTCGCATAATGCTTCGGCAGAGCAAGGCAGGAGAGGGGATGGAGGACGAGTGATACAATAAAAACTTCCCATTACAAACGCCATGGCGAGCATGTAGTCGATGGTATAGGTAGATGAAATGAAAACAACAGGGGTGAATGCAAAGGCGAAAGATGCAAACAGGTATTGCTTGAACCCCAGCTGCCTTAGTGACAAAGCAAAGAATAGTACAGCAATCACACTGGCAATGGCGCTAAGCAGGTTGTATGCAAAAGGCCCGGCGTTCCACATCGCGGAGTAGATCAGTTCCTGGAGCGGGTGCCCCGGAGCGCGCGACATCTCATATGAGCCGTTAAGAGCAATATTTTTTGCAGTTAACGGGAGCAGCCAGGCATCTTCCTCTGCCCCGTAGCCGGCCCATAGAAAAGGAAGACGGGAAAGAAAAACTACTAAGGAAAGAAAAACAAGCTGGACGAATATGTTTTCCGGAAACAGTCTTTTCATTTCAGGAAATTCCGCTGGCGTATCACTTCGTAAAGTGCGATTCCGGCCGATACCGAAACATTCAGGGATTCGATCTTTCCAAAAAGCGGGATCATGGCTTTTGTATCCGACAGTTTGAGGTATTCCTCAGAAATGCCGTCTTCCTCCGAACCCAGTATAATCGCAGTGGGAAGAGAGAAATCGGCATCATAAATTGTTTCATCCGTTTTTTCCGTGCAGGCAACCAGCTGCAGGCCGCTTTTCTTCAGGAAGTCGCAGGTGTGTTTCAGGTTCTCGCTCCTGCAAACCGGTATCTGGTACAAGGCACCAGCCGATGTCTTTATGGCATCGCCGTTGATCGGCGCATTGCCTTTGGAAGGAATGACCAGTGCATGTGCCCCGGCGCATTCCGCGCTGCGGCTGATGGCTCCGAAGTTACGTACATCCGTTATCCGGTCCAGTATAATAACAAGCGGAGTTTCTCCTTTTTCAAAAACGGTAGGGATGATGTTTTCGATATTGCCGTAAGTGATCGGTGAAAGCTGCGCGATAACACCCTGATGATTTTTGGATTTCATCATGTGGTTCAGCTTTTCGGCCGGAACAAACTGGAAAGGGATCTTGTATTTTTTTATTTCGTCGTTCAGCTCTGCCATCAGCGCACCGCCTGTACCCTGCTGAAAGAATATTTTCTCCACTTCTTTTCCGGCACGGATCGCTTCGATCACAGGGCGGATGCCGAAGATCAGCTTCGTATCTTCCTCTTTTTTCTCTCTTCGCGGGCCGGTTGTTCCGAAAGATTTGATCGGACGGGAAAAGGCACGGCCCCTGGGTTTATTTCTATCCATCATTTAAGTTCTGTATTTTTATTTTTCAGCATACACCCTTCCCTGCCTCCACATTTCCACAGCGTTGAACCAGCTTGTTTTGAATGCCTGGTTCCTTTCCAGGCGGTAATCGTTATCGGTAAAAGGGTTGATCACTTTCAGGAAGGTAAAAGTAAGCGAGTTGAAATTATTTTCTTCGCCGTATACCCAGCTTTCGGAATCGGAGGATTTGTATACCACGTTGGGCGGCCCGTACACAATGTAGATCAGGCCCCGGTCGGTTCTCCATCCTTCCAGGTAAGAAGAAAAATATTCATTGGCATTTTCAACCCGGTTGTAAAATTTACGAATGAGCTCACGGGCGCGATCGTGTCCTCCTCCGGCAGTAATCCAGAAGCTGTCTACCGCAGCTTTGGCATTTTTAACTGCATTCATGGATTCAAACTCCTGTTTGGAAGTGAGGTAATGCAGCGGCTCAAGCAGGTCGCTCGGTTTTTTCACATACGGAAAATCATCGTTGAACCGGAACAGGGTCAATCCTTCTTTGGTATTTGTATCCGCCTGAATGTGATAAAATCCCGGCTTGCTGAAATTGATACCGGTGGTATCTTTTTCGTTCAGCTGAAGGGTAAACAGGCTGTCGGCGTGATATTCAAACGGTGTGGTATTGCCGGTAGAAAAAGGAGGCGCAGGCAGCGGAAAATTCCTGTGATAATACCGGACATGCATTTTTTCACCCGCAGTCCTGTATCTGATGAAAAGCTTTTCGTCCTTGCTTATGTTATCCCTGAAAATTGGAATTTTATTTTTTTCGGACAGTATAATAAAATTTTGCCGTGTGCTGTGATTGAACTTTTCAATGTTGATGAAAGTTTTTGAAGAACTGTTCCGGTTAAGGTCCGTGAAGTTAATTTCCAGCAAGTACCCGTTTGTAAACGTGGCGCTCAGGTCGATTTTTCCGATTATATCTTTCGGGGTGTTTGAGAAAGGATCCGTCATTGTTACAGTAGCGCTGTCAATGATGTCCTTGGTCTCATACGACGAGATAAGCCGGTATTGAATGCTGATGCGGGCGGAGAAAACACCATCGCCGGACAGCTTGGAATATAAAAGCTCTTTTGAATTTATTTTAAAATGCAGCTCTGTAGTTGTTCCTGTCCGGTGAAATATGGCAAACTTAGGATGCAGCCCGTCTTGCTTTGTTTTGTATATGTGGGAAATATTCTGGTTGTTGGTGGACGAACGGGAGGAACTGGTACAGGAGGAAAAACGGAAAATAAAAAATGAAAAATGAAGAATGAAAAAAGAGAAGAGAATATGGGTGGATAAATATTTCATTATTCTTCCGTAGATCTTTCGATAAGTGGCTGTGGAATATCTTTGGTGGTCTTGGCGCCCAGTTCTTTGATCGTTTCGGCCCTGCGGATCAGGTTACCTTTGCCTGTAGAAAGTTTTTTCATCGCCTCCTCATAGGAGCTTTTTGCATCATTCATTTTCCGGCCCACCACGATCAGCTCTTCGGCAAATCCTACAAACTTATCGTACAGGTCCCCGCTCTGCCTGGCAATTTCCAGGGCATTGCGTGTCTGCCTTTCCTGTTTCCAGATGGAAGCTATCGTGCGCAAGGTGGCGAGCAGGGTAGAGGGGCTCACGATCACAATCTTTCGTTCCCAGGCATAGTTGAACAATTCGTTATCTGCCTGCACAGCCAGGCTGAAGGAGGATTCGATCGGAATAAAAAGCAGCACAAAATCGGGAGTGTTCAGCTGGCCAATGGCCTGGTAATTTTTTTCACTCAATCCTTTCACATGATTTTTTACAGAGATAACATGTCCTTGCAGGTTTCTTTCACGCTCTTCCTCCGCTGAGGCATTTACAAAAGACTCGTATGCTACCAGGGATACTTTTGCATCAATGACAATGTGCTTCTTGTCCGGAAGGTAAATAATGGCATCGGGCTGAACGCGTTTGCTGTCGCCGTCCGTCATGCTGACCTGCATTTCGTACTCGGCTCCTTTTTGCAGCCCCGAACGTTCCAGCACTTTTTCCAGTATGATCTCTCCCCAGTTGCCTTGTTTTTTAGAATCTCCTTTCAGCGCTTTGGCCAGGTTATTTGCCTCTTCACTTATTTGTTTATTCAGTGTGACCAGTGCTTTGATCTCTCCCTTCAGGGAATTGCGCTCGGAGGCTTCTGTTTTATAAGTATCGTCCACCTTCTTTTCAAACCGGGTGATGTTTTCTTTCAGCGGATTCAAAATGGTTTCCAGGTTTGCTTTATTCTGCTCGGTGAATTTCCTGCTTTTATCTTCCAGGATCTTATTGGCCAGGTTTTCGAACTCGTTTGTAAAGGTCTTTTGCAGGTTATCAAGCTCTCCTTTTTGAGTATTCAGTTTTTCCTCCAGTCCTTTATTGATAGCGGTTTGGGTGGCCAGCTCCCGGGTCAGGTCGAGCTCTTTCGCATTGGATAAACCCGCAGGGGATTGCCTGGACTTTGCAAATAACCATCCGATGAGCGCGCCGGCCAGTAATCCTATTATTAATAACAGCAGTTCCATTCAGTATCAGCTAATTAAAACCGAGTGACAAAGATAAAATACAAAATGGATTTAAGTGATCTTTGCCCCTTTTACCGCAAAGTCGTGAAAAACAGGAAGTAAACTTTTCTTTTTAGTAATAATTAGAAGTAGTTTATAATCCCGAAATGTACTTTTCCTGCGCGTATGTCGATAGGATTATTGAACTGGCTGCCGAGTGCGTAGTTAATGGAAAATATCCCTGCCTTGGTCTCAAAGCTGATGCCTGCGCCAAACCCATAGGGCGTGTCATACCGGTCCCCGGTGTAGGAAATGCTCAGGTTCTCACAATAAGCACCGTCGCCAAAGAAGTACAGGTAGGAGTTTTCTTCCAGCAGGTAGCGGTATTCAAGCGTGAAGATGTAATACGAGGAAACAGGAATGGATTCTTCGTCAAAGCCCCGCAGGGTTTTCAGTCCCCCAATGCGGAATAGTTCGTTCTGAAATAAATTTTTGTTCTGCAGGTAGGCAGACCGTGTTCCCAACCTGATGGTGCTTCGGTTTTTGACAGGAATAAAAATTTCTGTTTCCAGCTCGGCGCAGTACTGGACGGTGTTTAATGCCAGGCCGTTGTAAATGCTGGCATCCAGCTTGTCATTTTTCCGTATTGTTTTATTGCCCGCGCTGAGTGTTCCGGTGATGGAGCGCCCTTTTCTCGGATTCAGCCGGTAATCCAGCTTTTCGGATTTAATGCTGAGCCCGTAAAGAGCAGAAGTAATATCGGCATACGGCGGCAGTGTGGTGAGGTGCTGCAGGCCGGTTGTGCTTATCAGCGTCAGTTGTTTGCGGTTGACAAACGCTTTGAAATAGTTTTCCCCGGAAAGGTGATACTGGATCCCGACATTCGGATTTACCTCCAGGAACGTGGAGTCTTTTTTGTAGAGTTTGAAATTTGCATCGATCCCAAAGGGAGTTTTGAGAACAAAAGGAAATATGAATTGGGACTTCAGTTCCTGGGTACTGACCTGCAGCCGCTTCCAGTTGAGCATCAGCATTTCACCGCGGTTGAAGGAATTGTTGAGTTTAAGGCGCACATCTCCTGTAAAAAGCACTTTTCCGGTTTTGTTATCGGGTAAAAGACCTACGATGCCGTCAAACTGGCTGGCACGCTTCTTTTCAAGGAACAGCTCGATCTTGGCATTCTCTCCCGGAAAGAGAACCCGGAATGGGATTTTTTCCCGCAGGAAAGGCAGCTCCCGGATGCGTGTGCTTACCTGCCGGATCGTTTCTTCGTTGTACAGGTCGCCATTCCGGATACCCAGATAGCTTTGCAGGTAGACCGAAGATATTTTGGCATCGCCCCGGTTCACCACGCTGTCTATTTTGATGAGCATGTTTTTTTTCAGGTCGAGCGAGGCGGAAATACTGGGATCCGTACCCGTTTTAGCGGAAGCAGAAATAGTGACACTATCCAGGCGGATGGAAGCAAAAGGATACCCGTTGTTTTCGCACTGGGAAAGGATTTTCTCCTGTATTTTCCTGACTTCCCTAAAGTAAAGAGGCTTCTCCGAAAAAAGTTTTTCCCTGTAGCCCGCATCACTCAGCATGCCTTCATTTACATTTCCTTTTCTCAGCTTGGTCCATTTGTACGGAATACCTGTGGTTATGTATACGATCTGCTGCAGCGAATCGGTTTGGGTGCTGTCAACGGAGGCGGCCAGGTAGGCATTGTCGAAAAGCGTGCGAAGCACGGTTTGGATCTCCTTTTCCCGGTCTGCTTTTGCAAAAAATGATTTCTTGTAAGAAAGCTTATCGATAACCTCGTTTTGGGTTGTCGTTCGTATTTCGAGGGTGAAATTTTTCTGGGCAAGCGCAAAGGAGGATCCTGCTGCTATCGCTGAAATCAAAAAAAAACGCCTGCTCCAGCCCCTGATATCCCTGCGTTTCATGAAATAAAGGTACGAGTTAATACGGGAAATATTGTGCCCGGGGAAATTACTCTTTCCCTAGAACATGTACTATTTTACCATTGATCTGTATTTTATTTTCATATATGCAGGGTGTGGTGAAACAACCGGCAAAACAATATAGTATCAGTTCCGGCAAGGAAGATATTTGGATTAAGATGCAGGGTGTTTTACATTTGTTAAGCGAACCAACCTTTACATGAGACATATTAATCTGATCAACCCTTTTCTAAGAAAATGGTTGTATTCATTCTTTTGCTTGCTGGTATTGCTTACATACCTGCCCGAATCAAAAGGACAGGAATTGCGCAAAACATTTTTGCAGCAGGCTGGCGCCGGTGATCTTTCCGGCACACAGATAAGGCTTGGAGTTGTTGCTGAGGAGAAGTTGATTTCAGAATGCAGTTTTTACGGCGGAGACACGTTAAACGGATTTGACATTGTAAAAGAGGCAAAGGCATGTGGAATCAATTCTTTTTACAGCGAGTTTAAGTTATATATCCGGAAAAAAGAAGAAGATTTTGTCCGTAAAAAATACAATATCGCTCCTGTTTCCTCTAACGATGCACCCAAATCAAAAGAGCTTGCTCCTCCTAACGTCATTTATGCTGATTGCTCAGACCTGGGAGGAGAAAACGGATGGGGCGCATGGAAAGGAAGATCGGGAACTGTAAACTGGGGAGCTCCACCCACGTGGAGTGCATGGTCAACTCCTCCTCCGGCTACAAGTGCAACACATGCTTTTGATCTTACCACGGCCGGCACGGATGTCTGCACACCGGGCCTCGGCGGTCCCGCTTTGCCTTTTGTTGCACCCGGCTTTGGAAATCGTTCCATCCGTCTGGGTCTGCCCTGGATCCCGAATAACGGGATCGAACAGCTTTCCTGCACGTTTGTGGTTAGCCCGCAGGATACCAATTTTGTGTATGCGTATGCAATTTTTCTGGACAACCCGAATGATCCGAGCGGTCACGTGGGCGTTAACAGCCCGCACGCAGAGATTTATATGCTTGATGCAAACAATGACACTATAAAATGCAGTCACCAGATATACTATGGTTCAAATACCGGCGCCTTGCCGCCTGGATTTTTCAAAGGTAATTGCTGGGGTACCGGTTATGATAACGCGTACAAGCCATGGACCATTGTAGGAGTCAATTTAAGTAAATACCTCGGTAAATCGGTTACGATCGTCATTACCAATTCGGATTGTACATTGGGTGCACACTCCTGTTATTCCTACTGGGATTTCAGGTGCGAAACGTTCACGAACATACCTCCTATGGCTTGTGCGGGGCAGGTGGTTACCATTACAGCTCCTTCCGATCCGCAAATTAATTATACCTATCAATGGTATCATAACGGAGGCATATATACCGGCGCTCCCAATTCAACTTCACAGACTATTAACCCTGTTGTGCAGCCGGGCGACACATTCGTAGTGGAAGTGAAACAGCCGTCGGGATGTAATTTTAAGTTAGTATATGTACCAACTGTTAAAAGCATACAGGTGAGTGCATCTGCTGCGCCTTCCAATTGCGCCAGCGCATCCGGCTCGGCCACCGCTACTGTTACAAGCGGATCGCCGGGGTATACGTATCAATGGAGTAACGGACAGATAGCCCAAACAGCCAGCGGGCTGAATCCGGGAGTTTATACTGTAACAGTTACTGATAAAAACGGATGCCAGGGTGTTGCAACAGCAACGGTTACGGGATCGGGCAGCATCACTGCGTCGGTGGGCCCAAGCAATACGCTATGTGCCGGAGGTACTGTTACGCAGGTGCTGAATGCCTCGGGCGGTATTAATTATGTATGGAGTACAGGAGCGACAACTACTTCTATATCTGTTTCTCCATCCGTAACAACCACCTATTCTGTAATTGTATCCGCAGCCGGATGCAGTGATACAGCCGATGTAACCATCACCATCAATCCACGGCCGGTAGCTGTGCCTGCTGTTACCAATGTCTGTTTCAACAACGGGAACGTATTTACGGATAAGTCAGTTGGGAATGCAACTATAACCAACTGGAGCTGGAACTTTGGAGACGGGAACACTTCAAATGTACAGAACCCCGTACATACGTATGGCACTGCCGGCACATTCACCGCCACGCTGATAGTTACCAACAACAGCGGGTGCAAAGACACCAGCACTGTCAAGGTCGTAGTAAACCCTTTGCCTTTGGCCGGGTTCAGTACCACTCCCGTATGCCTGGGCAATCCCACCTGCTTTAAAGATCTTTCTGCAGTAACTCCCGGAACAGTAACCGGGTGGAGCTGGAACTTTGGGGATCCCGCTTCCGGCGCAGCCAATACCTCTTCCCAGCAAAACCCCTGTCATACTTATAATGGCAATGGATCCTATACAGTAATACTAACTGCTACCAGTGACAGCGGCTGCCAGAACACCATCATGCTGCCGGCCACCACGCACCCGCTGCCCACGGCCGGAATAGTACCTAAGAATGTGTGTGTTGGAAGCAGCACGACGATTAGCGACGGCTCTACCTCTCCTTCAGGAACAGGTAATAACATTAATTCATGGAATTGGAATTTTGGAGATGGAAGTCCTAATTCAACCCAGCAGAATCCCTCGCATGTGTATACATCCGCCGGAACGTATACCATGACACTGATCGTAACGACCCAGAACGGCTGCAAAGACACCACAACCAATATTGTTCAGATATATTATCCGCCTGTAGCCAACTTTATTAAACCCGTAAGCGGCTGTTCACCCGTATATGCCAATTACACGGATCTATCCACTTCTGTGGATGGAACAGTAAACAGCTGGCAATGGAGTTTCCCCGGCGGCGTTCCTGTCACTTCCACAAATCAGAACCCTGCCAACATCAAGTATGTAACACCGGGAGTTTACAGTGTGTTGTTACATGTTACCACTACCAACGGATGTACAGATTCCATTCTTCTGCCGATGGTAGAAGTATATGATTGGCCCCAGGCAGAATTCTGTGTAGCTCCGAGCATTGCTCCCACCACCGATCCCAGGTTTGCTTTTTGCGATATGTGGACCCAGAACGTGAGCAACTGGGTGTGGAATTTTGGCGATGGTTCCCCGCTGGACAGCATTAATACCGATCCCATACATTCCTACTCAACGACAGCCAACCAGAACGATTTTTATAACTATACGATCTGCCTCAACGTACGCACACAGCATGGGTGCTGGGACACGGTGTGCCACAGTGTGGAGCTGATACCGGAGTTCACATTTTATATACCCAACACATTTACGCCCAACGCGGACGGGACGAACGATCTGTTTTTTGGCAAATGCCGGGGAGTAAAGGAATATGACATCTGGTTATTTGACCGCTGGGGCAACCAGATATGGGATTGTCATCATGACGATAAGAACACGAACTGGGACAGCGATGCGACGACCCCAAGACAGGAAGGACTGGCTTCGTACTGCAAGTGGGATGGAGTAGTGGTGAGAGGCGGAGCAGACATGGGAGGAGGCAGCGGAGATGAAGCACAGGAAGATGTATACGTATGGAAAGTAAAGCTGACGGATATATTTAACAAACAACATACGTATGTTGGGCATGTAAGTGTTGTTAAATAACCTCATCCTGACCTCACCCTGGTCCTCTCCTTTTAGGAGAGGGGAGCGGAATGAGGTAAAATTTCTTTTTCTTATATTTATCGGGCAAAACCAGCCCCATGAATAAATCTACCCTTCGTCTTTTTCCGGCGGTATTATTTTTTTCTGCGACGCTGCAAGCCCAGGTCAGTGTTACCTATTCGGTCAATACGGGCGTTGGCAGAACGCCGATAAGCCCGTATGTCTATGGCTCCAACGCCGATCTGACCGGAAGTGAGAATTTTCCTTCCCGGAGATCGGGAGGTAACCGCATGACCGGGTATAACTGGGAAAATAATTTTTCCAATGCCGGCAGCGACTGGGTGCACAGCAGCGATAATTACCTGGTGTCGTCGCTTTCTGCCGCACAGCAAAAAATACCCGGTGTGTGTGCACTGAACATGATAGATGGTAACCCGGGCAGGCATACCTTATTTACATTGCCTGTTGCGGGTTATGTGTCCAGGGACAGTAAGGGAACAGTCACGCAGGCCGAGACTGCGCCTTCCGGGCGCTGGAGGCAAGTGGTGAATAAAAAAGGATCGTCATTTACACTTACACCCGATACCAGCGATAATTTTATTTATGTAGATGAATTCCTGAATTACCTGATTCAAAAGCGGGGCAAAGCAAATGCGGGCGGGATCAAGGCTTATCTGATCGATAACGAACCTGATCTGTGGACCTCTACTCATCCGCGTATTTTCAATCATGCGTTGGGTGCTGCCGAGCTGGTAACCAAAAGCATTGCTATGGCAAAGACTGTAAAGGATATGGATAATACAGCGGAAGTATTCGGTTATGAATCGTACGGCTTCAGCGGTTATCTAAACCTCCAGTCTGCTCCGGACTGGAGCACAGTTCAGGGAAGCGCAAAATGGTACATTGATTATTACCTGGCGCAAATGAACTCCGCATCTGTCGCCGATGGACGAAGATTGCTGGATGTGCTGTCCCTGCACTGGTATTCCGAAGCCATGGGAGATCACCGGATAAATGATGCAGCTGCAACAACTACCAATGACAATGTGGCGCGCATGCAGGCGCCACGCAGCTTATGGGATTCCGGCTACGCCGAAACCAGCTGGATACAGCAATGGTATGCAGCTTACCTTCCGCTTATCCCAAGGGTCATGAGCTCCATCAACCAGTATTACCCGGGCACAAAGCTCGCCATTACAGAATACAATTACGGAGATTTCAATCACGTATCCTCCGGCATCGCGCAGGCGGATGTGCTGGGAATTTTTGGCAAGTACGGTGTATATGCCGGGCATTACTGGCAGATGCAGAACAATATCAATTACACAGCGGCCGGGTTCAAGATCTTTAGGAACTACGACGGCAATAATTCAACCTTTGGAAATACCCATGTGTATTCCAAAATGTCAGACAAGCTCAACAGCTCCGTGTATACAAGCATCAACGGAACGGACGAAAGCGTGCTGTATATGGTAGTGATCAATAAGAACCTTACCCAAACTATCAACGGACAATTTGCAATTACCAGCGGGGTTACGTACGCCAATGCGGATGTATGGGGATTTGATGCAAACAGCTCGACCATTACCCAGCGGACAGGAGTTGCCGCCATTGCGGGTAATCAATTCAATTATACAGTACCAGCGCTCAGTGTGCTGATGTTTAAAATAAAAACTGCTTCCAATAGTATTGCAGAAAAAGATCCGGAGGAAATTAATTTCACTTTGTTTCCCAATCCTGTTTCAGACCATTTAAAGATAGAAGGAACCTGCGCAGGAAAACGGGAAATGCAAATGAGGGTATACGATGTAACAGGCAGGGAGATTATGCAGGAACTGTTTTCTGTACAGAATTCTTTCAGCCGGGAGATAAATGTTTCCGTACTTCCTGCGGGATATTACCAGGTATCATTGACAGATAACGAAAACAACAGTAAGCATCTGAAGTTTGTAAAGCACTGAGGCAATTTTTGCATTCTCAGTGGCTCTCTGCGTTATTCCCGATAGCTATCGGGATTTCTCAGCGTTCTCCGCGGTTAAGGTTGTTTTACCGCAGAGATCACAAAGAATACAGCCCGCAGAGAACCGCAGAGTTCTTCCTACTATCGAGCCATCGGATTATTTCCTGCCTGCAACGTGAACCATGCAACCTTTCTAATTCTTTTTGCATCTATCAGGTGATCTCCTGCTAGCAGCCAGGCGTCTTATGGAGCATTATAAATTATTTGAGAGATGTTTCTTTGTAAATCCGATGGGAGAAATCCCCTGCCTGCTTTGCACAAAGCACCTTTGTTTCGGCCGGGTTGCCGGCATATATTTGAATTCTGATTTTATTTCCGGAAAAAAAAGAGCTGCACAATAAAAATAATAGTGATCAGGTGATTATAAAATAAAAGGTGTTTGAAAAAATTTACCTGCCTGTTATTCTTTACAAACCACTTACACATTAAAAACTACCACTTATAATAATGTTTCTGCCAGATACATATATCCATTGTAATTTTTGATTCCGCCGATTTACATTTGATCCAGTTTTTTAAAATCCTGAAAACCTATGTATAGAAGAGAGCAACCACTTAATCCACCTCAGATCGTGAGCGAAACAAATCCGGCTCATGCAGGTGCAGCACTTTTGGCGGTTAACAAGGAAACATCCTGGATACCCGTCAACAAGGGATTGGCAAACTCGTACATCAATTCACTGGCTATTCGCGGGACCGATATTTTTGCAGGAACTTACGAAGGTATATATCACTCTTCAGATAAAGGAAGCAATTGGTCTGGGATCAGCAACGGGTTAATTAATCCAATGATAAGTTCGCTTGCATTCAGCGACTCGGCCATTTTCGCGGGGAACTATGGCGAAGGAGTTTTTCTATCGACCGATAAAGGAAACAACTGGGCCTCTGTAAATACCAGCCTGAAGAACATGCATATTTTTTCCCTGGCAGTTTGCGGCTCAGCTATTTTTGCAGGCACGGATGGAAACGGGGTGTTTTTATCCCGTGACAAGGGAGCCCACTGGAAAGCTGCAAATACCGGACTCACAAACCCGATCATCAGCTCCCTGGCTGTATGCGGCTCAACCGTTTTTGCTGGTACCGATGGAGGCGGGGTGTTTTCATCGGCCGATAACGGGGCTCGCTGGAAAGCGATCAATAACGGTCTTACTGATCCCATTATTTATTCACTGGCTGTAAGCGGAACGACCATTTTTGCCGGGACCTACAGCGGGGTATTCCGGTCTTTTGATAACGGGAACAATTGGATAAAAGCCAACTACGGATTAACCAATCACTGGATCAAATCGCTGGCTATCAGAGGTCCGCTCATTTTTGCAGGCACCAACGGGGCCGGTGTTTTTTTATCCGAAGATAACGGGGATAGCTGGACACCCATCAACAGCGGCCTGGCAAACCAGGCCATCTATTCATTAGCGCTTAACGGAACGACCATTTTTGCCGGTACCGCCGGAGCCGGTATCTGGAAAAGGTCGTTGTAAGAAATAATTTCTTATCTACCGGCGTAAAAAATGGCAAATGGAGGAGTAAGAAAATATTCCCTTTATTACCTATAAATATGTTGCCGTTTCACTACCTTTCAGCGTTAATAACCGGAACGCTTTGAAAAAATCATTTGTTTTAATTGTACTTGCTTTATCTGTTCAGCTGGCAAAGGCCCAATGGCTGCAAACCAACGGACCCTACGGCGGAGATGTAAAATGCTTTGCTTTTTCCGGCTCAACCATTTTTGCAGGAACGATCGGGGGAGGTATTTTTTCGTCCTCCAATAACGGCGGGCTTTGGAAATCAGTCAATACCGGATTGTCCAGCACACGTATTTACTCCCTGGCTGTACGCGGAACAACCCTGTTCGCCGGGACAGAGAACGGGATCTTCAGATCAGTGAACAACGGAACGAGCTGGACGGCCCTGAATAATTTTTTGCCGGATACGGATATAAATACCCTGGCCGTGATCGGCACAACTGTTTTTGCCGGTACTAACGGAGGTGGAATATTTCTGTCTTCAGATAACGGGAACAGCTGGACTGCCGCAAATAATGGGCTATCCAACCTGCATGTTTTTTCCCTGGCTGTAAGCGGTACAACTCTTTTTGCCGGCACGAATGGGGGAGGCGTGTTTTTATCGGCAGATAATGGCAGTAGCTGGACAGCAGTCAACAACGGACTGGCCACCGTGGACATTTTCTCACAGGTTGTAAGCGGCACCACCCTTTTTGCAGGTACCCATGGAGACGGGGTGTTTGTATCTGCCGATAACGGCAGCAATTGGAAAAAAATGAACAACGGGTTACTGAACACCGATGTTATTTCATTGGCAGTTATCGGTTCACAGGTATTTGCCGGCACGGACGAAGGAGTTTTTATGTCGGCAGATTTTGGAGATAACTGGACAGGAGTTAATACCGGGCTTACGGCAACGCTTAATTATTCACTGGCCAGTAATGGCACCACTCTTTTTGCCGGCACTACCGGCGGAGGAATATTTATATCGGCAGATTCCGGTAACAACTGGACGGCAGCCAATAACGGCCTGGCCTGCACGAATAATCTGTCGCTGGCGATCAGCAGCAACAGCGTATTTGCCGGCACGCTGGGATACGGAGTATTTTCATCTGCTGATAACGGAAATAGCTGGGCACCGGTCAGCAGCGGGCTGACCAACCGGAATGTTTATTCCCTGGGCGTGAGCGGCACAAACATTTTTGCCGGTACGTATGGTTCCGGGGTTTTTTTGTCTGCGGATAACGGCAGCAGCTGGTCAGCTACGGGCAATGGTTCGATGGGTCCCCGTATTGTGTGTTTCGCCTTCCCGGGTTCGTATGTTTTTGCAGGCAGCTGGGGACAGGGAGTGTTTTTATCCCCGGATAACGGCTACAGCTGGTACGATGTGAATAGCGGGTTATACAACCGGTATATAAACTCGCTGCTGGCCAGCGGCACCAACCTGTTTGCTGCTACGCTCGGCGACGGTGTATTTGTATCGGCAGATAACGGGGACCACTGGACAACAGCCAATAACGGATTAACCTCTCTCAGTGTCAGATCGCTTGTCAAGTCAGGGACGTCTATTTTTGCAGGCACTTCAGGAGGCGGCGTGTTTGTATCCACGGATGAGGGAGGACATTGGACTGCTGTGAATAATGGTATTACAAATAAAGATATTAATTGTTTAACAGTTGCAGGCACAGCTATTTTTGCCGGAACCAGCAAGGGAGGAATATTCGTATCGGTCGATAATGGAGCCAGCTGGACTGCGGTCAGCACCGGTCTGCCCGCTACGGATATTAATTCATTTGCCAGCAACGGAACAAATCTTTTTGCCGGAACCGGTGGGAGCGGGATCTGGAAAAGGCCGCTGTCGGAAATTGCCGGTCTACATCCTCACGACCAGAATTCCGATATACGTGTCTATCCCAACCCTGCCAGCGATAAGGTCACGGTAAGCACTACGGCTTCTTCCTTCAAAGAAATCACCGTAACCATTTTAGATATTGCCGGCAAAAAAGTAATGACCTGTAAATTTGAAAATACCAATAAGGCAGAAACGGATATTAGCTCCCTGTCAAAAGGAATTTATGTGTTGCAGATACAGATTGGCAGTGAAACAGAGAACAGGAAACTGGTAATACAATAAAGCAGAAAAAATCATCCCAGTTTTGTCTTTACAATATTTCTTGATAAAATAGAAATTAATAGGAGAATGAAAATCATTTTGCTCTTCTTTATAATCCTTTCTTTTTTGGCAACTGTATATGGACAAACAAATGTATACCATCCTTTTCCATATTCCAATGGCGTATGGCACCAGGAGTGTGTTGGTCTTACAGGGAACCCTCCCACGCCTGTAACTGAAGCAAAATTTTTCTTTTTATGGGGAGATACTAGTATTGTGGGCATTGCGTATAAAAAAGTTCTTTCAAGCGGCTATAAATATTATTTATCCAGCTGTTGTTACTATTTCAACCAATACGAATGCGCAATAAGACAAGATACTGTTCAGCGGAAAATTTATTACTATGGTCCAATGTCTAATAAGGATACCTTACTATATGATTTTGAAAAAATGATTCCGGGCGGTACACTCCCTCCGACATTGATCAGGGGGTTATCCTACAATTATATCTCATCCGTTGATTCTGTACTGGTTGGTTCTTCTTATAGGAAACAATATCATGTAAGTGTTAAGAATTCGACAAATCTGCTGGATTCCAATTACGCCCAGGTAATTGAAGGAATTGGAAGCACATTAGGCTTGCTGACCCCTTTTAACGGGGTTCCGGTCGAAGGTGGATGTAATTTAACTTGTTACTCCGAGAGTACTATTGCCATGTATACAAAACCAGGTTACACATGTAATATGACTGTTGGACTGGCGGAAAACGAAATGCAGCATCCAGCATTACATATTTCACCAAACCCTTTCTCGGCCCAAACAACATTAAAGACGAGTCTGCTATTATAAAGATGCCACCCTGATGGTTTACGATTCATTCGGCCAGCAGGTGAGACAACTGGAAAATATTTCCGGGCAGGTTATTACTTTGTATCGTGATAATTTACGAAGCGGTCTATATTTTATCCGACTGGAACAGGATAGCAACGCAATTACGACCAGTAAATTAATTATACTGTCTGAGTAGGACGAAATATAAATCACCACACAATAATATTTTTGGGATCACCTCAATATCCCCTTATAAAATATATATTAAATCTTTCTTCAGGCGACGAATCTTCTTGAAAGCTTGAGTATTTAATTCTATGTTTGTAAGGCCTGTTACGTACAAGGCAATAACAGAAAACATACACCTATAAAAATTACAAACATGAAAACTTCACACATTTATCCGGGAGCATACAGTCTGAATGCGTACATCACTATAAAAGACTGCAGCAAGGCTATTGAATTTTACAAAAAAGCATTTGGCGCAAAGGAAAAAGGACGCTTACTTATGCCCGATGGAAAGATCGCGCATGCAGAAATAGAAATTGAAGGATCCCTGCTGATGATGGCAGACGAAAACATTGAATGGGGAAACAAAAGCCCTCAGACCATTGGCGGGAATCCGATGTCCTTCGGGTTATATGTAAAGGATGTGGATAGCGCATTTCAGAAAGCCCTGGATGCAGGCGCAACACAGGTAATGCCGGTGGGCGATATGTTTTACGGAGACCGCGTGGGACAAGTGATGGATCCGTTCGGGTACAAGTGGATGCTGGCAACCCACAAGGAAGATCTGAGCTTTGAGGAAATGCAGAAACGATCGGATAAAATGCTTACGGAGCAGGGATCCATGAATTAGGATCCGAGCCATGTTTCAGGCGGGTAATTCGCCCGGAATCCGTTTGTTTCGGAACCCAATCACCGGATAAAATCGTTTTGTGCTTTGCCGGTAAAACATGCACTTTTGGTGATGATTTCAGGATAGATATGTCGGATCGTTACCTTTATTTTCCGCCCGATTATCGTATTTTAGTAGATTAACTTCTATTAACACAATGAAAAAGTTTACTCTTGTTTTCCTGGTTACAACCATCCTTGTATCCATGCTTGCATTCCACAATTCCACAAAGCTACCCGATGTAAAAGAGAATATTGTTAAAGAAAAGGAAATGCCCAACGATTGGTTCTTTCAGCAAAGGGCTTTCCCGTACGATTACATAAATTACGAGGCTTACCAAGAAGCGCTCGCACAGGCAAGCGAGCAAAAGGAAGCCGCCAGGACAAGCGGCGCTTCCAAAAGCTGGAAGTTTGCCGGGCCTGTGAATGTAGGAGGTCGCATCACGGATATTGAAATGCATGCGTCCGATCAGCAAACAATTTATGCAGGTACGGCCACGGGAGGAATCTTTAAAAGCACCAATGCAGGTACAAGCTGGTTCCCGGTTTTTGATAAGGCCTCAAGCCTTACTATCGGAGACCTGGCCATAGCACCTTCGGATCCTAAAATACTGTATGCCGGTACAGGCGAAGCCAATGCCGGAGGAGGATCAAGCACCTACGATGGGCTGGGAGTTTTTAAATCTACGGATGCAGGAGTTACATGGACCTATGCAGGGCTGGATAAAATAAGAAACACCGGAAGGATCGTGATACATCCCAAAGATCCGCAGACCGTATTTGTAGCAGGCATGGGAGATCTGTACGGAAAAACTCCCGACCGGGGAATATACCGGACCACCAATGGAGGCACTACCTGGCAAAAGATTCTTTTTGTATCGGATTCTACCGGTGGGATAGACCTGGTCATAAATCCCAAAAATCCGGATACGCTGTATGCAGCTTTGTGGGAACGGGTGCGGACCATCAACCGCCGGAGCTACGGCGGCGCTACCTGCAACGTGTACCGTTCTTTTGACGGAGGTACCACCTGGACAAAATTAGCGAACGGCCTGCCGGCTGCCACCGTCAATTCGGGAAGGATAGGATTGGCCATATCCGAATCGGCACCGGATGTGGTGTACGCGATTTATGCAGATAAGGTAGGAGCGTTTACCGGCATGTATAAAACTATCAACAGTGGAAACAGCTGGGTAAAAGTCAATGACAGCGCATTGAGCAGCATGTTTGCCACGTATGGCTGGTGGTTCGGCCGGGTGCATGTGGACCCTACTAACCCGGACGTGGTTTACGCCATAGGTTTTGACCTGTATAAATCTACCAACGGAGGTTCCAGCTGGTCAAACATAGGCGGCTCGGTGCACGTGGATCATCACAGTATTTATGTGCATCCGAAAAATCCAAACTTTGTTCTGCTCGGAAACGATGGCGGTGTATACATATCCAAAAATGCAGCAGGCAGCTGGAGCCATGTTTCCACGTTGCCCATTACGCAATTTTATACCTGCGAAGTGGATGCCAAAAATCCTCAGCGGCTATACGGGGGGGCCCAGGATAACGGGGTACACCGGACAATGACGGGCAACCTGAATGACTGGAATTCAATTGTGGGAGGCGATGGTTTTGTCGCCCTCGTGGATCCCGTGAACAATAATTACGTGTACGGAGAAAGCCAGAACGGCGCTTTGGTGAGGTCCACGAACGGCGGCGCCAGCTTCAGCTCGGGTACTAACGGCATAAGCGGTTCGGACCGGAAGAACTGGAACACGCCTGTGATATTTGATCCTGCCAATTCCCAGATACTTTATTACGGTGCTAACAGGTTGTATAAATCCACGGACAGGGCCGTATCCTGGACCGCGATCAGTTCGGAACTGACAAAGGGCAACGGAGGCAATGGATTGGGAACAATCTCCTGCGTTGCAGTAGCTCCTTCCAACTCAAGCGTGATCTATGCCGGTACGGACGATGGGAATGTGTGGAGAACGGCTAACGGCGGTACAAACTGGACCAAGATCTCTGCATCGCTGCCGGTACGATGGGTGACCCGCATTGCCGTGGATCTTCAGAACCCTTTGATTGCGTATGTAACATTATCGGGTTACAGGTACGATGAATACCTGCCGCACATTTTCCAGACTACAGACGGCGGTGTAAGCTGGAAAGATATTTCCGGGAACCTCCCTGCTGCTCCCATCAATGAAGTGATCATTGATCCTGCAGACAATAAGACCCTGTATATTGGCAGTGACGTGGGTGTTTACGCAGGCTCCGCTGCGGGAAATTGGTTTGTGCTTGGAGATTCATTGCCCAATGTACCTGTGATAGATCTTACCTTGCATCAGCCCACCCGCACACTTGTGGCAGCTACATTCGGGCGTTCTATGTATAAGTATGACCTTACTGCTACCACACCGGTTATTGAGGAAACTGCAGCTTTATCTTCCCTGACGGTGTATCCTAACCCTGTGAGCTCTTCTGCACGGATAAGTTTTCAAATGGAAGCACAAGAGAACGGTAAAATAGAATTGTATGATTTCTCCGGCAGGCTGGCAGGCAGATTGTACGAAGGAGCCTTTGTGAAAGGATACAATGAATTTACATGGAACCCCGGAGAAAATAAGAATACGGTTTTACCGAACGGAACTTACATCTGCCGTATTGTATCCGGTAAAATGGTTGCATCCGGCAGGATACAGCTTATGCGTTAAACGGCACGCTACGTTACACTTCTGTAAAGAGATGTTTAATAATTGGAAAACTAATTGAGCTATCAATAAATAACAGCAGGACAATCATCGTGGCCGCCGGGCCGGAAGATCAGCCCGATACGGAATTCCCAGGCACGGTTGCGCACATCCAGCGGGTCCGTTTCATAGGCATAATAAAACGGCGTATCCGGGTTGTAATGGATTTCAACGAAGGGCTTGAAATAACTGTATACGATTTTTTCAAACCCAATTCCCACGGACCAGCTGAAATTGAATTTTTCGAAATTGCCTAATGTGAGCTCTGGAGATGTTATTTTTTTGTTGAAGAGATATTCCACGCGAGGACCCATCAGCAGGTACGGATATCCTTCGAACGTTTCAAACTGAAGTTTTAAAAAATTGTTCCAGCAGATGTAATTGAGGCGGTTCTTGTAAGTGGTGCTGTCGGTTTTGTCTTTGCACCCTTTCTGGTTGAACTGGAACTCTGTGACCCACCGTATATACTCGCTGTTGATGAACTCGGCCCTTACCGATCCGTTAAATCCGAGCCTGTTTTTCTTTTTGATGATCTCCGTGGATGAATCCGGCAGCATCAGGAACCATTTTTGTTTTGCCTTGGTTAACCCGGCGGTGATGCCAAAGCCCTGGAAGAACTGGGCCTGTGAGTCAGCAGCGATCAGTAATAAGCCAAAAGCAAGCACGAGTATTTTATTTTTTTGTTTCATCTTGCGGATAATAATTTCTTCAGGCTGAAACAGCTTCGGCTTCTTTGTTTATCTTTTTTACAAGACCCTGCAGTACTTTTCCCGGACCTACTTCCACATACGAGTTTATTCCATCGGCCGCCATGCGCTGAATGGTCTGTGTCCATCGCACAGGTGCAGTGAGCTGGGCGATCAGGTTCTTTTTTATTTCTGAAGGATCGCTCACCGGGCTTGCATTTACGTTCTGATAAACGGGGCAAACAGGTTTGTTGAAGATTGTTGTATTAATTGCCTCGGCCAGTTCTTTCTTAGCAGGTTCCATCAGCGGGGAATGAAAAGCTCCTCCTACCGGAAGCAGCAGGGCGCGTTTAGCTCCTGCGGCTTTCATTTTTTCGCAGGCAGCGTTTACGCCTTTTATCGATCCGGAAATAACCAGCTGCCCCGGGCAGTTGTAGTTGGCTGCAACCACCACCTCGCCCGATGCGGAAATTTCAGCGCAGATATCTTCTACTATTTTATCATCCAGGTTTAAGATTGCCGCCATGGTGCTGGGATTTGATTCGCAGGCTTTTTGCATAGCCATGGCCCGTTTGTACACCAGGGAAAGTCCGTCCTCAAACGTAAGTGAGCTCGATGCAACCAATGCTGAAAACTCTCCCAGCGAGTGGCCGGCTGTGGCGTTGGGTGTAAATGTTCCTCCCATCACTTTTGCCTGAATAACGGAATGAAGGAATATAGCAGGCTGCGTAATCTTTGTTTGTTTCAGCTCCTCCTCCGTGCCACTGAACATGGTATCCGTAATGCGGAAACCGAGGATGGAATTTGCTTTCTCGAACAGGTCTTTTGCCAAAGGCTGATTTTCATATAGCTCTTTGCCCATGCCTGGAAACTGTGAACCTTGCCCCGGAAAAATATATGCTTTCATAGGATATTGAAAATAAATTTATACCTGCCAGCAGCAGACAGGCGAATTTACGAATAGGTGAGAAAGTAAAAAGTAAGTAATATCGGATTTTGCTAACAAAAATCAAGGGTAAATGCAGCAATATTTACAATTTAATGTAAATCCTGCGTCCTTTACTGTCTCCGGAGCCATGTTTGCTTTTCTTTTTCTGTGACTTTTTTTGCTGGTCAAGCGGAGAGGAATCTTTGTTGGGCATGTGAGATTTTCCTTTTGTTTTTTTAGCAAGCGGCCTGTTTACATCAAACCGGCTTTTTATTCGCGGGCCTTTGTTTTTCTTTTTAAACTGGATATGCGGAATCTTTAGCATGAAGTGAAAATCCATTCCATATACATCCCGCTTGGAAATAATGGGAAGTATGTCGGCCATACCGACAATAAGAGGACCTATCCGTGCGCTGGTCCCAAGCTGTGCTTTTGAATATTTATTATAAGAAACAGGAACGTATAGTCCCAGCCAATTCCAATCCCAGCGGGGAGTAATGCTGAGGGTTGTGACCTCATGGATTTTGTTCTCGTTGTTTTTAAACTGAAACGCGTAGCTGATGGTTGAATTTATGTATACATTTTTCCCCGCATAATAATCTCCCTGTACGCTGGCAACCGTGGGAAGGTTCATCCGGAACTTATCGTCATCCGTGATTATGGAAAATTTTTTCCGGATTGTATCATCGGCACTGGCAAGCGGTGTTGCACCGGAGGTCTGGAAGGAATTCAGATCGATGATATTCTGGAACTCTGCTGTGAAATCACGGGCATTGGAAGGCTTTAGATAGGTGATCCATCCGATATCTTTAAGTGAAAACCCAAGCTTGTACCTGTAATTGTGCTGGAAAGGAGTTGTCTGGGGCTGTGAGGCCATTTTGGAGCGGACCGTAGTGAGCGGGTGAAATTCGTATACCATGCCCAGGTCAAGCGCAAGGGTTGGTCTGCCGCCAAAACGGGATTTCAGGGCCTCCTGGTTGAATTCAAGGTTTTTAGAGTGGCCGTAGCCTACATGCGAGCTCAGGATAAGAAGCGTATCTTCCGAATTAAACTGCAGGTTAACCTTGTCAACGTACACATATGCGGCATACATTCCCTGCAGGAATTTTACTCTTCCGGCAAAATTCAGCCGTTCGTGGTTTGTTTTCTTTACTGTTCTTCCATAGGTGATTCCGTATTCTGTCCATACCATGCTCTGTACGCTCAGTCTGGGCGAAGGAAGTTTTTGGCCAAAGAGCAGACTATCCGTTGCTCCTGTCATAAACATGTGTGCGAGTAACGGGTCAATGCCATCTACATTGACGTAAGCCCTGGTTCTGCAGGTGAAAGCAAAAGCGTCTTTATATTTATCCCGCACGAACATACCCGAAGGCAGTGTTACATTGACAGCCGCAAAAATTGAAACCGGTTTTCCCCCGGTACGCCGGGTAAGGTAGTTATTGGCGAAGTCCTTATCACTGAAAGCAGGATAAACTCCGGTGATGAGCTTTCCGGTATGCTCCAGCGCACGCTTTTGGAATCCAATATAATTATTTCCTGCCGCAACGTTTAACCCAAGAACAGTAACATCCCACTTACGTGGGCTGTTTACAATGTACGCAGGATTTACGTCAATGCCGTTTACACCGGCATAGGCGCTGTTTGCAAAGCCGAGGTAGTCCTGGGAGTAGGTGTACGTAAAAGGAAGGAGAGATGAAAAAAGGAAAATACAAATCAGTAAATGATCAGTAAATTTATTTTTCATTTTCTCAATGTAGCTTGCCTGTGGTCAGTTGGATGAACTCATCGCGCGTTTTAGGATTTTCCAGGAATTCTCCAGTAAAAGCCGAAGTTGTGGCTACGGAATTTTGCTTTTGCACCCCACGCATGAGCATGCATAAATGCTTTGCTTCAATAACCACAGCAACACCCAGCGGATTCAGCGTTTCCTGAATGCAGTCGCGTATCTGTGTGGTAAGTCTTTCCTGCACCTGCAGTCTCCGGGCAAAGGCATCTACGACTCGTGGGATTTTACTCAGTCCCACAATTTTTCCGTTGGGTATATATGCAATGTGCGCCTTTCCGAAAAACGGTAGCAAATGATGCTCGCACAACGAGTAAACCTCAATGTCTTTAATGAGTACCATCTGCTTATATTCCTCTTTGAACATGGCAGACCTGAGAATATCCGCAGGGTCAATGCAATTGCCGTGTGTCAAAAACTGCATGGCTTTTGCAGCGCGCTCCGGAGTCTTTACTATTCCTTCACGCTGGGTATCTTCTCCCGATAATTTCAGGATATTTCCATAGTGCTCGGAAAGTTTTTGGGTAACTTCCTTATTGTATTCGTCTATTTTCTTGTAGTTGCTCATGCTGAAATTCGTTATTCCGTACTAAGACCCGGATCCAAAATACTCCACATAATTGTTTTCTGTTTCCTGGATTTTCACGCAGTGCAGCATACATCCAAGCTTGTTGATAGGTCCTTCGATCTGTTTCCAGATCTCCACAGCCAGGGTTTCTGTCGTAGCAAGTTTTCCCTTCATAAAATCCACATCCAGGTTAATATTCCTGTGATCCAGTTTTGAAATAACTTTTTCACGCAACAGATTACTCACATCCGTGAGGTTAACTACAAAACTTGTATCCGGGTTTTGTTCTCCTTTTACCGTAACCCATAGCTGATAGTTATGCCCGTGCCAGTTGGGGTTGGCACACTTGCCAAAAACGTCGACATTTTTTTGGGCCGGCCAGTCCTCACGGTAAAGCTTGTGTGCTGCTGAAAATTGTTCTCTTCGTGTGATAAATACCATGTTGATTTAAATTCTTTGTGCCGCCGCGATTCGTAAGGCAACCGTGGGGCAAATATAGAAACTCTCCTCATAGCGCGCTTACATTTGTATATTTGAAGCATGAAAATCTTGCTGGTTTCAGCTACAAAATTTGAAATCTCCATGTTGTTGGAGAAGATGAAAAAAGGACCGTCGGTCGGGGCATTGCCTGCTTTTAGATTTGGAAAACATTCGATTGATGTACTGATTGCAGGAGTTGGGATGACGTCAACGGCATTTCATCTCGGAAGAAACCTTCCCGGGAAGTACGATCTGGCGATCAATTCGGGAGTGGCGGGAAGTTTTAAAAAAATGATCCGGCCGGGAACTGTGGTCAATGTGGTGCAGGATTGTTTTTCCGATCTTGGGGCGGAAGACGGAGACAAATTTTTAACACTGGAAGAAATGGGATTGAAAATCACGGGACCTCCTGTTCACCGATCCTCCTTTTCCATTCCCGGTCTGACCCGGGTAAAAGGCATTACGGTAAATACAGTACATGGAAATGAGGCAAGCATTCGTAAAGTTGTACGAAAATTCAATCCCGATATAGAAAGCATGGAAGGAGCTGCTTTTTTCTTTGCCTGCAATTATTTTAAAATTCCGTGCGCGCAGGTACGAGCCATATCCAACTACGTGGAGAAGAGAAATAAGAAAAACTGGAAGCTGGACCTGGCTGTCAACAACCTGAATAGTTACCTCGAGCAATTTCTACTGACCGTTTAGTCCTTATCCTTTCCAAAATCCATTACGCAGGTCCATTTTTCTTTTTTGTGGGGTTGAATGGAAACGCCAATGTATTCCAGGTCTTTATTCATGATTGTTTTACGGTGTTCAACGGATGCCTGTCCTTCATCAATAAGCTGGTGAATAACGATTGACAAGCCTCCTTTGTATCCGTAGTCACAATTTTCTGCGGTGTTGGTGTAGGTACCTTTGAATTTTTTCATCCGGACTTCATAGCTTTTTCCATCGGAAGTAAAATGGCCGAGCTTCCCGGACTTCCCGCTGTCTTTGGCATGATCTGCTGCTTCATCCGTCAGGTCCTGTTTTACGGTTACAATTTCCATGGGCTTAAAGCGGGTGGTAAGATCATTTTTAAGGGATTGGGAAAATGAGGTGGTTTTTGCTTTTGTCGAATCCATGTAATGCGCTAAAAATGTCTTGGCAAAAAGATCCGGGTTCAGACGGACAAGGTTTATATAGTAAACCACTTTCTTTTCCTCATCGGAATAACCGGCAGCATCTTTTGCCGAATTGGCTTTTTCAAGTGTTGCAGCATCCCATTTATCAAAAGGATAATTGTTGTTCGGTTTGTCAAAAGAAAAGAGCAGGGCTGCTCCTGCTAAAAGAAAGATTATTTTTTTCATGGGGTAGCTTTTTTGCGTATGGAACAAAGTTAGAAAAAATTCACACGAAATCAATTCTCCCTGTTCGCGTGGTAGTGGGTCCGTTTGGCTGTTCTCTGCGTTCACTGCGTGTATTCTCTCTGCGGCCTTTGCGGTTTTTGCATTTTAACAGCCTTTAACCGCAGAGTTACGCAGTGATACAGCTCTGATAGAGTCTGACACTCATCAGAGTCGTCAGGCCCACAGAGGTCGCAGAGAATATACCTGTGAAACTGACCCACCACCGTTGGCAGCAATATGGTTATCTGGAATAGACCTTTTCTCCGTTTACAAAGGTGTAAAGCACCTGTACATTGGGAATTTCCTCAATGGCTGCTTTCATAATATCCTTATCTAATATAACGAAGTCGGCAAATTTCCCTTTTTCCAGGCTGCCTTTTTCTTTTTCTTCAAAGTTTGAAAATGCCGCCCAAATAGTCATGCCCTTCAATGCTTCCTCCCGGGTCAACGCGTTTTCCATTTGGAACCCTCCTTCCGGAAATCCCTTTAGATCTTTTCGTGCAACAGCAGCATAGAAGGTATACATGGGATTTATATTTTCTACCGGGAAATCTGTTCCTAAAGCCACCTTGCCGTAAGAGTTAAGCAAATCTTTGTAGGCATAGGCTCCTTTCACTCTTTCTGCTCCCAATCTATCCTGGGCCCAGTACATATCCGATGTTGCATGGGTTGATTGCACAGAAGGGATGACCGAGTAATCATGAAACTTATGAAAATCATGTTGGTTTATTACCTGTGCATGTTCAATACGCCACCTCCTGTCATTCGTCCCCTGTAAAACATGTCCGTATACATTCAGCAGGAATCGGTCCGACGAGTCACCGATGCAATGCGTATTCATCTGGAATCCTTTCTCATACATCTTTTTTGCCATCTCCACAAAATATTCGGGCTTGTTCAGCAGGAATCCCTGTTGTTTGGGTTTATCCGCATAAGGGTGGAGCAGGCATGCGCCGCGTGAGCCGAGTGCGCCATCGCCGTAAAATTTAAAAGAGCATACGTTCAGTCTTTCTGTTTTATAAGTTCCTTTTTCAAGGTAATGTTCCAGGTTTTCCTTGTTGTCGGTAAGCATGGCATACACACGCATTTTCAATTCGTTGTTTTTCTGAAGCTCATCGATCAGCTCAACGATCTGTTTTTGTAATCCTGCGTCATCTACAGTCGTCAGGCCGGCAGCGAAACAGTTTTTTTGCGCCTGAAGAAGTGCATTTGTCGCTTCGGATTTACTCGCAGACGGAATTTTGGCTGCAGCCAGGTCCACGGCATTATCAACCAAAATGCCGGTGATATTATTGACCGAGGACAATTCGGTTTTTACTGCAAGCCCTTCTTTGTAATGTTCAACTATACCGCCATCCACTCTCGTTTCGTTGGTAATACCCGCCTGGCGCAGTGCTTCGGAGTTAAGTAAAGCAGCATGCCCGTCGACCCGGGTCAGGAAAACAGGAGTATTTGGAAAAAGGGAATCCAGTTTTGTTTTATCCGGAAATTCTTTGGCGGACCAATCGTTCTGGTCCCAGCCGCGGCCGATGATCCATTCGGAGTTGTTTGCTCTGGAAAAATTCACCACCCGCTCAATTACCTCATCAAATGATTTTGTACCGACCAGGTCCACTTTTTGCAATCCGAGCCCATATCCGTAAAAATGACAATGCGCATCAATCAGGCCCGGGAAAATGGTTTTTCCCAGAGCATCCAGTTTTTCTCCTTCGTACCGTGCTAAAATGGAATCGCTTTTTCCAATAGCAATGATCTTTCCGTCCTTCACAGCAAAACTTTCCGCAGTGGTAAATGAAGAGTCCACTGTGTAGACCACTGCATTGTGAACAATGAGGTCGGCTTTTCCCTTTTGAGTGGAAGAGCAAGCGGTTAGTGCGGAAGCTAGAAAAAGAAAAAATATTTTTTTCATTTTGTATTTCTGTTTACAATGTACGCATTAGCCTGGGCTGTAGGAGTAATTACGACGTCGTTGATGTTCACATGGGTGGGGCGTGAAGCTGTCCAGTAAATTATTTCAGCGATATCCTCGGCAGAGAGCGCTTTGATGTTTTCGTAGGTTTTTTTGGCGCGTTCCGCATCTCCTTTGAAACGTACCAATGAAAATTCGGTCTCCACAAGTCCGGGTGCAATGTTGGTTACCCGGATTCCATGTTGTATCATATCGATCCGCATCGCTTTACTGAGCGCATCCACGGCGAATTTTGTAGCGCAATAAACATTCCCGTTCGGATAAACCTGTTTTCCTGCAAGCGACGCGACATTGATAATATGGCCTTTATTTTTTTCTATCAGCATGGGAGCAATCTGGCGGGTCATATAAAGCAATCCTTTGATGTTGGTGTCGATCATGACTTCCCAATCCTCCGTATTCCCTTCCTGGATGGTGTTTAACCCGGATGCCAGCCCGGCATTGTTCAGCAGCAGGTCGATATTTCTCCATTCCCCTTTGAGGGTATCGGTATTTTTTGCAACCTCTTTCAAATTCCTCACGTCAAAGTTGAGGCAAAGGGTTTTGATCTTGAATTTTTTTTGCAGCTCTTCGGCAAATTTTTCAAGCCGGTCTTTTCTTCTACCGGTAATGATGAGGTTCCAGCCGTTTTTGGCGAACAGCTCAGCGGAAGCTTTGCCGATCCCTGAAGTTGCCCCGGTAATTAATGCAAGCATTGGATAAATTAGTTAGAATTAGAAGTAGTTAAATTGCTTTTACGAAAACTGTAGCCGAAATAAATTACAAGCCCCATCAGGAACCAGATGAAAAACCATTTCCAGTTCACGGCTGCCATGCCGGTTAATAAATAGCAACAGGACAGTAAACCAAGAACAGGTATGAGTGAAAAATTTTTGAGGAAAGAAAGCGCTGCCATCAGGATGCAAATGAAGAAGAAAATCAGCATAGGGATATTTACGGCAGCATTTTCTGAATTGATGGTGAAAGTTGCAGTAAGAAATTCCCGGTTGAGTGCAAATAATAAAAACGCCGATAACAGGATGATCCCGGGCACTATCCATTTTCCGTTGATGTAAGGCAGGCGGAATTTTCCGGGTGTTTGTTCGCCCGTGTTTTTGGGAAGGGTTAATACACCTCCGCAAACCAGTACGAATGCAAAGAGAGTGCCGATGCTTGTAAAGTCAAGTACAAATTGTCTGTCGGTAAAAAATATAGGTATGCCTACCACCAGGCCGGTAACGATCGTGGAGAACCCCGGTGTTTTATACCTGGGATGAATGGATGCAAACTTTTTAGGAAGTAGACCATCACGGCTCATGCTCATCCAGATACGGGGCTGGCCCATTTGAAAGACAAGGATCACGCTGGTCATGGCAACTACCGCAGCTATTGAAACAACGAAAAGCATCCATTTCACTCCTTTCATGGCAAAAATTTCCGCAAGCGGATCGGGTACATTCAGCTGAGTATAGGAAACCATACCTGTGAGGACAAGCGCCAGTATTACAAAAATGATGGTGCAGATGACCAGCGAATAGATCATTCCGCGCGGCAGATCACGTTGCGGGTTTTCGCTTTCTTCCGCAAGGGTCGACACGGCATCAAAGCCGATATAAGCGAAAAATACTCCCGATACTCCTGCCATTACTCCTGTAAATCCGTTCGGTACAAAAGGTGTCCAGTTGTCGATGTCTACATAAAAAATGCCTACTCCGATCACTAAGCCGATGATAGCAAGCTTAAGGATAACCATGGCGTTGCTGGCATTGCGGGACTCTTTTACCCCTTTATAAACAAGCCAGGTGATAAGTAGATTGATAAATACTGCCGGCAAGTCAAAAATTATCCGGAGCCCGGCAACCTGGGGAGCGGAGTTCCATGCATCCAGACTTTTTCCGGCAACATTATCTATAAAAGCCTGGTGGGATTCCATGTAATTGATGGCAAGCCAGGCAGGTAAATGAACACCGAACCCTTCGAGTAAATTGCAGAAGTAACCGCTCCAGGAGAAAGCAACGTAAATATTTCCAATGGAATATTCCAAGATCAATGCCCAGCCGATGATCCAGGCAAACAGTTCTCCGAAAGAAACATACGCGTAAGTATATGCACTGCCGGATACAGGAATACGGGACGCAAATTCAGCATAGCAAAGAGCTGTAAATCCACAGGCCACCGCGCAGATCAGAAACAAAAAAATAACACCGGGCCCGCCGGTGAAGCAGGCAGAGCCTATGCTACTGAAGCTTCCGGCTCCGATAATGGCAGCAATACCGAAAAACGTAAGATCACGTACGCGAAGTACTTTATTCAGCGAGCTGTGTGATCCGGCCTCATCCCCCTGACCAAGAATTTGTCTGACAGATTTTTTCCTGAAAAGTTGGTTGAAATTCATTTTTTTAAAATTAGGCGTAGAAGCTGTCTTTGGCTCCGCAGGAGCTCTGCTGACAAGACGACAAATGTAGAAAATTTATCAGGCAATAATTTTATTCAAAAAAGGTAGTTTTTTAAGAAGCTTTTCCTTGTCAAGGATCAATAGAAACGGCATGAGGAAAAACGGAAGGGCGGGTATTTTATACCGTACCACTGCTCCAAGAACAGGAGTGGTAAGGCCGATCAACAGAAATAGTAACACCACAAATGAGAAGCAGAAATAGATAACATGCGTGTTCGGAATTTTCCGGGCAGGGAAACTTAAACACAAGATGATGAATAATGCAAAAAGACAATTTTCAACAGCTGACATAAGCATCATAGGGTTCTTTGCTTCGAAAATAACAGGGCGGAACGCCACGTTTGCAAAAGATACGGGAGCGTTTTTAAGAATGCTTGTGTAGCTGGGGTAGAGAAGAGGTACTTCAATTTTGCTGCCTGATTTTTCCAGGTTAAAATAGATCCAGTAGGTGGCGGTATCCGTCGAGTGCTGAACATAATTGCTGTCGTTGTATTCTTCAAAGTACCACGAAACATAAGGTACCCCTTCCTTAATTTTACAGTACCCCTGTTTTCCTTCCAGGAGAACAATACGATCGGAAATTGCAGGTGAAATGTATACAAATTTATTTTTTTCCTGAATGCCCAGGAAGCTCCCACCGGAGGACATATAAATACCCTGACGCTGTCTGTCCATCAACTTAAAGGGTATATCGATTTTCTGCTGAAGCAGTGTTATTGAAACGAATATGGAAAATACGGCCAGGTATTTCAACGCAGGTTTCCTGTTCCCTGTTTTTAAGATCCAGGAATGAGCGATTAATGCGGGGACCAGCATCAGAAGTATATACGCTTTGGTGATGGACAGTAACCCAGCAAAAAGCAGGAAAAGGAATATCCTGCCGGCTGATATTCTCTCACTGAGTAATTTATGCCAGTGATACAGCAACAGACCCATTGCAAAAAGGATCAGCCCTTCTTTCAAAACACCCGATCCCCAGAACAGTACGGAAGGAATGAAAAAAATAATTGCAAACAATTCTTTTTTCTTATTTTCAAAAAAAGGTAAAAAGGTTTTCAGAATGCCTGTCAGGCCAAGCAGAGACAGGAAGCAAATGAATACGGTATGCACATGATAGTTCGCGAATGAAAAAATATTCACAATGGCATTGAAACGGATGATCGTTCTGGATTCGTTGACTATTCCCTGCGTATACGTCTTTGACCAGTTTCCGGTAGTCTTCAGGTATTTGAATAAAGAGGGATCGCTTGAGCCGAATATTATTTTCAGGTAATCCAGTGGTTTTTCAAAGAGGACTTTATAAATATCCAGGCCGTCGTCAAAATAAAAAAATATATCTGCCTGTCCCTGGTAAGGACTGTGGAGGGAATAAATAGCCCATAAAATGGTACCGAAAATTATCTTTGCAATGAAACCTGCGCACAGTGCGTTTCGCGAAATGCCATCAACCCGAAAAAAAGGAAGGCGACGGATCAGAAAAATAAATAATGCAGCATAGGCAATAGCCAAACCAATTCCAATCATCCGGCAAAGATAAATTAAACATCTGTGTACAAACCCGGAATAAAAATGCGGTGAAGTAAATTTCTGCGAGGTTAAATGGCTTAAATTTGTAATGACCTAACCGGGATGAAAAAAAAAGTTATCCTATCAGTTACCAATGATCTTACTTCGGAACAAAGGGTGCATAAAGTGTGCCTGTTTCTTGAACAGGCAGGATTCGAGGTGACACTGCTTGGCCGAAAGCGCAGAAAAAGCCTGCCTCTTGACAAAAGATCTTACAATACTAAACGGTTATTTCTTTTTTTCGAGCAGGGGCCTTTGTTTTATGCAGAATACAACCTGAGGTTATTTTTTTACCTTCTTTTTCACCCTGCAGATATCCTGGTAGCAAATGATCTGGATACCTTACTTGCCAATTACTGGGTTTCCAGGATCAAGGGAAACAGGTTGGTTCATGACAGCCACGAATATTATACAGGAGTTCCTGAACTGGAAGGAAGGCCCCGGGTTAAGAAAATATGGAAATCAATAGAGCAATCTATTTTTCCAAAGCTTAAAGCAATGTATACGGTGAATGATTCCATCGCGGGATTGTACAGGGCTGAATATGGGCTGGATGTAAAAGTTGTACGGAATTTCCCTGTGCGTATTGAACGTAATAGTATGCCGAGGAATAGAAAAGAGCTGGGTCTTCCGGGTCAAAAAAATATAATCCTGTATCAGGGTTCTGTCAATGTGGATAGAGGATTGCTGGAAGCGATCGAGGCTATGCAGTATGTAAGTGATGCGATCCTGTTGATTGTAGGAGACGGTGATATTTTAGAGGAAGTAAAAAGCAGGGCATCGGCTCTGAATCTGAAAGAGAAAGTTCTCTTTAAGAAGAAAGTCCCTTTTGAAGAATTGTGGCATTATACAGCCCATGCTGCTATTGGAATCTCGCTGGATAAAGACACCAATATTAACTACAGGTACAGCTTGCCAAATAAAATATTTGATTTTATACATGCTGGAGTCCCCGTTCTGGCTTCGGATCTGGTAGAAATCCGGAAAATATTTTCCAAGTATCCTGTGGGAGAATTAATACAGAATCATGATCCCAGACACATTGCTGAAAAAATCAACTTTATGTTTGAAGATTCATCCCGGTGGAAAATGTGGAAGGAAAATGCTGTTGCTTCAAGCGGAGACCTGTGCTGGCAGAATGAACAAAGTGTGCTTGAAGGAATATTTTTACCCTTGCTTTAATCGACCTGCTTTTTTATTGTTAAACTTAGCATGATCCGGAAAATTGTTTTTACACTATCCATTTGTTTTTGTATAACTGTTCCTGCCAGACCGGTAACGGATTCATTGCTGCATGTACTGAGGTCCAATGCGCACGATACTCTTAAAATCAATGCCCTGAACCTGCTCAGCGATCGTTTCCTGCTGGCCGGGGATTATGTGCTTGCGGATAAGTATGCCGACAGCGCATCCACGCTGTCCGGCAAGGTGGGATTCAAAGGAGGGATGGCCAAAGCATTCTTCTACAAATGCAGGGCAGCAGTAGAAGCAGGAAATTTCGGAGAAGCCATGAAAAATGCTTCTTTGGCCATGGCAATCTATAAGGATATCGACGATAAAAATGGTATAGCCAGTATCTATAATACCATAGGCAGAATTTATGCCGATCAGGCCAATTACCCTGAAGCGCTTAAAAACTACCTCGCTTCGTTGAAAATAAAAATGGAGGATGGAAATAAAAAAGGAATTGCAAACGGATACAATAATATCGGTAATGTTTTTTTTGACCAGGGCAATTATACAGAAGCGTTGCAGAATTACCGGACGGCTCTTGCTATACGCGAGGAAATTGATGATAAAGCAGGCATGGCATCTTCCTATCATAACCTCGCGAATATTTATAATAACCAGGGTAAGTATCCTGAGGCACTCGGTTACTATGAAAAGGCATTGGCAATCAATACTTCCAGCGGAAAAAAGAGCTGGATATCAAATAACCTGACAGGAATTGGAGAAGTGTATCAGAATATGAAAAACTTCCGGAAAGCATTTGAAAATTATACAATGGCGCTGAGGATAAAAAAAGAAACGGGAGAAAAAGGCGGGATCGCATTTTGCTGGGTGAGCGTGGCCAGGTCGTTAACGGCATTGAATGAGTTTGAAAGACCTAAAGCGTATCTGGACAGCGCTTTGCGCCTATCTACGGAGATCGGAAGCAAGGCTGTAGTGAAAGAAAGCTACAGCGCGCTGGCCTCATTGTACTATACGCAGGGAAAATTTAAAGAAGCTTTTGATTTCTACAAGAAATTTTCGTCCATAAAGGATTCTTTGATCAATTCGGGAAATCTGGCAAACGTATCCATGTTGAATGTGCAGTTTGACCTGGAAAGAAAAGACAATGAAATACAACTGCTGAATAAAGCAAAGGAAACGCAAGCGGCATTATCGCAGGCGGAGAACCGCAGGCAGAAACTTATTATTTATTCTACTGCCGGCATTGCATTCGCAATAGCGCTGATCGCGTTTATTATTTTTCGCTCTCTTCGTATTGCCCGTAAGCAACAACTCATAATTCAGGCCCAGAAGAATCTCGTAGATGAAAAAAACAGGCACATCACGGACAGCATTTATTATGCAAAACGTATTCAGGAATCTATATTAATGAAGGAAGAAGAAGTGGCTAAAATCCTGCCGTTTGAATCTTTCATATTTTTCCAGCCTAAAGACATCGTAAGCGGGGATTTTTACTGGCTTTCCTACGTAAGAGGAGACAATAGCAACAAACATGTTATTGCTGCCGCCGATTGTACCGGTCACGGTGTTCCGGGTGCCTTCTTGTCCATGATCGGCAATATGCTCCTTAACCAGACAGTGAACGAAAAAAAAATAACCAATCCGTCCGAAGTCCTTCGGGAGCTGCATCGCGGAATTTACAACACATTACATCATGAAACCGAATCCGCCTACTCCTACGACGGGATGGATATTTCTCTTTGCACCATTGATGTAGAAAAGCAGGTTATCAGCTACGCCGGCGCCAACAACCCTCTTTACATCATCCGGAACGAAAAGGAAAAGGATGGAACTGGCCCGTCTTTGGAAATAAATGTAATCAAAGCAGACAGTATATCGCTGGGTGATAACTTACACAGGACAAATACAGTAAGCGATGTAATTTTTTCCACTCATGAAATACCCCTGCAGAAAGGGATGATAATTTATTTATTCTCGGACGGATACATGGATCAGCATGGAAAAGGAGATAAGAAACGCATCGGCAGCGAAAGGTTCAGGGAGCTATTGCTTGAATCTGCTCACCTTTCCATGAAGGACCAGAAACAACATTTGGCGAATGCTTTTCGTGTCCACATGGGCACTGATAAGCAGGTGGACGATGTACTGGTTATTGGGATAAGAGTTTAGAATAGTATGCTCTTTTCATTTTATATTGGTTTTAATCGGAGATGCAGCTCAGCTTTTAAACCGTTTTTGAATATCTTTATTTGATGAAAGCCCGGATCAGGTATCTTTTTCTGTTTGTCTTTTTATTTCATTTTTTCCTGACCTATTCCCAGGTTTCAAGAGTGGATTCTTTGGAGAATATTCTGAAGAATACAACGCAGGATACCACACGGGCGAATATCCTTGCCCTGCTCTGCAGCGAATACCGTTTTATAGGTGAAACAGATAAAGCATTGGCTTCCGGGATGCAGGGTATTGCCGTTGCGAAAAAAACGAATTATGACATCGGCCTGGCCCAGAATATTAATAATGTCGGAAATGTTCATTTTTTTAAAGGCGATATTACAATTGCACTTGATTATTATAAACAAGCACAATTAATTTGGGAAAAATTAACTGATACAAAGGATGACAAACAGCTGCTCCGGGCAAGAAAAGGTATTGCATCTGCTTTAGCGAACATTGGAAATGTTTATTTCAATGCATCTGATTACCCGAATGCGCTGGACTACCAGTTAAGAAACCTGGAGATACTGGAATCACTTGGCAACGAGGATGGGATCGCGCGGTGTTTTCGTAATCTTGGAGACCTTTACCTGGAACTATCCGACTATTCCAAAGCGCTTAACTATCAGCTGAGATCGCTTGCCATTGCGAAAAAAATCGGCCATAAACGATCCATCTGCCATTCACTGTCAAATATCGGGGCCATTTATCAGGAGCTGCGGGATTATCCTAAAGCATTTAATTTTCAGCTTGCCAGCCTTCAGATGGCCAGGGAGATCAATGACAAGCAGCGCATTGGTCGTATTCTGAACGCGATCGGGACTATTTATGAATCTGCATCGGACTCTGATTGTATCCAAATGCATATTGTTTGCTCTGAAAAATATATCAGGGCACTGGAATACCAGCAGAAAAGCCTGGAAATAAATGAGGAGATATCGGATAAAAGAAACATTGCTGGCTCACTCGCAGGCATCAGCAGAATTTTTTTAAAACAGAAAAAATATCCCCTGGCATTGGAATACGGAGAGAAAGCGTTTGATCTTTTTCATGAAATGGGCAATTTGAAAAGTGAAAAGGATATTTTATTTACGCTGTATCAGATTCATAAGGCTACGGGAACAACTGTCAAAGCACTCGAGCAATATGAAAAATTCGTTCTGCTGAAGGATAGTATTTTCAAACAGGAAAAGCAAAAAATAATTATCCGCAAGCAGATGGAGGATGAATACGAGAAGAAAGAAGCAGAGATCAGGGCCAAACAGACACGAGAGCGTGCCGTTGCCGCTTCTGAAAGTGCCAGGCAGAAATCTATTATTTATTTTACCACTGCCGTCGCTTTGTCGGTGGCGCTGATAGCGTTTATTATTTTTCGTTCCCTGCGCGTCGCGCGAAGGCAAAAGCTGATAATTGAAAAGCAAAAGGCATTGGTTGATGCCAAGAATAAACATATAACCGACAGCATCTACTACGCCAAGCGCATCCAGGAATCTATTCTAATGAAAGAAGAGGAAGTTGCTAAAGTGCTTCCATTTGAATCTTTCATATTCTTTCAGCCTAAAGATATTGTAAGCGGAGATTTTTACTGGCTTTCGTATGCCAAGGGACTGAACAGGCAACATGTTATCGCAGCGGCTGACTGTACCGGACACGGTGTTCCCGGAGCTTTTTTGTCCATGATCGGGAACATGCTTCTCAATGAAATAGTGAACGAAAGGAAAATTACAGGCCCTGCTGAGATACTTAAAGGACTTCATCATGGAATATACCATACGCTGCATCATGAAACCCAATCTGCCTATTCCCACGATGGAATGGATATTGCACTTTGTACCATCGATACTGAAAAACAAACCGTCAGTTATGCAGGAGCCAATAACCCTCTTTATATTATTCTGAATACAAAGGAAGGTGAGCCGTCAGGCCCGTCTTTTGAAATTAAAGTAGTTAAAGCCGATAACGTATCGCTGGGTGATAATTTACACCGGATAGAGACAGCCGGTGAGCTTTCTTTTTCTTCGCATGAAATGCCTGTTCAAAAAGGAATGAGGATTTATTTGTTTTCTGATGGCTACATGGATCAGTACCATAAGGACAACAAAAAACGAATGGGCAGCACGCAATTTAAAAAACTGCTCTTAGAATCTGCACATCTTTCCATGCAGGAGCAAAAGAAGTATTTGGTACGTGCATTCCATGCGTACATGGGTGCGGAGAAGCAAGTTGACGATGTGTTAGTAATTGGTATTAAAATTTAAGATTCAAAACTTTATATTTGTCACTCTTATTACTTATGTGATTTATGGTGACATCTTCAAATGGAAAAGGTAACGGTGAAAAAACCGGAAAAGGAGTAACCGTTACAGTTGAAACGGCAAAAGAGCTGGGATTGCTTCCCGAGGAATTCGAAAAAATAAAACAGATTTTAGGGCGGACTCCTAATTTTACGGAGCTCAGTATTTATTCTGTTATGTGGAGCGAGCATTGTTCGTATAAAAATTCCATCCGGTTGCTTAAAACTCTTCCCAAAGAAGGCAAGAATATTCTGGCAAAAGCCGGGGAAGAAAATGCAGGGCTTGTGGATATTGGAGAAGGCTTAGCCTGCGCATTTAAGATCGAGTCACATAATCATCCCTCTGCCATTGAGCCTTACCAGGGAGCTGCAACCGGAGTTGGGGGCATCAACAGGGATATTTTTACAATGGGTGCACGTCCCATTGCGCAGTTAAACTCGCTTCGTTTTGGAGATATCAAACTGGATAAAACAAAATGGCTGGTGAAAGGAGTCGTGAAAGGCATTGGCGATTACGGGAATGCATTTGGGATTCCCACGGTAGGCGGAGAAGTTTTTTTTGATGAATGTTACAATGTAAATCCCCTGGTGAATGCCATGAGTGCAGGGATCGTTAAAGTAGGAGAAACTGTTTCAGCAACATCTCACGGTGCAGGCAACCCGGTTTACATTGTGGGTTCCGCAACCGGAAAGGACGGGATTCACGGAGCGGCTTTTGCTTCAAAGGATATTACCGAAAACTCAGCAGACGATCTGCCTTCCGTGCAGGTAGGAGATCCCTTCCAGGAAAAAATTCTCCTGGAAGCATCCCTGGAAGTAGTTAAAACAGGGGCGCTGATCGGAATGCAGGACATGGGAGCAGCAGGGATTACCTGCTCTACTTCTGAAATGTCGGCAAAAGGAGAACATGGAATGAAAATTTATCTGGATAAGGTTCCGCTTCGTCAGCAGAATATGGCGGCGTGGGAAATTCTCCTGAGCGAATCGCAGGAAAGGATGCTGATGGTGATCCGTAAAGGAAAAGAAAAAATAATAGAGCAGATCCTGGATAAGTGGGATATCCCGTATGCCGAAATCGGTGCGGTGACTGAAACTAAACGTTTAGAGTATTTTCTGAATGGAGAGCTGATCGCCGACGTGCCGGCCGAGTCGCTCGTTCTGGGTGGCGGAGCACCGGTGTACAGCCGTGAAAGTAAAGAGCCTGCGTATTTTTCAGAGGCAAAAAAGTTTTCTTCCGAGAAAATCAAGGAACCGAAGGACCTGAAGGAAGCCGCTAAGTTTCTGATCTCCCACCCGAACATTGCATCCAAGCGCTGGGTCTATCAGCAGTATGATTCCATGGTAGGGATTGTAAACCAAAGTACGAATGCACCTTCAGATGCTGCTGTAATAAGCATAAAAGATACCGGCCGAGCTATTGCTTTGAAAATAGATTGCAATGCCAGGTATGTATATGCCGATCCGGAAAAGGGTGCCGCCATTGCTGTTTCAGAAGCAGCAAGAAACATTGTTTGTTCAGGAGGAGAGCCTCTTGCCATTACCAATTGTCTGAATTTTGGAAATCCGTATAATCCGGAGGTGTACTGGCAGTTTACCAATGCTATTAAAGGAATGGGCGCTGCATGTAAAAAACTAGGAACACCGGTAACGGGAGGTAATGTGAGTTTCTATAATCAGTCTTCGTATGAAGGTCCGGTGTTCCCAACGCCTACTATCGGAATGCTGGGAGTACTCGACAAGAAAAATAAAATGACCCTTGATTTTAAGCAGGAAGGAGATCTCATTTATCTCATAGGAGAAATGCGTGACGATATTTCCTGTTCGGAATATGTATACTCTTTTCACAAGGTGAAACTCTCTCCTGCTCCGTTCTTTGACCTCGAAGAAGAATTTAAAGTGCAGCAGGCGGTGAGCGTTGTCATTAAAAAAGGACTGATCCGCTCTGCGCACGATTGCTCAGATGGCGGGTTGTTTGTGACGCTGGCCGAATCTTCGATATACAGTGGAAAGGGATTTGATATCAGTACCGATGAATCCATACGTACCGATGCCTTCCTGTTTGGAGAAGGACAGAGCAGGGTGGTGGTGACTGTCCGGCCCGGCGATGAGGATAATTTCCTGCATGAGATGATGGAGCGCGATGTGGATTTCAGTTTTTTAGGAACTGTCATGGGTGATGAAATGACAATTGACGAAGAGGTATTTTTAAAAGTAGAGGAAGCAAAGAGAATTTACGACACTTCTCTTGAGCTGCATCTTAAGCAAGGCTGATTCGATTCTACCTTGGCTTCAGCATTCGTGCGTATGCATGGATTTTAGGACAAATTTCCTCACATTCCTGTTTTTCAGTCTGTATCTCCATATTTATAACCAATAGGTATCAGTAGTGGACTAAAATAATATTTTTAATTATTATTTCCTATGCTTATTTTCGATTATAGAAAATGAGCAACTATTCATTTAATCTTCTATATACTATGAAAAAACAATTCTACTTAATTCTTTCAGGATTATTGCTTTTCCTGAATTCCTATGCGTCCGAACCAAAATGGATTAACATTAGCTCTGCAGCCCCGGCACCGGCCGATGTGGCGTTGATTTCTTCAGATATTGAAAATTCAGTTCTGAAGCTATCACTTCCGGGATTTTCCCTTAAACAGGCGGACATGTCGAACAGCCATGTTGCCGAAATAGTGAATGGAACACCCATACAGACATTGGGCTCACCGGACCTTCCTAAAATAGCTGCTCCGCTGATCATTCCCGATAATTCGGAAATGGGCAGTTTTGTTATCTCTTCAAAATACAAAGAATACACCGGCATTGAGATTGCGCCTTCCAAAGGAAGCTTCTCCAGGAAGATAGATCCGGCAAGCGTAGCTTATACCTATGGAGAAAGCTATACTAAAAATGAGTTTTTCCCCAATCAGTTAACAGATTTAAACGAGCCTTATATTATAAGAGATTTCAGAGGGCAAACAGTTAATTTTTATCCCTTGCAGTATAACCCTGTAACCAAAGTGCTGAGGGTTCATTATGAAATACATATTAAAGTTCAGAAAACAGGAGAAAATGGAATCAATGAATTGGCTAGAAATAGAAGCACCTCTTCAAGTCTGGATCCTGAATTCAACCAGATATATTCAAAAAGATTTATTAATTATTCTTCGATTGCTAATTCTGCTTCTCTTAAAGCTCTTTCTCCCTTGTATACCCCTGTTAATGAAGAGGGGTCCATGCTGATTATTTCACATAACAGTTTTTTATCCATTATGCAACCTTTTGTTGCGTGGAAGAAATTAAAAGGGATATATACTGAGATGGTAGATGTTGCGACCATTGGCAATTCCGCTGCTATCACTACCTATATTAAAAACTATTATACCAGTCATCCTAAATTAAAATATGTATTGCTGGTGGGCGATGATACAGAAGTGCCATCGTCAAAATCAGGAAGTGCTGCTTCTGATAATAAGTACGGTTGTTTGGTGGGTACTGATTCTTATGTGGAAGTGCTGGTAGGACGTTTTTCGGGAACGACTGCTGCGCATATCCAAACTCAGGTTGACCGTACGCTCCAGTATGAAAAGAATATGAAAGGAACCGAAACGTATTTAAATAAAGGGGTAGGACTTGCTTCCGGCGATGAGCCCGATGATATGAAATGTATTGATGGTATTATAACCCAAATGAAAGCCTATACGTATGCTACAACGGTTAAATTTTCCAGCGGCCCGGCTACAAATTTCGTAAATAAGATAAATCAGGGTGAAGCAGGTTTTGTTGCTCATAGTGGCCATGGATCCAAAACTTCACTTGCGTCCATCTCCTTTACGACCTCGAGTTGTGCAAGTTTAACAAACTCAACGATGTGGCCTTTTATGTATTGCCTTGCGTGTGATGTGGGTATATTTACGGGCGGAACCTGCCTCGCAGAATCAATGGTACGGGCTACATCCAATGGCAGGCCAACAGGATTTGTTGCTACGCAAATGGCTGCGATTTCCCAGCCCTGGTATGAACCTTACGATGCATTGAAAGAGCAAGTTGCTATTTTAACTGAACAGTATCAAAATAACTCCAAATGGACATATGGAGGAATAGCCATGAACGGATGTTTTAAAATGCTTGACAATTTTCCAAGCACCGGCAAAAACGTGAGCGATACGTGGGTTACTTTTGGTGATCCTTCCCTTCTTGTATTTACGAACACTCCTACAGCGATGACTGTGAGTCATGCGAATGCAATAAGTTTAGGCGCTACTACGTTTGATGTTAACTGCAATATGAAAAATGCATTGATCTCGCTCACTGTAGGGGGAGAAATAGTTGGCACCGCTTATTCAAACGGCGGGTTAACCCCGGTTGCAATTAATCCTGCTTTGGCCACAACGCTGACCAGCATGCAGGTCACAATTACTGCAAAAAACAGAATTCCATATACAGGAAATGTTACTATCTCCGGCGTTCTTTCAGTGGATGATGAAGATGCTAAGGACAAACTCAATGTTTATCCAAACCCTGCATCCCATTTCCTGGCTGTTAACCTTGGAGACATTCAAAAAAATAATTTAGAGATTGCTGTATTTGATGTATTGGGTAAAAAAGTATTAACCGTTGTTGGCCCGGCTATTTCCAACAATACAGCTACTATCGATGTTTCTTCCCTGCTAGGCGGAGTATATTACCTGCATGTTAAGACAGACGATGTTTGTAAAGCAGAAAAAGTAACGGTGCTCAGATAACCATGTACCGGGCCGGTATCTCCGGCCCGGTTATTTTACATTTCATAACAATGACTATTACTAATAAGTGTATCTGGTTTGTATTGACTTCTTTCTTGTTTACCTCGGCCCAGGCTCAAAACGGGTGGCGTACTAAGGAAATGGAGGTAAAGGTTATCGTCCAAAATAAGGAAGATGCCAGTAAATTGCAGGATCTTCATTTGAACGGTGATGTGTACCGGCCATCTGGGTATGGATTGATGTATGTAATCCCGGATGAACTTGAAAAATTAAAATCTTCCGGACTTACATATGAAATCCTGAAAGAGGATTTGAATGTGTACTACAAGGATTTTTGGCTGAAGCAGGAAGAAGAATACCGTACATCCAATAACACACTGGCAGAAAAGTACCATACCTATGCTGAGATTATTCAATTGATGGATAGCCTGGTAACAGCTTTTCCGGCCATATGCAAGAAAATTCCGTTCGGAACCTCCGTGCAAAACAGGCAGCTGGCCAGTTTAAAAATAAGCGATAATGTAAACTCCGATGAAAATGAAGCTGAAGTTCTTTTGGATGGAGGAATTCATGGCGATGAGATCGGCGGGGCAGAAAATACCATCCGGTTTGCCAGGCACCTGTGTACCAATTACAACAAGGATACGAAGATCACCCATCTGATCAATAACAGGGAGATATGGATCTATCCAATGATCAATCCCGATGGCCGTGAAAATGTTTCCAGGGAAAATGCGAACAACATCGATCTGAACCGGGACTGCGGATATATGTGGAATGGAGAGGGCAGCAGTAAATCGACCTATTCCCAGCAGGAAACAAAAGCGATCCGCAATTGCATGTATACTAATCAGTTTTCCATTCATCTTAATTGTCACAGCGGGTCTCAGAATGTATTTTTTCCATGGTGTCATAGAGCTGCCCATGCACCGGATTACACGAACTTCAACACCCTGGCAGGGCTGTATGCTACCAACTCAACTTATCCAAGCCTGATTTATACTCAGTCAAATGCCGATTATGCGACTACCGGGGAAGTAGACGATTGCAGTTACGGTGTAAACGGAACTATGGGAATGGTGCTGGAAATTTCAACCAATAAACAACCACCCGCATCCGAAATACAGAAATATTACCAGCACAATGTTCCCGCTATGATGATGTTGCTGGAGTACTCGGGCTATGGAATAGAAGGTGTGGTAACCGACAGCATCACCGGAAATCCTGTTGCAGCGGTTATTTATGCAGATAAATTTTATCCTGTCTATTCCGATCCTGTAGTGGGAGATTACCATAAATACCTGCAGGCAGGTACACACTCCATAAAGGTTGTTGCGAATAATTATAAAACAAAGGTTATATCCAACATTTCAATTTCGGACAAAACATCCACAGTTATATCTGTTAAGCTGGAACCAATAAAGAGTCATTATATCTATAAAATTGTCAGTGCCAATATTCCCGGGAACAATCCCGCAGATGAAGGAAATACACCGGCTGTGATTGGTGCTCCCGACCAGGTTTTTTATTCCATGGGAAAAAGCGGGGCTATTATAGTAGACATGCAATATCCTGTAACCGATATTACAGGAAATGACATTAAAGTTTACGAAGGAGACAGCTCTCCCGAAGGATACAGCTGTTATGCCGGACAAACCATGGATGGCCCCTGGAAACTTCTGGGGACCGGGAACGGCACTAAAGAATTTGACCTTTCAGCAGGCTCCTTAACCACTGCTCAATACATTAAAATTGTGGATGCCGGAGCCGGTTCTGCAAATGTGAATGATGCAGGTTTTGACCTTGATGCCATTGAAGATCTGGGCAATACATTAACAGAAATGCCTGATAATAATCATCCGGCTGGCCAGTTGACCATTTCTCCAAATCCCTTTAATGACCTGGTAAACATTGATTA